>WNEZ01004255.1_pt1 | contig 12429 bp, 12 predicted proteins | sample 5400521 | NCBI WGS metagenome assembly WNEZ01 (sample SAMN13153339, study PRJNA577476) | soil metagenome | isolation source: 120 cm saprolite under Douglas fir tree site 2 hole 1 replicate 1 | place: USA:California | collected 2015-04-18
GCTGGCGGATTCGTCTCGGTGGCGTTTACGAAGCTGCTGCTTTGGATGCGGGCACGATTTCAGCGTTTTCCGAAAAAGACGGTGTGGTTCCAGCCGGTGGCGGGCGGACTGACGGTTGGAATCATGGGCTGGTTCGTGCCGCAGCTCCTCGGCGTGGGATACAAACACGTCGGTGAAGCTCTCAACGGCAACATGGCGTTGAAAGTGATGATCCTGTTGCTCGTACTGAAGTTCTTCGCTGTGGTCACCAGCTACGCCTCCGGTAACGCGGGTGGAATCTTCGGACCAAGCTTGTTTCTTGGGGCCATGCTTGGTGGGATTGTCGGAAACGTAGCCAATCACTTTTTGCCAAATTACGTCGGCACGCCCGGGGCTTACGCACTCGTCGGGATGGGCACGGCATTTGCCGGGATCGTGCGCGCGCCGATGACCTCCGTGGTGATGATCTTCGAAATTACGCGGGACTATGCAGTGATCGTGCCGCTGATGATTTCCAACCTGGTGAGTTTTTTCATTTCCGCGCGATTCCAGAAGCAGCCTATCTATGAGGTCCTGGCGCACCAAGATGGCATCCACCTGCCGACGGCAGAGACGCGCCAGCAGGGAGTTCAGCGGCAGGTGGCTCATGCGATGTGCGAGGCCACGGAAGTATTGAGCGCGGAGATGACCGTTCAAGAAGCCCTGGAGAAATCGCGGTCCAGCAAACTTCGCGCGTGGCCCGTTTGCGAGGAACGCGGCGTGATCGGCGTCATCAGCTTACAAGCCCTGAAACGCCTGAACAACGATGGTCTTGGTGGTAAGCGGCTGAGTGAATTCGTGCAGTCCGACAATTTTCCACACGTCCATTCGGACCACCCGCTTCACCTGGCCCTGGACCGCATGGGCGCGAGTCAGTTGAACCTCTTGCCAGTAGTAAGCCGCGCCAACGTGCATCACCTAGAAGGCGTCGTGACGTTGCGGGATGTACTGGCGCTGTACGGTGTGGAACCGAAGCAATCCGAGTAGTCCCCAGTTGAGAGTTCAAAGTCGAAAATCCAGAGAGGGGTACCCCACCCCCGGTGGTTTTGGTCAAAGAGTGCGGAACGCTTTGATTCTAAAGGGTTTGACGAAATGGATTGCGCAAAAGAGTGTGCAAGGGGATGAATCTACTGGAGTTAGCACTTTCTATATGCGCTGTATGGAACCGCGGGGTACCCCCCGGGGTACCCCCTGGGCGCCAGCCTAATGCCGAGGGACGGCGGAATTTCAGAACTGCCAAGGAATGCCCAAGAGTAAATATAGTACAGATCGAGTATTGGTCAATAGGGTAATGCGCTTGTAACAGCTTTCCCGGGCGAGCTTACTCGTTTTTGGTTTCCTTGGGAGCCGCAATTGTGAAATTCTCATCGACATCGAAGAGAATGTAATCTGTGAGCGTATGGCGATGATGGTAGCGTTTACCACGCAAGTCAAAGTACATCTCGGCATACCAAGGCAACCATAGCTCGGTTGCGTTATGGCTGAATTTGACGGGTCCGTAGTCGATGACCAAGTGCTCCCGCTTAAGATCCAATTCCTGCAACGGTTGGCGCAGCTCGGTTTCGAGATGAAGAAGATCGTAAGTATTTGCGGCCACCCATACACGCCCCTTAAGCGGAATCGCAAAGATATGTCCGTGTGCTTCCCAGGTGCGAATTCTCGAAGGAACGTCCTGCTTCTGTTCGAAACGAACTTGCCACGCCGCATGACCTCTCCATTGCCCCAGGCCGTCGCAGGTAAAATTGAAGTCTTTCGAGAAAACGGGGTGGAAAATGTTGACCCCCATGGAGACGAGGCCGCGGGTCGCAAGCGCGGTGGGGAAGGAATAGAGGGACTCCGCGCCGTCGCGCCGCTCATCAAGGAAGTAATATTCTTTGCTCGGCCGGCGTACGAAAACGATATACATGAAATCGTGTGCTTTTACAGGCGTGGGAACTCCATAGCCGTCAATTTCCTGATGCTCGATATGTTCCGTCGCTCCGAAACGTTCAAAATTCGCCAATTGCAGCCCCATCCGCAGCCTGGTTCGCATAACGACGTTGGTCACCGAACAGGCGACGTCCGATGCCACGCCGGGAACATTGGAATCAATGTCGGGAGGAGCCCACGGACGTTCGGGCACCGGGGCGCGAGTAAAGGGAAGCTCGACAACCTCCGGTTCCGTGGCCTTCGCCATCTGCTGGTTCAGTTTGGAGAGGTACTCCTTGGCTTCCTTTGTTGCCGGGTCAGTGGGAAACTGGTTTGCTACATCCTCAAAAGTCTTCCGCGCTTCCGCCGGCTTGCGTTCCATCAAAAACAATTTTCCTTGCAGGACGCCCGCGACGGCCCCCTTGTCCATGTTGAGTTTCGCTGCGCGGACGGCTTCAGATCTTGCCTTGTCGTACTCGCTGACTCTGGCGTACGCATAGGCCAGAAGTAAATGTGACTGCCAGTTTACCGTGTTGCTTCGTTGCGCGGTTTCCAGAGACTGCACTGCGGCAACGTTCTCACCAGCTTCCATCTGGATTTCTGCAAGAACAAGCAAAGTGCGCTCGTGCGCCGGGAAAAGCGAAAGGGTTGCCTCGAAGTGCTTCCGCGCCGCAGGTATGTTCCGCTGGTTGTAATCGATCATTCCGAGCAGGTACTGGATGTCGGCGTTGCCTGGAGCCTTCTTGGCGGCCTTTTCCAAATGTTTGCGCGCTTCATCAAAGTGTTTCTGCTTTAGAGCTTGAAGCCCCTGGTCCATCTCCTTCTGCAGGTCGGGCGTCATGACCGTCCCTGAACTCGGCTGGGCACCTTTGGAGGCAGCTGCAAGGGAGGTCAGGTAGATGTAAGCCGTATATGAAGAAGAGCCAGAGACCCAGGTACGTTCGTGTGTTGTCTGATAGCCTGCGGCCTCGACCTCAATTTCGTAGTCGCCACTCTTAACATTTGGGAAAATCGCCGTGGCCACACCTTGGGTAGCCGCCATGAGAAATTGTCCGCCCAAAGTGGGCGAAAGTCTGACGACAGCGCCAACATCGAGTGGAATGCCGCTACGCTCCCTCACGCTGACGAATAGGGTCAGAGGTTGATCCATGCCGTTGGAGATCTGCGCCTGACCGGTGGTACTTGAGGACGGCGGGCGCTGTGCATAGGTCGGAGAAATCGCCGGGCAAAATAGGGAGAACGTAAGCAGGCCAGTCAAATAAAGGCCGAAAATAGAAAACCGTCTTGCCACAGGTCAATCCCTTCAGCAGGAATACGCTATTCGTTGTGTAATAGGTTAGCGGAGAGACAATAGAGCCGTCAACGTTCCAACCCCATTTTCGGAGTCGGAAATGGGGGCATGCGTCAGGACAGAACGAGCAATCAAGCGGGGACAAGAGTATCTCTGGTGTATATTGGCAGGTTGATTTATGCTGCCTGATGATTGCAGCTTCTCTTTGGCCCCGGCAGGACTTGGGCCCATGCCATCACCATGCTCTTTAAGACCCAGAGTGCTTCGGTGTACGGGATTGACACCTACCTCGTCGAGGTGGACGTGGGATCCGCGCGGATGCAGGACTTCAACGTGGTGGGACTGCCCGATAACGCGGTCAAGGAGAGCCGCGAGCGGATCAAGAGCGCGTTGAGAAACTGCGGATTCGAATTTCCACACGGGCAGGACGTGACGATTAATCTGGCGCCGGCGGATGTGCGGAAATAAGGGTCGGGATTCGATCTGCCCATGGCGCCGGGGCTGGTGGGTTGCCAGGGACAGTTCTTCGGCAAACAACTGGACAAGATGATGTTTCTGGGCGAGCTGTCGCTGGATGGGAGCGTGCGCTTGGTGCGCGGGGCGCTGTCAGCGGCGCTCGCAGCGCGGGAGTTCGGGTTGGAGGCGCGGGCCGTTCCGGAAGCAAGTGCGAAAGAAGCGGCGGTGGTCACGGTTCATGCTGGCGGCGGCGATGAATCCCTACCCGTACGGCTATTTCGGCGACCCGACGCGGGAGTGCCGCTGCGCGCCTCCCATGATTCAGCGCTACGTTTCGAAAATCTCGGCCCGCTGCTGGATCGCATCGATATTCACATCGAGGTGCCCGCCGTGAAATACAAGGAGCTGCGAGCACCGTCTTCCGCGGAAGATTCTGCCTCCGTCAGGCAACGGGTAATCGACGCACGAAATAGACAGCTCGAAAGGTTCCAAAGCGAGAAAAAGACTTACGCGAACGTCCAGATGATGCCGAAGATGATCCGCAAGCATTGCGCCATTTCGCCCGAAGGCGAAAAGCTACTGGAAAACGCCATCACGCGACTCGGGCTTTCCGCGCGGGCCCACGACCGCATCCTCAAGGTCGCGCGCACGATTGCGGATCTCGACTGCGGATCAAACATCGAGCCGCGCCATCTCAGCGAGGCGATTCAGTACCGCCCACGGATCGGTCCTATTGGGCTTGACTCCAAAATCAGGCGGCTGGGTAATATGGCCTGTCACGATCTCAGGACTCGGGAGTGCGTGGTGTCAGAAAATTGGCATTCTTACATCTGCAACGTGAATGGCGAACTTGCGTCGGTCTTTCTGAATTTATCCCTTTCAAAGGGGCACCCGACCTGTCTCGCCCATGCTTGCTCTATATCTGGGTCAAGATGAAATCACCACGACCAGATGGGTTGTCCAGCCAAGAAGAAGCCGACACACTCTGGAAACTAGAGGACAATCTGACGACGACACTTGAAAAAGAGCTAAATGCAGTATTTGTTGGAAGAATCACTTCGCAGGGTCGGCGCGAATTCTATTTCTATGCACCACAAACCCCCGAAAATGATGGAGTCATTGATCGCTCACTCAGCTCTTTCTCCCGGTACGAGTATGAAACTGGAACACAGGATGATCCTTCCTGGCACCAGTACCTCTCCGTTCTTTATCCGCCGGAAGAGGGGGTACAAAAAATCGAAAATCGGTGTGTGCTAGAAGTTTTGTAAAAGAAGGGTGACCACTCGGCGAACCTCAAGAGGTATCGCACTGGATTTATTTTAAGAGTGAAGCTGACCGACTCAAATTTTCTGACTCAACGAAGGAGTTGGGCTACGAACTCCTACCTACTTCCGGAATGGATGAGCAAGAGCCACGGGTATATGGCCTCCAGATTAGAAGGAGAGACCGCGTGCACCAAGAATCAATCGACAATGCTGTGCTGGAGATTCTTCGCTTCGCGAAGGCTGTCGATGGCGAATATGACGGTTGGGAAACCGAGTTAGTGCGACCGTCAAGTCTCCTCAAGCCGATTCTAAAGAAGGTTGGCCTGGGCTAGACCCCGAATCTGAGCGGCTAAGACCCTCAAAGACCCTCCTGCTCCATTGACTCCGTTTCCGTTGCTATGTTAACCATAAAGCGCTCACATTAGGGGCTTCCAGGGCAGCAGCAACGCAAAAGATGGCCTCTGACACCAAGCACCTTGAAATGACGCTGGAGACGCAAGTCGAAAGCGTCAATCTTGCCGAGGAGATGTGTCTCCGCGTGGCGGAAGCAGCGGGATTTGGCGAGGACGATTGCTACCGCATCGGGATGAGCGTGCGCGAGGGCGTGATCAACGCCTTTCACTATGGGAACGAGGAGCGCCCCGACAAGAAAATCCACCTTGCCGTTGACCTCACCGCCGACAAGATGATCATTCACGTACTGGACGAGGGCGCGGGCTTCAAGCTTTCCGATGTTCCGGACCCGCTTGCCGAGGAAAATCTGCTGAGTACCTCCGGTCGTGGGATTTTTCTGATGCGTGCATTCATGGACGACTTCACCGTGGTTTCCGGCAGAACGGGCGGCGCGGAAATCGTGATGTCGAAGAAACTGCCTGCTCCGGGGAGTGCTTCCCCGAATGGCCAAAGTGGAAAAAGCGCCACACCCCAACAGGAAGCGTAAGGATTGAGATGTCATTACATGCGACGCATCGAGATGCCGGGCAAGTCACCGTCGTGGATTTGAGCGGCCGGATCGTCCTCGGCGACGGCAGCGCGTTGCTGCGAAAGACGATTCGGGGACTGCTGGAGGATCAAAGAAAATTGATTTTGCTGAACCTGGCTGACGTGGACTACATCGACAGCTCGGGAATCGGTGAGCTGGTCAGCGGGTACACGGCGGTAAAGAATCAGAGCGGGGACCTGAAGTTGCTGCACCTTACGAAGAAAGTCCGCGATCTTCTTCAGATCACCAAGCTGTACACGGTATTTGATGTCTTTACCGACGAGAGCACCGCGCTTCGAAGTTTTGTGTGATATCACCCGGCCGGTCCTCACTGGCACGGCCTCAGAATGTTCCTTCAGCTCGCCTGGTTCGCTGGACTACGGCACAATCTCTTTGATGATACCGCTCGCCGATACCTTGTGGATTGTGGACCAGGCGAAATCTCTGGGTTTCGCCCTCTGCGGCGTCGTCCGCGCGGAACAATTTCCCGAACTGAAGCGGATGCCCGAGTGGCTCGCCCGTGGCTACGCCGGCGAAATGAAGTACCTCGCAGATCCTCGGCGGTCCGATCCGCAAACTGTCATGCCGGGGATCCGGAGCGCCATCGTGGGCTTGCTCAACTACAATACTGCGCGGCCGCTTTCCACCGATCCTGTGCTGCACGACGAAAATGGCGAGCCGAGAGGGTGGATTTCCCGTTATTCCTGGGGCGACGACTATCACGATGTATTGCGGGAGAGACTGGACGCACTCAGGGGATCCCTGCGCGAACACTTTACAGGTCCATTCGAGGCGCGGGCGTACGTGGACACGGGACCGGTCCAGGAGCGAGTGCTCGCGAAGTACGCCGGTTTGGGATGGCTCGGGAAAAACACGCTGCTGCTGAACCAGATGCTCGGCTCCTTCTTTTTTCTGGGTGTCATTCTTACGACTCTTGATCTCCAACCGACGCTCGGGGCGAACGAGTTGCCGCCGCCGAATTTATGCGGAACTTGCCGGCGATGCCTCGATGCCTGTCCGACGCAAGCCTTCGTCGAGCCCTACGTCATGGATGCCAGAAAGTGTATTTCCTATCTGACGATTGAACTGCATGGTTCCATTCCGGAGGAATTCCGCGAGCCGATTGGAAATCATGTCTTCGGCTGTGACATCTGTCAGGACGTTTGCCCGTGGAACCGGCGCGCACCGATTGCCACGGTACCGCAGTTCCAGGCAAGAATTTTTCCTCTGACAGAGGAAAACCTCACCTCGACGTCTCTCCCGCCGCAAGCCGAATCGTTCTACCTTCCAAGGCTGGAATGGCTCCTCGGGCTGAGCGAAGCTGATTTCCGTGAAGTCTTCCGCGGAAGTCCCGTTAAACGCGCCAAATGGCGCGGTTTGATGCGCAATGCTTGCATTGCGCTCGGGAATTCGGGCTTACGGCCCGGTACGGCGGATCATGGCCGAGTTAGCGATCTATTAAATCGTCTCGCAGGTTCGGGTGATCAAGTCCTCGCCGAATCTGCCCGATGGGCGCTTTCGCGCATCGAATAAGGGCGGAATGGAAATGTTGCTGGAGGGACCGGCAGGGATAAGCGTGGGCGACAAACCAGTGAGACCTGCGGAATCGCGTTTTTCTCAGGCCGCGTTACCATCTCGCGGCCACTAGCGGTATAATTCCACGCGCAGGTCGACTCAAACTCCGCGCTGCTGAGGTTCCTATGAATCGTCGTAACTTCTTGTTGAATACGGGTATCGTCGGCGCAGGATTGCTTGGAGCAGGAAATGCTGCACCCGGCCTTTTGCGCGCCGGCACCGCGACCAATTCGGATTCAAATCTTACTGTGGAGGAAAAACCCGTGGCTTTTACTGTACCCCCGTTGCCGTATTCGTTCGACGCACTCGAGCCTTATATCGACGCCAAGACGATGGAGATTCATCACGACAAACATCATGGCGCCTACGTTACCAACCTCAACAAGGCCCTGGAAGGTCAAGCCGCTCTGCAAGCGAAGTCGCTCGATGATCTTCTCAAAGGTCTCGATGCGATCCCGGAAAATATCCGCAACGCCGTCCGCAACAACGGTGGCGGCCACTGGAACCACTCACTCTTCTGGACGCTGATGAAAAAGGGCGGTGGCGGAGAGCCCAAGGGGAATCTTGCGGCTGCGATCAGCTCGACGTTCGGGTCGTTTGCTGGATTTCAGGAAAAATTTGGAGCCGCGGGTCTGGGCCGCTTCGGTTCCGGCTGGGCGTGGCTGGTCGTCCGAGATGGGAAACTGGCCATCGACTCCACGCCGAATCAGGACACCCCCTATCTGCTCACGGGAGGCGGCAAGGCCGTCCTGGGGCTGGACGTCTGGGAACATGCGTACTACCTGAAGTATCAAAACTTGCGCGGTGATTACATCAAGGCGTGGTGGAACGTTGTCAATTGGGACAAAGCCGCCGAGCTCTATGATGCGACGAAGAAGTAGTTTCTCCCGTTCAATTTCAGAAAAGGAAAAGGCCCCCGATCGGGGCCCTTTTCCTTTGTCTCAAGAACTGGAACGGAATCCGAATTAGGCCATCAATTGCCGTTTAGCCAGCGGAACCATTGACACTGCCCGCCGCGGCGGGGGATAGTTTTTTTCCATTGGCGCAAAAGCGCGTGTTTCCCGGGTCGGCACCGGCATGGGCACGGGCATGGCGCCCGCGGTCTGCCGCGAAGCCTCACGAACCAGCTCCATGCGGCCGCGCACGCGGAACTTCGCGAGCAGCGAGGAGACATGGAACTTTACGGTACGCTCGGACAGATTCAGGTTGGCGGCGATTTCTTTGTTTGCGAGGCTCTTCATTAGACCGCAGAGAACTTCTTCTTCCCGGCGTGTCAGCTTCACCTGGCCGCGGACCGATTTCCCCGCTTCCAAGAGCTTGTCCGCTTTCTCATTGAGGCCCTCGAGGAGCTCTTCTTCGGCCTGGACCATCACCACGTAATCGCTCGTTAACTGGCCCCGCACCATGCAATGCATTGCCAGCAGCCCGGCGGCTTGGTCTACGGGAAACCTGCCGTCTGGTCCGGCACCGACATGAAAGTGGGCCACTCCAGTGTTTTTTTCGTAGAAAAAGAAAACATCGCGAGGAAAAGCCGTACGAGAATTTGTCAATTGCTGTGGATGTTCACTTCTGCGAATCACCTTCACGTGCACCCCCTCAGAATGCAGCCTCGTGACGGAACCGAAGCCTAGTGAGTTTTCTGCTTTTCGCCCCTCGACGAGGCGTATTCCTCCATGGGGTAGAAAGTCAGGCAAGAAGTCAAAAAAAGCGGATGGCCCGGTGATCCTTGCCTGCTGAACGGCAACAACCAGGCGTGGGCGAGGACTCCCTGAAAATCGCCTGAGACAGTTAGTTTTGCCGGACACTATCTACTGGCAAGTATTCTTCCGAACGGGATGTTCCGCAACTTACTCAAAAATTGAGGGCTTACACCAGGGTTCGGACACCGTGGAATGCATTTGACGGTAGGAATTGCACGGTGCGCGAATTTTTTCCCCTTTTGAGGGTCTTTAACGTCTTGAATGCAGGGAGAGTCAGTAATACCACGGACTTGCTCCAGGCATTGTGGAAAAGCACCGAGGCTCAGCCCCAAGCAATTGAGAATCTTACAACGGGACTATTCTCGTTTGTCCCGGGCCAATCAATTCGTATGCCATACCCCGCCAGCGAATCTTGCGTGTGACGAGAGAGTTCACAAAATTTACGGCGTACAGGAACGGGACGAGGACCGTTAAAAGGACGTAGATCCAGGCTTGCCCGGTGATCTGGGATCGCCCGGCAGGGAGGGCCTCCGTCACACCGATGAGCCGGATGGCACTCCGGATCGAGGAAAGTAGAGCAGGAAGAAAAGTCAGCGTCGCGATGTGAAAGGAGGGTCTCTGCTCGAAAAAGTTACTCAGGATCAGAATCACGCCCAGCAAGAGCGTCATGCAGTACAAAAGGTGCGTGACCGCTGCGGTCGTCCAGACTTTCTCTGCGTAGACGCGAGTGATCAGGACTTGGCGGTTTGTAAATTCCAGTAACCCTTCGAAATCGGTCTCGACGTAGGAAGGAGTCAAGCACTCCGGTATGAAAACGATCGAGCGATTGTTGCGCTCCAGCGCACGCGTCAAGGAATAATCGTCGCTGACCGAGTTTCTCCACTCGTCCATGACACCCGATTGTTCGAAGATGCTCCGGCGAATCGCGGTGCCACCGCCCCAGCAGAAGTTTTTCCCTTTCTCGCTCAGCATGGTGACCACAGGCGCATTCCACGCGGCGAGGAGCGCGGTCGGGAGATTGCTCCGATTGGGAATCAGCCATCGCATGGTGGTTGTCGCGCCGATCCGTACATCACCGAGCGGCGCCACGAGGTGATGCAACCAGCTCTTGCCTGGACGCCCGTCGGAATCGGTGAAGACCAGCACTTCAAATTCCGGCGGCAGTTGTTCTACGGCCACCCTCAAGTTGTTCACCTTCTCGCCGGAGTTGCTCGGGCTCCCCGCGATGACCACGCGGGCTTTCACTTTCGAGCTCGCGGCTATCCGCTCGACGGCGCTGCGCGCTGCATCCGATCCCGCGGCGAGGATGAAAAAAATCTCGTAATTCTGGCGTTCGAATTCCGTGAGCGCCAAAAGATTGCGCTCGAGGCCCGGCTCCATGCCTTTACAGGGACAAAGCACGGCCACACGCGGTGCGTAGAATCCCGGATCCATGTGCAGCCGCCGCCGCACGTAGCCGAGCCACTGGATACCCTGCCAGATAAGGTAAATCCCAATTAGGATCTGCAAGAACGCCAGCAAATTGAAGAGTGTCTCCACGTTCCCTGAGAATAGCAGAGGAAGATTGTTCGCAGAGCGCCGTTTGAACGGTTAGAATCGCAGCGGTAAACGTCCGTTCTAAGGAGAACAAAAATGCCACGAGTGGATTTTGGAATGGTGACCTCAGCGTTCGAACTTCCCGGCTACCAGATCGTCCGGAATTTTGGAATCGTGCGAGGAATTATCGTGCGCTCGCGGAGCGTGATCGGGAATCTCGGCGCTGCGCTTCAGACCATCATCGGTGGAAACATCACCATTCTCACCAATCTCTGCGAGAAGACGCGCGAGGATGCTTTTGAACTGCTGTTGCAGCACGCCGGCGAACACGGAGCCAACGCCGTGATCGGACTGCGCTATGACGCCACCGAAGTGATGCAAGGTGTCACCGAAGTGCTCGCCTACGGCACCGCCGTCCAGGTTGAGCGTCTCCCCTGATTTTCCCTGTTCTTCAGTGGGGACGTGGATTTGGCGGTGACTGTCCTTGAACCGCGACAATTTGCGCCGCCAGTTCCTCGATCCCCGTTAGCGCGCGGCTCGCTGCCAGCCGCGCCTTTTCCATGAACGAGGAATCCAGCAGGAAGGCACACCGGTCGACGAAGGGATGGTCGGCCGCTTCGAAGGGCTTGCGACTGCGTTGCTTTGCAGCGGCACGCGCCAGCAGCTCCTCATACATTTGCAGGTCTCGCTGAAAATCGAGTGCGTCGCCCGCGGTCCAGCCCTGCTGCCGCGTCAGCGACGCCAGAAATTTCCTGCGGAACGCCGTGGCATCCCGCCGCAGCATGGGACGGGGTTTGGACTTGTCCGCGGGCTGCGGCTCGTTGCAAACCATCGCCAGGGCCCGCACCGTCAACGCCAGCAGCGCTTCGCGCTGCAGCAAAGCCAGAAGATCGCGGTAAAGCGAGGCGTGGACTTGCAGGGCGTGGCGGCCGTTCTCGACGACGTAAGAATCCACAAAGCGCGGCACAACGCGCTCTCGGACCAGCGCCTCCGTAATGCGCAGAGCGAGTTCCCCCGGTGCGTCTGTTGCATTTTGTTTTTCGCGCGGCATATTCCAGGAAATATGTTAGCAGGAGTTGGATTCCGGGATGCGCGGCGTCGCTTGAAATGAAAAAGGCCCCCAATCAGAACGGGGGCCTGCATTCATTTTTCTTTGTCGTGGCGCAGCATGCTGCGCCCTCATCCCGCGAACGCGAACCAGCTTTAGTGAATCGCCCTCGGGCTATCCGGGCCAACGCGCTTCGGCTTTGGCTCAGGCTGCGGAACGATGGGCGGCGTCACCGCTTCCTTCTGCAGCGCATGTTCCAGCACCTCGTCCAGCGTGCGCACGTAGGTGATCTTGATGTCGCCGAGAATCTCCGGAGTCAGATCCGCCACGACATTCGGTTCGTTGTCTGCAGGCAGCAGCACTTCCTTGATGCCTGCGCGCTTCGCCCCGAGCACCTTTTCCTTCACGCCGCCGATGGGTAGAACGATTCCCGACAGCGTCATTTCGCCGGTCATCGCCAGGCGGTCCTTCACCGGGCGCGCGCTGAGCAGGCTGACCAGCGCCGTGACCATCGCTGCACCGGCGGACGGGCCGTCCTTCGGCACCGCGCCCGACGGCACGTGGATGTGGATGTCCTGCTTGCGGAAGAAGTCCGGGTCGATGCCGTAGCGCTCGCCATTCGCGCGCGTCCAGGTCAGTGCCGCGGTCAT
>WNEZ01006285.1_pt1 | contig 12425 bp, 11 predicted proteins | sample 5400521 | NCBI WGS metagenome assembly WNEZ01 (sample SAMN13153339, study PRJNA577476) | soil metagenome | isolation source: 120 cm saprolite under Douglas fir tree site 2 hole 1 replicate 1 | place: USA:California | collected 2015-04-18
CGTCGCGCTCGCCCTGGTGTCACTCGGCGCCGCCGCGCGGGCGCGCGATCGCTGGTCTGAGAGCGATCCCGTGCGCGTCGGCGTGATCGCGTGGTTCGCTGCCGTTGCCCTGGGCTTCGTCACCGTCGCCATCCCGCTTCAGCTCGACAAGGAATGGATCACGATCGGCTGGGCGCTGGAGGGGCTCGCGGTGACCGCGCTCTGGACCCGCCTCGACTACGCGGGGCTCAAGTACTTCGGGCTCACGTTGCTCGCGGCCGTGACCGTGCGTCTGGTCGCGAACCCGGCGGTGCTCGGCTACTATCCGCGGCCGGCCTTCCGCATCGTGAACTGGCTCCTCTACACCTACCTGGTGCCGGCGGCGGCGCTGCTCGCGACCGCGTCCCTGCTGCATCCGCGCGAGGTGTCCCGCGCGCGCGGCTGGGAGCGCGAGCGGCTCTACCCGCACGGGCTGCCCGCGGGGGCGCTGGGCGCCGGCTTCGCGGCCGTGGTCGTGATCTTCGTCTGGTTGAACCTCGCAATCGCCGACTGGTTCGCCAGCGGGCCGATGCTGCGTGTCAGCTTCGAGCGGCTGCCGGCGCGCGACCTGGCCACGTCGCTCGTCTGGGCGGTCTACGCGCTCGTGCTGCTCGCCATCGGCATGGGCCGGCGGAGCATCGGGCTCCGCTGGCTGAGCCTCGGCCTCTTCCTGCTCACCATCGCGAAGGTCTTCCTCTACGACCTGGGCGAGCTGCGCGACCTCTACCGCGTGGCCTCGCTGCTCGGGCTGGCGCTGTCGCTGATCGCTGTCTCGCTCGCCTACCAGCGCTTCGTGTTCCGCAGCCCGTCGGCGGAGGAGACGTGACGCGCGCGTCGGCCGCGCTGCTGGCGCTCCTCGTCGTCGCCGCGCACGCCGATGAGCGCGCGGAGCCCGATCTCCGGCGGCTCTTCCCGCAGCAGGCGCCGGTGTTCGTTCCCTCGCCGGGCGGGCTCTGCCGGCTCCGGGTGCCGCCCGAGGTCCTCGCCGCCTGCCGCCCCGATCTCTCGGACGTCCGTCTCTTCGACGGTAGCGGCCGCGAGATCCCGTACGTGATCGACGCCGGCCCCGACGCGCGCACCCGGGTCGAGGTGAAGGAGACCGCCGAGGCGACGATCCTCGACGTGAAGCGCGAGGAGATTCGCCGGGAAGACGGCCCGCCGCGCCACCGGGAGACGTACACGCTCGAGGTGCCCGGCACCACGCCGGCGGCCGGCGCCTGGACCCTCGCCTTCCGCAGTGCGCGGCCTCACTTCGTGCGGCGCCTGGACGTGACGGCAGTGCTTCCCGGCGGGAACACGCGCACGGTCGTGGAAAACGGCTCGCTCTTCCGGCTGCCCAACGTCGCCAAGGACAAGACGTCGGTCGCGCTCCCCTCGTACGCCGGGGCGCATCTCACGGTCACGCTCGAGGGCGATGACGGTAGCTACCTCGAGCCCCGGCTCGTCTTCGAGGGCTCGCGTTTCCTGGATCCACGCGAGGAGGCGGTCGTGCCGCTGGCGGAGCTCGCCCGCCGGAGGACCGACGGCCACACGATCCTCGAGCTCGCGCGGCCGCATGGCCTGGTGCCGGACGTGCTGCGCGTCGCGACCGCGACCGGTGCCTTCGACCGCCCCGTGGAGGTGTGGGACGAGCGCCCGGGCGGCAACAACGTGCTCCTCGGCCGCGGGAACCTCTTCCGCCTCGAGGCCATCGCGCCAGTCGGCGAGGACGAGCTGACGCTCGGCCCCGCGCGGGGCGATCGCCTGCGCGTGGAGATCGTCGACGGCGACAGCGGACCGCTCGACGCGCTCGCGTTCGCGGCGGTAGTGCGGCAGCCGTCGCTCGTCTTCTCGCTCGCGAGCGGCGGGAGCGACCCGCCCTCTGCCGCGCTCTACTTCGGGGGCGGCCGCGCCTACGCTCCGCGCTACGACCTGGAGCGTCTCTTCGGGGCGCCGGGCGAGGCGCTCGCCGGCGAGCGGGCGAGCGCCGCCGCGCGGCTCCGCGACCCGTCCGGAGCCCTGGCCGCCCGCCTCGGCGGTGTCGCGCCCAATCCGCTCTTCGACGGCGCGCCCGCGCTGGCCTTCGCGATGCAGCCGGGCGCCGAGGTGGACACGCGTCTCTACGCGGAGCGACGCGCGCTCGCCGTACGGCCGTCCTCCGAGGGTCTCTCGGTGCTCCGCCTGCGCGCCGAGGACGTGGCACACGCACTTCCCGATCTCGGGCGTTTCGCCTCATCGCGACCATCGAGGGTGAGCGCGAGATCACTCTCGCCCAGGGGCGGCTGGTGCAACGGGTCGGAAAGCCACGTCCCGTGACCATCGACTTCGCTCCCGCACGGGTCGTCGCGCTCGAGCTAGTGGTGCAGGACGGCGACGACGCGCCGCTCGTGTTCCGCGCCGTCCGGGCACGCCTGCTGCTCCCCGAGCTCTACCTCGCCGCCCCGGCGGGCGACTACTTCCTCCTCGTCGGCGATCCCAGGGCGAGCGCGCCGAGCTACGAGCTGGCCCGCGTGCGCGACGTCGTGCTCGCCGTGAGCAGTGCGCCGGTCGAGGCGAAGGCGTCGGGTCCGAATCCGGACTACAGCGTGCGCGCCCGGCTGGGCGCCGAGCGCCGAGGCGACCTCGTCCCGCAGGTGCTCCTCTGGAGCGTGCTGGTGGCGGCGGTCGTCGTGCTGACCGCCCTCACGCTGCGGCTCGCGCGCGCCGGGGGCGATGCGCCTCCGCCCTCGGCCTAGTCGAGGCGCCAGCCGATCTTCCGCCGGTGCGACGTCCACCACGGTGCCCACCGCGTGAAGAGGCGTCGTTACCGAGATCGCAGCCGATGTGAGGAGCCCCGCGCGTCATGGCGTCGAGGAACGTCATCTTCGCCGCGAAGTGGAGGTGACGCGTCGCCGTGGGCCCAGGCTCAGCGAAACCGATCGGCCGCCCTGGCGCGGGCCTTCGAGGCCTCGACTTCGCGGTCGCGCGGCGGGGCGTTCGAGACGAGCGAGTCGAGGAGCTCGCGCGCCACCTCCGCCACTCGATCCACGGCGCGAGCGAACGTCAGCTCGTTCGCCCTGGACGGCTTGGTGAAGCCACTCAGCTTCCGGACGAACTGGAGGGACGACGCGCGGATCTCCTCGTCCGTGGCGGGCGGCTTGAAGTTGTGCAGCGTCTTGATGTTTCGACACATGGGCGCTCCTCCGGCAACGCCTGAAGATGGACGACCTGCCCGGCCGCGTCCAGACCGGGACACACAGCTGGCGTCTCGGCGGAATGCTCGACGCCTCCTGGCCTCCGGGTGTATGCCAGGTCCAACCAAGGAGGTCACGATGAGAGCCGCGGTCATGGAAGGCATCCGCCAGCCGCTCGTCGTCCGCGAGGTGCCGGATCCGACGCCGCCCGCGAACGGCGTCGTCGTGCGCGTGGAGGCGAACGGCATCTGTCGCACCGACTGGCATCTCTGGGTGGGCGACTGGAGCTGGATCGGCCTCGCGCTGTCGCTGCCGCACGTGCTCGGCCACGAGTTCTGCGGCGTGGTCGACGAGGTGGGGCCCGACGTCACGCGCTGGCGGAAGGGCGATCGCGTCCTCGTCCCCTTCAGCATGGGCGAGGGTAACTGCGAGTGGTGCCGCAGCAGCCACCACAACGTGTGCGACACCATGCTCGCCCCCGGCGTCGTCTCGTGGGGTGGCTACGGGCGGCGCGCGGCCGTGCCGTTCGCGGACATCAACCTGGTCCCGCTCCCCGAGTCGATCGGCTTCGTCGAGGCGGCGAGCATGGGCTGCCGCTACATGACCTCGTTCCACGGCGTGGTGGATCAGGCGCAGGTGAAGCCGGGTGAATGGGTCGCCGTGTACGGCTGTGGCGGTGTCGGGCTCGCCGCGGTGCAGATCGCGACCGCGATCGGCGCCAGCGTGATCGCGGTCGACGTGACCGACGAGAAGCTCGCCTTCGCGAAGGAGCTGGGCGCGGTGACGACCGTCAATGCCACCCAGGGCGATCCCGCGGCGGCCATCCTCGAGCTCACCCGGGGCGGGGCGCACGTGTCGATCGACGCGCTCGGCATCGCGGCCACCTGCCGGAACTCGGTCAACTCGCTGCGCAAGCGGGGCCGCCACCTCCAGATCGGCCTCACCAGCGCGGCCGAGCAGGGCGAGGTCTCGCTCCCCATCGACCTCATCGTGCTGAAAGAGGCGACCATCATCGGCTCGGTCGGCATGCAGGCGTCGCGCTTCGGCGCCATGCTCCAGATGGTCGAGACGGGAAAGCTCCGGCCCGGGAAGCTCGTGCACAAGCGGATCGCGCTCGAGGAGGCGGGGGAGGTGGTCGCGTCGATGGACCGCTTCGCGACCGTGGGCGTGAACGTCATCGAACGGTACGGCTCCTGAAGCGGGCGGTCGCACTCCTCGCGGCGAGCCTCGTCTTCACGGGCTGCGCGGCATGGCGCGCGCGTTTCGGCGCGCCCGGGGCGGTGCGTGCGCCGGCGGCGTGGGACGAGACGGCCTTCGCGCGGAAGGCGTTCCCCACCTACCGCGTGCGCCCGGCGTCCGACACGGTCGTCGGCGCCGTCCGCCACTACCGCATCCGCACGGGCGACACGCTGCTCGACGTCGCGCGCTGGTTCGACCTCGGCTACAACGAGATCGTCGAGGCGAACCCCGGGGTCGATCCGTGGGTGCCGCCGGTCGGCGCGGACGTCCTCGTGCCGGCCGAGTTCGTGCTGCCCTGCTGCGCGCACGAGGGCCTGGTGGTCAACATCCCGGAGATGCGCCTCTACTACTTCCGTCCCGCGCCGGACGAGCCGCGCGCGACCCTGGTGACGACCTATCCGGTGGGTCTCGGGCGCGAGGACCGGCGCACGCCGCGCGGCAGGTTCCGGGTGCACGCCAAGCAGGTGGACCCGCGCTGGGACATCCCCGAGTCGATCCGCCAGGAACACCTGCGCGAGCGCGGCGACGGGCGCCACGCCATCGCCGGCGGCGCGCCCGACAACCCGCTCGGCCACTACCGACTGCAGCTGACGCGCAGGATCTACGGCATCCACGGCACGGACATGCCGTGGGGCATCGGCATGGAGGGCACGCACGGCTGTATCCGCCTCTACCCCGAGGACATCGAGCGCCTCTTCCCGCTCGTCCCGGTCGGCACGCCGGTCGAGTTCGTCTACCAGCCGGTGAAGGTGGGGCAGCGCGGCGGCGTGGTCTACGTCGAGGCGCACCGCGACATCTACCGTTTCGCGCGCTCGCTCGCCGCCGAGGCGCGCCGGGCGCTCACGCTCCAGAAGCTCGGGACCCGGGTCGACCCCCGCCTCCTCGCTGCTGCGCTCCAGAGCCCGGCTGGTGTGCCGCTACCCGTTTCGTCCGACGGCCGGCACGCTTCCTGAGGGCCACCGACCGGCTGCGAATTGTCCTTCCGGCCGCCTCTCCCGCTGTGGTAGGCGTGAGGGATGACTCCCCACGCCCCCCGTCCGCTGCTCGCCGCCCTGGTCCTTGCCCTCGGCCCCCTCGGCGCCGCCCACGCGCAGATGCCGGCGAGCCTCAAGGCGAGCTGCACGACGCTGACGCCCGCGCCGGGCTTCGGCTACATGTTCTGCGACGACGGCGTCCCCCCCACCGGCGGCCTCACGCCGAACATCGGGGGCACCAACGCGGTCCTCGTGCCGGCCAAGTACGACGGCTTCGCGGGCCTCCCGCCGAAGAGCGCGGACGCGAACATGATGCCCGGCGCGGACCCGACCACCGGCGACATCGCGCTCGACGTCGACGTCTCGATCCCGACGCTGCCCGCGCCGCCCGGCGGCTACCCGCTCGTGGTGATGATGCACGGCTGCTGCTCGGGCGACCGGACGAGCTGGGAGAGCACCACCCTCGATCCCGTGGGCGAGGGGTGGCACTACAACAACGCCTGGTTCGCATCGCGCGGCTACGTCGTCCTCACCTACACCGCGCGCGGCTTCGTCAACGGCATGAACCAGGGCTCCACCGGCGAGACGGAGCTCGACTCGCGGAACTTCGAGATCAACGACTTCCAGTACCTCGCGGGGCTCATCGCCGACGATCCGTTCTTCGACGTGAACCCGCAGAAGGTGGTCGTGACCGGCGGCTCCTACGGCGGCGGCTTCGCGTGGCTGGCGTTCACCGACCCGATCTGGACGAGCCCGGGCGGCAAGCCGATGAAGCTCGCGGCCGCCGCGCCCCGCTACGGCTGGACCGACCTCGTCTTCTCGCTGGTGCCGAACGGCGCGCACTCCTTCGCCGCCTCGAGCCTCCCGGCCTTCGACGGGAGCGACACGATCACCCCGCTCGGCATCCCGAAGCAGAGCATCAACGCGGTGCTCTACGCGAGCGGCAAGACCGGCATCCCGCCCGGCAGCAACCACACCACCTTCCCCCCCGAGGTCGACGCCGCCTTCCAGTGCCTGCAGGCCAGCTATCCGTTCGACATGAACCCATCGTGCGCGACCACGATCAGCACCACGCTGCCCGAGTTCATCAGCGACCGCTCGGCGTACTACCAGACCGCCTTCTTCACCAGCGTCGCGACCGACCCGGCGTACCGCACGCCGCTCTTCAACGCCGGCACGCTCACCGACCCGCTCTTCACGCCGATCGAGAACGTGCGCATGGTGAACCGCCTGAAGAGCCTGGTCTCCGGCTACCCGGTGCAGGAGTACTACGGCGACTACGAGCACTTCGTGCAGAACAAGGCGAAGGAGTGGGCGGACGTGTGCGGGACGGATCACCACGTGTGCATGCTCGACGACTATCCGGGCGGCAACCTGAACAAGAAGCCGCTGCACCGCCGGAGGACCGGCGTCACCTCGCGTCTCAACCGCTTCGTCGACTTCTACGCGCAGCCGCCGGGCGACCCGAACCCGCGCCGCCCGCACTTCGACGTCACGGCCTCGCTGCAGATCTGCCCGCAGAACGCCACCACCAGGTACCCGGCGGACGAGCCCGGCCGGCAGTTCCGCGCGCGGAGCTTCGCGCAGCTCGGGCGCGGTACGCTGGTGGTCGACATGCCGGGCATGGGCTCGACCATGAACAAGGTCGCGGCGAACGGGCACGCCCTCGACGCGGATCCCCTCCTCAACTTCGTCGCCCACGGCGGCCAGTGTCCGGTCGAGACCTCGGCGGCGGGCACGGGAGTCGCCACCTACGAGAGCGACCCGCTCCCCAAGGCCGCGACCATGCTCGGCGCCGCGCTCCTCTCGATCGACTACATGGCGTCGACCGCCACCGGCCTCGAGCTGAACGCGCGCGTCTACGACCTGTTCCCCGACGGCACGACGGCGGTGATGGTCGACCGCGGCGTGCGGAGCCTCGCCAGTGCGAGCGGGACCGTCGACTACTACCTGCACGGCAACGGCTGGCAGTTCCCGGCCGGGCACAAGATCCGCATCGAGGTGGCGCAGGACGACGGCCCTTACGTGAAGGCCTCCGACACCACCTCGACCGCCACCCTGACGCGCGTCACGCTGCGCATCCCGACGCGCGAGGGCAGCGTGCGCACGGTGGGCGGGACGTCGTTGCCGTAGCGCGCTTGCTGGTCGATCGTCTCTTCCAGCTCCGTGCCCGCGGCACCGATCTGCGCACCGAGGTGGTCGGCGGTGCGAGCACGTTCGCCGCGCTGTCCTACATCGTCTTCGTGCAGCCCGCCGTGCTGGCGACGACGGGCATGGAGCCGGGCGCGGTGCTCGCCGCCACCTGCCTCGCCTCGGCGTTCGCGACCGCGCTCATGGGCCTGTGGGCCAACTACCCGATCGCGGTGGCGCCCGCGATGGGCCACAACTTCTACTTCGCGCTGGTGGTGGCGGGCCCCGTGGCCGCGGGGGGGCTCGGCTGCTCGTGGCAGGTGGCGCTCGGCGCCAACTGCATCGCGGGCGTTCTCTTCCTGGTCCTCTCGCTGGTCGGGCTCCGCGAGCGGCTGATCGACGCCATCCCCGCCTCGCTCAAGCACGCCATCGCGGCCGGGATCGGGCTCCTCCTGGCGCTGGTCGGCTTCGAGTGGGCCGGGGTGGTGCGCGCGGCGCCGGGCACGCTGGTGGCCCTCGGCGACCTCCGCCATCCGGCGGTGCTGGTGGCGATGGGCGGCACGCTGCTGGTCGGCGTGCTGCTCGCGCGCCGGCAGCGGGGCGCGCTCCTCATCGGCACGCTGGCGACGGGCGTGGCCGCAGTCGCGAGCGGGCTCGTCCCGTACCACGGGCTGGTCGCGACGCCCCCGTCGCTGGCGCCCACCTTCGCGCGCCTGGACGTGGCCGGCGCGCTCGTGCCGCGCCTCCTGCCCGCGGTGCTCGTCCTCTTCCTCCTCGGGCTCTTCGACACCATGGGCACGCTGGTCGGCGTGGCCGAGCAGGCGGGCTTCCTCGAGGGCGGGCGCCTCCCGCGCGCGCGCGAGGCGATGGCGACCGACGCGCTCGGGACGATCGTCGGTACCGTCCTCGGCACCTCGACCGTGACCGCCTACGTGGAGAGCGCGGCCGGCGTGGCGGAGGGGGCGCGCACCGGGCTCGCGAGCCTGGTGACCGCCGCGCTCCTGCTCGGCGCGCTCTTCTTCGCGCCGCTGGCGCGCATGGCCGGCGCGCCCGTCCAGGTGGGCGGCGCCACGCTCCATCCCGTGGTCGCGCCAGCGCTGATCACCGTGGGCAGCTTCATGCTGCGCGCGGTGCGACGCCTCGAGCTGGACGATCCGCCGGTCGCCGTCGCGTCCTTCCTCACCATGGTGACCATGCCCTTCACGTTCTCGATCACCGAGGGCATCGCGTTCGGGCTCATCGCGTATGCCCTGCTGATGCTGGCGGCGGGCCGCGGGCGCGAGGTGCACCCGCTGCTCTTTGCCTTCGCGGCGCTGTTCGCGGCGCGCTATGCCTTCCTGCGCTGAGCCGGCCGTGGACGTCGCGCGCGCAGGACGGACCTCAGCGCGGCGTCACGGGCCGGATGAGCCCCTCCTGCGCGACCGAGATGACGAGCTTCCCGTCGCGCGTGAAGAGGTGCCCCGTCGTGAAGCCGCGGGCGCCGTGCGCCGCCGGGCTCTCCTGCGCGTAGAGCAGCCACTCGTCGGCGCGGAACGGGCGATGGAACCACATGGCGTGGTCGAGGCTCGCCATGACGAAGCTCGGGTCGTTCCATGCGATCGCGTGCGGCAGGGTCGCGGTGTCGAGGAGCGTCATGTCGGAGGCGTAGGCGACCACGCACTGGTGGAGGAGAAGCTGGTCGGGCAGGCGGCCGGCGGCGCGGATCCAGATCAGCTGGCGCGGCGGCCTGGGGACGGGGTGGAAGGGATCCATCGGCTCGACCGGGCGCGTGTCGATCGGGCGATCGCGCCCGAACCAGCGCCGCAAGGGCTCGGGCATGCCGGCCAGCTTCGGCGCGATCCAATCCGCAAATGGCGGCAGCGTATCCGGATCGGGCGCCTCGGGCATGGGGATGCCGTGCTCGGGGCCCTGCTCCTCGGGCTGGAAGGACGCGGAGAGGTGGAAGATCGCCTGCCCGTGCTGGATCGCGACGACGCGGCGGGTGGTGAAGGTCTTGCCGTCGCGGATGCGGTCCACCTGGTAGAGGATCGGCGTGGAGGGATCGCCCGGGCGGAGGAAGTACGCGTGCAAGGAATGGACGAGTCCACGATCGACCGTGCGCCCCGCGGCGACCAGCGCCTGCCCCGCCACCTGGCCACCGAAGACCCGCTGCCGGTTCTCCTGCGGGCTCCGGCCGCGGAAGATGTTCACCTCGAGCTCCTCCAGATCGAGGAGCTCCACCAGCCCGTCGAGCGCCGTGGCCACGTCAGCTCTTGGTCTTCAGCGACCCGGCGTTCTCACGGATGAAGGCGCGCAGCTCGTCGGCCATGTCGAGGAGCTTCTCCCACTGCTCCTTGTAGAGCGTCACCGGGAAGCGGCCGAGGCCGTACACCGAGACCCCGCCCTTCTCGCTCACCTTGAGGCTCATGCCGCGGCTGGCGGTCCGCTTGAGACGCTCGATCTCGGCCTTCGCGCGCGCGAGCTCCGTTCGCTCGTCTTCAGACATGGCGACAGCGCTTAGCAGATGCGGCGGGGCGCCGAAAGGCGGGTTCGGCCGGGGCGGTGCCGCCTACGCGCCGGCGCTTCCGGACGAAGGGCGTCGTGCGAACCGGGCGCCGATGTCGCGCACCGTGTCCTCGAGCCGATCGTCGCGAACTCGCGGCATGACGATGAGCCGGTCGACGCCCGCCTCGCTCGCGCGCTCGACGAGCTCCTCGCCGAGTGGCTCGAAGGTGGTGAGGGAGATCTCGAGCGGCGGGCGGCCGGTCGCGGTGCGCAGCCGGGCGAGCTCCCGTACGAGGGGAGCCGCCGCGTCGACCGTCAGGCCGAAGCCGTACCAGCCGTCGGCGAAGCGCGCCGCGCGCCGGAGCGCCGGCGGGGCGTGTCCCCCGACGACGATCGGCGGATGCGGCCGCTGGTGCGGCTTCGGCTCGAAGCGGATGCCGTCGAAGGCGGCGAAGCGCCCCGCGAAGCGCGGCAGCTCCTCGGTCCAGAGGATGCGCATCGCCTCCAGGTACTCGTCGGTGATCGCACCGCGGCCGGGGAACGAGACGCCGAGCGCACGGAACTCCGCCTCGACGTAGCCGCCCGCGAAGCCGGCGATCAGCCGCCCGCCGGAGACCAGGTCGAGCGTGGTGAGGGCCTTTGCCAGCAGCACGGGGTTGTGGTGTGGCAGCACGAGGATGCCGGTGCCGAGGCGGAGGCGGCGCGTGCTCGCGGCCACGTTCGCGAGCGCGATGAGCGAGTCGAGGAAGGGCGTCTCGGGTGGCGTGGGGACCGGGTTGTCGCGCATCGGCATCGCCACGTGCTCGCCCGTCCACACGGATTCGAAGCCGGATTCCTCCGCGGCGACGGCGACGCGGACCGCGAGCGCGGGATCGGCGCAGGGGCCGAAGTTGAGGCCGAAGAGTCCGAAGCGCATGCGTCCGTGTGACAGCGGGCGGGCGCGAGGTCAAGGATGCGTGCGCTGGCGGGTGCACCGCCGCGTCCGCTAAGCTTCACCACCGATGCGCCACCGGGCAGTGCTCTTCGACATAGGCGGCGTCGTCGTCGGCTCGCCGCTCGCGGCGATCGCGCGCTACGAGGCGGAGCGAGGCATCCCCGCTGGCTTCGTCAACCGCGTCGTGGTGGAAACGGGCGCCGCGGGCGCCTGGTCCCGGCTCGAGCGCGGCGAGCTGGTCCTCGAGGCGTTCTACCCGGCGTTCGAGCAGGACTGCGCGGCCGCCGGGCACGCGATCGACGCGCGGACGATGATGGCCCTGGTCGCCGAGGTGACGGTGCCCCGGCCGGCGATGCTGGAGGCGATCCGCCGCATCCGCGCGCGCGGACTCCTCGCCGCCGCGGTCACCAACAACTGGATCGCCGAGGACGAGGGCACGGGGGTGCTGCGCCCGCATTTCGACGCCTTCGTCGAATCGGCGGTGGCGGGCGTGCGCAAGCCCGACCGGCGCATCTACGAGCTTGCCTGTGCGGCGCTCCGAATCGCGCCCTCGGAGGCGGTCATGCTCGACGACATCGGTGCCAACCTGAAGACGGCGCGCGCCCTCGGCATGGCCACCATCCGGGTCGCCGACCCTGACGCGGCGCTCCGTGAGCTCGAGGGGCTGCTGGGATTCCCGCTCGGCTGACCCACCCACCCCCGTCGAAAAGACGGCTTGGAAAATCCTCCCCGCTGGCGGTACACTTTGCCCGTGGGTTCCCGATCGGGGCACACACAGGCCCCAGCGCCGGCAGGTGGTCCGCCGGTGATCGGGGCCGGGAGCCGGCATCGGCGGTCGGCCTTCCGGCGGCGGGGCTCGGGCCCGCCTTGGTATTCCCGCCGGAAGAAAGGAGGTGATCCAGTGACGTATTCCCCTACGGTGATCTGTGAGGTGGTGGCCCCTTAGGGAGACCCTAAGCGTCGCTGGGTCACCTCACGGGGAACCCAGGCACCACCGGGCTCCGATGGCCCTCGCGTCACCGGCGAGACGGCTTTGCCGTGACGGCCATCGGAGCCTTTTTTCGAAGACGCTGCCCGCCAACATTGCGGTCAAGGTAACATCAAGGTAACAAATCGGCGCCGCTCGTCGTGCCCAACATAGCGTTGTTGGACGCGACTCGCACAGCAGGAACGACTACCGCCGCGGCTCGACGTGGTCAAGTGCAAGACGCAGCTCCGTCGTCCGCGGGAACCTGGTTGGGCTCCAGCAAGCGTGTCTGCCGGTGTGGGGCGGGTCAGCGCTCGCCGGCTCGCCCGCGCAAGCCTCACCCCTCCTGCAACGCGCGTCGTAGGAGCACGCGCGCGAGCTGGCTGACGCTACCCTCCGGCTGCATGTCTTCGGCGAGCAGGCGTCCATAGGCCGAGCGCAGATACGTCTCGGAGACCTCATCGGAGGCGAGCAGGAAGCGGAGCAGGCGCTTGTTGTAGTCGTGCCATTGGTCATAGTCGGCCCTG
>WNEZ01004260.1_pt1 | contig 12422 bp, 14 predicted proteins | sample 5400521 | NCBI WGS metagenome assembly WNEZ01 (sample SAMN13153339, study PRJNA577476) | soil metagenome | isolation source: 120 cm saprolite under Douglas fir tree site 2 hole 1 replicate 1 | place: USA:California | collected 2015-04-18
GGGCTCGTCGGATCGATGCCTTTGGCCTCGCAAGCGGCGGCCACGCTCTCTTCAGCAATGAGCCGATAGGACTCGCGCATCTCGTCCACCAGGCGGATCCGATCGCGAACGGTGAGTCGCACGAAGGCGCGACTGCCGTCCTTCACGCGAGCGATAAGCTCATCGAGCTTCCGCGTGGCGGTGGGAAGCGGTGCTTGGATCGCCATGGGGCCTCCGAGTGAAACCGAACGGGCGGCACCATATCGCTTCTTTCCGGCAGTTGGGACCGGCTGTGAGGCGGCGGTCGTACGGCTTATGGCGATGGGGCGATCAGGTCGCCGGTATCCCCGCCATCGAACTCCCGGGCCAGTACCTCAGCAGGCCTGGGGGTGCCGAGGGCAGTTCGCCTCGGCTGAGTACCGCGATCCGGCGAGAGAACGAGAATGAGTTGTCCACCCTCGTGGTCGCCCGCATGTTGAAAGAGGGAGCCCTCGCGGCCCAAGGTCAAGGTGGTGCTCGCCAGTCCCGAGATCTCAACCTTGACCGTGGCGGTTCCACCCTTCATGTCTTCGAGGCGCAAAGTCGCAGTCCTAAGATTCGGCAGCTTGATCTCGACGGCTTTGCGCACGAGCGCCAATTTCTCCGAGGACAACCGCCGATACGAGCTAAAGGCGAAGCCTTTCTGGCTGAATTGATTCTTCATCCGCACCAGCCCGGGCGGGTCGATGGTGTTTCCCTGGTTGGAGGCCAGAATGACTTCGGCGGTAACGCGAACCTTCGGCTCGGCGGCAAAGGACACCACCGAGGTCAACAGAACCACCGCACCGATCGCTCGACTGCTTCCCCCCGGCGTTCTCACAGCTCGCCTCCGCGCGGGCGTTCCTGATTCATCTTCGTCTTCGGCTGATCCGGACGCGCTTCCTTGCCGACATCCTCCAATTGGAAGTCCTGGCCAGATTGCGTACCGTCGATCACGTGCTTGTGGCTGACCAGCCAGATGATCGCGTTGCCCCGCTCCCCGGACATCACCACCGGTGCCACGTGCGCTTCCGGATCCGTGCTCACCGCTTGCACCGCCATTCTCTCGCTTGCGTAGCCATCCGGCGTTCCACTCCGCAGAAGTACTGCGGCAAAAACCATCATCGCTGCCGAAGCACCCACCAACGAAGCCATCATGCCGCGGCGATAGGTGAACAGCTCGCGCAGTGACACGCCCCAGCGCTCGAGCAAGGGCGGTCGGGAATGAGCAATCCGAGCCATGACATTCTTGCTGAAGTCGCGCAGGTCCACCTCGTCGGTGAGCAACTCCAGGCCGTCGCGAATCAGTGCAGATTCCGCCCGGAGCGAGGCCACCCGATGGGTGCACTCGGCGCACCCGGCCAGGTGCGACTCCACCTGAACGCGCTCGGCCGCGCGCAACTCGCCGTCGACGAACGGTGATAACTTGGTGATGAAGGTTCGACACACCGGATTCAGGAGCATGATTTCACCGCTTACCAAGTCACGAAGGACGGCGGTTCTGCGCCAATATTCCCTTTTTTCATTCGCTGCCTATACCGCTTTTTGATTCGTCTAACTCAAGGTAATTGCTAAGGACTTTCTGGATTTTCGCCCGCGCATGGAAGAGTCGTGACATCACCGTTCCTTTCGGGATGTCCAGGGTCCGAGCGAGGTCATCGTACGACATGCCTTCGATTTCCCTGAGGAGGAGGATCGCCCGATGCTTTTCCGGGACCTCCTCAAGGGCCTCCTGAATTTTCGCCGCCAACTCTTTGCGCAGCAGGCTCTTCTGAGGATTCGTACCCAGCTTCGAACCCAGGGCGCCGATGTTCGCCTCCGCGGAATCCATCGCCACGTTTTCGTCTAGCTCAACGTGCTCTCCCCTGCCCGATCCGTGCTTGCGCAGGAAATCGATGCAGATGTTCACGGTGATCCGATAGAGCCAGGTATAGAAGCTCGAGTCCCCCTGGAAGTGGTCAAGGTACTTGTAGACCTTGGTGAAAGCCTCCTGGGCGATGTCGCGCGCTTCTTCGCGGTCTCTCACCATGCCGAGGGCCACCGAGTACACCTTCCGCTGATACCGCTCAACCAGCAGCTTGAAGGCAGTTTGGTCGCCATCGCGCGACCGCTTGACCAGTGTGAGGTCGTCAATAGCCAAAGGAGACTAACTTAGCAGCGATCAGCAGACAGTCTAGCGCTGCAAACGGGCAGGGCGGTCACGCCCAATCCCGTGGGTTTCGGAGGACATCGATCAAACGGGCTTCCTCGCTGCCCGGCCGGGGCTGATAATCGTAGGTCCACCTCACCCTGGGTGGAAGCGACATCAAGATCGATTCTGGCCTGCCGCCGGTCTCGAGGCCAAAGACGGTTCCCCGGTCGTACAACAAATTGAACTCCACATAACGCCCTCTCCGGATTTCCTGCCATTGGCGTTGGTCGCTGGTGAAGGGACTGCCCGCCCGGCGCTCGGCGATGGGAAGAAAGGCTGGCAGAAATGCCCGGCCGCAGGCTTCTACAAAGAGAAACTCGCGCTCCAGATCGCCGCGCATGTCCTCGAAAAAGATGCCGCCGATGCCCCGCGACTCGCTCCGGTGCTTGAGCCAGAAGTATTGGTCGCAAGCCTTCTTGAACGCTGGATGGTAGGAAGGATCGTGCGCGTCGCACACCGCTTTGAGCGTCCGGTGGAAGTGGATCGCGTCCTCATCGAACAAGTAGTAGGGGGTCAGATCGGTTCCGCCGCCAAACCACGCCTTCTTGCCCTGCACAATCAGTCGAAAGTTGGCGTGAACTGCCGGAACCAATGGATTTTGGGGATGAAGGACCAACGAGATGCCCACGGCGTAGAATTGCCGACCCTCCCCCGGCAGTCGGTGGGAAAACGCCTCGGACAGATCGCCGTGCACCTCGGAGGTGTTCACTCCGGCCTTCTCGAAGACTGCTCCGTTCTCGAGAATGCGTGACTTGCCACCCCCACCTCCTTCGCGCACCCAGGAATCGGTGATGAATTTCGAGCGACCGTCGAGGGACTCGATGGCGGAGCAGATCTCCTCTTGAAGTGACGCGACGAAGGCGGTCATTCGCGCCTTAAGCGATCCCAGGTCCATCATTGCGCACTAGTGGATTGGGTTCGGGGTCTCCATCAACTCGATTGTCCCGAACTTTGATTCGAACTTGGCGACGTTGTCCTGCATCGCCATCAACAATCGCTTCATGTGTTTGGGATTGGTGATGATGCGGGATCGAACTTTGGCCTTCGGCTGTTGCGGCTGCACGTAGATGAAATCGATCGTGAATTCGGTCTCGGTGTGGTTCACCAGGGCCATGTTGATGTAATGGCCATTTGCGACATCATCATCGAGCTGGATCTGGAGCTGGAGCTCCGGATTCTTTGGGTTGTCCGCCATGACGAAGTCCATATCGCTACCGCGGGCTGGTTGCTAGGGTGTTCTGTCTCCGTGCGTACGCTCACGTTCGACCCTCAGAAGACCGCTCCATTCGAATTTGGTGAGGGACAAGATGCGTGCCTTCTCATTCACGGATTCACCGGAAGCCCGTGGGACATGCGGCCGTTGGGCGAATCCCTGAGCGACCGTGGATACCATGTGAGCGGAATCTGCCTACCCGGACACGGAAGCACGCCCCGGGCGCTCGAGCGAGTGACCTACCGCGATTGGGAGGCGGCAACCGAGGATGCGTTGTGGGGATTGAGAAGCTTTCGGCGAGTCTTCGTGGCCGGATTATCGGTGGGGGGCCTGCTGGGATTGATCCTCGCCGCGCGACATCGTCCTCCTCCTCACGGCATTGCCCTGATTGCCCCCGCGATGACGTTTCGCGGCGCGCACATGTGGGCGCTTCGAAAGCTCCGGGACCTGCCGTTGCTCGACGTTCTTCGACCGTATATCGCGAAGGACGGCACCGACATCGAAGATCCGCAAGCCCGAGCGGAAGCTCCGATCCTTCCCGGCTTTCCCTCTTCCAGGCTTCACGACCTTTGGACGCTGCAAGATCGCGCCCGAGAAGCGATGGCCGGCGTGCGCGTTCCTGTTCTCATCGCGACCGCGCGAAAGGACCATGTGGTGTCAGCCAAAGGCGCAAGCGAGCTGGCGCGGGGTTTGACGAACTCGCCGCTAGTGGAGTTGCTCGAGCTGACCGAGGGCTTCCACATCATCCCAAGAGACCGAGGGTTTCCGGTATTGGCCGGGAAGATTGCCGCATTCTTTGGACAAGTGCCGATCGACTGATCGACAGGGGACTGACTGCCGCCTTGGGGGGTTCAAGTGAGGACGCAAAAATACATCCTGGCCATCGATCAAGGCACCACCGGCACGCACGTCCTGGTGATCGATTCCAAGTTGCGCGTTCTCGGCACGGCGTACCGCGAGCTCCGACAATATTTCCCCAAGCCGGGCTGGGTGGAGCACGACCTGAACGAAATCTGGCGCTCGTCCCTCCATTGCGTCGAGCGAGCACTCCGCAACGCCCGGATCCAGGCGAAGGCCGTTGCCGCGATCGGAATCACCAACCAGCGGGAGACAACTGGATTGTGGTTGAGAGACAGCGGCCAACCCGTCAACCGTGCGATCGTGTGGCAGGACCGGCGAACCGCAGATCGCTGCGCCACGCTGAAGAGCCGAGGGCTCGAACCGCGGGCCCGGGCGATCACCGGGCTGGTGCTCGATCCATATTTTTCGGGAACCAAGCTCGCCTGGCTCCTGGAAAACGTCCCTCAAGCCCGCGCCGGGGCCGAACGCGGCGACCTCTGCTTCGGTACCGTCGACAGCTGGCTTGTGTACAAGCTCACCGGGCATCGATCACATCTGACCGACGTCTCCAACGCCAGCCGTACCCTGCTGATGAACCTTCGGACCCTTTCCTGGGACCGGGAGATGATCGAGCTTCTCGACATTCCAAGCTCCGTCCTTCCCGAGATCCGTGGTTCTGCCGAAATCTACGGAACGACTTTGGGTGTTCGCCCCCTCCCGGACGGAATTCCAGTCGCCGGGATGGCGGGCGACCAGCAAGCGGCGTTGTTCGGACAAGCGTGTTTCGCACCCGGCGAAGCAAAATGCACCTATGGCACAGGGGCGTTCCTCTTGATGAACACCGGCGAGGTTCCGGTTGACTCCCACGTCGGCTTGCTGACCACCGTCGGCTGGAGGATCTTGGGGCGCACGGTCTACGCTCTCGAGGGCAGCGCCTTCGTTGCCGGTGCGGCTGTTCAATGGCTGCGCGACGGACTGGGGTTGATCAAGTCCGCGCCGGATGTGGAAAAACTCGCCCGCAAGGTCGCTGACACCGGCGCGCTGGTTTTTGTGCCCGCGCTGACCGGACTGGGAGCACCTCACTGGCGTCCCGACGCGCGCGGGTTGCTGACTGGAGTCGATCGGTCAACGAGCGCTGGGCATCTGGCACGCGCGGTCCTCGAGGGCATCGCGTTCCAGATACACGACCTGGCCCGCGCAATGACGAAAGACTCCGGACGCGAAATACCCGCGTTCAAGGTCGATGGCGGGGCATCCGCGAATGGGCTTTTGATGCAGTTTCAGGCGGACCTGCTCGGCACCGACGTCGTCCGACCGAGAAATCTACAGACGACATCCCTGGGAGCGGCTTTTCTCGCGGGCTTGGGCTCTGGCGTGTGGAAGAACGAAGACGAAATTCGCGGGGCATGGAAAGTGGGACGACGCTTCCGGCCGAGGATGACGGCGGAGGACAGAGAACGCCATCTGGCCAAATGGCGCCAGGCTCTGCAGCGCATCTAGCACCTGGCAGCGATTTCTCCCCGAGGCGGCGATCTTCTCGCTTCAACTTCCGCGCAAAAAGGAAGAGAGCTTCTCGAAAGCGACGGCCAAAGCCGCGATTGGAGCGCTTTCCCCTTGCTGGTGCGCCTGCGCCGACTCGCCGGGGCCAAAGTTGATCGCATCGACCCCAAACTCTGAAAATCGCGCCACGTCTGTCCACGCCTGCTTGGAGGCGGCGGCCAAACCGGTCTGGGCGAGAAACTTCTGGAAAAGGGGATTTTCGGAGCAGACGCGCCCCGAAGGGGCCAGGTCGAGGAACTCGAGCTCCGCCCGCCCGGCGACCCGGCGACGCACTTCCTCCTGCGCCGCGGCGATGCTTTTGCCGGGAGCGAACCGATAGTTCAGATTCATTTCGAACTGATCGGGCACGACGTTGCGCGCCCGACCTCCCGCGGCGCGAGTGACCGAGAACACCTCGTAGAACGGAAATCCAGCGAAGGAGACCTCCCGGCGGGGCAGCGAGAGCAGCTCGGACAACAAGGGGCCAGCTTTGTGAATGGCGTTCTCGCCTTGCCAGGGCCGAGCTGAATGAGCGCTCTTTCCGGAAATTCGAAGGGTCGCGTGAATACTGCCCAGACAACCCACCTGCACGACGTTGTCCGTTGGCTCGAGGGCGATCCCCAGCGCGACCGACTTGAGGGCGGGCTGCAGCTCGAACAACGGACCGAGCCCGCTTTCCAGGTAGGGTCCCTCCTCTCGTTCATAGAGGATGAGGATCAGGTTGTAGGGGAGCTTTTCTCTGGGAAGGGATTCGGCGAGAACCATCATCACCGCCAGGCCGCCCTTCATGTCCGAGCTGCCAAGACCAAAAATACGCCCCCCGGCGATACGCGTCGGCGCGTCAGACGGGTGGGGCGGAACGGTATCCAGGTGTCCCACCAGCCCGACGGTAGGCCTCGGATCGGAAAAGTTCCCCAAGGCGATTGAATGGGAGTGCCGAAATACCTGTCCGGCGGGATAGAGCCTCCTCGCCCAACGTTCGATCCAATCGGCCAGTTCTCCCTCCTGGCCAATCGGACTGGGAATTTGGCACAACTCCAGGGTGCGCGTTGCCAGCCGAGCGGTGAGCGGATCCAGGGTTTCTGCCATAAGGGGAGCCTACAGCGGTTCCCCCAGCAATGGCTCGAGAGAAAGCGCGGAGGGGGCGCTCTGCCGCGGAAGCCGGATCTCGATGCGCGCCCCGCCCCCGGGGATGTTGCTCGCGCGGATGCTTCCTCCGTGCGCCTGCGCGATTCGCCGGGCGAGCGCGAGTCCCAGACCGAAGCCACTGCTGCGCGCACGCGCGTTGGCGCCGCGAAAAAAAGGATCGAACACCCGGTCCAGCTCATCGGGAGGAATTCCGCTGCCGTGATCGACGACGGCGAGGATCACGTCCGCGCCGGCGGGTTCCACCTCGATTCGCAAGGGCAGGCCCGATTCATCGTACTTGCGCGCATTGTCCAGCAAGTTGTCGAGCGCACGCGACATCAGGGCGCGATCGAGATCCATTTGCAGGTCTTCGGGGACGTTGACCTCCACCTCGCGCTCCGGTTCCAGCGCAAGAACGCGATCCCGGCTCCGCTCCGCCATCTCGCGCAGCGAGACGCGCGACCGGCGGACCGGCAGAGCCGCGAGATCGAGCTTGGTTGCGGTCAGGATGTTGGAGATGAGTCGCTCCAGCTCGTCGAGCTCCTCCTCAACGACCGCGAGGCGGCGGCGGGTACCTTCGGGCGGGGAGTCGATCAACCCGAGGGCCACCCGCACCCGCGCCAGTGGCGTTCTCAGCTCGTGCGACACATTGGCGAGCAACTCGCGCTCCGCTCTTCTGGCAGCTTCGATTCGCTTCGCCATCTGGTCGAAAGCGCGGGCCAGCCGGCCCACTTCGTCGTTCTGCTCGATGCCCGAGCGAGCGGAGAGATCTCCTCGCCCAAATGCCTCAGCCGTCGCGGTGAGGCGCTCCAGCGGGCGAGTGATGGAACGCGAAAGCGGATAAACGAGCGCGAGACACACGGCCAGGCCGCCGAGCAGCAGCGCCAGGGTTCGCCACAGCAACCGCTGCCCCTCCTCGAGACTGCGCAAGCGCAAAAGCATCACCCCGCGCGGGCCGGACATTCCACGAATCGGTCCTCCGACGACGTACGGCTCTTTGAGCCAGGCCGCTTGCAGTTGAAGAATAAAAAACATCGCGGTGTTGGGAGTTGAAATCGCGGTACCCGAAGACGCGAGGAGGCGGCCTCGGTTGTCGAACACCGCAATGTCGAGATCAAGGTCCCGGTGCATTCGCTCGAGCGCGGCACGGAGCTCGGCGGCATCTCCGAAGGGAAGCTCGCGCGACAGGTGGTAGACGACCTCTGGACCATGGAAGCGGGTAGCGCGGATGGCGGTCCGGCTGGCAAGCCAGGTGAGGACCGCAGAGCCAAGGGCGACGGCGACAAGGACACCCAAAAATGCAATGTAGAGGCGAACCGAGAGCCTTCGAGGATTCACGCCCACTTCGCGCCTCAGGCTTCTCGCGGCAGCAGGTAACCCGCGCCGCGAACGGTCTTCACATATCGGGGATGGCGCGGATCCGGCTCAATTTTCTGCCGCAACCGGCTCACGTGCACGTCGATCGATCGATCGAAGGCATCATCGGCGGCCGCTCCTTTGACGAGATCCAACAGCCGTTCCCGCGACAGTACGCGGCCGGCATTTTTCGCGAGCGCGCACAAAAGCTCGAACTCGTGGGTCGTCAAGGATTGCCGCTTTCCGTCGACGACTACCTCCCGGGCTCCAAAATCGATGCTCAGGCCGCCGGACACGAACCGGCCTTCCTCGGCGACTCCCTGCGCGCGGCGCAGCACCGCTCGGATTCGCGCCAACAGCTCGCGTGGATTAAACGGCTTTGCCAGGTAGTCATCGGCCCCCAACTCCAGACCAACGATCTTATCTGTGTCCTCGTCGCGCGCGGTGACCATGATGACCGGGGTCGTCCAGCGCTCGCGGATTTTTTTCGTCAGGGTGAGGCCATCCATCCCCGGAAGCATGATGTCCACGAGGAGGATGTCGAACCGATTCGCGGTGAGAGCACTCAGCGCCTGCGTGCCGTCGGCGGCCAAGGTCGTGGATACGTCGTTCTGCTCAAGAAACTCGACGAGCAGCGCCGCCAGCTTCCGGTCGTCCTCAATCAGCAGGGCCCGAGTCACACCCTAAGTCTAACGCGCCGTGCAGCGGGAGCACGACCTCCATTCGGTCGCAAACGCACCGCGGATCGGCGGAAGATAGCTGCTCGGCGGCCGGCTGCCATGCACCCAAACCCGAGGGATCCGCGGATCGGCCCGGAATTCCGAGATTGGCCCAATGCGGGGGGGAGCCAGCTGAAAACGAGGGCTCGACCCGGAGCGGCTATTCACCGCGCATCGGAGCACGCTTTCGACCTGCCGGATCTTCCCTTCAATCGCGACGGCGACGCGATTCTTGATCTCCTCGAGGGCTCGACGCGGCCTGTCGGTCACGGCGAGGGTATCGAGGACATCATCGACCTGCGCTACCGCGATCTCCTTGAGCCAGTGTCGACCATCCGCCGTGGCGCACATCGCACCGAAGCCCAAAATGAAAACACCCAGCAACCCGAGCGCCGCCGATCGTTTCACTTGAACCTCCTACCCCCTACTGCCGAGGGTGCCACCCGAGAGCAGTAGAGCAAACAGCTCTCGTGTTGCGCTGGCGTTACGCTCGCATTGCGAAATGTTTCAATGCGCCGACGTCAAAATCGGCCGGCATGACCACTTGGAATCTGACCTGGAGACTACTCAGCAGCCTTCAATGTAATCGCAAAGTTGTACTTTACCGGGACGGGTCGACCCTCGAATCGCACCGGGGTGTAGCGTCGGCTCATCAACGACTTGAGCACGGCCGCCTCCATGAAAGGGACGGGCGCGATCGCGGTGCAATTCGTGACACGGCCCTCGATGGTCAGAATGCACTGCACCTGCATCACCCCTTTGACCCGCGCTTCGCTCGCCTGCCGCGTGTACTGAATCTGCTCGCCCGGATCGACCAACCTGGGGGGACTCATCCCAGGCCCCATCACCCGTATTCCCAGATCGTTTCGCTCCCCCGGCTCATCGGGGCCCAACGGGCTGGCACCGCAGTCGCCGCGTCGGCAGTTACCCGCCTCACTGCTCTCAGCTTCCCGCGCTCCGGTTGCCGCGAGAGGGGCGCTCGATTGATCCAGCGACGGGTCGGAAATCGGCGTCGAAACGTCCTCGCGCGCCTCGACGGGGGATGCTCTCTTTGCGAAAACCGGACCGGTTTGAACCGTGCGCGCGGCGCGCCGATGCCGCTCGGACTGCGAACTCGCCTCCTTGCTGGCCCTCGACTGCGCTTGACCCGCACCGCTCGAATTTCCTGGGTTCTTCCAGACAATCACGGGCGGGATGGCCTCGGGCGGCCGAGAGCTGACGATCGCCCGCCCGGAGAGAAAAACCGCACCGGCAACCAGTCCGGCATGGACGACTGTCGCGAGCAGGGCGCCAGTCTTCACGCCACCGCTGGAAATCCTGTCGCAATTGAGCACTGATTCAAACACCGGGAGCCTCCATGGAACAGCGCTGAGCCCCCGTGGTGATGACTATGGTATCAGATCCCGGATCAGTCCAATCGATTCGAGCGTGTCCCACTGTTTGCGGCTTCACAGCCTGCGCATACGCCGGGCCGGGTCCCGGCTTGCCGGCTGGCTCGACCGCTTATCCGAGATCGGCCGGCGCTATTGCGCTAAAAGATCCTCATGAGCCGATTCTGGGCGGTTTGCGGCGCCGCAAATGCATGTCTTTCGGTGGTGGCTGGGGCCTTCGGCGCCCATGCTCTTCGCACCAGATTGAGTCCAGAAATGCTTGCAGTATTCGAAACAGCGGCGCGATATCAGATGTATCATGCACTCGGATTGATTGCAGTTGCCCTCGCGCTCAATCCAGGACGACTTGGGAACGCCGCGGGGTGGTTGATGCTCGGCGGCATCGTTCTTTTTTCTGGAAGCCTTTACGTCCTCGCGCTCAGCGGAATCCGGCAGCTCGGCGCGGTCACCCCTTTGGGGGGACTGTGCTTTATCGCCGCCTGGACAGTCTTCGCCTGGTCTTATCTACGCCGGTAAAGATCCAGGTCCGCTAAAGAAATGGGGACTGCAATCGGGCCCCATTTCTTGCCATCCGTGCAGCGCGTTCTACGGCGTGGTGGTCGGGCCGTACGTCATCGAGATGCAATGCATTGAGCCCTGACATGGGATCATGTCGTCCGAAACCACGGGCACTACCATGACGGCATTGGGGCCGAACTCGGCGTCCAGCGTTGCCTGGAACGTGCTCACGGCCTCCGCCTCTTGGCGATTGATTCTATCCTTCACATCCTGGGGCAGCGGGCTAACGTCTGAGATTGGGTCGTGATAGACGGGCACGAGCATCCGATTCCCGATGCGGATCGAATTAGCATAGGTCGCCCAAACCCGGTCCACCGCGCCAACGCACTCGCGGGTATCATTCGGATTGGCAACGCAGGTCGTGCTTCGACGCACGGTGCAATAGCGGGCGGGTTGCGGTATTCGAACCACGTTGTAGCCCGCATCGCTTAGTCTTTGCGCATTCCTCTCGAGGATCGCCGCATTGTTGGGGTCGATAGCGGCGTCCTCGTCATCCAGCCTCGCGACGATGACCGTCTGCGGCGAGATAAACGACATGAACATGTCGACGTGGTCAATCACACGGCGCTGTCCAAGCGTGGTCGGACCCGGATCCAGCCCAAACGACTCGAGGGTGATGACCCGACTGCAGTTGAAGAAGTTGGTGTAGACGTTGTCCAAATCCTCTTGGGTGTACTGCCAGGAAATTCCCCCGCCAGCAAACCTATTGGCGGCCAAGACGTCGCGCTGCATGTGCACGCAAGTTCCCTGGCCGTCCGTCTGCAAGTTACCGCCCTCGGTACGAAGCATCGGCCTGAACACGTCGACACCGGGCAACATGGTACTCGTGGCGAACCTGGTAGGCGAAACGTCGTCGGACGGCCGCTGGGGCATCCCGTCCGGCGTCGGTGAGCAAGCGCTCGCGGCGCTGGAATAGTAACCCATGTCCACGAACTGGAAGGTTCCGTCTGGCGTAATCAAGACTTCCGCACCAAAGTCGCGAATCCAGATGCCATTGAGGGGAGTAATGAACCAGTTGATGCGAGAAATCATGTCGCCATCAAAGCCTCGGAGCCGGAGGGTCGCCTCCGCTGGCGCCCGCGAGGCGGCCGTCACCATGACCGTCGTTTGGTATCCGTCCTGTTGGACTGAATTGCGGATCAGCTCCGTCAGCGGGGACATCTGAGCGCCGTACGAAGGCCAGGCGTACATCGCCCCCTGGGTCTGTTCGCTCTCGGTCGGAAATCTCGAGGTCAGGGGAGGTGGATCCGTAAATCCGGCGATCTCCGGAAAGCAGTCCCAAATGAACATGCCCGGCGCGTTTGCCGCTTGAGCAGCCTGCTCTTCTTCCGTCATGTATCGCGGCAAGACGCGCTCTTCGCTTCCCGCTGCCACAACGGTACCGCTCAAAAGCACTGCCCCTATCAAGGGAATGAGTTGTCGATGCATAGATGAACCCCCATCGGGTGGATGTGAAGCTATCTACCCCCTGAGGGCAAAAAGGCAAGCAC
>WNEZ01004262.1_pt1 | contig 12420 bp, 10 predicted proteins | sample 5400521 | NCBI WGS metagenome assembly WNEZ01 (sample SAMN13153339, study PRJNA577476) | soil metagenome | isolation source: 120 cm saprolite under Douglas fir tree site 2 hole 1 replicate 1 | place: USA:California | collected 2015-04-18
CCCCGCAGACCTGCCCGTTCGTCATGATGATCTCCTTCTCATGCAGTACCGCCGTATCCATCACCAGGCATACCGGGGTAAAGGGAATGCCGACCTGCAGGAGTCGCCCACCTCTGCGTACCGAGGCAAGCGCTCGCGCTATCGTTTCGGGGGCGCCGGTGGCATCGATCGCTATATCGACCCCGCGCCCATCGGTCAATTCATGAATGACAGCGCTGGGATCGTTAGAGCTAGCATCGACCTGGTAGGTCGCGCCTAACGCTCCAGCGATATCAAGTCTACCTTGTTCAACGTCGATGGCAATGACTCGCTGCGCGCCGGCAGCCTGCGCTTGCATGGCCGCCAAAAGCAAGCTTCCAATACTTCCAACCCCAAAGAGCGCAACGGTCTGGTCAACCGCGATTCTGCCTTTACTCAGCGCATGGAGGGCCACTGCGCAAGGCTGCCCCATCGCTGCTGCTTCAACAGTACAATCTGCGGGAACGGGCATACACATCTGCGCCGGGAACGTTGCGAATTCGGCAAGGCCTCCGTTGGTATGTATGCCGTAGAGGTAGTAGTTCTCGCAGATGTTGATCCGGCCCTCTCTACAGCGGGGGCACACCCCACACCACCACCCCGCGCCGGGAACAACGCGCTGTCCGACCTCAAGGTGGGCAACCCCCGGTCCCCTTGCGACAACGATTCCCACCACTTCGTGTCCGAGAATGACCGGACCCGAATGCCCGCTGACCGGGTGTGGGCTGTTGAGCGGGATCATCGTGGCCGCTTTGTACTGGCTAGCGTCAGTCCCACACAGCGATCCCATCTTCACCTGGATGACTACTTCTCCTGGTCCAGGTGGCCCTGGCTCGTGGACCTGCTCAATCCTCACATCTCCAGGGCCATAATACACCGCAGCTTTCATCGCCCTCCTCCTCCTACTTTTGTTCCCAGATAGTCAGATAGTTGTTCTCAGATGATTCGCTCTGCATCTTCAGATGTTGGAATGGTTGGCTACCAGATATAAGCAGGGTCCTGACCTGTATAACCACAAACGCCAGCCCGCGGTGAATTTACCATCGGCAACAGCATCTCTTCACCGCATTCGTGGTCCTTCGCGCACGCGTCACACAGACATCCCTTGTCTTCATAGACGCATTGAGAACAGGTGGTGGTAGCAGGTTCTCCGCATACATCGCATGGAACTAGTGGCAGGTTATTTCTAGCAAGAATCTGGATAGCTTTCTTCTGCGCTTCCACCTCTTGCTCCGAAATCACTTTCACTGTCAATTCTGTGGTCGAGCCGAAATCATATTCGTACGAATAAGTTTGTCCAGGCTTAAGCACTTTATCCAACCGCACCTGCATATTTTTACCGCCTGTATCCCAATCATACAGCCCTGCATCCACAGTGTAACGAACGCCTCCAATCTCAAATGCGCTGAGATGCCCGCAACACTCCAGCCAGGTATCCCTGAGAAAGCGATCTAACGTGGCCAGTGTTGTTCCAGCCGAAACTTCCAGATGCATCCAGTACATAGGTAAGCGGTATCCCGCTACGACAAGATGGAATGTCCTGGTTTGCCGCGCTTTTTGATGGCTCCCTGCTTCAGCCTGTATTGCTGCTCGTTGCTCACAGGCTTCCAGGTGCCTGGTCATGCTTACCTTACTAAACTCTCTATGGCAAAAGCTGCACGTTCCCTTTGAGGTCTGTCTCGTCATACTCCGCTCTCCTGACTGCTTATTCTTCGCTAGTCATAGGATACGATATGAACAGCAGGAAGAAAAGGAAACATTATCGGACTGCTTCTAGTACTCCGCTGCGGGCGCTGCGGTAAGCTGCGTCGAGAATCTCAACCGTGCGCGCGCCCAGCTCAATGGGGGAACAGTTTTCAACATCGTGACCGAGCGCCAGATCCACCAGAGCGTCGATGGGACCAATACAATCGTACAGGCCAGCATTGGGTTCAAACGATAGGCGCACATCCTCACCCGGCACTCGAAAACGCCACACAAGTTCTCGATCCAAGTCTATCTGAAACTGTCCCTTTGACCCGATGGCTCTCACTTCGACCTGGTGCTTGTTATTGTTCGCGCCTATGTGTGCAGAACCACCGGCTAATGTGCCGATGGCACCATTGTCATAACGCAAAACGATGGCATCGTGCAGTTCGACCGGAGCAGCCAGCGGTGCCGACATGAGCGCAAAAACGTCTTTGCCACGCAGGCCGGTCAGCCACAACGCCAGGCCGAGCGCGTGCGAAAGCTGCGCCTGCCCGTATCCACCGCCGGATAAGCGAGGATCAGTCCAGGTAGCCGGTTCGGGTAAGCTATCACGCGCCGCGTCTGGATAGACTCCGGTGTTGGAGAGGAGCTCGCGCGTCTGCGAGGACATCGTGATCACGACCTGTTCGATCTTTCCAATGCCTCCACCGGCCATCATCAAACTTTTCGCCTCGCGCACCATTGGCTTGTAGTTCCAGCCGAAGGAAACAACCACGTGACGATTGAGGCGTTTTGCTGTTTCCACAAGATCCCATGCTTGCTTTGGATCAATGGTCACTGGTTTCTCGACAAGGACATGAGCCCCGGCTTCCAGCGCAGCTTCCGTGTGTTCGTAATGAAAGCCAGATGGACTTGAAACGACGCAGATGTCGATGCCAGCGTTGATTACATCATGATAATCCTCGCTGGCAATCTGGAAGCCGAAGCGTTTACGGATGCGTTCCAATGGCTCGCGACCGAGACGACTCACGGCCACAAACTCGACGACATCGGCATGTCTCTCCAGATTTGGTAAGTGAGAGGCCACCGCCCAGGAGCCAGCGCCGATTACACCTAAACGCAGCTTTGCCATGAACCATTCCTCCTCGAAAATGCAGTATTGTAGTGTTCAACACTCGTCGCTTCCCTTCAAGCAAGATGCTGTTTACTCCAGGTGAAAAATTTCCGTCACTGGCTGTGAATCGACCAGTCCATCTTCGCGGAATTCCATGAGCGGATTCATGAGTTCTCCCCAGCGATCATGAATCTCTGAGTGCCAAAGCTTATCCCACGCATCTTCGCTTTCGATTTCTGAATACATAATCAAGAGAGGGTCTTTCTCAAAGATCGTCATGGTTGTGATGCCACAAGCTTTGATCTCGGCCACCAATTCAGGCCAGATCTGATCGTGATTCCTCTTGTATTCGGCCAGTGCTCCGGGTTTTAATTTCATCAAGAAGGCTCGTCTGATCATGGGCACAATCCTCCGTTACATAACATACATACGTTAAGGTGCCTGTCCATCACCTTATGGCGGCGGAAAACACGAGGCGCGAGGTACAAAGTGGGTTTCCAGGGTAACCGTCTCCGGCTCATCCGAGCCGTTCAGGCGATGCATGAGCAATTGGGCGGCGGTGCGCCCGGTAGCGGCGTTATCGCGTGCAATGACGGCAAGCGGCGGCGTGAACAACTCCGCCAGGGGAACATCATCACAGGTGACGAAAGCCATATCGATCCCGGGGCGCAGTCTTCTTTTAGCCAGAGCGCGCAGGCAGCCGATGAGCAATTGGTTGCTGCCTGCAATAATTGCCGTAGGTAATTCCGGCGAGTCAAGGAGTCCGTATGTTGCGGCTTCTCCGTCTTCTGTTGAAAGGCCAAAGACGGGAATAGAAGTGTCCGGCAACCCTCTCGTTCTGAAGGCGTTGCGCAAACCGGCCAGGCGTTCGCGGCCAGGGCGCAAGTGGGGCGGCCATACGACGAACCCGATACGACGATGACCAAGATCAAGCAAGTGCCCGACGGCTGCTGCCATACCAGCGCGGTGATTCGAAAGTACCGCGCTGGCGCGCAGCCGCCGGGGGAAATCGCGATCAATCACGACAATAGGAATCTTGCGGGCCGAGAGGGCATCTATAGTCGCTTTGCGGCGTTCGTTCGTCGCCAGGAAAATCAGGCCATCGACGTGGCGACTATGCAAAAAGCGGATATGCTCGGTGTCAAGTACCGGATTGTTTTCCGAGTCCATGATCAGCAGAGTGTACCCCATGTTGCGCAGCACTTCTTCGGCTCCGTGTACAATATGGGCGACCACCGGATTCGTGATATCACTGAGTGCGAAGCCTATTGAAGAGGTCGCTCCACGTCGCAGACTCTGGGCCAGAAAATCTGGCTCGTAGCCCAGTTCTTGTACAGCAAGAAGCACCCGCTGGCGCATTTTCGGGCTCACATCTGGATGATTGGAAACGACCCGCGAGACGGTAGAAACACCCACGTCGGCATATTCTGCGACTTGCTTCATACTCGGTCTTTTCCCGGAGTTTGTGTTCTGATTCGGTACTTTCTTCTCATCTGAATGGTTCATAACACATCGGTCCCAGTGGAATGCATAGGGTTGCTGCTACGAGCACATATGAGTGTCATTGTTCTCCTGGCACGACAAGCATGCCGAGACGCTCACCTACCGCAGCTACTTCTCCCTCGTGAACCAGGATATGCTGTAGTATACCGGAATCGGATGCTTCCACCTCAAGAGTTACTTTATCAGTTTCAATTTCGAAAATGGCTTCACCTGCTTTGACCGAATCGCCTTCGTATTTCAGCCAGCGCAGCAATTTTCCCTCGGTCATGTCATAGCCTAGTTTCGGCATGAGGATGTCTTTTGCCACGACTGTACAACTCCTTTCTTGATCTTGATACACCGCTTGAATGTTCCACCTTCTTTTCCCGCTTTTTACGATGGAGTCACGAACGTACCCACTCGATAGCGTTCAATGAAATCGGTGTCGAGGTCAAGGCCGAAGCCAGGCCTTTCAGGTAATACATACATCCCATTAGCAATGACCGGGTGATTTTTGAAAAGTCCCCAGAAGATCGGGTCGCGATCCTGGTCAAAGCACTCTGCATACGTCCCATGTGGAATACTTGCCAGAAGATGGGCGGATACCTGCGGCTCCTCGTGGTGCCCCATTTCAACCCCAAATGCTGCCGCCAGGCCAGCCACCTTGCGCCAGACCGTCGGTCCGCCGCTCCAGGAACTATCAAAGTTGCAGACATCAATAGCATCGTCCACTATGAGGTCACGCACCCCGACCACTGTAAACTCGCTCTGCCCGGCTGCGACCGGCAAGCCGGTCATATGACGCACATCGCGCATCCAGCGGCGATCATTCATCCAGCGACAGGGTTCCTCGAACCAGCGAATGCCCAGATCGTCCACACGCCGGGCGAAATCCACTGCCTGATCACGGGTGTAGCCCTGGTTGGCGTCAACGAGCAGAATAAAATCATTGCCTGCTGCCTCACGGGCGGCTTTCACACGCACCGCGTCCTCTTTTGGTGATGCGCCGCCCACTTTGAACTTGCAACCTGCAAAACCCATTTGCACGTACCGCTGCATCTGCTCCATAATCTGGGCGCGATCAAGCCCGTAGTATCCCCCGATCACGATGATCGGGAGCGCTTCGCGATAGGCACCCCAGAGGCGGAAGAGTGGCAGTCCAAGCGCCTTGCCGAACGCATCCCAGATAGCCGCATCGATGCACGCAATGGCCTGAAGCGCCAGCCCACGATCTCTCAAGATGTCGTAAGTCGAAGGCTGCATCAGTTGCCAGCACCGCTCAGGATACGTGGCATCCTGACCGACCAGGGCGGGCGCCAGCTCCTCATGGATGATGCGAACGATGGTATCTTGCTCCGCGTCGGTATCGCCGGTGTATACCTCGCCAGTGATTCCCTCATGGGTATAGAGTCGCGTGATGATCGTACAGCGATTGACCATGGAATATGCGCTGCCGCTGTAACGCTTATGCAGGGGCACGCGCAGCGCGACCGTCTCAATCCGTTCAATAGTCAGTCTGGGGAGCTTGCTATGCACAGAAAGGGCAGGGTACGATTCACCGGCCGTGTGATCATGTGTTGTCATAGCTGATTCATCTCCCCTGTTCGTGTACGAGCGCGCGTACTGCCGCGGCGATTCGTTCAGCATCCGGTACAGCTGCGTCCTCTAACACCGGGCTAAAAGCGATAGGTGCATCTGGCATGCTCACAGCGCGCGGACGGGTGTTTCGGGGCAACCCCTGCTGCGCCAGCAGGCTGATGAGCGTGGCTCCCCAACCGCCAGGATGAACCTGTTCCTCAACGATGACGAGGTGATCAGTACGCGACACGCTCTTCCCGACAGTCTCACTGTCCAGGGGGATGATCCAGCGCAAGTCAATCACCTCTGCGTCGATACCCTCTGCGGCCAGTGCTTCGGCAGCGCGCAGTGCGCGTGGCACCATCAATAGTGTGGCAACGATGGTGACATCGCTGCCATGACGCACAATGTCGGCACGTCCCACCTGCGGCAAGGATCCTGTGCGATCCACCAATCCTTTCTGCGTATACATACCTTTGTGTTCGAGAAAGATCACCGGATCATTCAGACGTATCGCTGCGCATAAGAGCCCATACGCAGCAGAGGGCGAACTGGCGGCGACGACTTTAAGGCCTGGCGTTTGTAAGAGCCATGATTCCCCAGTCGCCGAGTGTTGGGTGCCAAAGCGGCCTGTCGCCCCACCAATAGCGCGGATGGTTAATGGCACTTCTGTCTGACCACCTGACATAAAACGAAATTTCGCGACTTCGTTTACAATGGCATCGCTGGCGCTGAGCAAGAAATCAGCGAACATGATCTCAACTACCGGGCGCATTCCGGTGACGGCCATTCCTAGAGCGGCTCCGACGAAGCCATTTTCTGAGATCGGCGTATCAATTACACGTTCCGGTCCAAACTCGTCGAGCAGACCCTCGGTAGTCTTGAATGACCCTCCTGCTGCGGCGATATCTTCCCCCAGCAAAATAACACGACTATCTGCACGCAGTTCGTCAGCAAGCGCAGCGCGAATCGCCTGCCGGTAGGTCATTTCTTCAGCGGTGCTACCTTGCGTGGCTTCTCCTCGCTCACTCTGCGTAGACATAGCTGTCAATCTCCTCTCGTTTGGGCCACGGAGCGGCCGCGGCTCGCTCTGCTGCCGCATTGATCAGGTCTTGCACTTCCTGGCGCATGGCATCCTGTTCAACAATGCTCATGATGTCCTCGGAGGCCAGAGCTTCGCCCAGGCGTATGATGGGGTCTCTGCTCTTCCATGCTTCAAGCTCACCAGGCTTGCGGTATTTAGCCGGGTCGGTGCGCGAATGGCCACTGTAGCGGTAGGTTTTGCATTCGAGGAGTGTCGGTCCCTCTCCGGCTCGCGCCCGTTCAACGGCGGTACGTGTCGCGTTGTAGACAGCATCGACATCGTTGCCATCGACGGTCACGCCTGGCATAGCGTAGGCGGTCGCTCGTATCGCCAGGTCATCAACGGGCGTCGTTGTGCGAATTGGGCTGTACTCGCCGTAGAGATTATTTTCACAAATAAACACTACCGGTGCTTTCCACACGCTTGCCATGTTCAGCGCTTCGTGAAATGTCCCGATATTGGTCGCGCCATCACCAAAGAAGGTGAGTGCAACGCTCGACGTACCACGCAGTTTGGCCGACATCGCCGCGCCTAGCGCCACCGGTAGCCCGGCACCGACAATGGCGAAAGCGCCGATCAGCCCACGTGAGAAGTCTGTTAAATGCATTGAGCCGCCGCGCCCTTTACAAAGGCCGGTCTCGCGGCCCATTAATTCGGCAAAGGCTCCTTCGGGATCTATTCCTCGTGCCAATGCCTGGCCGTGTCCGCGGTACGTAATGGTCAGGTAATCAGCAGAGGTAATGGCACTGATGGCGCCTACCGATACTGCTTCTTGCCCCTGGCAAAGGTGGGTTGTGCCGGGAACCAGTCCCTGCATAAACAGTTGCTGCACCTTATCCTCAAAGCACCGGATGAGGAGCATGGTACGCAGCCATTGCCGCCGGTCGGGTGAGTATATCTTTTGCGATGACATGAGACTGGTAGTCCTTTTCTGAAGATAGGCCCCATCCTTATAGACGGAGGTGTTAGTAACGATTCCAGTTTCGTTTCTAGTTATATCATTCGATATCTTCCCTGTCAATCCCTCCTGAGAGTTATTCACGTGGGATGAGAAGAAGATTTATCTCGATTGAAATATATGTACGGACATCAGTACAAGATGGAATTCCATAATTGGTGTCTTAGACTAACACAAAAAGCCTTGACTTAGGCTTATCAGGATGCTACAATCGTTGGTATCGAAGCCGGAAACGTTTACAATTCCTCCTTCTGTAAGCTAACGAGAGAACTTCAAGAGGGATTGCTCATGGCACCTGTCGTTGAGTTACATGATATCCACCACAGCTACGGCGCTGTAGAGACGCTACGCGCAGTGAGCTTTTCGTTAGCCCGTGGCGAAGTTGTGGGGCTTGTCGGTGAAAATGGCGCGGGCAAATCGACCATCGTCAAAATACTGACTGGTGTCATACAGCCGATCAAAGGTAACATCGTCGTCCAGGGAACTGAGCGGGTTTTTACGAATCCGCGTGCCGCACGAGAAGCAGGCATCGCCGCGATGTACCAGGAGCCGATGCTTTTTCCTGATCTCTCCATCACAGAAAATATTTTTGCCGGGCATCAATTGACCCACCGGGGGACAATTGCATGGAGTCAGATGCATGAACGGGCGCGTAGCCTCCAGGAGCAACTTGACCTGCCTATTGATCCACAAACGCCGGTCTATCAATTGCGCGTAGCCGAGAGGCAGCTCGTCGAAATTGCGAAGGCGCTCTCCATTGGAGCGCAGCTCTTGATCCTCGATGAACCAACCGCCGTTCTCTCTGCCCGCGAGGTTGCTGCCTTGTACAAGATCGTGCGCGACCTGAAAGCCCGCGGAGTGACCATTCTCTTTATCAGTCATCGTCTTGAAGAGGTATATCAGTGGACAGATCGCGTGATCGTGCTGCGCGATGGCCAAAAGGTGGCAGAGAAGCCAACTACGGAAGTCACTATCCCCGAGCTTATTCGCGACATGGTTGGACGTGAGATTTCCACTCTTTATCCCAAACAGCCTGCCAGGCTTGGTGACACAGTGCTGGAAGTACGAGGATTGACCCACAAGGGCTATTTCGAAGATGTGTCGTTCACCTTGCGACAGGGAGAGATCCTCGGCTTTGCTGGTCTGGTCGGCGCGGGCCGCACAGAGCTTGCCCAGTCTCTATTCGGCATCGATCCTATCGACGCCGGTCAAATTATCCTCGCTGGCTACTCATTCCACCCGCGCTCACCCCATCATGCCGTCAGTTGTGGCCTGGCGTATTTGCCGGAGAATCGCCTGATGCATGGCCTGGTGCCGACCATGACCATCCCGTTGAACACCACCATGCCCATCTGGCAAAGACTTCTCTCCTGGTTCGGCGTTCTGTCGACAAGGAGAGTTAATCGCATGACTGACCTGCTCTCGCAGCGTGTGCGCTTGCAGCCGGGACGCCGCGACCGCCTTGTGAGTGCACTTTCCGGTGGCAACCAGCAGAAGGTGGTCCTGGCGAAATGGCTTGCTGCTGAGCCTCGCGTTCTTATTCTCGACGAGCCGACGCATGGCATTGATGTCGGCGCAAAAGCTGATATCCTGGCGATTATCTCCGAACTGGCGCAGGCCGGCGTCGGTATTATCTTTATTTCCTCCGAAATGGAGGAGGTACGCTCAATGTGTGATCGCCTGGTTGTTATGCGCGAAGGTCGTGTCACTGGCATATTCGATTGCCCTGTGGACAGCAAAACGGTGATAGCAGCTGCTTCTGGGTTACAGTCAATCGTGGAGGCATCAGCATGAACGCTCCTCTGGTAAGACCAGGCCTTTGGGAGAGAGGTCGCTTCGGGCTGGCAAGACTGTTTCGCATTCGCGAGGTTGGGTTGATCTCTATCGTTGTCATTGTCAGCATTGTTGCGGCGATCAGCATCCCCGCCTTTCGTAACGGGGTAAACCTGCGGGAATTGCTCAATAATGCGGCGGTCGTTGCCATTGTCGCCATTGGTGAATCCCTGGTGTTGCTGACCCGGCAAATCGACTTGAGCGTCGGGGCTATTCTCGGCCTGTCAGCTTTTATCACCGGTTCGCTGCTCGGCCAGTTGGGCGGGATTGGCGGCATAGGTGTCGCACTTTTGCTCCCTATTTTCATTGGCATCGTTTTGGGGTCGATAAATGGTGTCCTGATTAGTTTTGCCCGTATGCCGGCTATCATTGCCACGCTGGCGACACTTTCCATTTATAGTGGCCTGCAAGTGGTGGTTTCTGGTGGGTCCCAAGTGTATGCCTATCAGCTTCCGACGTGGCTGAGCCAGCTCTATACAACGTCGTGGTTGGGTGTTGGCAGTTTTGTATGGATTGCGGTGGTCTGGGTTGTGCTGTTTAGTTTCGTGATGCGAATACTGCGCTGGGGACGTGATCTCTATGCGATGGGGTCGAATCCAGAGGCGGCGCGGTACATGGCTATCCCGACTCGCCGCCGCACAATTCAGGCGTTTGTGGTTTGTGGCGCTCTTGCCGGTTTTGGGGGCCTTCTGTACATAGCACAGTATGGAAATGTCGATGCTACTGCCGGAGCAGGGTTTGAACTGACGGTCATCGCGGGGGCGGTCGTGGGTGGAGTTAGCCTCTTCGGTGGATCGGGATCGCCTCTCGGCGCGGCGCTCGGCGCGGTGCTTCTGCTCGAAATTGAAAATGTCCTGGCTCTACTCAAGATATCGATCTTTGCTCAGCAAACGCTGCAGGGGGTTGCTATTATTAGCGCCGTTGCTCTCTACGCTGTGCTGATGCGACGCTCGCAACAACCGGCTACTCGTAACAGGAGCCAGTCAGATAACGATACGCCTCAGATCGTAAAAACGGAGGTTCAGCAGTGAGTACAGTGGCTCGTCGCCCTCCGGGTACAGAACCTCGCCGTTCCTCCTCTCGCGGTGATGCGGCTAACTCCTGGATCAATGTTGCCCTGCACTGGATCACGCGCTGGGAGGTTGGGCTATGCCTGCTGATTGTGATCGTGATGGCAGGCAGCTCGGCGGCATCGAGTAACTTTCTCACGCCGTTCAATCTCGAAACGATGGCCCTCAACGCTACGGTTCTGGGCTTCCTGGCGCTGGGCGTTGCTCCGGTGATTATGACCGGCGATATCGATCTTTCTATTGCTTCGACGCTCGCTCTTTGTGGCGTCGTGATGGCTGTCCTCTGGCAACATGGGATGAATATCTGGGTAGCGGCGGGATTAGCCATCATTCTGGGCGGTATTCTGGGACTCGTCAATGGGTTAGTGGTGGTCATGTTCGAGCTTCCCTCGTTGGCCGTTACGCTGGGGTCAATGAGTACGTATACAGGTATTGCCTTTCTCATCTTGCAGGGAAAGGCCATCATTAACTTCCCGGCGTCGCTCGTGCAACTTGGATCGGGAGGGCTGTTTGGCAGCGATTTTCCAATTGCCTCGGCTATTCTGCTTATCTGCGCGGCCATTCTCGCGTTCGTTATCCACCGGACAGCCTTCGGCAAATCCGTCTTTGCCATTGGCGGCAACCGGCAGGCTGCCCGTTTCTCCGGCGTCCCTGTCGCTCGCACGCGCATCCTCGTCTTCGTCATCGCAGGCGCTTTTGCTGCGCTTGCCGCCATTTTCTATCTTGGCAATTTTGACACGGCTCAAGCCAACATGGCAGCCGATCAACTCCTTCCGGCGATTACCGCTGTCATCCTCGGAGGGGTCAGTGCATACGGAGGAAGCGGCACTATTCAGGGCGTGGTATTAGCGCTGGTTCTCTTGCAGGTGCTGGAGACCGGGCTGGGCGTGGCAGGACTCTCTGGTCAGGAGCAAACAATCAGCGTCGGTATCTTGCTGATCATTGCCATCAGCGGAGGAGCGGCTATCGGCGCTGTACGCAATCGGTTTCGCCAGAGAGAACATCGCTCTAGCATTGCTTTACCAGCAACATCAGAAACAGAGGAGGTGTCACAGACTGCATCGATCAATGTTGAGGACCATTCGACCCATGAGGAAGGGTATAAAAGTGTTCCATGAGTTCGTATCCCCGTACTAACGTGATATGTATTGTGGCATCTCAGAGCCACAGCGACCAGCAATGGAGGTTCGTTATGAACATTAAACTGTCTCCCAGTGCGGCACCATTACGCCATCGTGGGCTGTTCACGCTCTGTGCATCGTTTATCTTAGTCGCGCTGCTTGTGAGCGCCTGCGGTGGCAGTAACAGTATTGGGGGAGGCTCTGCAACGGCAGGCACCCCAACGACAGCCACGAAGCTGTATATGATCCCAAAATTCACCGGCATTCCGCCGTTCACGCAGGCCGACCAGGGCGCACAGCAATTCGCACAGCAGTTTGGCTATCAACTGACTTACGGCGGCCCCACCACGTCCTCGGCTACTCAGCAGGTACAGTTCATCAATAATGCCGCCGCCAATGGATACAAGGGTATCTTTATCTCCGCTGATGACCCGGCTGCGGTGACTCCGGCCCTGCAGCGGGCGCAACAAAAT
>WNEZ01008372.1_pt1 | contig 12418 bp, 11 predicted proteins | sample 5400521 | NCBI WGS metagenome assembly WNEZ01 (sample SAMN13153339, study PRJNA577476) | soil metagenome | isolation source: 120 cm saprolite under Douglas fir tree site 2 hole 1 replicate 1 | place: USA:California | collected 2015-04-18
CGCGCCGGAGGCGCCGAACGCCTGGGCGGCGCGCGCCGCGATCAACGTCCCGATGCCCGGCGCCGCAGCACAGGCGAGCGTCGCCGCCACATAGATCGCGAGCGCCGCCAGCATGACCGGCTTGCGGCCGTGCTCGTCGGCGAGCGGACCGTAGACGAGCTGGCCGATGCCGAAGCCGACCAGATAGGCCGAAATGGTGAGCTGCACCTCGCTCGGCGGCGCCGCCAGCACACGGCTGATCTCCGGCAACGCCGGCAGATATAGGTCCATCGACAGCGGGCCGATCGCGGTGAGGAGCGCGAGCAGGACCGTGAGGGCGAGCGTGTCGGGGCGGAGCATGGCCTGGAGTACCCGGCAGGCCGGCGGCCATCAACCGTCATATCGAGCGGAGCGAAGTCGGCCGCGGCGCGAGCTTGACGGGATGATGCCGTCTCTCTCAACATTGCGCCGTGAGTCAGTGCCTGGGGCGACGTACAACTCAGCAAGCACGATGGGAGCGATTATGCGGATTTTCCTTGCCAGCCTCCTGGTTATCGGCGGCCTCTCGACGGCCGCCGCTCAGGTCAGAATCGACGGCGCCGACGTCCTGGAGACCGGGCTCTACAAGCTCGGCGATACGAAGACGTTCGAGGACCGCACGATTTCGACCGGCCAGCGGACGGAATCAAAGACCACGCTCGTTCGCAGCACCACCCTCATCCAGCCGAAAGGCCCCACCGTGTTCGGGCTCGAGCTCGTGGTGCGCGGCCGGCCAAACGGCCAGAGCGCCCAGGTGCAGGTGGTCTGGCGCTACCCCGAGCCCGGAATCCACAATCCCGACACCGGCACGACGAAGTTCACGGACCAGTACATGACCCAGGTCCGGCTAGGCGCCAGGCAGACTTACTATTGGAGCATGGAGGACGATTGGCAGATGGTGCCCGGCGAGTGGATCTTCGAGCTTAGGAACGGCAACCGCACGCTCGTCAGGCAATCCTTCACGCTGGAGAAGTAGCGGCCTTAATGTCGTAGGTTGGGTCGAGCTCTGGCGAGACCCAACATGACGAGGCAGCGCGCGTGGTGTTGGGTCTCGCTGCGCTCGACCCAACCTACGGACACATCACTACTGCAATCCATAGCGGTGCAGCTCGGCGCCGTGGGCGTCGAGCCACACCTTGGCGCTGTGGGTCGCCGGACACAGCGCGAGCAGCATGCGCCAGAAGCGCGGAGAGTGGTTCATCTCGAGGAGATGCGCGACCTCGTGCGCGGCGAGATAGTCGAGCACGTGCGGCGGCGCGAGGATGAGGCGCCAGGAGAAGGACAGCACGCCGGTCGACGAGCACGAGCCCCAGCGGCTCGATTGATCGCGGATCGAGATGCGTTTGGCCTTGACGCGCAGCTCCTTCGCGTAGCGGCGGCACGCCGCCTCGAGATCGCGCTTCCCCTCGCGCTTGAGATAGTCGGCCACGCGTCGCCCGACATGCGGCGCCTCGCCCGAGACGCACAGCAGCAGCGCGCCGTCGTCGTCGGCCTCGATCCACACCGTGCCGCGCGCGCCGCGCCGATGCACGATGCGGTGATCGACGCCGCGGATCGGCACCACCATGCCGTCGACAAGCGGAACCGCGGCGGGCAGCCGGCCGAGCCGCGCCGCGATCCAGCCGCCGTGCCGTTCGGCGAAGGCGCGCGCCTCGCGCACGCTGCCGCGCATCGGCATTGTGAGCACGACCTCGCGCGTCGCCGCCTGGATGCGCAAGGTGTAGCGGCGCGCCTGGCGGTGGCGGCGCAGACGCACCGGATAGATCGCCCGGTCGAACGCGATTTCGATCAGCTGCGGATCGGGCTGCCGGCGAAGCAACAGGGCACGAAGGGACATGGACTCGAATCTCGGCCGCGGAGACGAGCGAATAGTGCCAGATTCGTGTCGGTTTGACGAAGGGGGCTGGCGTAGGTTGGGTCGAGCTCTTGCGAGACCCAACAATCACGCGCACTGCGCTGGCGGTGTTGGGTCTCGCTGCGCTCGACCCAACCTACGAAGCGATAGGTGAGCTTTACGCGTCGGTCGGCGTGGGCCGGCGCTCGTGCGCGTGCGGCGGCTCGGCCTTCGCCGATCCGTCGGCGCCGTGCTGCGCGCCGGAGCCGTTGGTCGTCTTCGCGCGAGCGCTGCGCGGCGGGCCGTTGTGGGAGAGGACGAAATCGGCGATGCGCGGCGCGATCTCGGCGCGGAAGCGCGAGCCGTTGAACACGCCGTAGTGCCCGACATCGGGCTGCATCCAGTGCGCCTTGCGGCTCTCCGGAACGTTCACGCACAGGCGATGCGCGGCCTGCGTCTGCCCGAGGCCGGAAATGTCGTCGTGCTCGCCCTCGATCGTCATGAGCGCGACGCGCTTGATCTTGGCCAGATCGACCGGCGTGCCGCGGTGGGTCATCTCGCCCTTCGGCAAGGCGTGGCGCACGAACACGGTCTCGACCGTCTGCAGATAGAATTCGGCGGCGAGGTCCATGACGGCGAGATATTCGTCGTAGAATTCGCGGTGCTTCTGCGCGGAGTCGCCGTCGCCCTGCACCAGATGCAGGAACAGGCGCTGGTGCGCCTCGATGTGGCGATCGAGGTTCATGCTGACGAAGCCGTGCAGCTGCAGGAAGCCCGGATAGACGTCGCGCATGAATCCCGGATGCGGGAACGGCACCTTGGTGATCACGTTGCGGCGGAACCAGTCGGTGCCGCGCGCCTCGGCAAGCTTGTTCACCGAGGTCGGATTGACGCGCGTGTCGATCGGGCCGCCCATCAGCACCATGGAGTGCGGCACGCACGGATCGTTGCTCGCCTCCATGAGCGCGACCGCCGCCATCACCGGCACCGAGGGCTGGCACACCGCGATCACGTGGGTGTCGCCGCCGAGCAGGTGCAGCATCGAGATGACGTAGTCGATGTAGTCGTCGAGATCGAACGAACCGTCGGTAAGGGGCACCGTGCGGGCGTCGGACCAGTCGGTGACGTAGACGTCGTGGTTGGGCAGGAAGGCCTCGACCGTGCCGCGCAGCAGCGTCGGGTAATGTCCCGACATGGGCGCCACGATGAGGAGGCGCGGCTGCGGCCGATGCGGCATGTGCTCGATCGCGCGCTCGAAATGCAGGAGCCGGCAGAACGGCCGCTCCCACGCGGTCGCGATACGCACCGGCACGCGCGCGCCGCCGACCACGGTGGAGGTGATGCCCCACTCGGGCCGGCCGTAGCGGCGGGTCGAGCGTTCGAACAGCTCGGCCGCCGCCGCCATCGACTTGCCGAAGGTGGTGTTGGCGAACGGATTGATCGGGTTCTTGAAGTAGAGCCGGGTGACGTCGGCAAGGGCGCGCGCAGGACTGAGCGAGGCCTGGCTCATCTCCCAGAACCAGTACATCGGCGCGGAGAGGACCAGCCCGCCTTCGCCCGGCGATACGGTTGCATCGCCAAATTCGCCAATTGCCATCGGAACCCGGCCTTAAGCCTGCGTGTTGCAGCGCAACATACTGTGTCGTCTTACTCGCCAGCCTGCAACAGCGACCCGCTGTGGCGGGCACTTTTCAACAGGGCGAGGAAGCCGGCGGTTCCGGCCGCGAACAGCACCGCGTTGATGGCGAGCGCCTGCAACATGAGGTCGCCGCGGAAGACGTGGTCGATCATGAGCGCGCGCATGCCCTCGAATACGTAGGTCGGCGGCAGCATCCAGGCCACGACCTGCAGCCATTCGGGCAGCACCGACACCGGGTAGTACACGCAGGTGAGCGGCAGGAAGATGAACATGATGGTCCAGGCGAGGTTCTCGGCGCCGAGTCCGTTTCGCAACACAAGGCCTGAGACGAAGATCCCGACGGCCCAGCTGGTGAGCAGCAGATTGAGGAAGAACGCCGCAAGCGCGAGGCCGAGCCCGAACAGGTTGAAGCCGAAGAACGCCTGCGCCAGCAGCACCACCGGCACGACGCCGATCGCGAGGCGCACGACGCTCATGATAATCAGCGCGAGCACGAACTCGACCGGCTTCAACGGACTCATCATCAGGTTGGCGAGATTGCGCGACCACATCTCTTCCAGGAACGAGATCGAGAAGCCGAGCTGGCCGCGAAACAGGATGTCCCACAGCAGCACCGCGCCGATGAACGTGCCGCTCGCGCGCGCGAAGAAGCCGGCGTTCTGGTTCAGGTACATCTGCAGGAAGCCCCACATCAGCATCTGCACGGCCGGCCAGTAGATGAGCTCGAGCAGCCGCGGCCAGGACGAGCGCAGCAGATACCAGTAGCGCCGCACCATGGCGGCGATGCGCGCGAACGAGATCGCGGTCGGATCGTTGGCGGAATGCACGCTCATTGCGCCGCCTCGCGCGCCTCGCCGCGGCCGCGCGCCACGTCGAGGAAGACCTGCTCAAGGCTCTCACGGCCGTAGCGGCCGAGCAGCGCCGCCGGCGTGTCGTCGTCGACGATGTCGCCCTTCTTCATGATGATGACGCGCTCGCACAGGCGCTCGACCTCGACCATGTTGTGGGATGCGAGCAGAACGGTCGCGCCGCGCTCGCTGCGATAGCGCTCGAGCCGCGCGCGCACCCAGTCGGCGGTGTCGGGATCGAGCGAGGCGGTCGGCTCGTCGAGGAGCAGCACCTCGGGACGATTGAGCAGCGCCTTGGCGAGCGCGGCGCGCGTGCGCTGGCCGGAGGAGAGCTTGCCGGTCGGCCGGTCCAGGAGGTCGCCGAGATCGAGCTCCTCGGCGAGCGAGCGGATGCGGCCCTCGATGTCCGCGACGCCGTAGAGCTGGGCGAACACGATCAGGTTCTGCCGCACGGTGAGCCGGCGCGGCATCTCGATATAGGGGCTCTCGAAGTTCATCCGGTGGAGCACGCGGTAGCGCTGGCGCGGCATGTCGGCGCCCAGCACCGTCACGCGGCCCGCCGTCGGCTCGACCAGCCCGATGATCATCGCGATGGTCGTGGTCTTGCCGGCGCCGTTGCCGCCGAGCAGGCCGGTGATGCTGCCCGCTTCGAGCGCGAACGAAATGCCGGCGACCGCGGTCGTGGTCTTGTAGACCTTGACCAGGCGATCGACGGTGAGGACGTTGGCGCGGGCAATCATGGCAGGGCTTTTCTTATCACGACGCGCGCCACAAACGACTCCCTCATGGTGAGGAGCCCGCCTTCGCATCGCGAAGGCGGGCGTCTCGAACCATGGGCCACAAATGGAAATGGCACCACACTGGCCGCCCTCGTCCTTCGAGACGCCTGTCTTCGCGAAGCGAAGACAGGCTCCTCAGGATGAGGGCGGAACAAACGATGAGGAAGACATATAGTGTGGGCCCGGCACGGAGGAAGCACATGCCCGCGATCACGCTCGACCAGGCCAACCGCATCATCGCCGCGATCCTCGAGCGCGGCGCCGAGCTGGACTGCCGGCCGCTGTCGGTGATCGTGGTCGAGCCCGGCTGCAAGCCGAAGGCGTTCCAGAAGGAGGACGGCTCCTCCATGATCCGCTTCGAGATGGCGTTCGGCAAAGCCTATTCGGCGCTCGCGCTCGGCCGCTCCTCGACGCTGGTGCGCGTGCGCGCCCAGGAGAAGCCGATCTTCATGGACTACCTGATCGCGGCGAGCGGCGGCCAGATGTTCCCGGAAGGCGGCGGCCTCTTGATCCGCGACGCCGCCGGCGAGGTGATCGGCGCGGTCGGGGTCACCGGCGACACCGAGGAGCGCGACGAGGAACTCGCCGCCCACGGCATCCGGGCGGTCGGGCTCAAGACCGACGACGACTGCGCGGGGATGGGCCGGCGGGTGAATGTGCGGAAGACGAAGTGAGGGCCGCCACAAACGACTCCCTCATGGTGAGGAGCGCGGGCGAAAGCCCGCGCGTCTCGAACCATGGGCCGCGCGCGCAAGCGGTTCCGCATCGGCCGCCCTCGTCCTTCGAGACGCCCGTTCTCGCTGTGCGAGAACGGGCTCCTCAGGATGAGGTCGGATCGGGCGCATGACGTGTCGCGATTGAACCCCGCGTCCCCACGACAAATAGCCGCTGCCCAGCCAACCCCACCCTGGTCTAAGCTTCGACCAATCCGGCACGCCCAAGAACCGGCCGTTAGAGAGTGGCGCATGTTCTTGTCGGCGAACCGGGAACCACTTCGCCGGAACATGCGCTAACGAGGGGAACGTCTTGGACGCACTGGCCGACCAGCGCGGCACGACGCTGCGCGAGACCTTCGCGGCGCGCCTCGGCGCCACGCGCGCTGGGATCGACGCGCGCGGACGGCGCATCGCGGGTTGGGGCTGGGTCGCGTTCCTGCTCGCCATCCTCGCGTTCCTCGTGATCTATCCGGTCGCGATGCTGGTGATCGGCGCGCTGACCGACGCGAATCCGGTGGTCGACGGGATTTCCGCCTCCAACCTGTCGCTCGACAATTTCCTGACCGTGCTCGGCAATCCGAACGTGCACGACGCGCTCGCCAACTCGCTCATCGCCTGCGGCGGCGGCACCGCGCTCGCGCTCGCGATCGGGCTCACCTTCTCGTGGATCGTGGTGCGCACCAACACGCCGGGCAGGCGCTTCATCGCGGCGGCGAGCATGCTGCCGCTGTTCGTGCCGCCGCTGGTCGCGGGCGTCGCCTGGGTGATCCTCGGCTCGCCCAAGACGGGACTCATCAACACGGTGCTGCGCTGGTTCGGCATCGACCTGCGCGTCGACTTCTACACGATGAGCGGCCTCGTCTTCGTGTTCGGCATCTATTACGCGCCCTACGTCTACATGTTCACCGCGTCGGCGCTGCGCAACATGGACCCGAGCCTCGAGGAAGCCGCCGAGGTCGCGGGCGCGAGCCCGGTGAAGACGCTGTTCACGGTGACGTTCCCGCTCATCCTGCCGGCGATCATCTCCGGCATGCTGCTCTCCTTCATCGTGATGCTGGGCATCTACGGCATCCCGGCGGTGCTCGGCGCGCCCGCCAACATCAACGTGCTCACCACCTACATCTTCAAGCTCACCGCTTGGTCGCCGCCGCTCTACTCGACCGCGGCCGCGGTCGCGATCATCCTGATGGGGGTGACCGGCCTGCTCGTCGTCATGCAGCAGAGCGTGATGTCGGGCAAAAGCTTCACCACGGTGGCCGGCAAGGCGTTCCGCCCGCGCAGCCTCGATCTCGGCCCGTGGCGCTGGCTCACGCTCGCGCTCGCGGTGATCTACCTGTTCGTCGTCGTGGTGCTGCCGACGCTCGCGCTCATCGTCGTCGCGTTCCGCAAGTTCATGTTCATCCGCGACTTCGCGAGCCTGATCGACATGCGGCAGTACTCGCTCGTGCATTTCCAGTCGGTGTTCGACAACCCGCTCACCATGCGCTCGATCTGGAACACGCTCGAGGTGGGCGTGATCACGGCGCTGCTCGGCGGCACGCTCGCGTTCGCGATCGGCTATACGATCCACCGCTCCCAGGCGGTCGGGCGGCGCGGAATCGACGTCATCTCGAGCCTGCCGGTCGCCATCCCGGGCCTCGTCATCGGCGTCGCGTATCTCTGGGCGTGGATCGGGCTGCCCGGCGGCCTCTACGGCACCATCTGGATTCTCGCGCTTGCCTTCGTGGCGCGCTTTATCCCCGACACCACCAAGGCGCTCTCCACCTCGCTCATGCAGATCCATCGCGAGCTCGAGGAGGCGGCGTGGATCTGCGGCCGCGGGCTCCTCTCCACCATCCGTACCATCGTGCTGCCGCTGGCGAGCCCCGGCCTGATCGCCGCCATGACGCTGCTGTTCGTGCTGGGCATCCGCGAGCTCGGCTCCTCGCTCTTTCTCTACACCAGCGACACCACCGTGATGGCGGTGCTGCTGCTCGACTATTACGAGGGCGGCAACACCGGCAAGACCGCCGCCTTCAGCCTGGTGCAGACCCTGCTGCTCGCGGTGCTGATCGGGGGCGCGAGCCTGCTCACGCGCGGCGCCACGCAAAGCGGCATCGGCCGCAGCGGCTGAAACGATTCGAAGGGAGAACGGCAAATGAAAAGAACATCGACGATGATCGCCGTGCTCGGCGCCGCCCTGATCGCGACGCCGGTGCTCGCGCAGGAGTTCGGCTCGCCCGAGCTGATCGCCGCGGCCAAGAAGGAAGGCAGGCTCGTCTACTACACCGCCAATTTCGCCGAGGTGGAGCAGGAGGTGATCAACGCCTTCAACAAGCGCTTCCCCGAGATCAAGATCGAGATGGTGCGGGCGCCGGGCGGCCAGCTCATCACGCGGGTGCGCACCGAAGCCGCCGCCAACAAGCTCACCGCCGACGTGGTCGATCACTCCGACCGCGCGCTCATGAGCGGGCTCGTCGATCTCTTCCAGGATTACGCGCCGCCCAACGCCGCGGACTACCGACCCGACGCGCTGATCTCGCCCAAGCTGTGGCCGCGCGTCACCCTGGTGTGGTCGATCGCCTACAATACCGAGCTGGTGAAGAACCCGCCGAAGACCTGGATGGATCTGACCAAGTCAGAATACGGCAACCGGCAGATCGGCCAGGTGATCGCGCCATCGGGCGGCACCACCTGGACGCGGGTGATGTTCGAGCGCCAGGTGCTGGGCGAGGACTACTGGAAGAAGCAGGCGGCGACGAACCCGGTGCTCTTCCCCTCCGGCGCGCCGATGGGAGACGCCATGGTGCGCGGCGAGATCACCATGGGCCCGATCCTCTACAACGCGGTGTTTCCCAAGCGGCGCGACGGCGCTCCGATCGAGATGGTCTTCGCGCCCGAAGGCGCGCCGGTGAACCCGTATGCGAGCGGCATCCCCAAGACGGCGGCGCATCCGAACGCCGCCCGACTCTTCCTCAACTGGTGCCTCTCCAAGGAGGGCCAGAGCTTCGGCATCAAGGAGCAGGGCAACCTGACCTCGCTCAAGGAGGCGCCGGTCTATCCGAAGGGATTCGATCCGAAGGTCGTGAAGCTCTGGGTGCCGAACTTCGAGCAGTACGTGAAGCTGCACAAGGACTGGGTCGAGGACTGGAACAAGACGTATAACTATCGGCAGTGAACAATGTGACGCCGTCATCCGGTGATCCATCTTGCGAAGGATGATGGATCGCCCGGTCGAGCCGGGCGATGACGCAGAACGAGCGGAAGGTCACGTGGCGACCCTGGAAGTCCGCGATCTCGTGAAAAGATTCGGCGCCGGGCATCACCCGGCGGTGGACGGCGTGAGCTTCAGCGTTCCGGCGGGCGAGATCGTGGTGCTGCTCGGGCCGTCCGGCTGCGGCAAGACCACGACGCTGCGCTGCGTCGCCGGGCTCGAGCATCCGACCGGCGGGACGATCAGCATCGGCGGCCGGCTCGTGTCCTCGCCCGCCGACGGCGTGATGGTGCCGGCGCGCAAGCGCGGCATCGGCATGGTGTTTCAATCCTACGCGGTGTGGCCGCACATGACGGTGGCGCAGAACGTGCGCTATCCGCTCAAGACGCGCGGCATCAGCCGGAGCGACGCCGACGCGCAGGTCGCCGAGGTGCTCGACCTCGTGGGGCTTGGCGACTATGCGAGCCGGCCGGTGGTCTCGCTCTCGGGCGGGCAGATGCAGCGTGTCGCGCTCGCGCGCAGCCTCGTCTACCGCCCGCACCTCCTCCTGCTCGACGAGCCGCTCTCCAATCTCGACGCCAAGCTGCGCATGCGGCTGCGCGACGATCTGCGCCGCATCCTCAAAGCCACCGGCATGACCGCGCTCTACGTCACGCACGACCAGTCGGAAGCGGTCGTGCTCGGCGACCGCGTCGGCGTCATGCGCGACGGCAGGCTGCTGCAGATGGCGCCGCCGAACGAGATCTACAATCGCCCCGCCGATCTCTTCGTCGCCAACTTCACCGGCGCGTCGAACGAGCTCGCCGGCACGCTCCTCGCGCGCAACGGCGAGTTCGGCACCGTCGACCTCGGGGAGGGCCAGCGCGCGGAGGCCGCGCTGCTGCAGCCGATCGCGCCGGGCGATGCGGTGCGCATCGCGCTGCGGCCCGAGAACATCGCGCTCGGCAAGCGCGACGGCGCCAACACATACGAGGCGCGCGTGCTCGATTGCCGCTACCAGGGCACGCAGACCATCTACGACATCGATCTCTTGGGCCGGCGGCTCGAAGCGCTCGAGCTCGGCACGGCGGCGCGCCACGCGGTCGGCAGCGCCACGCCGGTCTCGCTGCCGCGCGAGGCGCTCTGGGCCTTTCGCGATACCGGGCCGATAACCGAAGAATAGGCTTCGCCCGGCCCCACCGCCGCGACCATCAGCGCGCGGCGCGCGGGCGCGATTTATCCTATATTCCCAGCATGCCGTCGCGCCTGACCGCCTATCCGTCCCATCCGCTGCGCAATGTGCGTCTCGACACGCTCATCCGGCTGCGCTGGCTCGCGGTGTTCGGCCAGACCGCGGCCGTGCTGGTGGTGAACGACGGGCTCGACTTCGAGCTGCCAATGTGGGCGTGCCTTGCGGTGATCGCGCTCTACGCCTGGCTCAACGTCGCGCTGCGCCTGCGCTTTCGCGGCAACCAGCGGCTCGAGCCCGAGCGCGCCGCGTGGCTGCTCGCGTTCGACATCGCCGAGCTCGCGGTGCTGCTCTTTCTCACCGGCGGACTGCAGAACCCGTTCGCCTTCCTGTTTCTCGGACCGGTGCTGATCTCGGCGACCGCGCTGCCGGCGCGCATGACGCTGCTGCTGGCCGGCTTCGCCATCCTGTGCGCGACCGCGCTCATGTTCGTGCATTACCCGCTGCCGTGGTCGAGCGAGGATCCGCTCGAGCTGCCGCAGCTCTACATGATCGGCGTCTGGCTCTCGATCCTGCTGTGCATCGGCTACATCAGCGTCTATGCGTGGCAGATCATCAAAGAGTCGCGCCAGCTCGCCGAGGCACTGGCGGCGACCGAGATCGTGCTCACGCGCGAGCAGCATCTCTCGCAGCTCGACGGGCTCGCCGCCGCCGCGGCGCACGAGCTCGGCACGCCGCTCTCCACCATCGCGGTGGTGGCGCGCGAGCTCGAACGCGAGCTGGGGCCCAACTCCAAGCATGCCGACGACGTGAAGCTCCTGCGCCAGCAGGCGCAGCGCTGCGGCGAGATCCTCGGCAAGCTCAGCCAGCTGCCCGGGCCGGGCGAGCCGTTCGAGCGCATGAAGCTTTCGGCGCTGATCGAGGAGGTGATCGCGCCGCACCGCAATTTCGGCGTCGCCATCACGGTCGCGCCGCCGAACGGCGCCGAGCAGGAACCGGAGGTGGCGCGCAATCCGGCGATCCTCTACGGGCTCGGCAATCTCCTGGAGAACGCGGTCGATTTCGCGCGCGAGCGCGTCGAGGTCGCGAGCGAGTGGAGCGGCGAGACCGTCACGGTCATCATCAGCGACGACGGTCCCGGGTTCCCGCCCGAGATCATGGACCGCATGGGCGAGCCCTTCGTCACCGGACGGCGGCGGCGCATGCGGGCCGCCAACGAGAACCCTGGGCTCGGCCTCGGTTTCTTCATCGCGAAGACGCTGCTGGAACGCTCCGGCGCGACGCTCGCGCTGGAAAACCGTCAGTTCCCGCAGCGCGGCGCGATCGTGAAAGTGCGCTGGGGGCGGTCCGATTTCGAGCGTCCGCTGGTGGGCGCGGCGGCCTGACGCAAAACCTTTTGCTGCAACGCGGAATTGGTGCCCGCGCCCTGGATTAACCATGACGCGAGTCCCATATGAGGCGCGGGGAGATGCGATTGGCCACGGGTTGCGAGCCGGACTAGACTGTCTCCCGGTTCGACAGCGGCCGACAGGGCAACGAAGATGACAGAACTCGCCGGAGTAGCACCCCAGGGCGATCGCTCCCTGCTGATCGTCGAAGACGACAAATCATTCCTGCAGCGCCTGGCGCGCGCGATGGAAGGCCGCGGGTTCGCGGTCACCACCGCGGAAACCGTCGCCGATGGACTGCATCAGGTGGAAAAGGTTTCGCCCGCCTTCGCGGTGGTCGACATGCGGCTGGGCGACGGCAACGGGCTCGACGTGATCTCGGCGCTCAAGAAGCGCCGGCCGGACGCGCGCGGCATCGTATTGACCGGCTACGGCAACATCGCGACCGCGGTGACGGCCGTGAAGTTCGGCGCGGTGGATTATCTCTCCAAGCCCGCCGACGCCGATGAGGTCGCGGCGGCGCTCTTGGCGCTCGAAGGCCGCAAGCCGGAACCGCCGGAAAATCCGATGTCGGCCGACCGCGTGCGCTGGGAGCACATCCAGCGCATCTACGAGCTGTGCGGCCGCAACGTGTCGGAGACCGCGCGGCGTCTCAACATGCATCGCCGCACGCTGCAGCGCATCCTGGCAAAGCGCGCGCCGAAGTAAGACTCGCAATCGTAGCCCGCATGGAGCGAAGCGGAATGCGGGGACGCCCTATCCGCCGAAGGTGACCCCGGATTACGCTTCGCTCCATCCGGGCTACAAGAAAGTCACATCTCCTCCCCGTACGGCC
>WNEZ01004267.1_pt1 | contig 12412 bp, 13 predicted proteins | sample 5400521 | NCBI WGS metagenome assembly WNEZ01 (sample SAMN13153339, study PRJNA577476) | soil metagenome | isolation source: 120 cm saprolite under Douglas fir tree site 2 hole 1 replicate 1 | place: USA:California | collected 2015-04-18
GCTGCAGTTCCTGCCCGGCCTGTCTGACCGCGATGCCGCCGGGGCGGTGCGGTGCCGGATCGACTTCAAGTACGCGCTCGGCCTCGATCTCGACGATCCGGGCTTCCATCACAGCGCGGCTGGCGGTGGGCACCAGCGGCGAGCAGTTGCGCTCGGGCGCGGGTCACGGCGCGGCTTGCGGACGGTGCCGTCGGCCGACTGCGGTTGCTGGGGAGTATCCGCTTCGCTTGAAGTCAATGTCAATATAATCGAAGTACCTTGAGCCAAAGTTAACATCGGCATCTCGCAGCGTTACAGGTCAACTACGTGTTGTTTAAAGTAATTCTGTATTCTTGAATTTTCTTCCACCTAGCTTGTAACATACGTCCACGTCGGCGGGCTTACCAGCCGACACCGATTCGGCCGGGCCACCCGGCACCGAGTTCGCCGGAGAGGTGACCAGTGCAACAGGCGGCGGGAACGCGAGTGCTCACGAGCCGGGACTGGGGAGGCGATCTTGGCATCGTTCGCGGGACCGGCAGCTGCACGCCGCTCATCTGGCCCGGCGTCGGCGCGCGGCACCGCTCGATGCATCTGCTGGTGCTCGGCCCGGCCAGCAGCACCATCCGGATGCGGCACCCGTCGGAGGCGGCCTACTACGTGATCGAGGGCCGGGCCCAGGTGGAAGACCACGACGAGGGGACGGCCACGCCGCTGGTCGCCGGGTCGATGTTCCATGTCGTCGCGGGCACGGCGTACGCGATCACGGCCGTGGGCGAGGGCGCTACGATCCTGGGCGGCCCCTGCCCGCCGGATCCCGCGATGTACCTCCCGCGCCCGGAACCCGTCGCGCCGGAAGGTCCGTAACGCATGCCCATACGCGTTTACCACCGGGACAGTCCTGGCCTTCTGGTCCCACTGATTTCCGCAGATGCCCGCTTCATCATCTGGCTGGGCACCGGGGCGAAGACGGCGAACATGAACTACGTCGTGATGCAGCCAGGCGAGGCCAATGTCCCGCACGTGCACCAGGAGTCGGAGGACACCATCTACATCCTCCAGGGCCGGGGCAGTGTGCGGGACTTCACTAGCGGCACCCGGCTCGAATTCGGTCCGGGCGACGTCGTGCACATCGACCCGGGCGTCCGGCACGCGGTCTTCGCGGACATCTCCGAAATGATCGTGAGCGTCGGCGGCCCGTGCCCGGCAGACCTCGGCCTGCTGCGGTACCTCGGCGTGGATGTCGAGGCGATGCTGAATGCCTGAACCGGGCCCGAGGCGGCGGGCCGGGGCGCGGCGGGCCGGGGCGCGATGGTAGCGATCGGCCTGGTCCAGCTGGCCCTCACGCCTGGCGAGGCCGCGGCCAATCTGGACATGGCCCACGCGGCGGCGGCCGCCGCGTTCCGCGATGGGGCGGACCTCGTGATCCTGCCCGAGCTCACCATTCCCGGGTACGTGACCGACCCGAAGCTGGCGTGCCAGCTCGCTGAGCCGCGGGACGGCCGGGCGGCCCGGGCGTTCGGCCAGCTTGCGCGCGTGCACCACGGCGCTGTGGCGGTCGGCGTCGCCGAGCGCAACGGCAACGGCCAGCCGTACAACAGCGTGCTCGTCCTCGACCGCACGGGCGTGGTGTCCGGGTACCGCAAGCTGCACCTTTTCAGCCAGGAGAAGCTCGCCTACACCCCGGGTGACGCGGGCCTGCCCGTCGTGGACCTGAGCTGGGGCGCGGTCGGCGTCTGCATCTGTTACGACCTGCGGTTCGTCGAGGTGCTCCGGCTGCTGTCGCTGCGCGGGGCTCAGCTCGTGCTGGCCCCGGCCGCGTGGGTCCGCGGCTTCGACACGGTGAGCCACGATGAGCACGGCATGTCGCCGCAGGCCCGGTCCGTGCAGGTGCAGGCGAACCTGGACCAGGTGGGGGTGGCGGCCGTGTCGCAGGCCGGCCGCTTCACCGAGCACACCTTCCTCGGTGGCTCGATCCTGGCCGACGGCTACGGGACGCTGCTGGCCGGGCCGCTGTCGGTGACCGGGCCGCAGACCGTGATCTGCGAGTTCGACCCGGCCGCGGCCGACGCGGCGCAGCGGCGCTCGGACCTGATCACGCCGAGGCTGGACCGCCGCGGCGACGTGTACGCCCTGGTGTACGGGGGCGCGACGTGGTGACGCCATGAAGCCCGCACCCTTCGACTACGTGCGCGCCGCGTCTGTCGCCGAGGCGGTGGCCGCGCTGGCGGAGTTCGGCGACGGCGGCAAGGTCCTGGCCGGCGGGCAGAGCCTGCTGCCGATGATGAACTTCCGGCTGGCCCGGCCCGACGCCCTGGTCGATATCGGCGGCCTCGGCGAGCTGCGCGGCGTCCGAGCCGACGGTGACTTTCTGGAGATCGGCGCGCTGACCAGGCACGTTGACCTGGAACGCAGCGCGATTGGCGGCCCGGTGGGGACGCTGCTGCGCTCGGCCGGCGCTCAGATCGGGCACCTGCCGATCCGCGTCCGGGGGACGTTCGGCGGCAGCCTGGCACACGCCGACCCCGCCTCGGAATGGTGCCTGCTGGCGGTGCTTCTCGATGCCACGATGACGGTGACCGGCCCAGCACGCACCCGGATCATCGCCGCAGCCGACTTCTTCACCACGGTCTTCACCACCGCGCTCGAACCCGATGAGCTTCTCACCGCCGCGAGGCTGCCCAGCCTGGACCGGACGTGGCGGGTGGCGGTGGCCGAGTTCGCGCGCCGTGCGGGTGATTTCGCGATCGTGGCCGTAATGGTGGCCTGCAGCGTGCGGGACCGCGTCATCACCGACGCCCGGGTGAGCCTCGGCGGCGTCGCCGACCGGCCGGTGCGCAGCGGGGCGGCCGAGTCGCTGCTGGTGGAGCGCCCCACCGAGGACGCGGTCTTCCGCGCGGCGGCCGACGCGGCCGCCGACGCGGTGACGCCGTCCTCCGACATCCACGGCTCGGCCGAGTACCGGCGTGAGCTGGTCAGCGTCCTGGTCCGGCGAGCCCTGGAACGGATGGCGTCATGACCGGGGAGCGCCAGGCTGGGGAGCGCCATGACCCGGGAACGGATGGCGCCACGACCGCCGCGGCCTGGGTGGGCCGCAGCGTCCGGCGGGCCGGCGACGCGGCGATCCTGCGCGGCGAGGGCCACTACGTCGCCGACGCGATCGCGGAGCAGAACTGCCTGCACGCGGTGTTCGTGCGGAGCCCGGTGGCAGCGGGCGTGCTGCGCGCCGTGGACGTGGCGGCCGGAGTGTGGGCGCTGACCGCGGCGGATCTCGCCGGGGTGGCGGGCATCTGCCCCACGATGGACCGGCCGGACTATGTTCCGGTCACCATGCCGGTGCTGGCCGGCGACGCGGTCAGGTTCGTGGGGGAACCGGTCGCGATGGTGCTGGCCGCGAGCCCCGCCGCTGCCCTGGACGCGGCGGAGCAGGTCCGGCTGGACATCGACCGCGGCCAGCCGGTCCTCAGCGTGGCCGACGCGATCCGGGCCGGCGCATCGCAGGTGCACGACGTCGCGTTCCCCGGCGACGTCAACACCGTCGTCGACGGGAAGCTGACCACACCCGGGTTCGCCGAGGTCTTCGAGTCAGCCCCGGCCACCGTGACGGTCTCGTGCCGGTGCGCGCGGCAGAGCGCGCTGCCGATCGAGACCCGTGGCTCACTCGCCGTCTACGAGCGGGCCACGGGGCGCGTGACCCTGACCACTTCCACCCAGGTGCCGCACGTGACCAGGACCGGCATCTGCGCCGCGCTGGGGATCCCGGCCGACCTGCTCCGCGTCGTGGCACCCGACGTGGGCGGGGCCTTCGGCCAGAAGATGTGCCTGGCGCGGGAGGACATCGCGCTGGTGTACGCGGCACGCCTGCTGCGCCGGGCGGTGGCCTGGGTGGAGACCCGCGAGGAGAACCTGAAGGCGTCCTGGCACAGCCGCGAGCAGCAGTACACCCTCTCCGGCGCGTTCGGCACCGACGGCACGCTCCTGGCCCTGCGGGCCGACATCATCGCCGACGTCGGCGCGTACTCCTGCTATCCGGTCACCTTCGGCGTGGAACCGCTAATGGCGCTCTCCGAGCTGCCCGGTCCTTACACGCTGGAGCATTACGACGTGCGCGCCCGCGGGGTGCTCACCAACAAATGCCCCATCGCCCCGTACCGCGGCGTGTCCCGGCCCGCCATGACGCTCGCCCTGGAACGGCTCATGGATGTCGCGGCCAAGACGCTGCGGATCAGCCCGGTGGAGATCCGGCTGCGCAACCTCGTCCGCGAGTTCCCGCACACCACGCCCACGGGCCTGATCCTGGACAAGGCCAGCTACGCCGAAACCATGCAGGACGCGGTGACCGCGGCCGACCTGCCCGAGTTCCGGGCGCGTCAGCGGGCCGGGCGGGCACAGGGGCGCCTGCTGGGGATCGGGCTGAGCGTTTTCGCCGAGCACACCGGCTACGGCACGCCGGCCTTCGGCAGGCGCCGCCTGTTCATGACGCCGGGCTACGAGCGGGTGGAGATGTCGATGGACCCCTCGGCCGGGGTCGTCCTGCGGATCGGCTCGTCACCGCATGGCCAGGGGCTGGCCACCGCGCTCAGCCAGATCATCGCCGACGAGCTGGGGGTGGCCCCGGAGCGGGTCCGGGTGGTGCACGGTGATACCGACAGCACCCCGTTCGGCTGGGGCACCTTCGCCAGCCGCTCGATGGTGATCTGCGGTGGTGCGACCCTGATCGCCGCCCGCCGCCTGCGGGAACAGCTCGCCGCCATCGCGGGTGAGCTGCTGGACTGCGACCCCTGGGACCTGGTCTTCGGTGACGGCCGGATCAGCAGGCCCGGCACCCAGGCCGAGGTGACCCTCGGCGACGTGGCCGGGTTCGCCTACCTCAACGTGGGAAAGCTCAAGGCCCAGGCGGGCAGCGGGCTGTACGCGGACGCGGAGTACGACCCGCGCGGCACGTTCTCCAACGCCTGCCACATCGCCGAGGTCGAGGTGGACCCGGAGACCGGTCACGTGCGCATCCTGCGCTTTCTGGTCGCCGAGGACGCTGGCCGGGTCATCAACCCGGCGATCGCGGACGGGCAGATCTGCGGCGGCGTCGCCCAGGGCATCGCCAACGCCCTGTACGAGGAGCTCGTGTACGACGAGGACGGGAATCTGACCACGGCCTCGCTGATGGACTACCTGCCCCCCACCTCAGCGGAGATCCCGCCCATCACGATCATGCACCGGCAGACGATCTCCGACACCGAGCTCACCGGCGCCAAAGGCATCGGGGAAGGTGGCACGATGGGGGCGCCCGCCGCCGTGCTCAGCGCCATCGCCGACGCCCTGGACCACCTAGGCGTCGAGGTGTTCCACATGCCGCAGTCTCCGCACCGGCTGCACGCCAGCATCGCCGCGGCCCGGGCGCAGGCAACGGCCCCGGAGCGAGCCGCGGGTTCCGGCGGGCACAAGGGCGAGAAGTGAGGCCGGACATGAACGTAGCCAAGCGGGACGTCACCCTCTACGTCAACGGCGACCGGTTCACCGTCACGGTGGAGCCGCGTAAGAGCCTGGCCGACACGCTCCGGGAGGACTGCCATCTCACCGGGACGCACCTGGGCTGCGAGCATGGCGTCTGCGGCGCCTGCACTGTGCTGGTGGACGGCGAGCCGGTCCGGGCGTGCCTGATGCTGGCCGTGCAAGGGGCCGGGCACTCGATCCGCACGGTGGAGGGGCTTGCCGCCGAAGACGGCACGCTGCACCCGCTACAGCAGGCGTTCTGGGACAACCACGGGCTGCAGTGCGGGTTCTGCACGCCCGGTTTCCTGATGCTGGCCGCCGGGCTGTTGGAATCGGATGAGCCGGTCACCGATGAGGTGATCGACCACGTCCTGAGCTCGAACCTGTGCCGCTGCACCGGCTACCAGAACATCACCGCCTCGGTCCGCGCCGCCGCCGAGGTGATGCGGCAGTGATCGGCGAGCGGCTCCGCCGGGTCGAGGACCTGCCGCTGCTGACCGGGACCGGGAGGTTCGCGGCCGACATCTCGCTCGCAGGCGAGGCGCACATGCGGGTCGTGCGCTCCCCCGTGCCCCACGGGCTGCTCCGCGGGGTCGGCGCGCGCACGGCGCTGGCCGTCCCCGGCGTGCTCGGGATCTGGTCGGCGGCCGAGGTGAACCTCGGCTGCATCGGGTTCCGCATGGTGGCGTTCCCGCAACTGCTCCCCTACCGCCAGCCGGTGCTGGCCACCGGGCGGGTCCGTTACGTCGGGGAGCCGGTGGCGATCGTCCTCGCCGAGGATGCCTACCACGCCGAGGACGCGGCCGAACTGGTCGAGCTGGACATCGAAAGCCTGCCGCCGGTGCTCGACCCGCTGGCCGAGCCGACCAGGTTCGATGACGAGCACGGCACGGAGGCGCTGCTGCACGACGGCGGGTACGGGGACGTCGAGGCGGCGTTCGCCGAGGCGGAGCACGTGGTCGAGCTGACCGTCGCGGTCGGGCGCCACAGCGGTGTGCCGCTGGAGTGCCGGGGCGCCCTGGCCGACTACCGGCCGGGCGCGGCGACCCTGGATTTCTATGGCGCCGCCAAGGTTCCGCACCAGAACCGGCAACTGCTCGCCGACCTGCTCGGCCTGCCTCCCCAGCTCCTGGTGCTGCGAGAAGGCCACGTGGGCGGCGGGTTCGGGGTACGCGGTGAGCTGTACCCGGAGGACGTGCTGGTCTGCTGGGCCTCACGCCGCCTGAGCCGGCCGGTCAAGTGGATCGAGGACCGGAACGAGCACCTGGTCGCGGCCAACCATTCCCGGGACCAGGTGCACCGCATCCGCGCGGCGGTGCGGCCGGACGGGTACATCACCGCGATCGACGACGAGTTCTGGCTCGATCAGGGCGCCTACGTGCGGACACACGCGGCCACGGTGCCCACGCTGACCGCGTCGATGCTGCCCGGTCCCTACCAGATCCCCGCCTATCGGGTGCGCGGGCACGTGCGCCTCACCAACAAAACCCCGGCGGGCACCTACCGTGCGCCGGGCCGCTACGAGGGGACCTTCGCGCGGGAGCGGCTGGTCGACGCGGTGGCCGCCAGGCTGGGCATGCCCGCCATGGACGTCAGGCTCCGCAACTTCATCACGCCGGACCAGATGCCCTTCGCGCGCCCGATGTCGGCGCTCGGCACGGATTTGGAATATGACAGCGGCAACTACCCGCTCCTTGTCGAAAAGGCTCGCGAGCGCTTCGCACTACAGGCGCTAGAGAATTGTTTGACAATACGGAGACGTCGTGGCGAGGCGGTCGGCGCGGGAGCCGCATTCTTCGTTGAGAAAAGCGGCCTCGGACCGTACGAAAGCGTCCGGATCTCGGTGGACCAGTCGGGGCATATCGACGTGATCACCGGCGCCGGGTCCATGGGCCAGGGGTTCGAGACCGTGATCACCCAGGTCTGCGCGGCCGAACTCGGCGTCGGGCCCGAGGTGATCCGGGTGCGGCACGGGCAGACCGACCAGATCGAGCACGCCATGGGTGCGTTCGCCAGCAGGCTGACGGTGATGGCCGGCTCGGCGGCCCTGGTCGCCGCGCGCAAGCTGCGGGACAAGGCGCTGACTGCGGCGGCCGCGATGCTGGAGGCCAGCCCCCGGGATCTCGAACTGTCCGGCGGCGTGGTCCGGGTGGCCGGGGATCCCGGGGTGAGCATCACGCTGGCGCGGATCGCCGCCGGGTTGCGCCCGGACCAGGCCGCCCGGTGGGGACTGGAACCCTCGCTGGCCGCCGAGGGGTGGCACACCAGCGACCACATGTGCTACCCGTACGGCCTGCATCTCGCGGTGGTCCAGGTCGACACCGAGACCGGTCAGGTCGTGGTGGAGAAACTGCTCGTGGCCTACGACGTCGGCCGGGCCATCAACCCGATGCTGGTCGAGGGGCAGATCGTCGGGGGGGCCGCGCAGGGACTAGGCGGCGCGCTCCTGGAGGAGTTCCGTTACGACGACGCGGGACAGCCCCTGTGCGCCACCTTTATGGACTATTTGCTGCCCACCCGGGCCGAAATGCCATCGGTGGACGTCCTGGTCACCGAGGATGCGCCGAGCCCACGGAACCCGCTGGGGGTGAAAGGCGCCGGGGAGGGTGGTACGACTGCCATGGGCGCGGCCATTGCGGCCGCGGTCGACGCGGCCCTGGGCGTCGCGCTGGGAGTCGTCGAACTGCCGGTTCGCCCGGAGGCGGCACTGCGCCTGGTAAAGGCAGCCGGGCGAGGGTCCACGAGTGAGCCAGGAGGCGCCTGATGGCGCGGCAGAAGCAGGACACCAGCGGGGGCGGTCAGCTGGGCAGCATGCTCCCCAGCCAAGCACCGGCAGCGGGCCACCCAGAGGCCGATGAGATGGTGCGGGCAGTCGGTGCGTCGATCCGAGCGGCGCGCAAGCGGCGGCGGCTGACGCTCCAGGAGCTGGGAGAGCGGACCGGGGTCAGCGTCTCGATGCTGAGCATGCTGGAGCGGGGCGTGGCGAGCCCGTCGATCGGGACCCTCGTCTCGGTCTCCTCCGCGCTGGGTTTGCACATGGCCCAGCTGTTCCAAGACCGGTCCGCGCAGCCTCCTTCACCGGTGCGCCGGCTGGCCGACCAGGTCACCGTGCAGGCCGCCGAGAGAGTGAGCCGCCGGCTGGTGCACACCGACCTGGACAACGACCTAGAGATGGTGGTGAACGAGTACGAGCCGGGCACGTCCAGCGCGCCTGCACCCGTGCACCACGAGGGCTCGGAGTTCGGGCTGGTCATCTCCGGTGTCCTGACGGTCAGGCTCGGCGGGGTCGACTACGTGCTCGGCACGGGCGACGGCATCGCCTACGAGTCGGCAACGCCCCATGTACTCACCAACCACGGGCCGGAAAGGGCCCGCGCGGTGTGGATCAACGTCGGCTTCGGCCAAGGTGGCCAGCACGACCCAGGTCACGCCGGCTGAGGCCACAGGCCTTTCGGGGTGCTGAGATCACGAGGAGGAGCGAGCGCGGTGGAGCTAGTCGACCTGACGCATAGCTGGGGCATGCACACCCCCGGGTGGGTGGGGTACCCCGGCTGCAAGATCTACTACACCCAGACCCTGCAGACCAACCGCATCGTCTCCCAGCGGATCGAGACCTCCCTGCATACCGGGACCCACCTGGACGGCCCCATCCACGCCGCCGACGGCGGCGCGGACATGGCCTCGCTGCCGCTCGACAAGCTCGTGCACGAGGGCGTGATCGTGGACGTCTCCGACGTGGTCGGCGACTGGGATGTGATCAAGCCCGAGCACATCACCGCCAAGGTGGAGGTCAAACCCGGCGACATCCTGATCATTCACACCGGCTACCACAAGTACTACACCGGGGGCGGCCAGCAGGACCTGGTGCGCTACTTCTGTATGCACCCGGGAGGCGGCGTCGAACTGGCGCGCTGGCTGCTGGAGATGAACATCGCCTGGTGGGGAATTGACGCAGGCTCGGGCGACCATCCGATGAACACCACGATCCGGCACATGCGGCCCGACATCGCCAAGCGGTTCGAGGACCACGTCGGCATGACCTGCCTGGACTACTTCGGTGAATACGAATACACGCACCATCTGTCCGGGCGCCTGGTCAAAGAAGACCTGTTCCCCATGCACTACCTCGCGTTCCCGCACGGATGCGTGCACGCCGAGAACGTCGGGGGCGACATCGACAAGGTGCTCAACCAGCGCTGCGTCATCGGGGCGTTCCCCTGGAAGATCGAGGGCGGGGAAGGCTGCCCCTGCCGGATCATGGCGTTCTTCGACACCGGCGGCGTGGATGTCACCATCCGCTAGCCCGCCCCAAGGAGTCATCCGGTGAAGCTCAGTAACGAGATGCTCATAGATGCCCCGGCCGACCGGGCCTGGGCGCTGCTGACGGACCTGGAGCACGTCGCGGCCCTGATGCCCGGCGCCGCCCTGGATGGCGCGGAGGGCGACGACCTCACCGGCACCATGTCGGTCAAGGTGGGCCCGATCATGGTGCGCTACCGGGGAGCCGCCCGCATTCAGGACCTCGACGCCACCGGCTACCGCGCGGTCATCTCCGCGCGCGGCGCCGACGACGTGGGCCAGGGGCAGGTGCACACGACGATCACGGCCCGGCTCACTCCGCAGGGGGCGGGTACCCGGGTACTGGTCGACTCCGACATCCACATCTCGGGTCGGCTGGCCCAGTTCGGGCGCGGCGCGCTGGCCGATGTGAGCGCGCGGCTGATGGCGGAGTTCGTCCGCAACGTCAATGCCGCGCTGGCCGAGGCGCCGAGCGCGGCCGCCTCGGGAACGCCAACCTCGGGAACGGCGGGCCCGGCCACAGCAGTCCCGGGTACGGCGAGCCCGGCCACCGCCGACCCGGCGACAGCAGGCGGCCAGCAGCCTGCGGCGAGCCTCGACCTGGGGCGGATCCTCGCCCCGGTCCTGGCCCGGCGGGCCCTGCCCGTCCTGGCGGGTGCCGTCCTCGGGGCCCTGGTCACCCGCTGGCTGACGCGGCGCTCCTTGCGATGCGGCTGCCCCGGCTCCGGCCCTCCGCACTCTCTACCGAGCAGGCGGGGTCTACCGGGCCATCGCCTCCGGCCCGCGCGCCACCGGCCCGCCAGCGTTCCGGCTGCGTGACGGCGAGGGCTGCCTGGAGGGCCCGTTCAACCCGATGCTCTACAGCCCCGAGGCCGGCCTGGCCCTGCAAGAGCTGGGAGCCGCGATCCGCTACTCCTCCGTGCCGCCGGATCGGGCCCGCGAACTGGCCATCCTCACAGTCGCCTCGGAGTTGCGCTGCGAATTCGAGTGGTACGCCCACCATGGACTCGCCCGGGCCGCCGGGGTACGGCCCCGGTGATCGACGCCCTGCGCCAGGGTCACATGCCCGGCTGCGCGGCCAAACCGACGGGTCCGTCATCACGGTGGTGCGCGCGGCTCTGGCCGATGGCCGGCTCGGCGACGAAGCATACGGCGCCGCCCTGGCCGTCCTCGGGGCGCGCGGCCTTGTGGAGCTGGTGCTGCTGACCGGGCACTACTCGGCGCTCGCGAAGGCCATGGCCGTATTCGGGGTGGGCCTGCCCGCCGGCGAGACTCCCGCCTGGGACGACGCTGCCCCGATGGATCCCCGTGGCGGGACCGTTACCGGGCCCTGAACAGGAACCATCGCGGTCACACCGCGGGCAACCGACAAGGAGGGACAGCACCGTGGGTCCTCGTATCGCAATAAAGAAGCTGGCACCCGAGGCCCACCAGCACCTTTACGCGCTCGACGGCTTCCTCAAGCAGAGCAGTCTCGACCCGGTGGTCTAGGAGCTGGTGAAGATCCGTGCGAGCCAGATGAACGGCTGCGCGTTCTGCGTGGACATGCACGCGTTCGCCGTACACGAGGCCGGCGAGAGCCTGGAGCGCCTGTTCGCCGTGGCCGTGTGGCGGGAGGCTCCGTTCTTCACCGACGCGGAGCGCGCGGCGCTGGCCCTGACCGAGGCGGCCACCGTGTTCGAGCACGGCCAGGTGCCCGACGAGGTCTGGGACGAGGCCGCGGCCCACTTCGACGAGGACCAGCTCGCCGCGCTCGTGGTGGCCATCGGCCTCATCAACCTGTGGAACCGGATCGCGGTCACCACGCAGATGGTGGCCGGATCCTGGCGCCAGCCGCCGCGACCCCCGACGCGATAGGGTCCCGTCATGGCTGACCTACCGGTGGGCATCTGGTCAAACCCGTATCCATCGATGGCGGCGTCTGGCGCCGGGAGCATAGTTTCGAGTGTGGCCGGTGCGTCACGGGTATGCCGGGCGCGGTCGTGGTCTGTTGTCGTGACGAACTCATGCTGTAAGCAGGCGGAGTACGAGGACGATCGCGGCCAGCGTTCCGAGCACGAACGCGGGGACGAGGGCCTTTGTTTGGCTCGTCCCCGGTACGGCGGTGCGTGACGGCCGCTCCGATGGTGAGCGCCGTCATGCCTGCTGCGGCAGCCACGCCGAGCGTGGCCCACCACAGGCCCGCGGTGATCCCGGCGACCCCGGACAGTTCCGCGAGACCGATGAACCGGAACGCCGTCACGGAGAACCCGAGGTGGTGTGCGCTTTCGGCCATCCGCGGGTGGGCCAGCACCTTTGGCAGCCCGGCTAGCGAGCCTGCTGAATTGGACCCTTTCGCGGGATCGTTTGGAGCCTTCGCCCTGACTCGGTTCCTGCGGGTATCCGGTCGGCTGTTGGCCTTGCTGCCCGGACTGGCTTTGCCGGGACCGGTTTCGCGGCTCCGGGACAGCGCGAGCCATCGACGTCAACGGCCGCGAGCACGAACTGGCCGTCGAGGCCCGCCGGACGCTGGCCGACATGCTCCGCCACGACCTCGGCTACACCGGCACCCACCTCGGCTGCGAGCACGGCATCTGCGGCGCGTGCACGGTGATCCTGGACGATCTGCCGGTCCGGGCCTGCCTGGCCATCGGGGTACAGGCCG
>WNEZ01009324.1_pt1 | contig 12409 bp, 12 predicted proteins | sample 5400521 | NCBI WGS metagenome assembly WNEZ01 (sample SAMN13153339, study PRJNA577476) | soil metagenome | isolation source: 120 cm saprolite under Douglas fir tree site 2 hole 1 replicate 1 | place: USA:California | collected 2015-04-18
CTCGAGGCGGCGCTCGAAGTCCTGAAGCCCAAATCAGTCCGAGAGGCGGAAGCGCGCGGTGCAAACGTCCTACGCCAGGGCGAATGGTTTGCAATTCCGACGTACTATCGCACGTCCGAACTCATGCGGGACGTGGAGCGCGGGTTTGCAGTCTACGGCGCACGGCGTGTCTTGGGAAAAGACGGACACCATGAATTGGAAGAAGCCGTCATCTACAAGGCTGGTCCGCAGAAAGGCCAGGTCTACGCCCGCGGCGTGCTTCGGCACACCAAGGAGGAACACGTGGACCTTAATCTGGGTACCGCTCGTTGGTACCTGATCGTTCATAACGTCGCCGGTGCTTCGTATACCCTTTCGGGTAAGGGCACGGCGCAATTTGACTAGCCTCCAACCTCGTCATTCGCCTCGATGAATTGGGCGGATTTGTATGGAGCGTTTCCGACTCTGGGCGCTGAAACTTGTTGACTTGAGAAGAGCGCCGCATGGATTCGGCCCTTCACTCGAGTGAAGGGCTTGCAACGCTAGTGCGACGGGAAAGAAGAGATTTAGCACAATATGAACGTTGAATGGCTCACGGCCCAAGAAGCCGCCCGACATTTGAAAGTCAAACCGCGCACCTTGCTGCTGTGGGTCCGTCAAGGAAAGGTGAGGGCCTTCGCGTTGTCCGGCACTCGGCGTCGTGTGTGGCGCTTTCGGCAGCAAGATTTGGATGCTGCTCCCTTGGAACATGCCGTGCTAGACTCCATTCCGCCGTCTGTGCTCGCGAAAGGAATTCAATGAAACGAGCACGGCATAAGCAAGGAAGCGTTGTTTTGAATCGACGTAACAATACGTGGTTTTACTTGTGGTGCGAAGACGGGCATCGACGCTCAAAGCTCATCGGCTCGCTACGCGACTACCCGACCAAGGCAGCCGCTTGGCGTGTGGCAGAGGGGATGCGCTCGACACTCGTCGATCAGAAAGCAAGCGGCACACCCACAGTAAAGGCACTCGCCGCGCGGTACGAAGCTGAGAGGCTGCCGTCGCGTTCCGAGACTGCCCGCGTGTACCGCTCATGGCTGCATAACCGCATTCTGCCCCACTGGGGAGACAAGCCGATCACCGACGTTCAACCAAGATCAGTTGAACTCTGGCTCCGTCAGTTAGACCTGTCTCCCAAGAGCAAGTCTCATGTTCGCAATTTGCTTCGCGTTTTGATCGAATTCGCGATGTGGTCCGGCATGATGGAAGTGTCGCGAAATCCCATCGACCTCGTGGTCGTGAAGGGCTCCTCAAAGCGAATTCGCAAACCGCGCAACCTGACAGTCGAACAGTTCCACAAGCTCAACACACAACTGAAACAGCCATTCAAGACGATGGCTCTCGTCTCCGTGTGCTTGGGGCTCAGGGTCAGCGAGCTGCTTGGCCTGAAGTGGCGAGATGTGGACTGGCTCAATGCCAAGCTCAACGTCGAACGCGGCATTGTGAAGCAGATCGTGGATGACGTGAAGACCGATTCGTCCCGCAAGTCCCTAGCGATTGACAAGGAACTGCTCGAAATCCTGAAGCTCTGGAAGCAGCAGACTGATTTCTCCACTGACGAAGACTGGATTTTTGCCAGCCCTGTGAAGCTAGGTCGTCTGCCGTATTCCTACACGGGCTTTTGGCGAGAGCTGGAACGAGCAGCCGCAGTCGCTGGAATCGGACATCTCGGTACTCATGCATTCCGGCACACTTACCGTAGCTGGCTCGACGCCGTGGGAACTCCGATTGCAGCTCAGCAGAAGCTGATGCGGCATGCGGATATTCGCACGACGATGAACATCTATGGTGATGTGGTTACGAACGAGATGGGAGAGGCACACTCGAAGGTTGTAGGGCTGGTCCTGAATCGGCCAGTCGTTTAACTGATTGTTAGCTGATTGCGGCTTCGGCTATCTGATTGAAAGAATGGCTCCTCAGGTAGGACTCGAACCTACAACCCTCCGGTTAACAGCCGGATGCTCTGCCATTGAGCTACTGAGGAGTGTCGTGGGACACATCCAGACGATGCGTCCTCGTGAGTTGTCGTCATTCATATTAGCATCCTGCCCGACTTGCTGAAAACATCCGCGTCAAGGTTTGATACGCTAATCTGCGGGCGGGCGCTTTGCCTGCTTCACCCAATAGCTCGCGAGGTGCATCCCCCGCCCAACCAAAGCTTGGACGGGGTACTCTCGAAGATCCATTTTTCCCGCTTGACCGACTGTCGATTAAATACATAGAATTCACGAACTATTATGCGATGTTGTTGATCGGCAGCGGGGACGGATAGCCAAGTGGTAAGGCGTCGGCCTGCAAAGCCGATCATCGCGGGTTCGATTCCCGCTCCGTCCTCCAGTTTTTAGCCCAGTTGGTTCTGCTTCCTGCAATCCCAAATTCAGAGGAGGTTTCCCTTGAGCAAGATCCTGACCGAAGTTCTCGATGCCAACCGCAACTACGCCGCCAGCTTTGGCGAACGGAGCAAGCTGGCGCTGCCGCCGGCCAAGGGCTTTGCCATTCTCACCTGCATGGACGCCCGGCTCGATCCCGCCAAGTACGCGGGGCTGGCTGAAGGCGATGCGCATGTGATCCGCAATGCCGGCGGCCGCGCCAGCGATGACGCCATCCGCTCGCTCGTCATCAGCTACAAACTTCTGGGCACACGCGAGTTTTTTGTGATCCATCACACCGACTGCGGTATGCAGTTTTTCACCAACGACCTGATGCGCGGACTGCTGGCCTCGAGCCTGGAAACGGCCGAGCTGACCCCGCAGGGCTTTCGCGATGTGGGACGCGGCCCGGGCTCGCGAGAGGGAGAGTATATCGACTGGCTGACCGTGAAAGACCCGGCCCAGGCGGTGATTGACGATGTAGCGCGCATCCGTAATCATCCGCTGGTGCCGAACTCGATCCCGATTTACGGCTTCATGTACGACGTCCACAGCGGAAAACTGAACGAGGTGGAAGGGTCGCGGTCGGTGGGGAAAGCGGCCTGAAGCCAGGCTTCAGCATCTGCGGGAAATCTCTCCGGTGAGAAATTCCCCGCCCTGTCTCTCCAACAAACGGAGAGACAAGGGCGGGGCACCCCGTTCATCTACACACCCTTCGAGGATGCAAGGGCCAGCCACAAAGTGGAGTGGTAGTCTTACAAGCACAAAAATGAGCAAGGCGGAACTGCTCTCTCCAGGAAGGTACCGGCTCATGCCAGCTGCATCGAAGTTCAGCTCTTTACTTCTCGCACTCTGGGTCATTTCTGTTGCAGTTCCGGCCACTGGTGGGGCACGTGCTTACCGGACGCAGGCTACTCCTGCGGGTAAGCAGGTGGCGAACAGCCAGGAACCGAATCCTAAATCGAATGAAGCCGACACTCTGAACGCAGGTTCGGCCTTGAAGGCGATGCAGGCTACGATGCGCCAAAGTGGCTACACCGGCGCTCCAGTGTCGCAATTGAGATTGAATGATCGCCCGCCGGACCTGGTATTTCAGAAATCCCTGAACACTTTTGCGAAGCGCCATCACATTCGCATCTGGAAGCTTGCCAAGAAGTACAACGGGCGGGAGCTGTGGGTGGGGGCCGCGACGCACGACATTGCGACCAGCAACAGTCGCGCAGGGACGAAGTGGTCGCATCGCATCGATCCGCACATTGACCGCGAGCGCGACTGGATAGAGACCGATCTGCTCTTTGTGGGAAGTGCCACGGCGTATGCGGATGTGGAACGCCCCGCCGCTCCGCGCAAAGCAGGGAATGCAACGGGTGACGACATCGTCACCGACGGAAAGATGTCGGTGGTGGAACTGGCGACGCGACTATGAAAGTACCGTCAGGAGATGCAGGAGCGCCGGTACTCACTCCGCGTAAGTGAGAAGAAAGGGACGCGCTTCGTCAAGGTTGCGTCCTGTGGGCCCGGACGCCCCGTCCAGGCGGGCGAGCACAGCTCGCCGGATTTGGTTAGCGAGTTGAGACCTGCCGAATTGAGACCTGCCGGGGCTGTGCCCGCCTGGGCAGGCGAGGGCGCCCGCCCCTACGTGGATCGCAGCACCGCCTCGTCAGAACTCGAAGTAGCCTCCACCGGCGGCAGCTCGACGAGGGCGGCTCTCAGTATCTCCTGCTGTTAGCAGGCCTACGATTCCTCGCAGGTTTTCCCAGGCGGCCTGGTTCAGCGCCGGGTCGGAGCCGACCAGGTCGCGGATCATGTTCCAGGCCGCGATGTTGAGGGCGCCTTCGGGGGGAGGTCCCATGGCCAGGGAGACGGAACACTGCGGGCAGAAGCAGATCCGTTGGGCCGAGGATTTTTGCCGCGGTCGGATGCCGACGGTCTGCGCGAACATGTATACAGCGACGGACTTATGTCCTAACTCGAGTTCCCGGTTGCAGCGAAGGCAAAATAAATTTTCCAAGGGTCCCTTCCTGGCGGCCAGTTCGGCCAAAAGAAAATACTGTCGCTATAGTCCTGTGGGATGCAAGTACGTAGAAGGATTCCCGAAGCTACCACGATCTAGGTAGGGGCGGGTGCCCCCGCCCCCAGCCGGCAAAGGCCGGCAGGTCGCACTCCGCAAACAAAATCCGGCGAGCTACGCTCGCCCACCCGGACGGGGCGTTCGGGTCTAAGGGCGCGGCTTAGGTGACAACTGCACAAATGACGTCTGGCCCCTGCGCACTCAAACCGATTCACTACCCAGTTTGCCGATTTCTTTGGAGCAATGGGACAATGGGTACATGCACAAAACTTTCACTTTGACAGTAAACATATTGGCGGCTGCGATGTTGCTGCTTGGCAATAGCTTTGCCCAGCAGACTCCGGCGGCAAAGACTCCAGCGGCTCCGGCTGCAAAGGCCCGGCGTGCACCCGCTGCAAAAAGCGCGGTCGTCCCGCCACTAACAACCCAGAAAGACAGGTTCAGCTATGCCCTGGGAATGGACCTGGGGACGAACCTGCGCAAACAGTCCGTACCCGTTGACCCGAACATCCTGGCGCGTGGCATGAAAGATGCCTTGGCAGGCGGCAAGACGGCACTGACGGATGATCAGGCGAAAGCCGCGCTGACAGAAGTACAGAACGATCTGCGCAAGAAGCATGAGGAGCAGGCGCAGCAAGCCGGTGAAGCAAATAAGAAAGAAGGAGAAGCATTTCTGGCTGCCAACAAAAGCAAAGACGGCGTGGTCGCCCTGCCCAGCGGCCTGCAATACAAGATCCTGACCCAGGGCACCGGGCCGAAGCCGACTGCCAGTGATTCCGTCGTCTGCAATTACCGGGGCACACTCATCAACGGTACGGAATTTGACAGTTCCTACAAGCGCGGCCAGCCCGCGACCTTTCCGGTAAGCGGAGTCATCAAAGGATGGACAGAGGCGCTTCAACTTATGCCGGTGGGATCGAAGTGGCAACTCTTCATTCCCTCAGACCTGGCCTACGGCGAGCGCGCTCCCGGACCCGAAATTGCTCCCGATTCCACGCTGATTTTTGAAGTGGAACTGTTGTCGATCCAAAGTAAAGCCGACGACAAGAAGTAAATTTGTCACATCCCTGATCCAACTCCAGGGAACTGGTGCCCCATTTCTCGCGGTTTGTGCGAGAAATGGGGCACCCGGCTTTATTCAAAATCACTCCCCGAACCAAGCTGTGCTCTAGTCAGGAGCGGATGGTCTCATGCACTCTGCTGTTATGAGTGCTGCAGACTCGCGTTTGCCTGCCGGCTTGTCACGAACCCGTGTCGATCAACCCTCCGCCCGATTCTTGCGGCTGGCGGAACTTCGCAGGCTGCGCAAATGCGAGCAGGTGGCTGCGGTTTGCTATCGGGTCCGGGGCGGGAACATCGAGTTCCTGCTGGTACAAACTCGCAAGGAACGCTGGACTTTCCCCAAAGGGAGCGCCATGCCCGGGCTAACCCATGCGCAGGCGGCTGCTCTTGAAGCTTTCGAAGAGGCCGGGGTTCACGGTCGAATGGAAGAAGCTTCTTTCACCCGCTACATTCAACCCAAGCGCGGCAACATGCAGGGTTCGGTGGTGACCGAACTTGCCGTCTCCGCTCATCTTTGCGAGGTCTTGCGGCTGGGTCCGCCGCAGGAGTTCAATCGAAATCCAACGTGGTTTCCCGCCGACAAGGCGAAGCGGCGATTACGCGAGGACCGGGAGCCCGACTTCGGAGCTGAACTGGCTCGCGTCGTCGACCGTGCCCTAAACCGTGTCCGGCGACTACGCAGCGAAACTGGTATGGCGAGGGATGCCCCGCAAAAAGTGCAGTTTATCGATATCGACAAAATCCGGACCACGGCTCGAGTCAAAACCTCACGAACCGGTTCGGGAGGTCTATCTAGTCCCTCCTCTTGACCGTGTCTTCCTGCTCGGCTTCGATCGTGACCTCCACCTCCGCACCCTGCTTGAGGGCAACCTTCCCACCATCCGGGTCCTTCAGGACATTATCGATGCGAATCTCCCGATACAGATGTTCGGCCCCTTCAATGCCGATCTGCGCCTTTTCGGGTACGCGCGGGTCGGCGGACTTGATGATCTTTTCGACCGTGCCCGGCAAGGTGGTACTCGGCTTATCGCTCGGTGTCGTTGAATTTTCGCTCATGGTAGGACCCCCTGGGGAACTGAGCAGTATACGAGCTTTTTGGGCGGGGGAAACCGGGGAAACGGCGAGCTAGTGTTGTAATTTCACCACCCAACGACGCGAAAGCCTGCCCGGTTCGGGTCGGGGCGGGCTCGCGGAGCGCACAATTCCGAACAATTCCCTTGACCCAGCGCTCTTTCCCCGCTAAATTACTAGGTTCCACGGACATGGGGAACGGTTTTTAGCTGTTCCCGGGACCTCCGCAGACAAGTGGGACCGATTCCGGAATTGAAGAAACTTTCGGCTCGGGCGGAGCATCTATACCAAGTAGCCAGTGCATTCCCGTACAACCCATAAGAACTGAAGGACTTACGAATCTGGCCGGGATTTGCCCTGTCGTAAAGAGTGAGAATTTCGCCAGTTTGGTGGGGTCAGGAGAAAGAATAATGAAGCGCTCTGATCGAGTTTTTGATGCTTTACATACTTTGCGGAACCGTTATATGCTCTGTCAGCTTGCATCGAAGGCTACCCGTAAGTTTCACAAGCCCAACACCAGAATCCAGGAGACCATGAACGAGGTCCTGGATCGGATTGCAAGTTCGGAGCGGCAGACGGTTCTGGCCGAACCGGAACATTTCGCTGAGGCACAACGGCGGGCTGCGTAGTTTAGCCCGCCTTCCTGCCCCGCCGGATGGATCCTTCTCTTTTGTGTTACCCCCCTTTGAAAAATCCTCTCGCAGGTGATTGATGACCATTGCAGAACTCAAAGAAAAAAATATTACCGAGCTAACCAAGATCGCCCGATCTTTGGACCTGCCCGGAGCTAGTGGATTGCGCAAGCAAGACCTGATTTTCAAGATTCTCCAGGCCCAGAGCGAAAAAGAAGGCCACATTTTTGCCGAGGGCGTGCTGGAGATCCTGCCCGACGGCTACGGTTTTCTGCGTTCTCCCGACTACAACTATCTGCCCGGCCCGGACGACATTTACGTTTCGCCGTCGCAGATTCGCAAGTTCGACCTCAAGACCGGAGACACCATCAGCGGCCAGGTTCGTCCGCCACACGAGGGCGAGAAGTACTTTGCCCTGGTTAAGATTGAAGCGGTCAACTTCGAATCGCCGGAAGAGGCGCGCAACAAGATCCTGTTCGACAACCTGACGCCGTTGTATCCGCAGGAGCGCCTGAAGCTGGAGACGGCCCGCGAGAACGTCAGCGCCCGGGTAATGGATCTGCTCACTCCGCTCGGCAAAGGTCAGCGCGGCCTGATTGTTTCGCCGCCCCGCGCCGGCAAGACCATGCTGTTGCAGAACGTGGCCAACTCGATTACCACGAACCATCCCGAAGTTGTGCTGATGGTGCTGCTGATCGATGAGCGTCCGGAAGAAGTGACTGACATGCAGCGGTCGGTGAAAGGCGAGGTTATCTCTTCGACCTTCGACGAGCCTGCCGCGCGCCACGTGCAAGTCGCGGAAATGGTGATCGAAAAGGCCAAGCGCCTGGTCGAGCACAAGCGCGACGTGGTAATCCTGCTGGATTCGATCACACGTCTGGCACGCGCTTACAACACCATCGTTCCGCCTAGCGGCAAGGTCCTTTCCGGCGGCGTGGATTCGAACGCATTACAGCGTCCGAAGCGGTTCTTTGGTTCGGCCCGGAACATCGAAGAAGGTGGATCGCTGACCATTATTGCGACCGCGCTGATCGATACCGGATCGCGCATGGATGACGTGATCTTCGAAGAATTCAAAGGCACCGGCAACTCGGAAATCATCCTGGACCGCAAGCTGGTGGACAAGCGAACCTTCCCCGCTATCGATATCCAACGTTCAGGCACGCGTAAGGAAGAGCTGCTGATCCCGAAGGAAGATCTGACGCGGATCTGGGTATTGCGCAAGGTGCTGAACCCGCTCTCGCCCGTGGAAGCGATGGAACTGCTGATCGACAAGTTGAGCAAGACGAAATCGAACGGCGAGTTTCTGTCGAATATGAGCTCGCTGTAGGAAAATGCGGGATGGAAACGACGCGTAGCGCACGATGGGAAGGGCACGACTTCAGTCGTCCGAAACCGCGACTAGCGATGTCGGCTTCAGCCGCTGAGGTCAACTGGCACGGATTGATCATCAGTACACGCAGCACGCCCCTTCAAGGATTTCTGAACATCGCAGAGCGGTTCACAGCACACCGCAGCGGCTAAAGCCGCAGTCTGATCCAGGCCTTGTGCTGCGGCAGTGAACTCGTGCCCTCCCCTTCCATCTTCTACGAACCCTCACTGCACCGAACGTATCCCTCACTGGACCGAACGTATAATGACTCTACTATCTGGTCCTGAGAGGTGGACTTTGCGATTCAAGAGCCTGTTACGACTGACTCTCGTTTTCTTGCTCGCGGGCGTTTTGCCTTCCGCGTCCCAGAGTAATCCTCTGCAATTTCCCCAGGTCCCTCCACTCCAGCAGAAACCCGGTCGCGAAGACGAGCCTCGCATCAGGATGGAAAGAGATATGGCCAAGAAGGCCAACCAGGCTCGCCAGGCCGATCTCAAGCGTGACACGGAGAAACTGCTCAAACTCGCGAGTGAACTCAAGGAGTCGGTGGACAAGACCAACGAGGGCACGCTGTCCGTGGATGTGGTGAAGAAGGCGGAGGAGATAGAAAAGCTGGCCCACAGCGTGAAAGACAAGATGAAGGGAGCTTACTGAGGCGAGTAAACAATTGCGCGATGCTGGTCTGCCCAACCACCCCAGAGAACCGTCGACAACATCGCGAGGCCACCCCAGCCAATCGAAGCCACGTTCGGAGGAGCGCCGGCCAAAAGAGTGCCGATCCAGCCGAAAAAAAGAAATGCCATGAGGGACCAGAATCCGTAGCGGCCAACCCGGTCGCGCGCACGGGTGCAACTCAGGTAGATCCCCAAACCGGCGCCGAAGAAGAGTGCTTCCACCGCGATCGATCCGAGGAAGAAGTTCCACAATCCCAAACCGGCACGCAAGCGCCCTCCCGGAAGCAACGGAAGATCAGGACGGTGCACGATGAAATCCAACACCCAATGGCTCAGCACAGCTGCAGCAACCACCCAGGTGCCCCGCGCATAGCCCCGCTGCATGTAGTAGGTTCCGCCGAAGAGAAGCGCCCACACCAGTGCCATCAACAGACTGTGCGAGATGGGATAGTCAGTGAACTCGAGAGGAGAAGCGACAAAAATTCCCGGCGCAATCTTCACGTGCTCGATACCCAGAAGCAGAAACAGAGGCCATAGAAAATCGAGGAACTGGGCAGCGAGAATCAGAGTGCCGAGCGAAGCCCTGGGCGCTACTTTCTTGGCAGCGAGCGCGACGCCGAAATGACCGATGAACATGACAGTGGACTTCCACCTAGCGCCGCCGTCCCCAAGGTGGCGGTCTCTTCGACGAGCTTGCGTAGCGCCGGCGTCCCGCCGCCCGATCACATCTCTTCCAGCACCGCAGCACATCTCTGAGAGCACCGCGGCGGGCGGGAGGCCCGCCGGCCAGCGGGCAAGATGCCGGTGCTACGTGAAGGGCGGATGCCGCCCCTGGCATTTCCGCGCTTGCCGGCTTTGGACGGGCGGGACGCCCGTCCTCCATTTTTACGCCTTCGCAGCTGCCTCTTTGACGATGCGCATTCCGTAGAACGAGCGGTACACGAAGAAGAACGACACCAGAAAGAATCCAAGGGCAAGAACGTGTTCAAGCGTGCTGCCGGCTTCCGCGGTCAGTTTCACCGCCAGTTCGACCGCCAGCAGGCCGAACAACGTGGTGAATTTGATCACCGGGTTCAGGGCAACCGAAGAAGTGTCTTTGAACGGATCACCCACGGTATCGCCGATGACGGTGGCATCGTGCAGGGGAGTGCCCTTCTGCTTCAGTTCGACTTCAACGATTTTCTTGGCGTTGTCCCAGGCGCCGCCGGCGTTGGCCATGAAGATCGCCTGGTAGAGGCCGAAGATGGCGATGGAGATCAGGTATCCGATGAAAAAGAAGGGCTCGACGAAAGCAAATGCCAAGGTGGCAAAGAAGACTGCCAGAAAAATATTGAACATCCCCTTCTGCGCATACTTGGTGCAGATTTCAACCACTTTCTTGCTATCGGAGACGGAGGCCTTCACCACACCCTCAAGCTTGATGTTGGCCTTGATGAATTCCACCGCACGATATGCGCCCGTGGTCACCGCTTGCGTGGACGCGCCGGTAAACCAATAGATCATGGCCCCACCAGTGATGAGGCCGAGCATAAACGGCGCGTGCAGAAGCGAAAGATTGTTGACGTTTTGAGTGAGACCGTTGGTGAGCGCCATGATGATGGAAAAGATCATGGTGGTCGCGCCCACCACGGCGGTTCCGATCAGGACTGGCTTGGCTGTGGCCTTGAAGGTGTTGCCGGCGCCGTCATTTTCTTCCAGCAAATCCTTGGCGCGCTCGAAGTTCACGTCAATGTTGAAATCTTTCTTGAGTTCCTGCTTGATATTGGGGACCTGCTCAATCAGCGATAACTCATAAACCGACTGTGCGTTGTCGGTCACAGGTCCGTAGGAATCGACGGCGATGGTCACCGGACCCATGCCCAGAAAACCAAACGCCACCAGGCCGAAGGCAAAGACTGGAGCCGCGACCATCAGCACTTCCAGCCCCATGGTGCTGAAGTAATATCCGATGGACATCAGAGCCACCATCGAAAGCCCGAGATAATAGCCGGAGAAATTTCCCGCCACGAATCCAGAGAGGATGCCGAGCGAAGCGCCGCCTTCCTGGGCCGAGACCACAACTTCCCTCACGTGGCGCGACTCGGTTGAGGTGAACACCTTGACCAGTTCCGGAATGATGGCTCCTGCCAGCGTGCCGCAAGAGATAATGCTGGCAAGTTTCCACCATTGCGTGGTATCTCCGCCGAGGCTCGGAATGATGATTGAGGAAATAACAAACGTGACAGCGACCGAAATTAGTGAAGTGAGCCACACCAGCCAGGTCAGGGGCGTCTCGAAATTCATTTTGTCGGCGGAGCCAAACCTGGCCTTGGCAATGACGCCATTGATAAAGTAGGCGGCCGCGCTCGACACCAGCATGGCGATACGCATCACGAAAATCCACACCAGCAGTTGCACTTGCACGGTCGGATCCTTCACCCCCAGGAGGATGAAAGTGATCAACGCGACACCGGTAACGCCGTAGGTTTCGAACCCATCGGCGGAGGGACCGACCGAATCGCCGGCGTTGTCGCCGGTGCAGTCGGCGATTACTCCGGGGTTGCGGGCGTCGTCTTCCTTGATCTTGAAGACGATCTTCATCAGGTCGGAACCGATGTCGGCGATCTTGGTGAAGATGCCACCGGCGATGCGCAACGCGGCTGCGCCCAGCGATTCGCCGATGGCAAAACCGATGAAGCAGGGTCCGGCGTAATCCGCAGGGACAAAGAGCAGAATGAAGAGCATGATCAGCAGTTCAACGCTGATCAGCATCATGCCAATGCTCATACCGGCCTGCAGCGGAATGTTGTAGATGGGATAAGGCTTGCCCGCCAGTCCTGCGAAAGCGGTGCGCGAGTTGGCGAATGTGTTCACCCTGATGCCGAACCACGCCACTCCGTAGCTGCCCGCGATCCCGACCAGGCTGAAAATCAAAATGATCGGGAGAGTGACGGCGATGGGCTTATCCGGCACGGGAGACAGCACCCCGAAATAAAGCACGATCACTACCGCAATGAAGAGCCACAGGACCAGGAGAAATTTTCCCTGGGTGATCAAATAGGTCTTGCAGGTCTCATAGATGAGTTCGGAAATCTCGAGCATGGCGCGATGCACTGGCATTTTCCGCAGGCGGGTATAGATGACCAGGCCGAAACCCA
>WNEZ01017352.1_pt1 | contig 12403 bp, 7 predicted proteins | sample 5400521 | NCBI WGS metagenome assembly WNEZ01 (sample SAMN13153339, study PRJNA577476) | soil metagenome | isolation source: 120 cm saprolite under Douglas fir tree site 2 hole 1 replicate 1 | place: USA:California | collected 2015-04-18
CATCTCCGGTTCGTTCTGACTCATTGATATTCCGACCATAATACTTCTCGTCTGAACGGTTACACTCGAGCCACTGCTCTACCTCTTTGGGTGTGACCGGAATCTCTCGAAAATTCTCTATGTGAGAGACGATGGAAGCGATTGCATGAGGGTTCAGCAGGTAGTTTTCATACATCCTGCGTGGGAGAAATACCACCTTTCCCTGACTTCGTCGTATCAGGTCTTGCTGATCTTGTTGACTCCGTCCTTCTCGGTCGAAGATGAAACCGATAGCTGGGGGGATGAGCCCGCTTCCCGCGCTCAGGCGATCATAAATTTGAAGGATGAGTTCGGAATGTCTGCTTTCGAAGTCGCCAGTTTGAACAACTCCCAGGATCTTTGTTCCCTGCAAAGGCTTTTGCAGCACTTTTTCGACGATGAGCGGAAAGCACAATTCTTCGGTAGCACCCTCCACCCAAAGAATGTTGTCTGCACCGAAGACATCAGCGAGCCTTGCCCCAACTTCTGACAGCAATAATTTTTGATCCTGGGCCTCAGTGCTGTCTAGTTGCTCTATCATGGTCTCGGCCTCTACTTTGCGAAGAAGGAACAGCGTCTGTGGGTTAACCACAGACACGACCTCTGGAGAATGTGTCGTGATGATGAACTGATGCTGAGAATATTGCTTCAGTATCTCGATCAACTTCCTCACCGCACCTGGATTGAGAAAGCTTTGCGGTTCATCAATAATGATTGTTTGTGGATACTTTGTTGTGAGAACGACATACAATATCGCCAGAACTTGACCAATGCCAGTTCCGCTATCGGAAAGTGGTATAGCGAGATCCTCACGCTCAGAAGCAGGATCTATCGACCATACGAAGATCTGGACCTGATCATTGGGAGCCCCAGGGACGGTTATATATTCGATCTCGGGAAAAACGATTTTGACATATTCGTTGAACTTACAGAAACGATTGGGGTTTTTATTCTGCAAATTATGAAGAACCTCAGCAAGGTTTGAGGCATTGGAGTAGAGCACAAATTGGGTTCCGAAGCGATATGTGCTGACTTTTAGACGCTCCGCTTCGAAGATATATATTCTCTCACGCAGAATATTTGCCAAAGCAATGCCATATTTAGGGTTTGAGTTCTTCGGATGGATCGTTGGAGCATGATTTCTTAGTTGGTGTTGAGAATTGTCCACAGTGAACATTACTGTATCTTGGGCATCATCAGCCCGTATGCCGTATGATTCTAGATGTGCCGAAGTAAAAGCTCCAGGCTGGTAAACGCATTGTAAGAGGCCTGGATCATGAAGCAGTGATTGAAATTTGGCTGCATCATCAAATCTAACTGCGCCTACAGGCACGTAGAAACCGCTTGCGGTGTCTATCAGCAACTGCTCTGCTTCCCCTTCAGCGAGTTGAAATGTTATATTCACTGTTGTTACGTTTGAACTTTGCATCCCCCGACGTGGGATCGTTTTCATACTACGATGGGGGTTGTGGTTAAGGCGCAAACTCAAAGCCTCAACCAGTGCCGTTTTGCCAACATTGTTCTGCCCGACGATAACGTTGAATCCTGGTGTGAGATCAAGTTCCTGGGAGGAACGGAAGCTCTTGTAATTTTCTATCTGAAACCTGGCTATATACATCCGACTCTACCTTACCATTGAGATAACGTGGAGTTCACACTCACGTCTCTGCTTCATAGAATTACCCCTCAAAACGCCAACTCCTCTTGCCCCACTACATACCTCGCCTTCTCCTCCGCCAACCTCTTCCCTTTATTCTTGCTCTTCCTCGTCCCCTTCTCATGCAACCCCTGTGCCACCTCCTCAGCATAGCGCTCGTGGTTCAGTTTGAGCAACCTACCCAGTACTTCTCGCCTGGCTGCCTCGCTAATCGTATACCGCAATCCCTGCTTTGTTTTGTGGAAGCCGTGGCCCAGGTCCAGGTCGTCCCAGCCATAGGTATGAGCAACTGCCTCGTCCATCTCTTTGTGCAACTCACGCAGGCGCACAATGTCTTCTGATGTTTCCTGTGGATCGTGGAAGCGGTTGTAGGTTTTGGTGAGGCCCTCCTGGTGAGCGAGCATGATGGATTGGCGGTGCTGGTGGTAGCGTTTCCCGATATCATTAAGTCTTTGCATGTTGTTGGGAAAGGGGTAGGTTTCAAAGCAATCAGAAGGTGTGTAACGCAGCCTTGTTTCAAGTGTCGAACCACAGAACCGCGCCCATTCATCATGAAAAGTACATTGAAGGGTGGTAAAATCTGCATCTGATTCCGAGGCGATTATGCTTAAAGCATGAGAGTAGATAATATCTACTGGAACCCAAGCACATATCATGTATTTTGAATGAAGTGGTATTGCTAGTACTTGTGTCTTCCCCGAAATTGCGATGTAGAGGTCTAATCTAGTTCTATGGTGAAGCCACCATTCCTTACGAGCAAATTTGCTACCAGTTTCTCTTTGAGGAAGAACCTTCTCCCTCACAATCTTTATACAATCAGGGTAGGTTTCAGCTTGTTCGAGAGGCCACTCGTGAAAATTAATTACCCAACGGCTTGGCGACTGGTCTGGACGAGAATTGAGATCTTCAGCATTAAGAAAAGGAAATAGAACGTTGCGGTTACGTAGGTCTTTCTCGATCAAAGCTTGAGACTCTTCTGGATCTAATACAAAGCCTATTCCTAGTAGATCAGAACCCTTGAATGATTTCCCCACATTGGCAATTAGAGTAAAGGGTTTGCTTTGCACTGCTTTTGAAGGTGTTAAAAACGGAGTGATGCTCTCCACGGGCTGTTCGTCTAACAAGCATAGCCCATGCCAAACACTATGCCTCAACCAGACATAGGCTACTTCTAGCGCAGCGGTACCAGGCCACTTTCGACTAGATAGTGCGTATGGAATTGTCCAACCTGTCGCTAATATTTGATCTAACCCAACCTCGCGAGTATCGCCTTGGGCAATGGTATTGGTTGCAAGTAATCCACACATTCCTCCCTGGCATATTAACTGGCTTGTGCGTAAAAAGAAGTATGCGCACAGATCGGCACGTCCTCGCTTACCTTGTGCCAAGTACTCTACCAAGTAGTCTCGATAATCTGTGCCGAGTGCACCCGTTATCATAATGCCTCCCTGGAAGGGTGGATTGCTAATAATGGCGGCAAAGCCTTCCTCTGCGCCAACGAAGGCTTCGGGGAATTCGAGGGGCCAGTGGAAGGGACGACGAGCGTTGAGTAGTTCGTCGACGTTCTGGCGCATGGTGTCGAAGGCTGTTCTGATGTCGGCCCAGGATGCTGGGATGAAATGCTCTTTGCGGGCGGTTTTGTAGCGGTCTACGAGGATGGAGTAGTCTTCCATGGTGGGAATGTCCTGGGGAAGCTGATGGCGGTTGGATATGGTCAGCAGGGTGGTGGCGGTGAGCAGGTCGGCTCCCAGCTTGACGAGCTGCATGGCTTCTTCGGCTTCGGTGAGGAGGCGGGCTTTGGCTTCGATGTCGCGCACATCGCGTTCGGGGCCGGTACTGATTTTGCTGCGCAGTTGCAGGGCTGTGCCCAGGGCGTCTTTGATGAGGGGTTCGATCCAGACGGTCTGGCGTGCGTGGGCAGCAGTGCGATGATTGTCCATGGACCAGGAGGTGAGCTGCTTGAGATTAACGCCGAGGAGGGAGTCTCCGCAGCGGAGGGCGTGATCGAGGAAGGTGAAGGGCTGGTTTTTGTTGAGGGTGATCAGCCAGAGGGAGAGTTTGGCCATCTCGACGGCGAGCGGGTTCTTGTCCACGCCATAGAGGCAGCGTTCGCTGACGAGGCGGCGCGCGAAGGCCAGGCGCTCTTCGGCGTCGGTGGCGATGAGGGTTTCACTCGGCGCACCTGTGGAGGCATGACCTTCCGGCGCGGTCTGCGGTTTCTCCGGCAGGGTTTGGGCGACGTTTTCCCAGGCTTCAACCAGTTTTTCGGAGAGGTAGCGGCAGGCTTGCACCAGGAATGCGCCGGAGCCCATGGCCATGTCGCATACTTTCAGGTCGAGGATCTCTGCCGGGGTGCGCAGTTGCCATTCTTGCTCCGGTTTGCCCTCGGCGGGGCCGGTGTAGACGAGTGGGTCGAGCGTGTGCTTGACGATGGGTTCGGTCAGGCTGCGCGGGGTGTAGTGTGTGCCCGTGGTGCGGCGGTCGCTGCCCTGGGTGATGTAGACGGAGCCAGGGGTGATGACGACGGGTCTGCCGAAGGTGTCGGTGCGCAGTAGACCGGCGAAGGGCTTCACGCGCTCAAATAAGGCAGGGTTGTTGTCGCAGGCGGTCATAAGGCTGCCGCGGCTGAAACGCGTGGGCATGGGCGAGCTTGCCAGGGCGTTTTTGAGAGCGTTGCGGCTACGGCCTGTCGTCTCTTCGAGGAAGTCGAGCAGGGTAGTCTCGCTCTTCGCCGACAGTTGCTCCAGTTCGGCCAGGGCTACTTCGCTTTCGTGCTCACGCGAGCCGAAGAGGCCCAGCACGGGTTCGGTGGCACGACGGGCGGTATGATCGAGCAGACCTTCGTAGACATGGCCGATCTGCTCGACGTCCAGGGCGCGGAAGGAGAGGCGGCGCTTTTCGGCCGGTCCCCCACCGGGCACTTTGACCTGCAGGAACTGCAAGGCTTCGAGCAGGTGCAGCACGGTGCGGTTGTCGATCAAGAGCGGCTCGGCGGGCGTCTCTTGCCAGGAGGTGTCAGGGGTGCGTCCCTCCAGGAATGGATAGCGGTCGGGGTCGAAGAGACGACCTCCGTAGGCGGGCAGGCGCAGGTCTTGATGGTGCACGCCGCCATAGACGACGCGGAAGACGGCTAACAAGCGACTCCAGGCGTCGTGCCGCCGCTCTAAAATTTCTTCGCCGTGCTGATCGGCCTGCTCGCGTAACCGGGCTTGCAAGGTGGAGACGGCGTAGTATTGATCATAGAGCGATTCGCCGAGCAGCAACAGGCCACGCTCTTCTGCGGTCAGGAGGAAGACCAGGCGCATCATGACCGCCAGGGCTGCTTCGTAGAGTTCCGTTTCTGGCAGGGTGCCCAGAAGTTGGCGGTGACGATCCTTGTCGATGCGATCCAGCGATTGCACGAGCACCTCGACGGCGCGGCGCACCTGGTAGCCCAACTGGTCGGTTACTTCCTGCTGGTTGCTGGCGCTTTCGCTGAGCATGGCCTCAAGCGTTTCGTTGTCGGGGACGCCGAAGAAACGCTGCGCGCGCAGCAGGCTGCGGAAGGCACGCAAGGTGATCGGTTCCTCTAGCCACAAGGCAGCGTACCAGGAGGCGAAGCCGGTGGTTTCGTTGGGCGGCGCGTCGACGAGCATCCATTGTTCGCCGTTGGTCACCAGGCCTAGCCGTCTACCGGTGCGACGCAGCAGTTCCATCATACGCGTGGCAGGTGAGGCTTTCCAGCGGTGACCTGGGATGGCTTTTTCCAGGTCCTGCCCGGCGGGGTAGAGCTTGATGAGCAGGTGCGGCTTGTGATCGCCGGGCGAGAGGAGGGCCATGTCGGGGCGCAGCGTTTCGTTTTCGTCAGCGATGGCAGCGAAGAGTCCGGGCGGCAATGCTTGGCCTTCGGCGAGGACTTCATAGGGCATTTCCAGGATATTTGTCAGGATGAAGCGCAGCCACTGGGTATGAATAGCGGGATCGGGTCGCGGTCCGGCCTGGTTATCGGCCCATTCGTCATATGCCATACGCAAGAGGCGGATGCGTTCGGGGTCGTGGGCATCGAGGCCCTGGGGGAAGATGCGCAGCAGGACGGGCATGCTGAGGAAAGGGCCGGATACCTCGATGAGTGAGAGCCATTCGGCATGATGACGAGCAATGGACATGATGGACGAGATCCTTTCGTTTACGAGTGGGCTAATGATATAACGAATGAGTTTGGGTATGTGGTGGATTTGCCAGGGGCCGATAAATCGGCGATGGCCACGATAATGAGCATTAGGCAAGGTTCAATTTGAAGAAAAGTACTTGACAGTTTGAACAGTCACACCGTGTCACCCTGAGCGTAGCGAAGGGTCTGTCTCGATAGGCAGAGAGATGCTTCGTTGCGCTCAGCATGACAGGGCTGGACCTTGCTGTTAAATCGGCGATGGGCACGATAAATCGGCCCCTACACACGTGTTGTCCCCGTCCAGGGTATTTTGTTAAAGTCGATAATCGGGCCCTACAGATGGCTCGCCTACATTGTTAAAGGTCATCAATGGATCCCTCATCATTGGGCTAGGCGTTCTGGGATGAGATAGGTGACGGCAACAGGGAAGAGACGGGGCTGCGGGTCGGCGTAGCGTTTGCCGATGGCGGCCCGCTCTTGTTCGATTTCGGCATCGATTTGTTCCGCACGCGCTGCCAGGGCGGACATGTTGCGCTCGAATTGTTCCTGTTCTGCTGTGCTGAAGCCTGCCAGTTGCAACTGCACGATCTCTGGTTGGCGTAACTCCGCCAGGATGCCGGTGCGCAGTTCGGTCAGGATAGTGGTGATGTCGTTCATTTCTTTCTCGGCGCGCTCTGCCAGAAACTTTTGCAGTCCGCCCGTGCGTTCGCGCATACGAGCCTCCAGGGCTTGTAGCAGGGAGTCGCGATGGGCAGGCCAGAGGGTTTGCAGGCGCTGCTGCATCGCAGGTGAGACCATGTCGGGCCGGGCTCCCACGATAAATCGGGGAGCTACTGTAGCCAGGGCTTGCTGTACCTGGCCGACGTTCATGCGAGCAAAGCGTCCTTCACGTAAGTAGCCACCGGCGGTGATGATCTCTTCATGCAGGCGCTGGCTATCTCCGCCTAGGAGGAGCAGACGGGCGTGGGCGATCATGGCGGGCGTATCGAGCGCGGTGTTGGGAACGATATGCGCCGTCACGCGATACAGTTTGCGCTGGGAATCGGGTGACCAGACCTCCGCGCGCAAGAGGCGCAGCGACATCGTGACCAGCCGATGGTTGAGGTGGGCCAGCACGACGTCATCGCGCCCTCTGGCCTGCTCGTGGTCAAAGACGATGGGACGGATACGATGCGTGTGTGGGTGCTCCAGTCCTTCGGTGCAGGCGGCCCAACTGCCTTTGAGTTGTGGCAGGTAGAAGACCTCGATGGCGGGTTTTTCGCCGTTGGGGTCGTTCAAGGTCATGCGCTCTAAGGGAGGCTGGCCTGCCAGTTCCAGGGCGGTCTCAACCACGGCCTGCACATGTTCTGGCGTCAGGTCCAGTTCTCGCCGACTTTCCTGCAACTGGTCGTGCAATCTCTCGATCTGCTCTTTCAGCCTGCGCTCGAATTTCAACAGGCTGCGTAGGGGAGCAGCATTTCCTTCGGCGCTGGCGGTATCCAGTCGTCGTCTGCGACCGAGCATAGCCTCTTCTACTTGCTCGGCGATGACAGGACCGACCTTGCCCAGGTCCTCACGGATCGACTCTACCTTGCGCACAGCGCGCAGTAAGAACTCCAGGTCGGCGTCGAGTTCGCCGACGGGCAGGTCTGCTTCGGCGAGCGGGCGCTGGTGGTAGGTGCTGCTGACAAAGTGATAAATGTTGACCTGAGAGGCACGCTGGCCGTGGCGGTCGATGCGTCCATTGCGCTGTTCCAGGCGATTGGGGTTCCAGGGAATCTCGTAGTGGATGAGGCGAGCGCAGTGGTTTTGCAGGTCGATGCCCTCGGAGGCAGCATCGGTGGCCAGCAGGATGCGGACCTCGGCTTCGCGAGGATCGGCCTGGAAGGCAGCCTTGATGGCTTCGCGATCTTCGGTTTTCATGCCTCCATAGAGGGTGAGGAGGCGACCGGAGGTGGCCAGTCCTTCGCGTTCCAGCAGATCGTGCAGCCATTTCTGGGTAGCGCGGTACTCGGTGAAGATAATCACGCGCTTGTTCGACCATGCCTCGTCCGGCTTAATGGTCTGATGCAGCCACTCAATGAGCCTGGCGGCCTTGCTGTCGGGACGAGCGCGAGCGGTCGCAGCCCAGGTGCGCATCTGTGCGAGCAGGTGCTTTTCTTCGGTGGATGGTTCGCGGAAGAGGGGCGCGGCAGCTTCTAAGGCTGTCGTATGAGCTTCTTCGAGCGCGTCATCGTTGTCGCTTTCCTCCTGGGCCTGCTCGACCTGGCGACGCAGGATGCCCATGCTGGCCTTGAAGGAGGTGGCGTCGCGTCTCCTGGCGTTTGCCAGCGACTCCTCGTGCTGTTTGAGGGTGATGGCAAAGGCTTCTGGGGATGAAAAGAGACGTTTCTTGAGCAGCTTGAGCACGAACTCGGTGGCGAACTGCTCTACTTCGTCGTTCGGCTTTGCAAGGCGCGAATGGGTATACGCTTGCAAGCGTCTGTGGATGGTGCGCTCTTCCGACGTGTAGTCCACTTCGATGGGTTCCAGCACGCGCTGCGGGAAACGCGGCGTGCCATCCCAGTAAGGCGGGAGTTCGGACTTGAGGCGGCGTACCATGACGGCCTGCAGTTGTTCACGGTCGATCCTGACACCACGGGCGAAGCGCTGGTTGTCCAGCAGTTCCAGGAGCGCGCTGAAGCTTTCTGTGTAGCCATTGTGGGGTGTCGCCGAGAGGAATAGCTTGTGCTCAAAGTGGGGAGCGAGACGGCGCAGGGCATGGTTACGGTCCGAGTCGGTGGCGTACTGTCCGCGGCCTGATGGTGCAATGTTATGGGCCTCGTCGACGATGAGCAGATCGAATTTACGTGGGTAGGTGGGTTCGCCATTGGCGGGCAGCACTTCGCTGAAGAGGCGCAGCGGTCGCTCGCGCTTGAGGAAGTCGATGGAGGTGATGAGGCGGGGGAAGTGTGTCCAGGGGTTGACGTGCAGGCCACGTTCGCGGCGCAGGTGTTTCATCAGGTCGCTATCGACGATGCGGAACTCCAGGCCGAATTTGTCGCGCATCTGGTCACGCCACTGTACTTGCAACGCGGCGGGGCAGACGATGAGGATTTTGCGGGCACGGTGACGAATGATGAGTTCCTGGCAGACGAGCCCGGCTTCGATGGTTTTGCCGAGGCCAACGTCATCGGCGATGAGCAGGTTGACGCGCGGCATCTGGATGGCTCGCGCTACGGGGTCGAGCTGGTAGTCTTCTAGCTCGACGCCGCTGCGGAATGGAGCTTGCAGCGCTCTGACGTCGGCGCTGGAGGCGGCTCCCCAGCGTACGGCGTTGAGGAAGGTGTCGAGGCGGTGCGGCGAGTCGAAGCCGACTGGTACGGGCAGGGCGTTCTTTTCGATGACGTTTGCACCAGGCTCGATTTCCCAGATGACCTGCAAATCCTCACCAAGTGCGTCATCTTCGACCGAGGTGAGGGTGACGAGGTGTTGGACCTGGGAGTTGTGAGCGGGTAGGACCAGGCTGCCCGGCTTGAGCAGGTCGGGTGGGAGTGTGCTCTGGGCGACGTCAACGACGGAGTAGCGGCGCTGGCGGACGTCGACGAGTTGGCCAGGTTCAGGAATGGTCACTGCAAGACTCACTACAAGGATCTCCTCACTAAAAATATGCATGTGTTTTGATTGGTCTTTAACTGAACGGCATCTATTATACACGGGAAGGGGTGATGCTAGCGTTGGTAGTGTACTATCTTCCTATCTATATTGACATCCATTATCCCAGCTAATTATAGTGAGCAAAATACATCTGAAGAATCCTAATTGTTACGAAGATACAACAACAGCAATTCACCATCATCACACCTCCTGAGCCGGAAATCTGTAAGATGTGTGATGTGCGTCACCTTTGCCAGAAGGAAAAGATTATATGAACGTTATTCTTCGCTGCCCTCATCGGTGACACCCTGACGGTACTTCTGACTGATGAGTTGCAGCGGTTTTGGAGCTCCAAAGACGCTATGGTGTACAAGCATTGTTCCGTTTATGAGTGTGCACGTCGTTCGAGTAGAAAAACAGGGATTTGGCGGGCCGTTTTCTTTTGATACTCGCCATAGGGAGGAAACACGGCGACCGCCTTCGCAAAAGTTTGTTCCCGCTCATCGCCAGTCAGCAACCTGGCTGTAGCATCAAACGTTTCCTTCCCGACCTCTACAGTGACATCGGGATGAGCCAGCAGGTTGTGGTACCACAAAGGGTTTTTTGGTGCGCCTCCTTTGGAAGCGACCACGATGTAGTGATCCCCATCAGGAACAGACATTAATGGATAGACGCGCGTTTGCCCCGATTTGGCCCCTTTGGTGGTGAGAAGGATTAAGGGTGCCCAACCCTGCACGTTGCCCCCGTTTGCACGGAACTCCTCAACCACTCGACGATTATAGTCAATCCGATCATGATCACTCATTTCTTGAGTTTTCTCCTCTTGAATGTATTGAAAATAGCCATTGGGCTTTTCCTCTTTGTGCTGCTTTTTACTAATTTGCATCCCTTCTCCCGGTAAAAAGATGCACAGCAGAGAAACGCCACCTTACATCTAAACAAATATGCGAACCTGCCTTATTCCGATCACCACTCACCACAAACTATTCCTCTCCACAAAGTAGCGTCGCGCAGCACACACAAGACGCCAGAGCTTTTGCTCTAGCCCCGCTCCATGCATCGCCGCAATGGGGCGAAGAGCTTCATGAACGAAGGCAAGCTCAATGATTTTGATTGCCAGTAAGATGATAGCGAATTATGAGTGGATGTCAGATCTTGCTCCTTGACAATTAACGTCCAGTGGATGTATACTATCGAGAGAGGCTATGATCTGCCAAGAGCACAAAGGAGAAAGCAGTATGGCAAAGACGAAGACGAAGCCAGGCCCAAAGCCAAAGTATGGCGAGCGGGAAGAAATTCACGTGCTCGTTCCCATTGATGACCTCAACTACATTCGGTCCGTGTCTCCCAATCTCACCGAGTGGATTATCAAAGCGATTGCCGAAAAGCGGCAACGCGAAACCGACGCGAAATAGCGTGCAAAAGGAGAATCTATGATGCAGGATGATATTGACACCGTCGTTGTTCCGGCTGGTGAAGATACGTTTCAAACGATCTGGCTGAAAGAAAACCGTTGGCGTTCAATAAAAATGGACCCTAACATGCGACCACGGATCAAGTATATTGCTGTCTATCAAAAAGCACCACACTCTGCAATTACGTCTGTTGCGAAAGTCCATTCTATTAAACCCTGGCCTGATCAACCAGGGAAAGTTGTCGTCATTTTTGCGGAGCCAGCAAGGGAAATTGGCCCCATTCCCCTCGTAAAAAAGAGCAAAAAACAGCTACGAGGTCCGCACTATACCAATTACGAACGATTACTACACGCACAATCATTAAATGACATCTGGTGATACCTTAGGTAGCGCTAGCGCTGGCCGCATAGCGCATTCCGCGTCGAGGCCACTTTTCCTATCAGCTTTCCTGATGAGCTTTAATTACGTCTTGCCGGAGGGATGCGTCTATGCTATGGTCTGGAGAACAGGAGGAAGAAGCCGTCAACGGCACAGCTAGATGAAAGGAGAGCCTGCTTTGTCAGACGAGAGCGAAGAGATCATCGATATCCATCCCGTTGTGCTCGAAGAGAAACGCATCCCCAAGGAAAGTGCGCGAGCGTATGCTGCGTTTGTGGAGTTCTGCGCCATGCCTCAGCCGCGCAGCAGCCTCGAACGGTTTGTGCGGTATCGTGCCGAGGCTGGGGTGAGGGTGCATCTGGCCAGCGTCAAGCGATGGTCAAGCTGGTATCACTGGCAGGATCGCGTGCGCGAGTATGACCGCTCCAGCGCCAAAGTTTATCGTACTAGTGCCTGTTGCTACATTCTGCTATTAAACAGAGCAACAAAAAACCTCAATCCGCCTCTCAAGGGGCTTGAGATGTTGGGAATCGTGTGAAAGTGCCGAAGGGGGGACTCGCCGGGGCTTGTTTGCTGGCGTTTACTGGTGTCCTCCACGTGCTGCTTTCCTCGTTTTGTTGTCTGCCAGGATGTGTGATTGTTTGCTGTTCTCCCTCGGTTTAGCTGTCAGAATTGCTGTCATCTTACAAGAAAGCAATGGCAGGTTGACGCAAATCAGAAGAATTGTTGCCAGATACTGCCAGGCCAGCATTTCTACCGCTGCCAGGCGTCCCACTACATCGACCATAAGGGGAGCTGATAGCGCCGGGCCACTTCACACACCTCGCGCCCTAGAAATGCATCGAAGCCATGAAACTTCAGGCCGCGAAAGCCGTAGTCTTCGACCGCTCGATGGACCATTAGCTCGACCTGGCCGGCATCACGGGCAGGATTGATGGAGGCGAAACCGATCAAATTACCAGGATACTTACGCACAATGCGTGTCAGGCGAGCGTTCGCGGCGGCATAGTCGCTATTGAAGACGGGAAAGACGATCGTTTTATCGATACCAGCGGCACGCGCCAGTTCAAGATGGGGCTCGCGACGTGCTTTGGTGTCCCAGGGGCCATGAAGGCCGTCACCCTTCCCCGAATGGCAGTGATAATCTATAATCATCGCCTACACTCCTCT
>WNEZ01030982.1_pt1 | contig 12400 bp, 5 predicted proteins | sample 5400521 | NCBI WGS metagenome assembly WNEZ01 (sample SAMN13153339, study PRJNA577476) | soil metagenome | isolation source: 120 cm saprolite under Douglas fir tree site 2 hole 1 replicate 1 | place: USA:California | collected 2015-04-18
AAGAGAGGGTAATCGACTGGCTCTTCCGAATCGGTGCCGAAATCATCGACCGCGTGTCCTAGTTCATTAAGGAGCCGCTTGATCGCCTCCTTGTATCTAAAGCCAGCGTGGTCTGAGCCGATCGCGATGTTCATCTGGAAAGTTTCCTGTCCGCCACCGTTCGCTTAGAGAGCTGTCGTGCCTAATTCACGGCTTTAACTGCCAAGCTTTCTAGTATCGTGTCTCAGAAATTCTCGCAACAAACAAATAAAGGGTTCTTTCCCGCTACATGAGCTATAGACATTTGGCCGCTCTGCGGCCAGGGCACACTGTCGCGATCATCTTCCCAGATCATGATCCTAACAGGAAGGCCGAGGCGCGGATCGCGCCCCCAGGCGCCGGTAAGCGAGACGCCAGAGTCGAATCAGTAGAGAAAAACCCGGACCGTCGCTGTGACGAAGTTGCGCGTCACAGCAATCGAGAAATTCGTCAGATCCCTTAACTAAGGACAAACTGATCCAGGTCGATGGAGACGACCAACGCTTCGGGCGCGGCATGGCCGTCGGGTTGCCGAGGGAAGATCCTCCTCTTCGTCGGAAAGACGATACCTGAGAACTCCTTGAGATCGGAGACGTAGTGAGCGGCTGGTGTACCGCCGCTGATTTCGACGTCGTAATCGTGTCTCTTCAACAATCCCTGCTGATCAAAGTACAGTGTCTGCTCGGTACTGTGGGTCGCGATGTCCGCGGGAAAACGGACCTTCAGACGACGCCACGTTTCGCTCTGCCTGTTTCGGATGATGCATGATTTATCGCTTCCTAGAATTGTTAACGGCGACTTGAAAATCCCGTCCTTCCCACCGATCTTCCCCTGGCCAATAGAAGGTAAACTGGAGCGGAGCGCGCTGCGCCTTTGGGACATCGATGTCTACAAATTCGAGTTGGAGGCCGGTCGGCGTCGACGGCGAATCACGGACCTCTCGCCACTCATCACTCGTCCAATGCAGCACGAAGCTGCCTGCGGCCTGAACGCGCAGGGTCGTGCCCGCGTTAATGGAACGGGGTTGTCGGTTGAACTTCCAGATCTCCAGGGGCCGAGTGTCTCTCTGTTCCAGATAGCGATTCGCAACTGCCGGGATGAGATCGAACACCTGGCCTTCGCTCGCAGACCGAAGCAGCTTGATATATTCGCCGTGCGCCCACATCAGCGGCATCGGTGCACCTGTCGGATGACCGAATTTCATCCTCACATTTGGACTATCAGGCTGGTCCCATAGCTGTTCGGCCAGTAGCCCTGTCGACCCGGCGAATGCTTCCAAAGCAGTGATATAAACTTTCGGATCGCGCCCGGCAGCCAACTCATAATGCCCCCGTTCCCCTGTCAGCAGCGGCCACGCGCGTCCGACGCCCGTTCCCTGATAAGCACTACCATCTACTCTCTGACCATAGCCGTCATGGTTGTAACGACGCCAGCATGGGCCAAAAGGCGTTTCTACTTTCAGCATAGCGTCGACCACTTGCAAAGAATCCTCGATCAGAGGAGCCCCTGCTTTGCGAATGCCGTAACGAACTAATTCAAGGAAGCCCGCGTCAACTACCTCCCTGGCGGGAAACTCGGCTTGGGCGAACGGCGGGCGATTGGGAATCCTCAAGATGCCTCGATTGGGATCCTCATCCGGCTGCGGGTTTCCAATCTCCAGCGGATTAATCCGAATGAAGTGACGATTAATTCCCGGCACGAGCGTACCTTCAGTGGTCACGGTCCACGCTTCGATATGACATTCAAGAAAGTCCGCGTAGTCCTGAATAAACTGCGCCGTCGCATCGTCGCCACGTTCGCGGGCAAAGCTGGCGGCGCAAGTCAGCGCGGCGATGTTTGAGGCGAGGGTCGAAGGCGAGTAGCCACTGGCCTCTTCCCAGCGTTCCTGCGGGGTGGCGGGCCCTTCCTGGATCAGGTAACGCGCGGCGCGCAACACCATGGGGTACGGATCGAAGTTTCGCAGTGCACCAGCGTCATGCAAACGCCACGCAAGGATGATGGGAAATGCGACTTCATCGAGCTGGATGCCTCGCCAATAAGCTTCACCATTGATCCAAAAGTTCTGGTAAAAGCCACCTTCCTCTTGCTGGGTGCCTGCCAAATAGACCAGCGCGCGTCGGGGTGTGTCGATGTTTCCTGCCGCCAACAAGCCCATCGCGCTGTTGCACATATCACGTGTCCAAACCAGGTGGTAACCGCCAATGTCCTCATCACCCTTGACCTCGCCCCATGGAATGCTGAGCGAGGCGATGATCGCACCCTGATACTGCTTGTCTTCATGCGCTAAGAGGAGACTACGACTGGTGTGGTAAAGTTTCCCGCCGTCACCTGCGGCACTTTCAAGTGGCACTATCCGCCGACTTGCGCGATCCCACTGCTCGATAAACCGCTGCCGCTGCCGGTCGAACGGCACATCAAGCGATTGCAGCAACGTGGTTGTGGCGCTGTGAAAGGTGTCGCCGAAGGCGAGGCCAACAGTAAACTCATAGCCCTTGCTCAAATCCAACTCTCCGGTCAACGCAATATTCCCATCAGCCGCGAAAGGGAACTCCCAATCCATCTGGAGGTTGTCCATCAAATCGGTCCAGCCGTCGCTGCGACCGACATAACCACAAGAACTCTTCAGCAGCGGCAGCGTAGCGCCGAGCGCCAGCCACGTTCTGCCTTTGTGAGCCGCAAGAATCTTTTGTCCAGCAACCTTCCGAACGTAGCCGTTATTGTTCCAGCCACCAGCCTCGAGATGAGGTGCAAGCAGAACGTAAAGTTTCAGCTGAGAAAGAAAATTCTCGTCTCCTTCCATCCTGGTGTGAATCAGCGCCGCGTCCTGATGAGGGTCGCCGATCACTTCCTTGACGATCCGGTAACGGCCTTCGGGATCTGAATTTGTCACGCGGAAGCCGAGCGCGTGGTGAGAGAGACTCTCGATCTCGGATCGTAGGTGACGCTTCTCTTCATGGACGAACGTCTTGCCGTCAGAGATCAGAAACTGTAGGTCACGGATTTGCGGCCGGTCGATTGTCGGATAATAAATCTCGTTGAGTATTCCTGAAGAAAGGCTATACCAAACACGGCTTGAGGCCGAGTAAGCAGTGCCCACGCCATCTTTGGCGCTTCTCGTCCAGCGAGGCTCAATTCCGGGATGCCCGAACGCCGATTGTTGATTTTGTCCCTTCATCGAATTTGTCACGCTCCCCGAGTCAATGTGGAAACTCCCGTTAGTGATCAGCGGTCAGTTCCCGCAGCGACTTCAACGCGCCGCCCCAGGCGATCACCTGGTCAAGCATAGTGTTGACTGTCTGCTCTTGCTTGGGGGCCGGCTTGAAGACGCTAAGGTTCTCGAAGTCCGTGAAGAGCGAGAGCCCAACCTGCGCTTTGACGTCGGCAATCTGCAATTCCGCCATGATCGGGCGCAGAGGTAACGGAACCACTGCCCGAGGCCGGTGGCCTTAAAAAGCCCGACTAATTGCGCATTCCCCGACAATTTCAAGAACCCTACCATCAGGAACATCCCCGCGGCGGCGATCTGCAAAACCCACAGTACGACGTTCCATTAATAATCATGGTGTCAGGCCGACTCTGCGCACAATGTCCTTGAATCTTTGGTCGGCTCGCAACTGGTCAAACTTGGGCTCAACCTTTAGCCAGCCCAGCCAGCTCGAGCGCTGTGCATAAGCGCTCTCAAGCGCCTGCAAGGCCTGATCTCGTTCGCCAAGGGCCACATAGATCTCAGCTAAGAAATAAGGATCGACATACATTCGTTTTGATAGGTCGTTCAACTCGTCGATGATCTTTCGCTCAAGCGATTTTCTCATTTCTTCTATGGCCCGGTCGTATTTGCGCGCATGATAGAAGATCCACCCCGCATTGATGTTCGCAATTAATCCCAGAGGATCGAGATCCTGGGCTCGTTTGATCTCGCGTGTGGCTTCATCCATTCGGCCCATCTGGGCCATTTCGAGGGCGAGCCATTGATGGGCCGTGACGTAGTTTGGGTTTAGTTCGATGGCCCGCCGGTACTCACTTTCGGCGCCCGACCAGTCCCAGTCATACCAGTTCTTGATATAGGCTAACGACGTGTGTGCTTCAGCGAGTTTGTCATCGATTTCGAGCGCGCGGGTCACTGCCTCTCGCGCTTTGGCAAAGGCTTCCCTTGGCGGCAACATGCCGTACGAAGGCAAAACGTTGTAGCAGTCGGCTACGCCGGCATACGCAAGCGCATAAGTGGGATCTCTAGCGATCGCCTGTTCGAAGTTCTCCGCGGCTTTCTTATAGCCGTCTCGGCTTCGCTTGTTCCAGTAATATCGACCTTTGAGATAAAGCTGATAGGCCTCGGCATTATCGGTATAACGCTTCGCCAACTGTTTCTTCTCTTCATTCGTGAGCGTGCGCAGCTTCTCAGAGATCTCCTTCGCGATCTCTTCCTGGACCGCAAGAATATCGGCCATTTTTCGAGTGTAGTGCTGGCCCCAGAGCAGTGTGTTATCTCGAACATCGATAAGCTCTGCGCTAATCGATAGATCATCGCCGCGCTGAATTACCCTGCCGGTCATCACCGCGCTCACGCCTAACTGGTGTCCTGCTGTCTGTGGATCTACTTCCTGGCTTTTGTAACGAAAGACAGAACTGCGCGGTATTACTTTGAGATTGGACAAGCGTGAAGTGCTATAAATGATACTCTCCGTGAGCCCGTCTGAGAGATACTCAGTGTTAGGATCCGAACCAACGTTCTGGAAAGGTAACACTGCGAGTGAGTCTATAGTTCTTTCTCTGGACGTAAGTGTAGAGTAGAGAAATGCGGCTATTAGCAACGCAGTCAGCGTCATCACGGCAGCAACCGCTATCTTATTGCGCTTGATCCCTGCGGCAATGAATTCACCTGTTGAGGGTACCAGGGCTTTCGTTTCAATCGTTCGATCTGTCGTACCAATTATCGTCTGTGATTCGCTGGACGCGTTCACAGCGGACTCAACCGAAGGAGATTCCAACTTAAACTCAGCTTCCGGCTCCTGGGTGGCAAATTGCCGAACCGGCAATCCGACGCGGCGCACGACACGGGTAAATCTGGCGTCGCTACGCAAACTTTGCCATCGCGGATCGACTGTGATGTAAATCATCCAGCCGTCGTGTATTTCAAAGGCTCGGTTCAGCCATTCGAAGCATTTTTCTTTCTGACCGAGGCTGCTATGAATGAGCGCCAAATCATAAGATGATACATATCGCCGCTCAGATATTTCTGTCAGCTCATGCAGCAGTTTTTTCGCCTCGGTCGTTGCGCCCGAAACCGCATAACAATGAGCTAAAGAAGCGAGGCTCTCAGGGCTGTCCTGGGAGAGTTCTCTGGCTTTCGCGAATTCGGCCAACGCGGCATCGTACAATTGAGTAGTGCGCGTCCATCTCTATGGATTTGTGGAATTGATTCATCGATTCATCGAATCGGCCGGCAAAGTAAAGCAGCTCTGCGGCGCTCGTATTCACCGGCAACGCCAATGGATCGAGTTGCAGAGCGCAGTTGATCGACGCGATGGAATCTTCGAACTGGCCCGTAAAAGCTAAATAATAGGCCTGCCATAAACAAGCCTGGGCAATATTCGGATTTAGCTCAAGCGCGCGTCGCAATTCTTTCTCTGCTCTGGGCCAGTCAAACAGATGCATGCTGACGTGCCCCAGCGTTCCGTGAGCTTCGGCCAAAGCATCGTCCAGCTCCAGCGCCCGGGCGGCAGATCCCTGGCCCTGCAAAAAAGTTTCTTTCGGCGGTATTGCCTGAACGCCGACGTCACCGAGCAGTATCTGGCAGTCGGCCAGACCCGTGTACGCCAGAGCAAAGTTTGGATCCAGCGAGAGCGCCTGCTGAAAGTACTCGATCCCACGGTTTGCATCTTCTTCTGTACGCTTGTTGAAGAAGAAGCAACCCCTGAGATAAAGTTCATAGGCTTGAGCATTTCTTGTATGGCGCTTCATGAGGCGCTTTTTCTGGGCGCCTGAAACTTTAAGCCGCAGCGCTTCGGAGATTTGTCCCGAGATTTCTTCCTGCAGCTCAAAGATGTCTGCCATAGCCCGATGGTGCTGCTCACCCCAGAGTTGTGATCCGTCGTCGACGTCAACCAGTTCCGTTCCAATGATGAGACGTTCACCGATTTGCAGAACTCTTCCGGTCAACACTGCCTGCACTCCCAACTCACGGCCGACTTGTTGTGGATCTACGTCGCGACCTTTGTAGCGAAACACCGTGCTACGCGCCAACACCCTCAGCTTAGGTAGTTGAGAGAGGCTGTTGATGATGCTCTCAGTGATGCCGTCGCTGAGATAATCCATGTTTGGATCGGCGCTGGTGTTCACGAGCGGCAGGATAGCCAGAGAGGTGATGGATTTGCTGGCAGCACGCTTGCGCGATGGCCCAGTCCGGGGCGATTTCAGAGCGGTCCTGATTGAAGCTGTGGCCGGAAAAGTTTCGGCCGGCGCCAGACCGACGCGGCGCAGCAGGTCTCGAAAGCGCTCGTCTGTGCGAAGGACGTCTAGCACAGGTTCTACCTTAAGCTCTATGAAATCCGGGTTGCGCTCTTCGTAACCTTTTTCCAGCCAATGAAGCGCCTGCTCTTTCTCTCCCAGCGAGGCGTAGATTTTCGCCACGTAATACGGCGAGACGTAACGTTCTTTTGAGCGCTCAGTTAACTCGTCAAGTACCTTTTGCATCTCCTCGCTCATCCCCGCCGCCGCGTAAGCCTGTGCCAGCCCCGCCAATGTTTCGGTGCTCCTTCCAGAGAGGGCCACAGACTTTTGAGCCGCCTCGATGGCCTCTCGATGCAGTCCTTTTAGCGAATAGATGTGCCCGAGCCTGTAGTGTGACAAGAAGTGGTTTGGATCCAACTCAAGCGCCTTTCGGAATTGTTCAATCGCCGGATCGTACTTGCGCGCAAATAAGAATGCGAAGCCCAGAGTCGAGGTGATGACGGGCGAGAGCGGGTCTGTCTCCTGGGCCTGTTTGACTACGGCGATAGACTCATCCGCCCTGCCCATCGCCATCAAATATTCTGAATACCAGTGGTAAGCAATCGCATGACCGGGATTTAGTTTGAGGGCACGCTTGAATTCTTCTTCGAGACCAGACCAATCCCAGTCATGAAGTCTGACGTGGGCCAGTGAGGCGTAAGCTTCTCCGAGTGAGTCATCTATCTCAAGAGCCTTCCGCGCTGCGGCCTTCGCCTTCAGAAGCCCCTCCCTGGGAGCTATGATTCCTCGCAACGCGAGCAGCGCATAGGAGTCTGAGAGTCCATCGTATGCGGCCGCGTAAGAAGGGTCTTCTGCAATCGCCTGGTTGAAGTATTCGATGCTTTTCCGGAGAGCCTCTTCCGTCCGTTTGTACCAGAAGTAGCGACCCCTGAGATATAGTTGGTACGCTTCTGCGTTCGCCGTATACCGTTTGGCAAGTCGTTTCTTCTCGTCACCAGTCAGCTTCAGACGCAGTCTCTCGGAAATCTCTTTGGCAATCTCTTCTTGTACGTCAAAAATGCCGGAAAGCTTCCGGTTATAGTGCTCGCCCCAGAGATGTTCGTCGTTCGTGACATCGATCAGTTCGGCCGCAATCATTAACTCATCACTAAACTGTCGAACTCTCCCGGTGAGCACCGCGCGGACGCCCAACTTCTAACCCCTTGTAGCGGAAGACTGTGCTGCGCGCTACCACTCGCAGCTTCGGCAGCTGCGAGAGAGTGTTGATGATGCTTTCGGTAATACCATCGCTGAAATACTCCATGTTGGGATCAGCGCTGTCGTTTTCCAGGGGCAAGATCGCCAGTGAATCGATCGCTTTGTTCCGCCCGGTGGACTTCGGCGACGGCTTATGAGCCTGCTTGATTGCGCCTGATTCACCATCTTGCACGACCGCGAATAAATGCCACTTTCCCTCGACGCCTTTCAGGGGGCGAGCGCGTCGGTCCTCGAATTGAATGCCCGCGCCGGCCACCAGGTCTTTCACCGTGCTCGAAACCAGCACTTCACCGGCTCGCGCTTTTGCGGCAATCTGCGCGCTCATCTCCACAGCAATGCCGGCGAGTTTCTCATTGATCGTGTCGCATTCACCCGTGTGCAGTCCCGCTTTGATCTCGATCCCCAATCGGCGCGCGGAATCTCTGATCGAGCACGCCGCACGAATCGCACGGGCCGGCCCATCGAAGCCGGCCAGGACTGTGTGCTCACTAGTTTCAACCTCACGGCCTCTGAACCGCTCGAGCTCTCTCGTGGTCAGCAACAGAAATGAGTTTCGCAACTCATCGTCTCTCAGCTTAGCCGCGCCAGTTGAGCCGATAACGTTTAGGCACAACACCGTGGCCAGCACCCGATCGAATACAGGAACATGTTGAATGCCGTCGAGGAACTTTTCGATCTCATCAAGAATCGCCTCCTGATTCCCGACAAATGGCAGGTGATCATCGCCCGGCAGTTCGACGTATTTCGCGCCCGGAATCTGCCGCGCCATGTGGCGGGCTCCACCTACGTTCGCGTCCTGGTCGCCGGCGCGATGGACGATGAGTGTCGGCACTCGAATCGTAGGCAGGATGTTTGTGATGTCGATCTGCGTGTTCATTTTGGCAAAGGCCAGCGCGGCGCCAGGGCTGGCGCTGCGGCGTAGATAAGTGGCCCACCACTCTTTAAACCGCTCATCTCTCGCGCGGCTCGGCGCCATGATGGCCGCATCGACCACTCCACCCCAACTTTGCTGGATCAAGTCAAAAAACTTCTGACGCTCCTCGGGAGTAGGAGCCCAGGGATACGTGGGATCCCAAATGCGTTTGGCGTACGACCCGTACATGACCAGTGCCGACGTGCGCTCTGGATAGGTCGCGGCGAACAGCGCAGCCATCGGTCCTCCTTCCGATACACCAAGCAGCGACGCGCGCTCCGAACCAACGGCATCCATCACCGCGCGCACGTCATCCATTCGCTGCTCGAGCGTTGGCAACTCAGACTCGTGAACTCGGTCCGACAGCCCAGTGCCTCGTTTGTCAAAAAGAATGAGTCGGGAAAAAGACGCCAGACGATTGAGAAACCGGGCATACGAAGGCTCTTCCCAGAAATAATCCAGATTGGTCACCCATCCCATCACGTAGACGAGATCGACGGGACCGCTGCCAACAACCTGGTAGGCAATATTCACTTCGCCACTTTTGGCGTACCGGGTTTCGGGCCGCGGGTTCACCGACACCGCCGCCCTCACGCCCGAACCTGGCGATAAATACCCTCCTCGCCGGGTCTCGAATTCCAATTCCTGTTTGAGGGCCTTCAGATCAGTCAGCAACTCTGCGGCCGTCTGGTAACGCTCCTCTTTATCTTTGCGCAATGCGTGGTGCACTATGCGTTGCAATTCTTCGGGAGCATCCGGCGCGGATTGACTAAGCGAAGGCGGCTCGAGCATCAGTATTGACGCCAGGACATCCGTCATCGTTTGGCCGCCGAACGGCACGCGGCCGGTCAACATTTCATAAAGCACTACGCCGAGGCTGAAGATATCAGTGCGTGCATCCATCTTCTGTCCCCGCGCCTGTTCCGGCGACATATAGTGAGCGGTGCCCATCACTGTTCCCTGTTTTGTTTTGACCAGAGTGGCTGCTTCCAAATCATCGTTTTTTTGCTCTGTTAACATCGCCAGTCCAAAGTCGAGCACTTTGACGATGCCGTCCGTTCGCAGCATTATGTTTCCAGGCTTGATGTCACGATGCACGATTCCTGCCTGGTGCGCCGCGCACAGGGCTGAGGCTACCTGCACGGCAACGTCGAGCGCGTCATGGATCTTCATCAGGCCGGTCTTCAGGCGTTCAAGCAACGTTTCACCGTCGATGAACTCCGTCGCCATGAAGTGACGGGAATCCATTTCTACGATCTCATAAATGGTTATGATGTTCGGATGATTCAGAGCTGAGGCGGCACGCGCCTCCTGCTGGAAGCGGCGCACGCGTTCGTCTTCCGCGGTGAGATAGGCGGGTAACATTTTTAGCGCCACCTTGCGTCCCAGTCGGGCGTCTTCCGCCAGATAGACTTCTCCCATCCCGCCGGCGCCGATGTGCTCGAGAATCTTGTATGGCCCAAAAGTCTGGCCAATAAATGAAATTCCCTGGAGGGTTGTCAGCGACTCAGCCATCAATTCGAAGGCCGGGGCTTCAATGAAGTCGCCGGCTTGCTCATAAGAAGAAATAAAAGCGTCAACATCTCTCCGTAGCGATTCGTCGTCAGCACAAGTTTCGGCAAGAAAGGCGGCGCGTTGGTTGGGTTCACGCTCAAGAGCGGCCTGCAAGAGAGCCTTGATCTGCTGCCAGCGTTCAGGCTTCATCGCGCCTACCACTCTTATTTAGCTCGTGGTAGAGCCAGGCTTTGGCCGTGCTCCACTCGCGCTTAATGGTTGCCGGTGAGAGCGAGAGAACTTCGGCGGTCTCTTCGATCGTCAGTCCGGCAAAAAATCTCATTTCAACAATCCGGCTTTGCTGCGGATCGATTTCCGCCAATTGTCCCAGCGCCTCATCAAGGGCAACGACGTCCGCGGCCCGCTCTTGAGAGATAATCATTGCTTCATCGAGCGCAATCTTGCGGGCGCCACCGCCACGCTTCGCGTAAGCATGGCTGCGGGCATGATCAACCAGGATGCTGCGCATTAAGTGGGCGGCGATGGCGAAGAAGTGTGCGCGATTTTGCCAACGAACGCGCTGGCGATTGATAAGTCTCAGATACGCTTCATTGACCACCGCCGTCGTCTGCAACGTGTGGCCGGGATGCTCGCGGCTCATGTAGTGGTGAGCCAGGCGGCGCAGCTCGTCATATATCAACGGCATTAACTTGTCGAGGGCCGCCTTGTCGCCGTTGCTCCACTCGATGAGCAGTTGCGTGACTTCGTGCGTCGATCTTTGCCTCATTGGTCATCTCACGAACAACCGCCAACCCGGCAAATTCTACCACCGTTTCGCTACCTGCACCCCCGCCTCAATTCCCAGGGAGAGCCGATCGCGTGAGCCAATTCGCGCCGAATTCTCGCTTAAGGGATGAGGATGAACCCAATTCGAAGGAGAACAAAGACGATGACGAACCTGAACTTCAGCCATAGTCACTTTCTTAAGAGTTTCGCAGTTTTCATTCTGGGCGCGTTTCTGTGCGTGGGCGTAGTGGCCGCACGTTGGACCCTAACGGGCGCCTCAAAGGCGGTCAAGAGGTTGCAAGCGGATGAAAGGGAAAAGGAAAAAGACAAGCCTAAGGACCGCGAACGAGTCCTCTTTATCTGGGCGGGGGATCAGGCGCGCACGAATCCCGATTTTCTCGCCGTGGTGAACTTCGACGAATACTCACGGGATTACGGAAAGATTATTACCACCGTGCCGCTGCCTGGCCCAGGCGCGACCGGCAACGAACCCCATCACGTCGGGCTGTCGCGTGATGGACGAGTGCTGGCATGTGGCGGGTTGTTAAGTGTTCTTCGCGCCCAGAAAGAAATCTTCTTCTTCGACGTTTCAAATCCCGAGGCGCCCAGGTTCATTTCTTCTGCTGATCCGCCGCAGTCAGCAATCACGGACGAGTTCTACCCGCTGGCAGATGGAGGATTTCTGGTGACGATGATGGGCGGTGCTGAAGGACATGCGCCCGGCCGAGTCGCTGAATTTACGAAAGACCTGCGGTTAGTCGCTGAGTACCCTTCGGCGCCGCCCATGAATGGCTTCAATCCGCATGGCATTTCAGTGCGGCCGGAAATGAACCTGATGGTCACGAGCGATTTCATCTGTCCCGCGACGACACTGCACGTCATGCCAGGCGGCCTCGAGCTGCGGGGCAGTGTGAGAATCTGGGATTTCAAAAAGCGAGAGATCTTGCGCACCGTCGATATTCCGAACCCAGCCGGAACGATCGATGTGAAGTTGATACCCGAAGACGAACGTGGCCGCGCTTACACCGCGGGCATGACTGACGATCAACTCTATTTGATCGATACAAAGCTGGGAACCGCGACTTCGGTCTTTGACTTCTCGGCGATCGCGAAAGGCGGCTGGCCGCAGCTCATGCGCATGACGAAAGATGGAAAGCGCCTGTTCATTTCGATGAACGTGGCGGGCAAAGTCGTGATGTTCGATACCTCGAATCCCGAGAAGCCCAGAGTTCTGGATGTCCTCGATCTGGGGGCAAATTCCGGCCCACATTACATCGCGCTGACGAGGGACGAGAGCCGGCTGGTCATCTCGGATTACTTTCTCAACGAAGACGATGCGGGAAAGGTTCACGCCGAAGGTGATCACCTCGTTCATGTCGCCCGAGTGACGAACCGAAACCTGGTGCTCGATGGCCGCTTTCAGCTCAACTTCAATACGGCGTTCGCGACCGGGCCGGCGCGCCCGCATGGAATGGCTTTCAAATA
>WNEZ01018704.1_pt1 | contig 12398 bp, 14 predicted proteins | sample 5400521 | NCBI WGS metagenome assembly WNEZ01 (sample SAMN13153339, study PRJNA577476) | soil metagenome | isolation source: 120 cm saprolite under Douglas fir tree site 2 hole 1 replicate 1 | place: USA:California | collected 2015-04-18
GGCCGGATGCCGATCGACGTCGCGAGGAAGCTCATGGAGAGGAAGATCGTGCCGAAGAGCGAGCCCATCACCACGAGGACGATCTGAGCATTGCGAGCCTCGGGCTTCTTGAACGGCTGCACGCCGTTGGCGACGGCCTCGGTGCCCGTGAGGGCGACCGACCCGGAGGCGAACGCCCGCAGCAACAGCAGCAGGGTGAGTGGTTGCGTTCCTTCCGGCACGAAGGGCGCGATGGGCGCAGGCGCGCTCGGGAGGTCGCCGGACACGGCCCGCCATAGGCCCAGCCCGATGAGACCGAAGATCGCGACGACGTAGACGTACGTCGGCGCGGCGAAGATGTTCCCGGCCTCACGGATACCGCGCAGATTTCCGATCGTCAGCAGTACGACGAGGCCGACCGCGATGCTCACCCGCCCCGGGTGAAGGTCTGGGAACGCGCTCGTCACCGCGGCGACTCCCGCGGCCACCGACACCGAGACGGTGAGAAAGTAGTCGACGAGGAGCGCGCTTCCGGCGACAAGGCCGGGCACCACGCCGAGGTTCTCCTTCGCAACGACATAGCTGCCACCGCCGCTCGGGTAGGCCTTGATGACCTGCACGTACGACAGGACCACGATCGCCAGGACGACGACGATCGCGACAGTGAGCGGCAGCGTGAGGGCGGCGACAGCGCTGATGCCCGCGAGCGCGAGGATCCGCATCGTCTCCTCGGTCGCGTACGCAGACGAGGAGATGTTGTCCGACGCGAAGATAGCGAGACCGATCTTCTTCGAGACGCGTTCGCTGTGCTCCTCGGCCGAGGCCAGCCGGCGACCGATCAACACGCGACGGACGTTCGCCCACGCGCGTCCGACGCCAGCCTTCGACTCGAGCGCGGCATCGGTGGCGACGAACCCGCCGGTGGTGCGCTTGAACTCCGGCGGGCGAACGATCCGCACGACGCGATCGCCGGGCCGCTGTCCGCGCCGCTCTTCGCGCCGCTCCAGACTGGTTCGCCCCGAGTCGGACGCGGAAGTCGGATCGTGGTCGTCGGTCAACGGTCCCTCAACTTCGGCGAGTCTAGGGACGCGAGCGCGTTGAGAAGTTGTTTAGGTGACGGTCGCGCGCGCCACCTCGGTCCCGCTCTCATCGAGTAGCACCGCCTCGCGCAAGCCCGTCGCGTCCGCGGCGGCGATGGACACAACGTGCGCGGGCGCGGTCAGCACCTGTGTCACGATCGCGCCGGGACCGGGACTCGCGAAGGTCGCACGCACGACGAGTTGATCGCCGCGGCGCTCGATGGCCGTGATGTGGACCGAGTAGCCGCCGGTGTACTGCTGACCCTGGAACGCGGCGACCATCACGCGTCCGGCCGATGCGCTCGCGCCTGGCACGAGGCGCGTGATAGCGGCGCGCGACGCGTCGCTCGTGCCAACGATGACCGTCGGGCCGGAGTCATCGTGCGCCTGCGCAGTCGTCGCCACCTCGGTGAACGCGACCGAACGGGATGACGGCGTGGGGCTCACCGCTGCGCCGCTGCCCGCGGTGCCGCCGCACGACGCGAGCAGGACGAGCGCCAGCGCGGCACTAGACGCCGAACGCCAGGCGATCGGCGAACATCTCCGGGAGGCCGCGCCGGTGGATACGTCGTTGCGTCTCAGCCACTTGATACAGCGAACGATAGAAGGTGACCGTTCCCGCGGCGGTGTCGAGAACGGCGTACGCCGCACGCGGATCCCCGTCGCGCGGCTGTCCGACGCTGCCGGCGTTGATGAGCGTGCGCTCCTCGAGGCGGTACGCCTCTCCCGGCACGACATGCGACGCCCTCGCGCCTTTCGCGGTGAGATGAAAGAACGCCGGGATGTGGGTGTGCCCGTTGCAGCAGTGATCGGTCTCCGCGAGCTGCAGCGTCGCAGTCGCCGCGCGCGTCGTCGTCACGTATTCCCACAGCGGGTCGCGTAGGCTGCCGTGGCACAACGTGAAGCGGTCCGCCGTCACAACGGCCGGCAGCGCGGCGAGCGCGTCGCGATCCTCGGCCGAGAGCCACGCTTGGTGCAGCAGCGCCGCCTCGGCCGCGCGATCGTGGAAGAACTCCAGGCCCTCGCCGGTCGCCACGGCGCGGTCGTGATTGCCCTGCACGAGGAGCGCGCCTCGCTCGCGAAGCAGCGCGAGCGTGTCGCCGGGGTCCGGCCCGTATCCGACGGTGTCACCCGTCACCCACAACGCATCCACCTGCCCGAGCGAAGCGAGCACCGCCTCGAGGGCCACGAGGTTCGCGTGGATGTCGGACAGGAGTCCTACGCGCACGCGGCTTTCGCCTCGGCCAGCGTGAAGCGGCGGTCGAGGAACGCGCGCCCGATGACGACCGAGGCGGCGCCCCAGCGCGCGAGGGCGCGCAGGTCGTCCACGTCACGCACGCCACCGCCGGTGTGGAACGCGACACCAAGAGCCGCGCCAACCTTCGCGCGCAGCCGCTCCATCAGCACAAGCGGCGGACCTCCGAATTGGCCATCCGTGCCGAGGTCGATCACATATAGCGCGCGGATGCCGCGCAGCGCGGCGATCTCCGCGGCCTCCAGCGCGTCGCGACCCGACGCGCGGCGCACGAGGCCGCCCTCACCGCCGCGCGGCGCGAGCGCGCCGCGAGCCGCCTCGATCTCCACGATCGCGCGGTCGCCCAGACGCGCGATGCGCCGCAGCAGCGTGTCATCGCCGAACACGGCGCTCGAGAACAGCACGCCCGCGAAACCCGCTGCGATCGCGTCGTCCGCCTTCGCGAGTGACGAGATGCCACCCGCGAGGCGGCAGGGGACTCCGGCCGTGCGTGCGATGTCCGCGAGCAGGTCCGCGTTCGCGTCGTCGCCCCGCTCCGCGCCGTCGAGGTCCACGAGATGCAGCTCCTCCGCGCCTTCGCGAACGTAGCGCGCCGCGAGGTCGCGCGGCGCGAGGTCAGCGCCGACAGCGCCGCGATACGCGACGCGCCCAGCGCGTACGTCGACCGATGGGACGATCACCACGGGCGGCGCCGCGCCTCCGCCGACGTGCGCGGATAGCGCAGCGGGGTGGCGCGCGTCTTCCGCACGACGACGAGGTTGCGACCGGGCAGAACGTCGCCGACGCCGAGGGAAGCGGTCGGCACGATGGACGCGATCTCGCCACCCAGAGCCGCGCAGGCCTTCTGCGCGCCCGGCAGCTCCGCGTCGACGCGTCCCTTCCATACGATCGCGTCCCCGCCCAGGCGCAGGAACGGCAGGATGTACTCGCTAACTTGCCCGAGCGTGCCGACGGCGCGCGCCGTGCCGACGTCATAACGCTCGCGGCGCTCGCGACCGAGCACCTCCGCACGCTCGTTGCGGATCTCGACGTCCGTCAGTCCGAGGAGCGCACACACATCCTCGAGGAAGCGGACCTTCTTTCCGACGGACTCGACCAGCGTCAGTCGGATCTTGGGTAGGGCGATGCGCAGCGCGAGACCCGGAAAGCCCGCACCGCTGCCCACGTCGATGACGCGTTCGCGGCCGGTCCAGCGCCGGACGGCGAGCGCGGTGAACGAATCGAGGAAATGTTTACGCGCGATGTCCTGCGGCTCGGTGATCGCCGTGAGGTTCACGGACGTATTACGTTCGATGAGCTCCTTCGCGAGCCGCTCGCAGACCGCCGCCTGCTCTGACGACAACGTGACGCCGAGTCGCGCCGCCTCGCCCGCGAGCGCGGCGAACGGCGGCGAGGCGACGGGCACGCCGGTATCGTACGTGCGTGCGGATGAGAGCGGCTCGCTTCGGTGTGTTCGCGTGCGCCATGTTGTTCTTCGCCCTCGCTCACGGCGCGTCCGCGGCGACGCAGGGCGTCGAGATCTCGGGCTTCGCGTTCCGGCCTGACGTGCTGTTCATCACCGCCGGCGACACCGTGACGTGGACGAACCGCGATAGCGCGCAGCACAGCATCGTGTTCCTCACCGGACTTGGTCAGACCGAGAGCTTCGGTCTGGGCCAGAGCTCGTCCTTGCGGTTCATCGCACCTGGCACCTACAGGTACATCTGCGGCCTGCACGGCCTGAGCATGTCGGCGATGGTCGTGGTGAGCCCCGCCGATGGACCGATCGCCGTCGTCACGGGCGGCGCGCCCACCTTCGTGCCGCCGACGCCGACACCGCTCGCGAGCACCGGTGTCGTAGTACGCGGCGCCGACGAGGGACCGGTGTTGCCCGAGAGCCGTGCGAGCCTCGACGTCGACGCCGGCCGCGTGGCCGTATACGGCGGCATCGCCGCGCTGGCCGTCTACCTCCTCGCGCGCGGCCGCGCGCTGCTTCGCCGCCGATGAGACGGCAGGCCGCGCGTCTTGCGGCCCTCGCGGCTTTCCTGCTGTTCATCGCGCTCGCGTCGATCGCTGCCGGGGCCAACGCGACCGTGACCATCGCCGGCTTCGCGTTCGATCCAGCCTCGGTGACGATCAACGCGGGCGAGTCCGTCACGTGGACGAATCACGATCAGGTCGCGCACAGCGTGGTCTTCGCGGGTGGCGGGCCGCGAACGGGCGTCCTCGCGGCGGGTGCCAGCGCGACGCTCACGTTCGCGACTGCGGGGACGTTCAACTACGTCTGCGGCATACACGGCGCGGCAATGTCCGGCACGGTCATCGTGCGCGCCGCGACGACACCGTTGCCCACGCCGGTGCCGACGCCGCGTCCGACCACAGCGCCAACGGTCGCGCCGACGATCGAGCCAACACCGAGCGCGAGCCCGTCGCCGACCGCGACAGCGACCCCCGCTCCGACGTCGGCTGCGCCCAGCGTTGCCGTCGCGGTGCCGACGGACCAGACGCCCGCTCCGGCCGCGGCGAACGACGGCGGTGGTGTGTCGCCGCTGATCTTCGCTGGCGCGGCGATCGCGGTGATAGCGGTCATTGCTGGTGTATTGACCCGCCGACGGCGCTAGGCCCGCAGCCTGCAGGTGATGCCGCAGTGCCGAGTGAGACAATCGAACGACCGATGACGGTCCTCCGCGCCGCCACGCCCGCCGACGACATCGCCGAAGTGCTCATCGACGAGCAGGCGATCGCCGCGAAGGTGCGCGCGCTCGGCACCGCGATCACCGACGACTACCGCGGCAAGGATCTCGTGCTCGTGAGCATCCTCAAGGGCGCTCTGCCGTTCCTCGCCGATCTCATGCGACAGATGCCGATCCCGCTCGCGCTCGACTTCCTCGAGGTCTCGTCCTATGGCGAGGCGACCGAGTCGAGTGGTGTGGTGCGGATCCTCAAGGACCTCGCCAAGCCTATCGAGGGCCGCGATGTGGTCGTCGTCGAGGACATCCTCGACACCGGTCAGACGCTCGCGTATGTGATCGAGCACCTGCGTTCGAAGCAGCCAGCCTCCGTTCGCCTTTGCACGCTGCTGGACAAGCCCGCGCGCCGCATCGTGCCGATCCAGATCGACTATCGCGGGTTCGAGATCCCCGACAAATTCGTCGTGGGGTACGGGCTTGATTACGCCGAACGGTACCGAAACTTGCCGTTCATCGGCGTGCTCAAGCCGGAGGTGTATCGGGGGGAGCCGTGAAACGGCGAACGCTCCTCGGACACTTCGCGACGTGCGTCGTCATCGCCGCATCGCTGCCGCTGTCCGAGCCGGCAGACGCGGTGACGCTCGCCGCCGTGCCGGAGACCGTGCGCGTGAACGTCTCCCTGTACGGCACCTCGTACGCGCTCATCGGTTCCACCGGCGCCATGATCGCGACCACCGAGGACGGCAAGGTCCTCTACCAAGGCGGGCAGCGCATGGTCGCGCGCACGAACGTGCAGCGCATCGAGGGCGAGCCGATCACGCTGCCCCCGCCACGCGAGGGCATGACGCGCGAGGAGAAGGCCAGCCGTCTCGAGCTGCTGCGCGAGGCACGGCGCGCGGCGCGCGAAGCGGTGGTGACCGGCAAGCTCGTCACGATCCCGTTCGAGGTCTCGCTGCTCGCCGGCTCAGACGACGCGATGGGCACGCCGATGCTGTCGGCGCCACGCGTCGGCGTCATCCGTTTCGTCGCCGACTTCGGCTACCTCAACTTCGCGGGCCGGCTGTTCCGCGGCATCCTCGAGATCACCACGGACGACTCGGGCGACATGATCGTCGTCAACCAGGTCGCGACCTCGCGCTACCTCGCGTCGGTCACCGGCGCCGAGTCACCATCGAGCTGGAACGGAGAGGCGCTCGCGGCTCAGGCGATCGCGGCGCGCACCTATCTCGTGACGCATCTGCACCGCCACGGGACCCGCGAACGCCGGCGGCGTCACCGAGGACTCGGAGAACGTGTACGCGAACGCGCTCCCCTACCTGCGCAGCGTTCCGTCACCCGGCGACGAGCTCGCGAAGGACAGCGGCTGGGGCAAGACGAGCTGGGAGTGGAACCGCGAGTTCACCGCGCCGCAGCTCGGCGACTACCTGCGCTCGCGGGGCATCAATGTCGGCGTGCCGCAGCGGATCGAACTGGTACGCGTCACCGGCGCGGGCCGCGTCACGCTGGCGCGCGTCGTCGGCACCGCGGGCTCGCGCGATATCGGAAAGGACGTCACGCGCTATTACTTCGGGCTGAAGAGCAGCCTCTTCACCGTCGAGCTGACACCGGGCGGCGAGGCGGAGTTCGTCTCGTGGCGCGACACGGCGCGGCTCGTCGATATGGGCATCCTCGGTTCGGAGCTGCTCGGCACGACCTACGAGCGCATCCTGAATGAGGACCGCGAGCTGATCTCGATCCGTATCACCGGCTTCGTCTACAAGCTGCCCCCGCGCTTCATCTTCTGGGGCCGCGGCTTCGGCCATGGCGTCGGTATGTCGCAATGGGGCGCGCAGGGCATGGCCCTCGGCGGCGCGAACTACGAGCAGATCCTGAAGCACTACTACCAGGGCATCGCCCTCACGAACATCGGCGGCGCCTGAGCCTCACCTAGCATGCGCGCGTGCTCCGACGCGCGCCGGCGGTCCTGCTCATATGCGCGGCGGCGTGGCTCATCGGATGGGTGACGCAGCGCTCGGAGCCGGCGGGCTTCGACTTCATCGCGATCTACGCGTCGGCGCGACTCGTCGCCACCGGGAACGGCGGCGCGGTCACCGACCGCGACGCGATCTTCGCGGTGGAGCACGCCACGCTCCCCGGGCGCACCGTGTTCCTCAACAATCCAAACCCTCCCGCGCTCTCGCTGATCCTCGCGCCCATCGGCGCGCTTCCGTTCGATGTGGCGTACGCCGTCATGCTCACGCTCGGCGTTGCCGCGCTCGCCGCGTCCGCGTTCCTCATGGCGCCGCTCGCCGCGGCCGACCAGCGGCTGCGCCTCTTCCCGTTCGCGCTGCTCGCGCCGCCCTCGACGATCGCGCTTGCGCAAGGCCAGACGACGCCGCTGGTGCTGCTCGCCCTCGCGGCGTCACTTCGCGCGCCACCGGCGGCGAGCGGCGCGCTGCTCGGCCTGCTCGCGCTGCGCCCGCAGCTGCTGCCGCTGTTCGCCCTGATCGCGCTCGTGGATCGGCAGCGCCGCGTTCCGTTCCTTCTCGTCGTCGCCGCGGTCGCGCTCGTCTCGCTGCTCATGGTCGGGTTCGACGGCGTGACGCGATATGTCGAGCTCCTCACGCCGGCGGCGGCGGAGCTTCGCCCGGGTGAGCTCGGCCTCGCATCGCTCGTGCGACGGCTTGGCGTGGGGCCCTTCGACCCCGCCTTCGCGAGCCTCGCGCTTTCGGCCGTGGCGACGGGCGTCGCGGCCGTCTTCATCCTGCGGACGCGCGCCGAGCGCCGCATGGAGGTCGCGCCGCCCGCGACGCTGCTGTCGGTGCCGCACGTGCTGCTGCACGACGCCGTCCTGGTATACCCGGCGGTCGCGGCGCGCGCGCTCACGACCCGCGCGACGCTGGTGTGGATCGTCACCGGCCTCGTCGCGGTGCTCATCCACGAAGCGGGCGTGCCGGTCGCGCCGCTGTGGCTTCTCGCACTTCTATTGATGCGGCGATGAGCGCGCGAAGTCGCGCGTTCGTCGCCGCCGCGCTCGCCGCACTCTGCGCGGGCGTGCTCCTCGTCGATCGGAGCCTTCAGTTCTTCATCGGGCGTGACTCAAGCCTGTTCCTCTACGTCGCACGGCGCGTGCAGGAGGGCGGCGTCCCGTATCGGGACGTGTGGGATCACAAACCGCCGCTCATCTACTACCTCGACGTGATCGGCCTGGCGCTTGCCGACCGTGGCATCCCCGGAGTCGCGGTGGTCGAGCTCGCGAGCATGTTCGCCGCCGCGATGGTGGGCTTTTGGGCCCTGCACCGGACGCTCGGCCTCGTGCCCGCGCTCTTCGGCGTCGTGGCGTGGACGACGGCGATCGCCGTCATGCTCGACGGAGGCAACCGGCCCGAGGAATACGTGTTGCCGCTGCAGTTCGGAGCGATCGCGCTCTACCTCGCGGAACGTCGTGCGGGCCCGTCCCGCTGGCGCTGGGCCGCGATCGGGATCGCGGCTGCCTTCGCGCTGATGCTGAAGCCGACCGTACTCGGCGTATGGGCCGCGATCTACCTGGCCGAGGCGGCGCGCGCCTGGCAACTCCGATCGCTCGGCGCGCTCGCGCGGCCGGTGCTCCTGGGAGCGTTCGGTCTGCTCGCGGTGATCCTCCCGGTCGGTGTGTACCTCGTCGCGAACGGTGCCGCGAGCGACTTCGTGGATCAGGTGATCCGCTTCAACATCGAGTACTCGCGATCGTCGTTATTCGATCGCCTCGACGCACTGGCCGCGGGCGTGAAGCTCACGCTCTTCTCGGGACTCTTCCCCGTCGCGGTCGTTGGATGGGTGACGGCACTCATCCAGCTCGCGCGAAGATCCGCGCCGGTAGACACGAGGCCGCTCCTGGTCGTCGCGGTCCTCGCGTTGCCGCTCGACTTCGCCCTCGCCAGCGCCACCGGTCGGCCGTATCGCGAATACTTCCTGGGCTGCCTTGCCGCGCAGGGCGTCCTCGCCGCGGTCGCCGCGAGCTGGGCGCGACCGGCGCTGGAGCGCGTCGCCGCGCGCCTCACTCTGTCGGGTCGCGTCGTCATCTCCAGCGTTCTGGGCGCCTGCGTGGTCCTCTTCGTCAGCGCGATACCCGCGATCGCCAGCTATCGCCACGAGGTCGGACCGAACGATCAGGAGCGAACGCGGCCAGACGCGACGGCGTACGTCGTGGATCACACCGCCAGCACGGACCGGGTCCTGTTCTGGGGTGGCGAGGGTGGGTTGAACTACGCGACAGGCCGGCGCTCGCCCACCCGCTACGCCTATCAGTACGCGCTCTACATGCGCGGCTATCAGAGCGCGGACCGGATCGGCGAGCTGCTGCTCGCGCTCGAGCGCGAGCCGCCCGCCCTGATCGTCGACGCCTCACCCGCCACGATCGACGTCCCGCCGCTGGACCGAGGCGAACGGGAGAGCTGGACGCTCGAGGAGCCCAAGTACGCCGTGCTGCCGGAGATGGACCTCATCTTCCGCTGGGTCGAGGAGCACTACGTCCGTGTGGCCCAGGTCGGGACGCTTCACTGGCCGATCTACGAGCTGCGGGAGCGGGTCGCGCCAGCGTCGCGCTAGCTGCTACTCACCGACGAGCTTCTGCGCTCTCGCCCGACTGGTCACTCTCCAATGAACTTTTGCGCGTTCCCCATATGCGGGTACACGCGCGCCTGCACGACGGCGAGGATCTGCTTGGCGTGATTGCGATCGTGATGCACCCACTCCTGAAGCAGGTCCTTGACGCGCAGCGTGCCGACCTCGGGATGTTCGCCGCTCCGCTCGAGGTCCGCCGCGGTGAGCGACCGCACCAGCGCGACGCTGTCGTGCCTGAGCCCCATGAACTCCATCCACAGGCTCAGGCTCATGCGCGCGCAGTCCTTGCGCTCGCGCGCGACCGCCTCCTGATCCCAAGCGACGAGCGCTTTGCCAGCGATCATGTCGCGGATCCGGCCGGCGAAGCCGCGACGCTCCGCTTCGATGAGATGGCCGACGCATTCGTTCACGCACCACTCGTTAGGCGCGGGATGCCACTGCGCACCCTCGTCGGCGAGCGCGTTGATCTCGCCTTCGATGAGCGCGCACGTGGACTCGAGCAAGGCCGCGATCTGCGATGGCGCCAGCGCAGCGCTCATGAGATGAGCTGGGGTGCGCTCCGGATCGGGACGTGGACGTTGAGCACGACCGTGCCGTCGGGCCGCGTCTCGTGCTGCGATTCGCCGTGCAGCAGATCGAGACGCTCGCTGCGGCGCAGGCCGGACTGCAGCTCGCCGTCCGGCGGCAGCTCCTTGCCGTCGCTCTGCAGCAGGATCTCGAGCTTGTCGTCCTTCCAGGTCATGCCGAGGACGAGGTCTTTGGCCGTCGCTTTCTCGATGCGCTCGACGAGCGAATCCTGGATTAGCCGGAAGATCGCGACCTCGTCGTCGGACGGCAGCCGCCGGTCCCGGCCGGTGCTGGAGAAGTCGATGCGGATGCCGTGCTTGTCGATCAGCGTCTGGACGTACCGGCGCATCGTCGGCACGAGGCCGAGGTCGTCGAGGATCATCGGCCGCAGCTCGAAGATGAAGCCGCGCAGCTCCTGCAGGGTCTTGTTCACCATCTGCCGAAGCGCCGCGAGCTCCGTGCGCGAGCGCTGCGGATCGACTTCGAAAAGACGCTCGCTGATCTCCGACTGGAGCACCACGTTCGCCATCGCCTGCGCCGGTCCGTCGTGCACCTGGCGCGCGATCCGCTTGCGCTCCTCCTCCTGCGTGTCCACGACGGCCTGAAGGAGGCGGCTCTCGTCGATGACCGGCGCGGTGTCGGCCGGGAGCGGGGCCTGCGAGCTCGCGTGCACGTGGTTCTGTGCGGCGGTGACGAGCGCTCGCGCGCGATCGAGGAGCTTTTTCTTCGCTTGCAGACCGGCGAGCTGCGCCTCCATCGTCATCCGCCGCGAAAGCGCGGCACCGTAGTCGTCGGTGGCGCCGAAGATCTCCTCGCGCTGGAAGTTCCCCGGGTTGGCGCGCACCTCTTCGACGCGCGCCTTCGTCTGATCCTCGCGCGCCTTGAGCCGGCTTACCTCGGTCAGCGTCGACTCGACCAGGAGATCGAGCTCGCGGACCTCGGCGGTGATCTTCTTCTGCTCGGTTACGAGCTCGCTGACGAGGTCGGGAGCTGCCACGCTCAACTACCCATCTCCGGTCCTTTGATCCAGCCCTGCCGGATGGCGTACACGACGGCCTGCGTGCGGTCGTTCACCGACAGCTTTCGCAGGATGCTCGACATGTGATTTTTCACCGTCTGCTCCGAGATGGCCAGAGCGTACGCGACCTCTTTGTTCGTCATCCCCTGGGCGATGTTGTCGAGGATCTGGACCTCGCGCGGCGAGAGCGGCGCGAAGACGTGCGACGAGCCCGGCCCGTACACGGACAGCTCGCGGAACTCGGCGAGCACTTTCGACGCGACCGCCGGCCGGTTGAACACCTTCTCGTTGATGATGAACTGGCCGGCTCGCGCCTTGCGGATCGCGTCGACGAGCTCGACCGGGTCGCAGTCCTTGTTCAGGTACGCCGCGGCGCCCGCGCGGATCGCCTCGAAGAGCGTCTGCTCCTCGTCCTTCGCGGTGAGGACGACGACGCCGACGTGCGGAAGCTCGCGGCGCACGCGCTGCGTGACCTTGATGCCAGAGGTGCGCGGCAGATCGGCCTCTATAACGAGCACGTCGGGCTCGAGCTCGAGCGTCTTCGCGATCGCCTCCTCGCCATCGGCCGCCGTACCGACGAGCTCGAGGTCGGCTTCCTTCTGCAGCACCTGGCTGATGCCCATGGTCGTGAGTCGGCTGGAGTCTGCGAGAACGACGCGGATGTTGCGATCCGCGTCCTTCGTCCGGTCAATCTTGTCGGCCAAGGGACCTTCCTCTTTCACCGTGCGTCGCGGTTGCGGAGCCCTCGATCGGAAGTTGCAGTGTAACTGCCGATCCTTTGCCGGGACTCGATTGGATCTGCAGGCTCCCACCGATGAGCTCGGCCCGTTCGCGCATCGACAAGAGACCGACTGACTTCGCGCGGCGCGCCGCCTTCACCAGGTCGAAGCCGATGCCGTCGTCGGTGACATGGAGTACCCAGTTTCCCGCGGACCGCTGCCACACGATGCCGACCGCCGCGGCCTGCGCGTGCTTGTGCACGTTCTGCAGCGCCTCCTGCAGCACGCGATAGATCGCGAGCTCCTGCTGCGGCGACATCGCCGTCTCGGCGGTGTCGAGCTTGGTCGAGACCTTGATGCCGCAACGCGTCTCCCACTCGCTCGCGTAGTTCCGAATCGCGTCGGCGAGCCCGAGATCGGTGAGCTCCGGCGGTCGCAGGTCGTAGATCATCGCGCGGACCGAATCGAGTGACGCGCGGAACTGTCCGCGCAGCGTGCCGAGCTCGCTGCGCAGCGTCTGCCGGAGCTCGG
>WNEZ01004275.1_pt1 | contig 12397 bp, 12 predicted proteins | sample 5400521 | NCBI WGS metagenome assembly WNEZ01 (sample SAMN13153339, study PRJNA577476) | soil metagenome | isolation source: 120 cm saprolite under Douglas fir tree site 2 hole 1 replicate 1 | place: USA:California | collected 2015-04-18
AGCGGCTGCAGCGCCGTGCGTACGGCGGCGCCACCGACAGCGTCAAGGTACCCGTTGAGAATGTAGGAGCCGTGCTCCCACATGCTCAGGTGGAGGCTGCGGTTTTCGACTTGCTCGGCCTGCTCGGCGGCATAGCCCTTGGGGTCGGCCGCGTGGCGGAAGTGACGGCAGATGTAGTGGAACTTGCCCGGCGAGCTCTCCCGCGCCTGCTCCAGCAGCCGGCCCTCTTGAAAGCGGTCCGGCACCGCATTGAGGGTGCGGGCCATGACGGTGAGGTGCGCGAAACCGACCTCGCCGCTCTTCACGGCCTGGACGCTCTCGGGCAGTCGCTCCAGGTTCTTGCCCACCGCCAGGCAGGCGGCAGCGGTAGTGCTGGTCATATGGCAGGTGTGGCGGATCCAGTCGATGGGGCTGGTCGAGCCCTGTTCGTCGTACTCGTCGGTGTGGGCGAACTCAGCCGCGGTCTGCGCGAACTCGAGCTCCAGGCTGTCGATGGCCTGGCGGAGGCCGATCAGCTTGTAGCCCAGCAGCTCTCCCGACATACCAACCCCGCACCCTATTGCCATGATCACATTGTACGAACATCTGTTTGGACTGGCAAGATGCACTGTTAATTTTTCAATGCACCAAAACAAGGAGTGCTTAGAGCATCCCTCCTATCACCGGGCGCGCTCTCAGCCTCTGTGCCCGTGCCCTCACACCCTCTTCCCAGCCGTTTGCCTGGGATAGTTAGAAGACGATGAGCCTCTCCGACCTGGTCCTCAGCATCGCCGACAACAAGCAGATGCTCGGCCTTCGCTACGCGGAGTGGGCCACTCGCGCCCCGTCGTTGGAGGCGGACATCGCCGCGGCCGCGATGGGCCTCGACGACCTCGGCCACAGCCGCGTCCTCTACGGCTGCCTCGAGCCGCTCGGGGAGGACCCCCGCGGGCCCGAGCGTGAGTCCGATCCGGCCAGCCTCCGCGCCCTTCCCTACTTCGACGAACCCTGGACCGAATGGGCACAGTTCGTCGCCGCCAACGCCATCCTCGACACCGCGTTCACCGTGATGATCGAGGCCTGCGTCAACGGATCGGTCGAGGTCCTGCAGCACCGGCTCCGCAAGATGCTGATGGAGGAGCGCTACCACTTCCTCCATGGACGCAGCTGGCTCAAGTCCGGCATCAGCGCCGAACCGCTGCGGGAGGCCTGGCAGGAGGCAATCGAGTGGTTCGGCCCGCCCGCCGGCGACACCGCCCAGCTCCATAAGGATGGGCGCTTGAGCCTGGGCCCGAAGGAGCTACGAGCCCGGCTGCAGGAGCGCCTCGAGACCAAAGCGCCGGACGTGAAGATCGACTGGAAAGAGTGGGATCCGATCCGGCGCCGCGGACGCAAGGGCGCCATCGATGAGCTCACCTTCGCGATGCTCCGCGGCCTCGAGGAGAAGCGGTTTGCCGCCCAGTCGAAAGAAGCCTGAAACGCGAACCGCGCCGAAATGCCCACACTGCGGCGCGCGTGACGCCAGGGTGATCTCGCTCTTCGGCACGCAGGCGATGACGCTCCAGTACCGCTGCAGGAAATGCGGCACGCTCTTCGAAGCGATCAAGTACGACTAGGGCGAAAAGGCCTGCACGGGCGCGCAGAGAACGTGGTTGATGCCGTCCCGACCCGACTCGACCTCGGCTTCAAGGCCGTCGAATCCGCAGTAGTCCAGCAGCGTGCGCATCACCGCCGGCGGGTAGTAATTGGCCCGGTATCCCATCGCCACGCCGCCGACCGCGTAAGCGGCGGGCGTGAAGCAATCCGTCACCAGCAGGCCTCCGCTGCGCAGGTTCGCCCGAAGCCACCGCAGGTGCTCGAGCATCGGCAGCTTGGGCAGCCATGAGGAGAGGCCGACGAACAACCCGATATCGAAAGGCCCGTTCTGCGCGCATTCTGTGCGCAGAGTCGTCGCGGTCAAATCGCCACGAATGAATCGAAACTCGAGCCCGATGCGCTCAGCGGCGGCAGTCAGCTCGGGACCGAGGTCGCCGGCCGGGTCCAGGTCGGCAGCCACCAGCACGGCGCGGCGCACCAGCTCGGGGGTCTCGGCCGCCAGCTTCTGCAGCGGACGGAGCAGGTCGTAGGCGAAGCCGCTCGGCGCGGTGAAGATGCGCACGACGCCGCCGGCCGACAGCCGCTTTTGCAGCTCCAACTCGATTCGCCGCTCGAGGATGGCCAGCCGGTCGCGTACCGCGCGGTGGAGCGGGTAGCCGTAGAAGGCTCGATCCACGAGCGAAGGATGGGGCGGCTGGTCGTAGATGTAGCGCATCACACCCGCCGAATAACCGTCGCGGAGGAACGTGCGCCCCGGTGCGCTCATGGGAAACAGCGGTTCGCGCCACGCGCCGTCGAAGAAGTGGCGCACCAGGTAACGCCCCAGATACCCGTAACTGAGCACGCGCCTCGTAACACTGCGCCGGCCGATCGCTTCGTGCAGCGCGCCCGCTCGCGCTGAGTTGCTGGAGGCCGCCGGCAAAATGGGCGCAAGCGCCTGGACAGCGGCCGCAAGCACCGCTCCTGGACGCGCCGACCCCACGTCGATGACGTGTACAGACGCGGTGCCTTGGTTGCGCCTCATCACCTCGAGCACGCGCACGTAGCCGTCGCGCGCGGTGGCAAGATCGGCGGGGTTTTCGTGGCGGTCGACCTTGTCGCCGCGAGCTGCGACTCTATCCAATGCGGCGGCGGGCGTGAGGTCGAGGAAGACGGCCTGATCCGGCATCCAGACGCCCTGCCACCGTGCCACCCTGGCGGTGAGCGCCAGAGCCTCGGCGGTGGCAAGGCTGGGAAGGCGGCGGCGGCTCTCTGGCCCCAGGCGAGTGCCTTGCAGCAGGTGGTGGAATGCGTGATCGATGTCGTCCACCGAGGGCGGATCGTCGGCATGCCCGCGGTAGTTGAAAGCGCGGCCGGCGCCCGACAGCAGGAGGTTGCCGTCGCTGACCATCACGTCGACGTGGTACTTCTTCGAGAGCTTGACCGCGGCGTTGTCCTGTAGAAGCATCTGGAACACCTTGGCCGCGGGATAAAGCGCCTTGTGCTCGACGACCAATCGCGAAAGCTTTCGGAAAAAACGATTCAGCCGGGCCGCGATCGCGTAACCGTGAGGATGGAACCCCGGACCGGCAAGGTCGATATCCGGGGATCGAATCCACAACTCATCCGCGACCGCCGAGCCCGCGACGAGCCCTTGCTCGGCTGCGATCACCGCGGCCAGCGACGCTGCGAGCGTGCTCTTGCCGCTCCCGTCGATGCCGACGATCGCGACCTGGATCGTCAAGGGGCCCGACCTGGAACAAATGCGAGGACGCCGGCGACGTCGAGCCTAAGCCATCCGGTGGCCGCTTCCGGGTCTTCGTCAAGGAAGAACTCGACCGAGTCGCGGTCGAGGAGACGCAGGGCGAACGAATCGCCCGCCTCGAGCCGGCGCTTGAACGGACGGCCCAGACGGGGTACGACGGTCAGGCCGATGGCCTCGTCGCCCAGAGCCACGCCTGGATCCGGCAGGGGCGGCAGGGGCTGATTCAAGGCAACAGCAGCCAGCAGTCGAATCTGGTGTGCGCCATCGATCTCGACCATCGCGCAGCGCGATCTTGACACCGTGCCCGCCAACATCCGCGCGGCGCCGAAGATCACGTACTCGAGCCCGTTGACGCGCTCGAGGCCCACCAACGATGCGGCGCGCTTGCGCCCGCGCGCGTGCCGCCGCCGCCAGCGCGCGATGTCGCCGGGAACCAGGCCCCACTGCCCGAGGCCGCACATCGTGACGGCATGGCGCACCGCGGTGCCGCCGCCCGGCAGCCCATGCGTGCACCGAAGCACGGCGCACGGCTTCGTCAGGTCACGCGCCAGTCCCTCGCCTACCTGGCGCGCCGCCGCGAGCGCATCGAGCGGAATGCCGAGGCTACGCGCGACGACGTTGCCCGATCCCATCCTCAGCGCGGCCAGCCTCAGCACATCGGGACCCGGCGGAGTGAATGGAAAGGCCTCCAGCACGCCCTCGACCGCCGCTCTCAGAGTTCCGCCGCCGCCGGCGGCCACGACCAGCGACGGGCGCGACCCCGCTAGGGCGTGGCGCGCCGCCTCCGATCGCGCCTCGGGATGGTCGTCAACGACAACCGACCGGACTTCGAGTGACGACCCGTATCCCGACTCGAGCGCCTTGGCGAGCTGATCCGCGAGCCCGGCCGCGTGGCCGGTGCCGGAGGCGCGATTGAGAATCAGGAGTGCCGATGCGCTCACGGCTCGGAGTCGTCCTCCTCTCCATCGTCGGACGCGCGACGGCGGCGAATGACCGCGAGCGGGATGCCGGCGAGGATGACCACGATGATCAACACCGCCATCGCGATGGGCAGCAGCTGCTGGCTGCTCCCGCCAGGAGTGCGCGAGACGGCGTTGGACGGGTAGCCCGCGGCGTAGTAGCCGAACTTGTCGATGGTGGTGTCGATCGTGAACGGCTGCGCCTGGGACAGCGCGCCGATCGACGTCCACGGACCGTCCGGAGAGGTGGCGTAGTACACCGTGCTCGGTGCCGGAACGAGGTCGGAGAAGCGCATGACAAGACTGGCCTTTTTGACGAGCGGAGCGTCGGCTGTGATGTGGTATGTGTTGGTCGCGAAGGTGAGGCCGGAGGGCTTGGGACACGGGCTCACCGGTTTGATGTCGACTGTGATCGATGTCTTTCCAGTCGAGTCGAAAACCCCGAAATTGAAGCCGAGCACCACCTGGGTGTCCGGATTCGTGAATGCGGAGTTGGCGTCGCTGATCCCGCCGACGACCTTTATCAACTGGTGGCCCGAGTTCGGCGCCTGGTTCGAGCCGGCCTGGGGCGGCGGGCAAACCCAGTTGTATGGCTGCTGGGGGGTGAACCCGTCATAAAAACCTGGCGCCACCATCCACGCCGCCAGCAGGTAGACCACCGCCGCCGACGCGAGCAGCCCGAGCTTCACAGGGCGATGTCCGCAATGACATGGCCGATGATCGGACCGACGAGGTCTTTGCACGCCCAGCGCCACAGCGCGAGCAAGAGGCCCGCGGCGGCCACCGCGAAAAGAAACTCGGGCGGGTGCGAGAGCGCATGCGCCGCGGTCCACAACGCGGTGCTGCCCATGATCGCCAACGGCGCGCCGCCGAGGTTCTCGAGGGCCGCATAGAGTGCCCCGCGGAACGCGATCTCCTCGCCGACTGACACCACGACCGCGGGCAGAGCCAGGAGCGCGGGCAGGATGGGCGCCGCGCTCGCGCGCGCGGCTGCGGGCAGGAGCAGGACAGCGGCGAGCGCGAGACCGCCGAGGATCCTGAGGCCGAGCCGGGTCCTGCCCAGGCCGAGACGGTCCGCCGGCCAGCCAGCGCCGGTGAACACAAGGGCGAGGCCGCCGAGGATGAGAACCGCGACGGCGGCATGCGGCGCTGTGGACGTCAATGCACGCGCCCACTCGACGAGCAGGATGTAGGCCGCAATCACAGCCACGCGCACCGCCGGGCGCGTGGCCAGCACCGAAAGCACGAAGGGGATTATCCCGATATCCCCTCTCTGCTTCGGGGAGAGGGGGAAGCTGCCTAGATGGTTGACGCGGGCCCCGGCGACGGGTTCGGATCGAGGACGAGAGGCGCGCGCGGCGGCTGGTTGAAGTCGAAATCAGACAGCAGGTTGCCGAGCGTCCGGTCGTTCTCTCTTACGTCTGGCCGAGAGTCGGGGCGCCCATCGGTCCTGGGGTCGAGCCGCGCGCCCCCGAGGAAAACATCCTCGATGAATTTCACATATGCGTCCTGGCTGAGGACCTGGTGGTCGATGAATCCGTGCTTGGCGTAGGGGCTGATCACGATCCCGGGCACGCGGAGTCCATAACCCGAGCTGTCGAGCGCAGGCGGAACGACGTGGTCGTAAAACCCGCCCCAGTCGTCCCAGCTCAAGAAGATCGCGGTCGAACTCCAGGCCGGGGTTCGCATGATCGTGTCGATCAGAGTCGTGACATAGGTCTGCCCGGCCGACACCAACCCCGGCGGGTGCTCGCTGACGGAGCCGTTGGGAACGACCCAGCTGACCGCCGGAAGGTGGCCGGCTTTCGCGTCCGCGTAGAAATGGTCGATCGTCTGCACATTGCCGAGCTGGCCGTCGGCGCGGACGTCCGTGAACCCTGGCAGCGGGTTCCAGATGTCGGGCGTGCCAACCTTCTGCTGGCCCGGAGCACAGGCGGCGGCGTTGTCCTCGCAGTCAGGTGTCGAGCCCTCGGCGACGTAGTAGCGCCAGCTGACCTGGTCCTTGTAGAGCAGGTAGGTCAATGAGGTCCACGCGAAGTTGCGGGCAGCCTGATCCTGGCCGTTGATCTTGCCCGCGCCGCCTGTGAGCGGGTTGCCCGGGGAATCGATGTTCGTGACGCAGCTCATTGGATCGTCCTTGCCGCTGCACTTGGCAGACCACTCCGAGACCATGTAGAGGTGCTGCGGGAAGCTCCATGAAGCGTTGGGTTGGAACATGTGGTCCTGCAGAACGTAGTTGGACGCGTATGCCCAGTAGTTGGGGATGTCGCGCGCGTCCTTGTAACCCATGACGTCCGTCTTGATGGAGTTGGTGCAATTCGGGTCGACGGTGGCGACGCAGCCTCGCTTGCCCTTTTCCGCCTGCCCGATGAAGCCGTCCATCTTGCCGCTGTTGACGTCAGCGGTCGCACTGGTGCTGCCGTGGGGCCCGCCCCCGTTCTTATCGGTAGGGTTGTGGTAGGGACGCACGCAGCCCCCGTTGTCCGGATCGGGCACGCACACCGTGAACTGCCCGCCCTGTCGAGGCAGCCCGTCGGCGCCGGGATAGACACCGAAGTAGTGGTCGAAGCTGCGGTTCTCCTGCATGATCACGACCACGTGCTGGATCTTGTGGATCCCGACCTCTGGCATCGCCGGCGTCGAAGTCGAGGATTGCGTTGGTCCACCACAAGCAATCGCTATCACGATGACCCCCATGGCGAGCGCCGCCCGTTTCATGCGGCCACGATAGTCGCCAGGCCACGGCCGAGCTATCGCCTAAAGATCAGCCCTTTGTAAGCCGTTCCGCACCCGAGTAAACGTTGAAGCGCTCACCGCGAAGGAATCCGACCAGCGTCTGATTGAACTCGCGCGCCAGCGCTACGGCCAGGCTCGAGGGCGCCCCGACAGCGGCCAGGACTGGAATGCCCGCACCAATCGACTTCTGGACGATCTCATACCCTGCGCGCCCGCTCACGACCAGCAGCATTTCGGCGGCGGGGAGGCGGCCGTCGAGGAACATCCGGCCGACCACCTTGTCGACCGCGTTGTGGCGACCGACATCCTCGCGCACGGCGACGACCTCACCTTTCGCGTCGAACAGGCCGGCGGCATGGAGGCCGCCGGTGCGATCGAACACGCCCTGGCCCGACCGGAGCCTGTCGACTAGGCCAGGCAGCATGGCCGGGTCCGCGATGAGCCCGGGCGGCAGCACCGCGAGGTCGTGCCGCAGGTCTTCGATCATCTGGGTGCCACAGACCCCGCACGCGGAGCTCGCCAGCATCGACCGCTCCGGCCTGCGCCGCGGTTTGGCCGCCAAGTGCACGTCCACCTGGTTCGACTCCACGAGCACGGACTCGACGTTGATGCGTGCTTCGGTTTCCCCGGCCTCTGCGCTGATGCGCAGTCCGCGCACATCTAGCGGGGAACGGATGATGCCCTCCGCGAACAGCAGGCCCATGGCAAGTTCGATGTCCGCGCCGGGCGTGCGCATGACCACCGCGAGCGGCTTGCCGTCGAGGAGGAGCTGAAGCGGTTCTTCGGTGACGACGGCGTCCGGCGCATCGGTCCATTCGCCCGCCGCAAAACGGCGGATCCGGAGTCCTGGCGCCGCGGGCTTCGCCATCAGCTACCTTCGGCGACGCGCAGGCGGCGGGCCGACCGCGGGACCGCCGTGGCGATGTGGAAGCCGCGCCAGGATGTAACACGTTCGGTGCGCAGCTCGACCGCGGACGGAACCTCGTCGGCATCGATGCCATACCGCTCGGCGATCGCGGTCCGATCGCCGGCACTTCCGAATGTTCCGCGGACGCACGCGCCGACCATGAGTGAAGGCCGGAAGCGGTGATGCGATTCGACCACCAGCGCGCCAGGAGATCCGGAGCGCACATGACCCCCGGTGGGCGCGAGCATCACGGTCCCGCGGTCCACCTCCCAGAGCGCAGGCCTGATGACCGGCGCCCCACCCTCGAACCAGCACGCATAGCCGCGCGGCACGCCCGCCAGCCGGCGGCTCACCTCCGCCGGCACCGCCGGGACCCTCGCAGCCTGCGCTGGCGGGAACGGCCAGACGTCGATGATCTCGACATCGCTCGGATGAAGCTGAAGCACGATCCGGTTGTACGGCATCCATTCGCGGGGCAGGCGCGCGATGTCAAGGAGATAGCCCGTCACGAAGGGCACGTTGCGCAGCGCGTACTCGGCCATCCCCAGGTACAGGCCAGGGCCGCCGAGGGCTACGCGCACCTGGTTGGAGAGGGACAGCGGGTCGAAGACTTCCAGCGTGCCCCGCATCAGCACGGCTCTCGAGCCGCCGTCGACGAAGAACGCCGCGCGAGGGTCGCGCCGCGCCATCAGGTTCTTGGCCGCGTAACGAGAGGTGGTCATCCAGATCGATCCCGCCGCGAAGCTGTACGCGGCCGGGTTGACCAGCGGGAGACGGGCGGCTCGAAGGGCCAGCATGCCGATCTGGGCTCGGCCCAGGATCGAGGCGGCCTCGCGGGTCAAACGCACGGTGACCACTCTAGGACGGAACTGGTCCGCCTTGGGCACAGCCAACCAGCGTTGAGTAGGCGCGCCGACATGTCGTCACTGGTCGTAACGAGCAATGCGCTCAAGTACGTCGCGACGTGGAGCAACTGTGGGTAGTCGAATCCCGCACTGCGGCCACCCAGTTGGAACTGGTACGAGATCACTTCACCGATCGGCGACGTACACACGCTGGCGTTTAGTGGGCCGGCTACAGGCATGGCGTCGAACACAATCACGGATGGAGGGATCAGAAATGCGTGCACAACCGCCACGCCCCGCAGCACCTCGGGCAGCGATGTCCGGTCCGAGGGCCAACCCGCCGCCGGTCTGATTTCGCTAACGCGAATGCCCTTGTCGTCAAGCCACTCCACGAGCGAGACCTCGGTTGGAAGAAGCCGGGCCGAAGGAATTGTTCGGCCACGGAATGTGAGTGTCCCCATCAGGTCGTAGGGGTCGACCGGTGTCGGGGTTGGCAGCACCCGGGGGGCGGTAGCCGGTGGTCGAGCTCCGCCAGCCGGCGACCACGGAAGTCTTATGCCCAGCCAATGGGATGAAGCAACGGCCAGAAGCAGCCCTAGAAAAGCCGCCAGGGCACCGCCTCTGAGAACACGATTCATAGCCCTATAACACCGCACGAGACAGGCAGGTTCCTCCCTATGCGATGCGAGCGCCGCGTCCCGGCGGGCCACTCATGTCTCGAGGGTTTCCCTGATATGCTCCAGCGCTCCCTGGAGCCGCTGCCTGACGACCCAATCCAGGCGCCTGGCGACGACCGCGCCGATGAAAGAGGCAGGGGGCACATAGGCGATTCGGAGCTCGACCCGGACGCCCTTCGGCGCCGCGGTGAACGTGAAGCCTCCCTCCTGCTTGATCAGCCCCGACTCCGACACCCAGCCGATCTCGTGCGGCCGGCGCCAGCGGTTAAGGCGCAGAACGCTCCGCAGCGGAATGCCCATCGCCATCATCTCCACGGTGTAGCGGGCACCGATGCCGGTGGTCGTCGATCCGATCGGCTCCCACATGCTGACGCCCTCGAGCACCTTGGCCACGTGGTGGTAATCGGCGAAATAGTCAAAGGCCCGCTCGGGCGATGTGTGCACGACCACCGCGGCCGAGAACTCGAGTCTGGGCATCGCCTCAACATATCTCCTGTGACGAGTTGGACCGGCGGCCGCGTAACTCTTGAGGATTCGGTGGCGTCGTCGCGTTCTGTCACCGGTCCGGAGCTCCGGGACGGGTTCTTGTCGGACATGACGACGCTGACGCTCGGACTCGTACGCCAACGAGGTTCGTCGCTGGTTTTAGGCCCGCTCGAGATCTTCCGCTTCGGACCGGCGAAGACCAGACGGTCGAGCGTCGATTTCCCGATCGAGGGCGGCTTGCTCGTCGGGGATCGTGGTGGCCGCCTCAGGATCCAGGCCGGCAAGGGTCGGCTCACGGCTTCGGTGGACGGGTACCGGCCGTGGCTGCCTCGTCCTCTATACGTGGTAACCCAGTTGCCGTTTCATCACTTGATCCTGCGGCTGCACCTGCTCCGCGAGCGGGGGCGCCTGCCGACGCCCGGCGTGCCGGTGGCACCGACGCGGCGGGTCGCAGCGGCCGCTATCGACATCGGTCTGTTCGCGCTGATGGCGCTGGTCGCCGGCAACCGCCGACGCCTGGCCGGGCTAGCCGCCGTCGCCGCCGGCTACCACGTCGCCTGCTGGAGCATCTCCGGACGCACCGTCGGCGGCATGGTCGTCAGGCAGCGGGTGGTGTCGGTCGACGGGTCACGGGTGAGTGCGGGCCAGGCGCTCATCCGCCTGTTGGCACTTCCCCTGGCGGCGCTGCGGATGCGCGCGGTCCACGACGAGATCGCCGGCACCGAGGTCATCGCCGACTAGCCACTAGCATTCACTAACGTGGCAGGCGCGCTGGATCTCGTCATCTTCGGCGCCTCCGGCGACCTCGCCCAGCGCAAGATCCTGCCGGCGCTGGGAGCGCTGGCCAAGCGCGAGGGCTACAAGCTGCGGGTGATCGGAGCCGGGCGCAGCCACAAGTCGACGGACGAGTTTCGCGACCTCGTCAAGCAGGCTAGCGGGAGTCCCGACCTGGCGGCCACCGCCGAATGGGTGGCGCTCGACTACGCCGACCCGGCGACCTTCGCGCCCGTCAACTCCCTCATCGCCGGCACCAAGGTCGTGGTCTTCTACCTGGCCACGCCCCCCGAGACATTCAGCCCCATCCTGGTCGCGATTGCCAATTCCGCGATGGTGACCAAGGGCGACCCATCGCGCCGGGTGGTGCTCGAGAAGCCGCTCGGCCACGACCTCCCTTCGGCACGGATGCTCAACGCCCAGCTCGCGACAGCCTTCGACGAATCGCAGGTCTACCGCATCGACCACTACCTCGCCAAGGACACAGTCCAGAACGTGCTCGCATTCCGCTTCTCGAACTCGCTCTTCGAGCCGGTCTGGAACCGCAACTTGGTCGAGACGATCCAGATCACGGTTGCCGAAGAGGAAGGCATCAGGCAACGGGCCGGGTATTACGACCAGACCGGAGCCGTGCGCGACATCTTTCAGAACCACGTCCTCCAGCTGCTCGCTCTGGTGACGATGGAGCCACCCACGACATTCGATCCCGATTACGTTCGCCGCGCCAAGCGCGCGGCTCTCCGTGCAATGTCGCCCCTGGATGTGACTTCGGCGGTGCGCGGGCAGTACGAGGGCTACCTCGATGAGCCAGGCGTCGCGCCCGAGTCGAGGCGAGAAACATATGCAGCCGCGCGGGTGGCGATCGAGAACTGGCGCTGGGACGGGGTGCCGATCTTCGTGCGCACCGGCAAAGCATTGCGGCGCCGCGCAACCGAGGTGGTGATCAAGCTGCGAGACGCGCCGCTGCTGCGAATCGGCGGCCGCCGCCAGCGCGGAGTCCCGACTCTGATCGTGATTCGGGTGCAGCCCGACGAGGGGATCACCTTGCGGATCGGCGCCAAGCGTCCGGGCCCGAAGTTCGAGCTCGTGCCTGCGGGCATGCGGCTCGACTACGCGAAGCTGACGCGCGCGCCGCTGCCCGACGCGTACGAGAACGTGCTCTCAGAGGTTCTGACCGGCGGCCACTCGGCGTTTCCCGGCGCAGAGGAGATCGAGCTGCAGTGGGAGATCGTCGATCCCTTGATCAAGGCCTGGGAGGCAGAGGGGCACCCCGAGGTGTACCCGGTCGGCTCGTGGGGTCCTCGCGCGGCTGACGACCTCGTTGCGGCGGGCGGCGGCGGCCGCTGGATCGTCAGCGGAGACGAACCCGGCACGGCTTGAGCGTCAGTCTTCGACGTCTTCGAGCCAGGTCACGTCCCCGCTCGTAATCGCCAGCTGAGTCATCGCGGCGTCGAGCGACGCCCCATGCCAGTGCTTCTCGCCGGGCGGCGCGATGGCCGTGTCACCCGCGGCGAGTTCATGGGTCTTGTCACCCCACGGCTGCACCCGCGCACTGCCCTCGACAATGTGAAGCAGCTGGCCGCCCGAGTGCGTATGCCACATCGTGTGCGCGCCCGATTCGAAGTGCACAAAGCTGACGCGCGTCTTGTCAGCCGTATCGAACAACGTCTGCGCCAAAGCGCTGCCGCGAAAGC
>WNEZ01014370.1_pt1 | contig 12391 bp, 9 predicted proteins | sample 5400521 | NCBI WGS metagenome assembly WNEZ01 (sample SAMN13153339, study PRJNA577476) | soil metagenome | isolation source: 120 cm saprolite under Douglas fir tree site 2 hole 1 replicate 1 | place: USA:California | collected 2015-04-18
CCACGACCGCACCGCGAGGGTTGTCTTCGAAGCGGTCTTCTACGGCGGTGGTGGACCTTATGGACCGGAAGGTACACGGTTCCGTTTCGTATTGCAACGCCTCGTTTCGGTTGAAGAAGTCCCGAAAAAAGAGGCCAATTCGGCTTCGTTCAACGCGGACAAACCGAACGGTGAAAGCTTTCTCCATGAAGCCGGGCATGTTCAAGGAAAGTCGGTACTCTAGACCAAGAGGACTGACAGACTGTCTCCTCCCTGTAAGACTGTATTCCGTTTCGTGGAATGTTGGACCGGTAACTTACGTCCTAGGTTTTTGCGTTTTATCGGTAACTCCGGGCGCTTACTGGACCGGTCCGGGATGTGACCCGCGCGGCTGGAAACCGACCTGTCGGGGACTCGACCGAGGAGTACGTTTTCTTCAACGGGAGCGCGGGTGGCGGGGTTGATTATTCCTGCCGACGGTCCGTCTACGGTTTCACGGATCACTTGAAGTCAGTAGCGTCACTGTAGAATGATCCGTTCAAAGGCTGGACACTCTATGTTCAAGACCTGTTTGTCTCGCATTCGTCGTTCAGGATTGTGCTTTGACGCGCTTGGCATTCTTTCATTGTTGCTGGCCGGATGCGGTGGCGGGTCCTCGCCTGCGCCGCCTCCTCCGCCACCACCCCCTTCAACGATCACTTCAGTATCAATCAGCGCCGATTCGACCTCGCTGCGAGTCGGGCAGCAGTTTCACTTTGCCGCGGTTGTGCAGGGCACCGGGAACTTCAATGCGTCTGTTACTTGGTCGGTGAATGGGATTGCTGGCGGAGACGCGATAAACGGGACAGTCTCGTCCAGTGGCATGTATAGTGCTCCTGCCACGCTGCCACCCACGAATCCCGTCACGGTAACTGCTACCAGTGTCCAGGATCCGACAAAATCCGGCAGCGCACCGTTGAACATCTTCACTCTGGCGATCAACCCTGCCAGTGCGACGGTTTTCTACAACCACACGCAGCAGTTCACGGCGACGGTCACGGGGATCACGAATGCAGCGTTCGTTTGGTTAGCAGATCATGGCACTGTTGACGCGAACGGCTTGTATGCTCCGCCGTCGACCATCAGTCCGAATGCGACCGATGCGGTTTACGTCAACGTAGCGAATGCCGGTGGCTCCTCCGTAACCGCTCCAATCACGCTGCAGATTCCGACGCCTGTCCTAACCTCAATTGCGCCGAACGGCGCAAGCGCTTCTGAACTGGTGGCAATCAACGGGCAGGACCTGTTGGGAGTGCAACAAGTTTTCTTTCCCGGACCATTCGGCACCACATTGTCGGCTGCTTTTCAACCTGTTTCGACAGCTCAAGTCACGGCCAACCTTCCGCTGGGGAGCGTGAGCGGCCCGGTGTATATGACTTTGCAGCCCGCTACTGGCATTAACAACACGTCCAACAGCATCAACTTTACCCGCCTGCCGAATCTTCGAATTCGGGCTGGCGCAAAAGATTTGTCCTCAGGTGAGACTGTGCAGTTTAGCCACCGGCTGCTGGGCGCGAGTGGTTCAAACGCAGTGGATTGGACGGCAGATCTAGGCAATGTGAGCACTAGCGGGCTATTCCAGGCACCAGTTGTCTCACAAGAGAGCTTTGCGACCGTGACTGGCTGCTTGCAGAACACCCGCTCCTGCGATGCCACAATGCTGCGAATCTTGCCGTTGCGCATCGGCCCCGCGATACCGGTAGTGAGCCTGGGACAAAATTTGCAGCTCGACGCAGTGGAAGGCTCGCAGGTTTCAGCAAACTGGTCGGTACTGGCCGGAGGAGGCAGCTTGACATCGAGCGGCTTGTTTACCGCTCCGATGAATCCAGCGCAGGCTGGCGGAGTTCCAGTATCGGCAACCGCCGGGAGCGTAAGCGGGATCGCGTCCATTGCCGTGACGGGCGCGTTTCCAGGGGTTGTCAGCCGCACCTATGATTACATGAATCGCCGCTATGACCCCACGACCCAGAAGTATTTGCAAAACATGGAAGGAACTTTTGTTCGGAATTTGGCCGTGAGCGGAAACCGTGCGTACACTCTCGCCCTCGGAATTCGCTCCAATCCGCCTATCGATGCGAAGCCACCTTTTGCTGCCGTAGACGTTTATGACATTTCTGATCCCATCAATCCTGTTTGGGTCAATGCGGCGGAATCCATAAGCGACCGTGCCTCACTCTTCTCTACCTATAGCCACTACTTATTCGTAGTGGATGTAGGGACAATTGCAGGAAGCATTTACAACCTGCCGAGCCGGATCGGGCTGTACGATGTTCAGAGCGGCCCACCCCAGTTGCTCGCGTGGATCACCACCCCCGATCTGTATTCGGCATATGACAACAACGGTGTGATCTACGGGGCTCCCCTGAATCCGTATACGGGATCAACAGCTCCGATCTATGTTTTCGATACCACGGGCGGAACCATACAACAGAGGGAGATCGATCTCCCTCCTCCCGCAAGCGCAGTGGCAGGCTATCCACCGTATGCCGTTATCGGAACTGGCAACTTCGTCTATACGGAGTTTTCTGCAAATTCTGGAGGTTCTTTGCTAAGCGCATATGATGTTTCGGTTTCTCCTCCGAACCTGCTCGCTTCAGTACCCATCGACGGTACCTTCATCTCAAGGGCAAACCTGCTTATTCGCAACAATTTACTTTTTATAGGCAATGCCATATTCGATATTTCAAATCCCGTTCCTGCCCAGGTGGGGACGCTTCCCATTCAAAGTGTGCTGGATGTGCAAGGAACTCGACTGTTGGGAGCGGGCTTCATGCCCATCTACGCCGCTCGGGACAATTATGTTCTAGTGGATATAACCGACCCAGCAAATCCAGCAATCAAAGCGAGTATTTACGACCTGCCGGACGCTGTTGGCCTGAGCGGAAAATTCGTTGGCAACGGGAACACCATTGTCACAGATGAAGCTCTGGGCGGAGTCGGAACGATTGACCTGACCACTTCCGGTGGCTTAATTGATAAGGCACGAGTGAGTGTATTCCCGGACGGCTTCATATTCGATCACACGATCAATCAGCAAATCATGTACGTAGCTGGCGCGAGCGCGCTGGGTTCCGGAGGGCTAGTCACATTTGATCTCAGTACCGGCACGCCCATTTTTTCCGGAACTTTGCTCTACGGTCAAAACGAAGGGCTAGCTGTGCAGATTGCGGGTAGCAAGGCATTCTTGGGGCTTCTGGATAGCCTAAAAACTATAGATGTTAGCAATCCGGCGAGCCCGTCCGAGAGTGGGTCGGTGCCCCTGCCCACCAATGCACTGGTGCTTTCGGGAAACACGTTGTTTGTCGGGACAGGAGATGGCAGGCTGGTAGTGCTGGATGTAACGAACCCGAACAGTCCTTCCACCCTGGGCAGTGTCCCGCTTCCTGCGGCCGCTGTGAATTTGCGGCTGGCCGGAAGCACCTTGCTTGTGGCGGATGGTTCCGCAGGGCTTCTGATCTTCGATGTATCAAATCCCGCAGTGCCGAAACAGCTTTCACAATTGCTGTTGAACACGCCAGTTTGGGATATTGCAGCAGATGGAACGCTGGTGTTTTTGGCCGCAGACTCGACGGGGTTGGCCATCGTGGATATTTCGAATCTGTTGCAGCCGAAGCAAATCAGCCAGACCACACTGGAATCCTGGAATCCCTTTCCATATTTTGGGGACGAGGGACCTCGAAGTGTCGCGCTCTCGGTGACAACTCACAACGGGCTTGCTTACGTAGGAACAGCAAATTCCTTGGGATTGGTTTTTGCTTTCGATTACTCGCAGCCGAGTTATCCCAGACTAGTTTCGATGAACGCTTTCGGCGAGTTTATCGATACGTTGACCTCGGGATTCAGCTTCGTGGGCAGCGATATTTACGTCCTCGGCGCTCTGGGAGTTGATGATGATATCGTGCAATCCGATGACTCAGCGTCTCGAAACGCGATTAATCTATACTATCCACCGTTGGCCTTGCGGAGCATAGATTTCTCACCTACCCAGTCTGCGACGGGCAAAACCAATGACTTTATGCATCCGAAGTTTGATCGGAAAATATTCCAGAGACGACATCGATACCTCAGAGGGCAGCACCCATCGTACGAAACTCAGAACGATGATTAATTTCCTCGCGATCCGTTCGCAATCCGTTTGTCGTTTTACCACTGCTTCTCATGTACTTCGGTGCCATCCGTGGCCTTGCATGTTATTGAATTTACGTTTTCAGGCGGATTCGAATCCCTCCCTCTCCGCCACTGTTTCAAACACTTACCAGTTGTCTGGTTTGGGGTCTGCAATCTCAGTCGCCGGCTCATGTGGTAACTGCTGGAACTCGCGGTAGGCGCCAAATCGGGCGAGGCGATCTTCTCCCAGGACCTCGGGAATTGGATCGCAGGCTTCTCTCAGCTTTTCACAGACTTGCAACCACATTCCGGTGCGGGTGTAGGTTTGGTGTACTTTCTGGAATGGAACGGACAAGAGTAATTGCCGGGCGTTTTGAATTTCGCCCTTGTCGATCAGAAGCTGCACCTTTCGCTCGATGATCCATTCGTCCTTCAGCGCCCCTACCTTATTGAGCCACTGCTCACGCTCAGCAAGCGTTTCCGTCCCCAGGGCGCGCAGTATTCTGTCCCGTTCGACCACCACCTGCGGGTGCAACTGAAGCCAGGGTTCCCGAATCGCTTCCAAGGCTGCCGCCGCTTTCCTGGCATCACCTTTCGCCTGGTAGAGCCGAGCTAACAGTGCTGCTGCCACGCCGATCTTAGAGGCAGAGAGTATGCGGATCGCATTTTCTGTCTGTCCTCTGCCGGCCAGCCAAGCCCCATATTGAAATCTCCACAATTCGGTGTTTGCGTCACGAGTATTTTGGATGGCCCATTCGAAAGCAGGGGCGAGGTTTTCCATGCCGGACGGGGCCCAGCGGTTCTGATCGATCGTGGGAGGCTCGGGCAAGCTGCCTTTCTTCGCGTAAGCATGCAACAGCTCATTCCATACCCTGACCTCCTCGAGTCTTGCCCATTCAAACAGGGGAATATCGCTCACCGCCCTTAGATGATTCTCGGGAACCCTCAAGCCATAGATGTCCAACGGCTTGTCAGTCGGTATCCAATACTCGACATGCCATCGCGTTTTCTTTGGCGGTAGTTCCAGTTTGATGGACTGATCGCCGATCGGCCCTCCCTGGATCTCAATATATGGCTGCGGTGACGCTGTGCTTAGCATGGCCCACGCGCGGTCATCGCCGACGCCATAGCTCCACAATTTCATTCCTGGCGAAATAGCTTCATCTGCGACGTGATAAAGACCGGTGCCCAGGGAAGGTGTGTAGGCCCCGAAAGCATTAGCGTCACGACTCTTCCAGAAATAACCTGTCATTTCCTTAATGTCGGATTCGCGTTTGGGTCCTTGCCTTTGCCAATCAATGGTGTCAATTCGTGAAGCATGGGATAGGACTTCGCCCTTGGGGAAATGAAATTCGGTATCAGGGGCTGATGGCAGAGCCGCGTTGGACCACGACATCCATGGGTATGCTGATGTGCCAGGATTGCGGAACAATACGCGTTCCGTTAGGAACGTGTCCTGCGGCCCTAGTGAGTATTCTACGGACCACTGCATTCCGAAGCGCAGCTCACGCTCACCGCACGTGACATAGACTCGGTCCTTCGCGCGGTCGATTCTATAGAGGACTCTTTCGTTCTGGGTGGGAGAATGGGAGATCGGAAAACTCACTTCAATTCCACCCGCCACAAAATAGAATCGGGGCAAGATCCGTGTCGGACGTATGACTTGGGGAGCATACAAGACCTCCTTACCCGATCCTTTGTGAACAATGGAGGTGACTTTTCCGCCGATGTCGGGAGAGATCGTCACTTTGATGTGTCTGTTTTCCAGCACAATGAAGGTGTATTTCTGGGGGACTGGCCGGTTGGCTGTTTCGCAGTAGCTGACGTAAGGATAGACTCCGTTGGGATCCAGAGCCGTGGGGACGGGCCCGCACGCTGTCAGCGGATGCGTGAGGACATAATCTTTGTATTGAGACGAGACAGCTTTGCCCGGCGGCTCGGTTGCCAGGCACGACACTACGAGAATGTTCCCAAGCAGGGAGATTCGCAGAGCGAGCCCTGCCATATGTCCATTCGGTGATGGTCTGTACATTGGGATCGCTCCAGCGCGAGAAGATTTTCAGCCCCGATGCGGGCGAACTGGTCGCCAGACTTTTCCTCATTGGCATTGGCAAACAGTTCGCGGAGATCGGAGAAGTCGCATCGCTCGATCATGGGAGTGCCCGCTCGGAGAGACCATGTTATCGAAAAAGTCTTGAGCGGCGCGCTACAGTTTGTCGGAATATTCGGTCGCGTGATCCATAAAGTGTTCCTTTGCTCCGAGATGTCCGTGGTGGACGTAGCCTTTACGAATACTCAGCCAACTCCCGGATTGTCGGCAAGCGGGAAGTTGGGAACTCCGGCCCGCGACACCAATACAGCAACCGGCAATTTGCGGAATCTTCGATCAAAGCCCCCTCGCCGGCATCATCCTCGCCACAAGACTCCCGATGACCTGCGGCTCATGCTCGCCAGAGGAGCCTTCAAGCGTGTAAGACCGCTCGAAGGCATTGGGACCAGCAATCTTCATTTCCCACTGGTCATTCGCCTGCGAGGCGATGATCGAAACACTCCAATCCCCGGGCCGATCCGCAAGGGCATGCTCAATGATGGCCACAATCTCCGACCGCACCGCAGGCACGCAGCCCGTGTGATGCATCTCCACCGAAACTGCCATGCCGCCGAAAATATCACCGTGCCTCCCGCTCCCGCAAACCCTGCGCTACCCGTGAGGCCCGTATCGATCGGATTCGCCGCTTAGGCAGCGGTGTCATGTATTAATGTATGCAAGGCAGAGATGATAGTGTCGTTCGGGATACGGAGGTCACCCATGTCACTGCGCGACGGCTTGCGCCTGCTCGCCGTAGTCATTCTGACTGTCGGGCTCGCGGACGCTCAAACCATTCCGCCCGCAACTGCGAAGCGTATCGACGAGATCGTTGCGAAGGCGACTACCGAACAACAAATCCCGGCTATCTCCGTCGCCATCGCCCTAAACGGGCAGATTCAGTACCAGCCGATGACCGCCATCGCGGTTATGCGACTTGTCGAGGACGGCAAACTCGACCTCGACGCACCTATCCAAAAATACTGTTCTGCGTTTCCGCAGAAGCCTTGGACGATTACGACCCGAGAGGTGCTCGGCCATATCTCGGGCATCCGCCATTACAAGGAAGGTGAAATGGATAACACTCATCATTACGCCAAGCTGTCTGACGGGTTCGCCATCTTCGCCAACGATCCTTTGCTCTTCGAGCCGGGAACGGAGTACCAGTATTCCACCTATGGCTTCTCCGTCATCGGGTGCGCTTTGGAAGGCGTGACAGGCAGATCGTTTCCCGAAATCATGCAACAAGAAGTCTTCGCTCCGGCGCATATGACGCACACCTTTCCGGATAGTGTTTTCGAGATCGTCCCGCACCGCGCCCGCGGATACTCCAAGCGGGACGCACAGATCATCAACGCCGGACTCATGGACAGTAGCTACAAAATCCCCGGCGGCGGCTACGTTTCCACCCCAGGCGACCTTGTCACTCTTGCGGACGCTCTGCTTGCGGGAACGCTAATGAAACCCGGCACCCTCAAACTCATGTGGACGTCACAGAAACTCCGCAATGGCAATAATACGGGTTACGGTATGGGCTGGGGACTCGGACAGTTCGAGGGTCAGGACATCGCCACCCATGCCGGCGGCCAGCAGGGAGCCAGTTCCAGCCTGACGATCTATCCTGAGCGCAAAATCGTGGTAGCGGTCATGATCAACATGGATGAAGCCGACGCTACCCAAATCGATCATAAAATCAGCGCCGTGCTGATGAAGGATGTCTTTGGCGTCGAGTCAAATTCCAGAGGTGAGGCAGCAGGCCCTTAGCGCAAAAGGGAGAGTACCGCGAACCCTGTCCGCAACGAAATCTTCCGAGAGGGAAAACTCCCCTGATCGCATGGAATCATGCAACAGCAATTCTCAGTTAGTGAAATCGCCTGTGGCTGTTGAAAAACTCCTTCCTCCGAAATTCGCCAAAATTAAATCGCGCCAGGATGCCCTACGAACGACTATCTCGGGTCGCCGAGACATTTTCTATCCCCCCAATTTTGGCTGTTTGGGACGAAAAGTGAGTTTGTCAACAGCCACGCCTGGTTTCGTCAACAAACCCTAATTTTGTGCCGTCGAGATGTGATCAAATGAATTCATGAATGAAGGTTGTCGTTTCGTAGCATCGCTCGAATAGCCTGAAGGAGTCTCTCCTGGCACACTTGGTTGCGGACAAAGCGAACTTCGCCTCCAGCCCGTTTGCAGTCCCGGCCTGCTTCGTTCTACTCGTCTATGGACTGAGCTGGATGATCGAAGTACCTGCGGCCCTGACCGCGCTCGGCCTGCTCCACGTCCACGTCTCGAAGGGGCTCCAAACCCTGGCACAGCTCACGCCAGCTGTCGCAGCTCTGATTACTGCGGGACTATTTAATGGACGTCGCGCTATCGGGCCACTGCTGCTTCCTCTTCTCAAGGTGCACACGCCGTTCCGCTGCTACGCTTTGGCGCTCCTCGTAGCGCCGGCTACGCAAGCAGCAGCCCTACTGCTTTATCAGAACATGGGACATTCTCTTCCCCAGTTTGGTCCATGGTCCGAGGTGCCGGTGATGGGAGTCGTATTAGCACTTTTCAGTGTGGGCGAGGAACTCGGATGGAGAGGTTTCTTCCTGCCCAACCTGATGAAAGGCAACTCGCTGCTGGCCGCAACGGGTTGGATGGCGCTGTTTTGGGGATTTTGGCATCTGCCGTTCTACCTCGCGGCCAACTCCGAAGGTCAAAGCACCTGGCTCCAGTGCCTGTCTTTCTTGTCGGTATCTTCCCTGTTTCAGCATTTTTCGCGCTCATTTACTCACGAACCAGAAGCGTGTTTCTCTGCCTCCTCTTCCACGGATCTCTCAATGCTGGAGCGGCCCATTGGTTCGGCCCGCTGCCGACGGGACAATTGCTGCCCTACGCGCTCTGGATCGTTCTGCTATGGATTGCGGCCATCCCCGTGTTCCGCACACTTACCCGTGCACCTAGGCATGGTTAGGTCCAGGCGGTTGTCCGCGCAGCAGCCAGTTTTATCCGAAGGACCTTCTGCAACTGCGAAGGTCGAAGTTGAGGGCATGGGGGTCGATTACTGTCGAAAAATCGCGTTTACACTAACAATTCTCACTTGGTGAAAATCGCCCGACTCGACAACAATCTCTTGCGCGGCGCTGAGCAGGGCCTCGTCTTGTCATGCGAAGCCCGTGAATGTAGGATTCCCACGTTATGTTAATAACTCGATCAGGCCCCAGGTCGGCTGCGTTCTACGAGAAGGTATTCGGCTGCAGTATCCGGCATCGTGACAGCGCTCATCCGAGCTTCGATGACGCTACGGGAAACGTGAGCGGCGCATGGTTCACCGGGGGAGAAATCTCCCTCGACCCCGGCCTGCTGCCCTCCATCTGGGTCACAACATTGATGCCGCTCGGCTCAGCCGCTCACGGCGGCATCGTCGTCGAGTCTCCGCACCCCGACTTCCCAGGTAGTACGTCGTGTATTGCCACCTTCGGCGACCCCGCAGGCAACCTGATCGGCCTCTATCAGGAAGGTCTGCGATGAGGTCCCGATCGTTTTGCGCGCTGTGATTTCTGTGGAACGCTGTATATAGCGGATTAAAATGAGGCCGAAGAAACTCTGTGTGAGTCTTAACGGGGAAGATGACGATGCGAATTCTGAGTATCTTGTGCGGAATTGCTGTCCTGCTCACCACACTGCACCTCGGACATGCGGTGCATCACTTTTCTGTTATCGCATCTCAAGAAGGCATCCACGGGCCTGCTTTGTGGGCGGGTATGGCCACCGCGGTGGTTGTGGGGATCTTCTCCTTCATCGGAGGCTGTTTGCTGCTGAGACGTAGCCGCTAGTTCGAGATGAACCTGCTTGATCGCATCCTGCGCGTGTAAGAGCATGGCCGCCAGCTGAGCTGCAGATTCCGGAATTATTCAAAGACTTCCCCCGCGAAATTGTTCCACAAGATAATCGCTGGTGCGTAGGGTGAAGGCAAGAATCGAAAGCGTGGTTGTTTTGTCAGTACAGTTCAGGAAAACGCTGGCGTCGCACACGTATAGGTTAGCTACGTCGTGGGTCTGGCCAAAGCGATTGGTGACAAACTTCCTGGCGTCATTCCCCATGCGGCATGTGCCGGTTTCGTGTAAGCTGTAACCGGGCATTTCGGGTTCATTGGCGGCGTATTCCAAAACTCCACCGGCGGCATGCAACACGTGGGCGCTGATCTGTTTCGCATGCTGAAACATCTGCAACTCGTTATTTCCCCATTGGAAGTGAATACGGGCCTTTGGAATTCCGAACGAATCTTTCGCTTCCGGGTCGATATCCACAAAGTTTTTGTCGGAGGGTAAAGTCGGGGCTTGCACGGTCAAGCTGATTGGCGTCGGATAGCGGCGCTTGATTTCCCGCTTGAAAGACGATCCGAAACCCTCGATTTGATCGTAATACGACGGGAACTCCGAACACCCTCCGTCTGGATAGACCGAATAGCCCCGGACAAATTGTTCTGCATGCGGGTGTTTTAGATTCTGCCAGCGTGGCATCCATGCGATTGAATTGGCGCTAACATTGTCCGGAAAGCTGGGCTGCCCCAAGAGCTGCGGCAGATAACCACTCGCCGTGGCCGCATACAAGTGGTCGCAAAGGTTGCGCCCTAATTGGCCGCTGGAATTGGCAACGCCTGTCGGCCAGTGCCGTGATTTTGAGTTCAACATGATCCGGGCGCTTTCGATACATGAAGCCGCCAACACTACGGCGCGTCCTTGGACCTCATATTCCCGCCGCGATTCGCGGTCGACGTATGCCACTCCCGAGGCGTGGCCATTGTCATCCACCAGGATATTCTTGGCGATGGCATTCGTTCTCAGTTCCAGGTTTCCGCTAGCTTCAGCTACGGGAAGCAAGAACCACGGCGAAGAGAAGAAAGCTCCTACTTCGCAACCAAATGTGCAATCTCCACAGTAATGACACGCGGGATGCCCCTCGTGGGCCTCGGTGAGCTGTGCTAGCCGATCCGGTAAGTAGGGCACACCAACTCTCTCACAACCCTTCTGAAGAATCATGTCGAGACATCGGAAATTAAACGGTGGCAGGTAAACTCCATCGGGGTTGCTGGGGCGGTTTTGCACTGTGCTGGCCACGCCGATCATTTTTTCCACGCGTGTGTAGTAAGGCGCCATCTCGGCATAGGTCACTGGCCAGTCCGCGTCATATCCATCTAGTGTGGCCGCCTTGAAGTCGATATCACCGAAGCGCGCCGAACTGCGTCCCCAAAAATTGGTTTTTCCACCTACAGCGGAACAACGCGGCCACATCCACTTCGTGCCCGGCGCAGTCGTAAATGAGAGGTCGTGTTCCCAGGCGCCTTTGTTGTACTCCGAGTCGAGAAAGCCTGGCATGTCTTTCATGCGTGTCTTGGGGTCGCCGAAGCCCCGATACTTCATTTCCCAAGACATGCGGTGGTTTCGAAAATCTTTTTCCGGATCAAGCCGTCGCCCGGAATTCAGCGCACAGACTTTCAGACCGGCCTCGCATCACAATTACGTCATAGATCTGTTTGGGCATAAGGTTCTTATGATTTCGAAGGCGCAGTATCAAGATGACGATGTTCGGGATCATCCTTGTGGGGGCAAGCGGGAGACTCAGCGTAGAACTTCAGGCCGGGGAAATCCAACTCCTTCAAGCCAATTTCGCTGGTGTAAAAACCCATCACAGTGTATTCGCGTATTAGACCGAAGAATTTGCGGCCATGTTCTTCACCCGAGCGGAATTTCTTCTTGTAAGCAAGCGATTCAAGCAGAGTGACCTGCTGGTCCGGATTGAGACTCAGGAACGCCTTACCCGATTTGTATTGGCTGTGCGAGTTCAGCCAACTCAGACCGGTGCGGAAGCCCTGTTGCAGATTAGGATCGCGCGAAACCATTAAGTCAATGAACTCTGAGGCTCCCGCTTCGCGCGCGCCGGGGGTGTTGTCAGTGGGGATAATAATATCGGTGAGGCGTTCGATCATCGCATATTCAGGAGCAGTAAAGAACAGTGGCTGATACACTGCGGGCTTGATTTGCGCTAGCGCGTTTCTGATGTGTCCGCAGGCAAAGCTCCACTTACTAAAGCCAGGGAAGGTCGCAGCTCCCGCCGCCAGCGTAAGGATACGCAAGATTTCACGACGTTCTATGCTTTGGCCGGCCATCTTTGTCCTTCATCTCTTCGTTTCTTGCA
>WNEZ01004277.1_pt1 | contig 12384 bp, 12 predicted proteins | sample 5400521 | NCBI WGS metagenome assembly WNEZ01 (sample SAMN13153339, study PRJNA577476) | soil metagenome | isolation source: 120 cm saprolite under Douglas fir tree site 2 hole 1 replicate 1 | place: USA:California | collected 2015-04-18
GTTTCCGCGTGCGAACGTCGTAGTCAAAGACGGAGCGAGGGGTCACGAACGATTCATACTGGAATCGTAAGTGGGAAGCGCCAAACTCAGGGTTTTCACCGATCGAAGCGTTGTACGCAGGCTCGGCAAATTCAATGCGATGGGATGCAGCAAGAGCGCTGCGGGCGTCCGCGGTCAAATCCACGATCCGGAGATAAGGAAGGCCGCCCTCGCGCTCGAATAGCACGAGATGAGTCTGAAAAACTTCCGCGGCGGCGACCATGACCTCCGGGCGATTGGGAATGATTTCGCGCCACAATTCTCGCCGAGGGTCGCTCTCCGGGGCGGTCACGAGCCGGAAAGTGCGCCCTCCGGAATTCGTTCGAATGTAAAACAGCCCGTCTCCCGGGTTCAGGGCCAGACCGGGACGTCTCGCGGTAAGCGGACCAGGGTGTTCTGAGGCGAGCAGACTAGGATTAGGATGATGATCCGCATAATATTCGTGGTTTTCTTCCCGCGGAGCGATGAGCCGGAATTCTCCGCCGGGCTGGTCGGCGCGTAAATACCGGACCTCGCTGGCCGTATGACTCGCGACGGTCAGGAGGAGAAAAGCTCCGCTCCGGGTGCGTTCCACTTCGATGCGAAACCGCTCGTCGGCCTCCTCATATAAGAGTTGGTCCGGGTCCGCCGAACCCAGAACGTGCCGGTAGAGCCGGTGCGAACGCTTTGTCGTTTCATCTTCGACGGTGTAAAAAAGTGTTCGATTGTCGGAAGCCCAGGCGACACTGGTCACACGTTCGAATCGCTCGGGAAGCGTGGCCCCAGTACGCAAATCTTTGACTTGAAGCAAGTATTGACGAAAACCCGTGGTATCCGTCGAATAGGCGAGCAAGTGGTTGTCTTCACTCACCTCGAAGGAATCCAACCCAAGAAACGAATGGCCTTCGACGAGTTGGTTGAGATCGAGGAGGAGTTGTTCGGCGCCAAAATCGTCAACCGGTTCTCGAAAGTGCTGTGGGTACTGCTGGCCTTCGAACGTCTTGGTGAAATAGAAATATCCGCGGAGACGGTAGGGAACGGAAAGATCCGTTTGCTGGATGCGTCCCAGCATTTCCTGATAGAGCTTCTCCTGAAACGGTTCCGTGGGCTTCAGAATCGCGTCGGTGTAGGCGTTTTCGGCTTCCAGGTAGGAAATGACTTCAGGGTTTTCTTTGTTGCGAAGCCAAGCGTAATGGTCGACGCGACGGTCGCCATGCAAAACGTGCTCCAGAGGCTCGCGCCGGGCCACCGGCGGCTTGGGAACCGTCCCTTCTGAATTTTCCTCAGTTGACGCTGGCGTTGCGGCGTTGGCTTCCGGGTTCATGCGCGTCCGCTATACTATCGGAACTCGGCGACAGGAGAAAGCAGCCTGCGTCCGATGTTCACAAAGCATGGCCAGAGAGACCGAAATTAAGCTGAAGATTACCGATGTGCCCGCGTTTCATCGCGCACTAAAGCGTATGGGCGCTCGTCTCGCCGGCCCTGGAACCTCGAAAGTTCACGAAGAAAACGTGATTTTCGATACGCCCCAGGGTGGCTTGGCGAAGCACGGTCAATTGCTGCGCATTCGAACCGAGACCCCGCAAACGGCAAGCAAGTCGAAGAGGGGTGGACCGAAACAGCGCGTGGTCTTGACCTTCAAGCAGCCCATCGCGCGGCCATCCGGCGCGGAACCAGAAGGCGCGCATCGGACTGGCCATACAAAGTCCGCGAGGAGATTGAAGTCGAGGTCGCCGACGCGGGAGTTCTGACCAGAATCTTTGAAGGGCTGGGAATGAACGGCTGGTTTCGCTATGAAAAGTACCGCACGACTTTTCAACTGCCGGATTCCGAAGCCTGGGCCAAGGGCCTTCTGATTGAACTCGACGAAACACCCATCGGAACCTTCGTGGAATTGGAGGGGCCGGCCGCGGCAATCGATCGCGCCGCCGAGGAGCTGGGCTATTCGAAGCGCGATTATGTATTGACGAACTATCTCCGCTTGTACTTGGAAGACTGCCGCCGCAAGGGCGAACAACCCGGTCACATGCTTTTTCCGAACCTCAAGTGACCCTCTCCACGGTCCTTCGGGCAAAAAAATCGCTTCAAAAGTCATTCTTTTCTTGACTTCGCGAAGCACGCAGCTTATGAATGAAACGGTGACTGCAATTTCGTCACAAAACGGAGTGAATTTCCTCTTAATGAGTGCGGGCAGCGAACTCGAACCTGGCCCTGATTGGTCCGGGCAGCAGAGCGGCCAGAAATTGGTGGTCCGGCCGGGTGTCCTGATGATGTCGCGCGAGGCGCAAGCCACGGCGCGCGCGGTCGGGTGGGGAGGGTCTACTGGCGGCTAACGGTAAGTCCATTTGTGTGAGGCACTTGCCCGCGGCCGGGGTTTTTCGGTGCGCGGGTTTTTTGTTGCTGCGGCGAGTTCGAAGGTAAGGACCATCGAACAAGTCCGGCGCCGCGGGAGAAAGGAAGACGCGTGGATATTTACGCCACAGAATTGATGGGCGCCAAGACTTACGACGTGACCGGCAATTACGTTGGGCGCGTGCGCGAATTTTTTATCGAGCCTGCGGAAGCGCCCAACCGCGTCTCGCACTACCTGTTGTCCCGCGGACACTTCCAACCGCTGGTGGCCAAACACAATCAGGTTGCGTCGGTAGCGGCAGGGAGGATGGAGTTAAGCGTCAGCGAACGGGCCCTGGAACTCTACCAGCCGAATGAGTCCTGGCTGGCAGTTCAAAAAGATTTGCTGGATCAACAAATCATTGATACCCGGGGCCGCAAGGTCGTGCGCGTAAATGACGTTGACCTGACACCATTTCGAACCAATGGAAACGTGGAGTTGCGCCTGGCGCAGGTGGATGTGGGACTTCCCGGAGCTGTCCGAAGGCTGCTCCAGGGAGTGGTGCCTTCGGGGGTGGTTCGCAAGCTGCAGAGCAAACTGCCCCAGAGCGGGATTCGCTGGGAATTTGTGAACCTCGTCGAACCAGACCCCATGCGGCGCTTGAAGCTGCGCATCACCCACGAAAAACTGGAGGACTTGCACCCCGCGGACATTGCCGAAATCATGGAAGATTTGTCGGCAGCGGAGCGGCAGGGAATTATCGCCTCGCTGGATGAGGAAACTGCTGCAGCGGTCCTGGCGGAACTGGACGAACGGCTCACCACGCAAATCGTGGAAAAACTCGATCCGGAAAAGGCGGCGGACATTCTGGAAGAAATGGCTCCGGACGCGGCAGCCGACCTTCTGGGGGATTTGTCCAAGGAGACTTCCGAAGAACTTTTGCATGAAATGCCCGGCCAGGAAGCCGACGAGGTTCGTGAATTGCTTGAATTCGACCCCGCGACCGCCGGCGGCATGATGAACACGGATTTCGTGTTCGTGGGCGAGGATTCCACGCGAGAGGAAGTGTTGCAGTGGCTGCGCGGGCAGGAAATTAATTTTGACCAGCTCGACACCATCGTTCTGCTGGACGTTTCGGCGCAGTTTTCGGGCACCGTGCCGGTCGCGCGACTCCTGCTGGCCGCCAGCGATCAGCGCATGACGGAGCTCAGAATGGAGCCACTACTTAGCCTACCCCCGAATGCCGATGACCAGGAAGTCTTCGAACTCTTCGACAAGTACAACCTGCGGATGTTAACGGTAATTGATAAAGGAAAACGGCCGATTGGCGCCATCACAGTGGATGATGTGGTTTCACATCTGCTGAAATAAGGAACCAAATAGCTGAACAAAATGTGGAACCGAGCGGACATGACCGCCCGATGGGCGGATTGGGATGAGCGGTTGAACCGGATCCGGGGTGTGATCCGGCCGTTCCGGAAACGCATCGCCATGTTCTTTGCGATTGTGGGTCCCGGGCTGATTGTCTCCAACGTGGACAACGATGCGGGCGGAATTTACACCTACGCCCAGTCCGGAGCGCAATTCGGCAATACCATCTTGTGGACTTTGATCCCGATGACGCTGGTCCTCTACATCTCTCTGGAGATGTGCGCTCGTTTGGGCGCGTATAGCGGCAAAGGGTTGTCCGACTTGATACGCGAGGAGTTTGGGTTTCGCGTGACGTTTTTCCTGATGGCCGTCGTTCTGGTCGTGAACCTCGGCAATGTCATGGCGGAATTCACCGGGGTGTTCTGGGCCACGGATGTTCTGGGAATCAATAAGTTTGTCTCGGTACCACTGGCCGCAATTCTGGTTTGGGTACTGGTTGTTCACGGCTCGGCAAAGTGGGTGGAGCGGATTTTTCTGACCATCTGCATGGTCTATTTTTCTTATGTGATTTCGGCTTTCCTGGCAAAGCCGGATTGGCTGATCGCGCTGCTGCACTTGCTCCCGCCCCATTTGACGCAGTTCGTGCCAACCATCAAGCCGTTCGTGCAAGTGCCGAAGTTTAGCGCCACTTATGCGGTGATCATCGCCGGGCTGGTAGGCACGACCATCGCGCCATGGCAGCATTTTTATCTGCAGGCAGCCGTGGTGGAGAAGCGCGTGGGACCCCGCCAGTACGCGCACACCCGCAATGACGTGCTGGTGGGAAGCATCAGCTGCATGGTGATCGTGTTTTTCATTATTGTCTGCACAGCCGCGACGCTGTACGTCAACGGCATCCACCAGATCGACAATGCAGGGACCGCGGCGCTGGCCTTGAAGCCTCTGGCCGGAAAAGGCGCCAGCGTCTTGTTCGCGATCGGTCTATTGAATGCGTCGATCTTCGCCGCGTCGATTCTGCCGCTTTCGACGGCCTACGTCGTTTGCGAGGCCCTAGGGTTCGAGTCCGGAATTGACCGGAAACTTGGGGAAGCGAAGATCTTCTACGGGCTGTATACGGCCATCATCATTCTAGGTGCGGGCCTCGTGCTGTTTTTGGGATCTCATGCGAATGCGATCCTGTTGTGGTCGCAGGTGCTGAATGGATTCCTGCTGCCGGTAGTAATGATTTTCATACTGATTCTTGTCAACCGGCGCGACTTGGTGGGAGACAAAGTCAATTCGCGCGGGTTCAATTGGGTGGCCTGGATTTCTACCGTGGCGGTGATCGTGCTTACGCTTGTGGTGGCTTACACATCGCTCCGCGAGCTGTTTCATTGAGAATTGTCCTGAAGCGCTGACGTGGATTCACCGATGGGACACGGAGAAGCTAAATCGTTGCGCGCCCTTTGCCGCGTATGATAACTTTGTGGCGCAAAGGGAAAGCGTCCTCGGAACTCTGTGCTAAACAATAAGCTAAACAAAAACCTCCGTGTGGCGTCGTCGCACCCGCTCGGGGCGATGACCGCCGAAGAAGCTTTTCTGTGGGAAAAGCTGGACTTGACGCGGCTGCCCCGGCACGTGGCGGTGATCATGGACGGCAACGGGCGCTGGGCGCAGAAGCGGCACCTTCCACGGATTGCGGGGCACCGCTCGGGAACGCAATCGGCGCGCACAACGATCGAGACTTGCGCGCGATTGAAGATTGAAGCGCTGACGCTGTACGCGTTCTCGGTGGAAAATTGGCGGCGGCCCAAAACGGAAATCGACTTCCTGATGGCGCTCCTGCGCGAGTATCTGCGCAAGGAGATGCCGCTCCTTCAGAAGAATGAAATTCGCATGCGCTTTCTTGGCCGGCTGGACGAACTTCCCGCTGCCGTGCAGAAAGACGCGCGCGAGGCCATGGAAAAGACCGCAGAGAACAAGGGCATGGAACTCTGCGTGGCGCTCAATTATGGAGGGCGCGCGGAGATTGTGGATGCCATGAACGCGATTCTTTCCGAGCGCAATGGGCACGGGACGCCCCATAGGGTCACCGAAGAGCAGCTTTCTCGGCATTTGTACACCCAAGGATTGCCCGACCCGGATCTGCTGATCCGCACCAGCGGCGAAATGCGCGTGAGTAATTTTCTGCTGTGGCAAATTGCTTATGCCGAGATCTTCGTGACTGAAACGCTCTGGCCGGACTTCAACCGCGCGCGCTTACTGGAAGCCCTGCTGGAATACCAGAAGCGCGAGCGGCGTTATGGCGGCATCGGCGAAGGCGAGCCTTCCGACGAAAAGCCAGCGCGTGCGGCCGGTGAGTAATAGCATGACCGGTGACTCTTAACTGGTGGTTCGTGGTTCGTGATCCGTGTTCCATGTTCCGTGGAAGAATGCCTGACCCGCAAACGACTCTCGGCCCCTGCTTAATCGCGCAGGTATGCTTTTGTTAAGCTGAAACGTGGGTGGGGAAGACTTTTGAATTGGGTGCCGGGGGCCGGGTGTATAATAGTCTTATGAGCAAGCATGTAATCCGAATCTCGGAAGCGGAGGCCGCTGCGACGAACGTTGCGACCTTGCTGGCTCGCGTGCGCGCCGGTGCGGAAATCGTCATCGAAAGTGACGCCCGGCCCGTTGCCATTCTTCATGCCACCGATCCAGTTGGCCGCACGATTTCGGAGTGCATCGCACTGCTTCCCGAAAACTCGACGGCAACCATCGATCCCGACTTCTCCAAAGACGTGGCGGCGGCCATCGAGAGCCATCGCGCGCCCCTTGATCCGCCCGCATGGGATTGATCCTCGACTCCAGCGTTTTGATCTCGGCGGAGCGTCAGGGCAAGAACGGCCGACAGATGCTTACCTCAATCGCTGACAAAATCGGGGAGACCGAAGTCGGGATTTCTGTTGTTACGTTGATCGAGCTAGCTCACGGCGCGGCTCGTGCCGACACCCCCGAGCGAAAAACGAACCGGCAGAATTTCATCGCTGAACTTCTCACCGCGCTGCCTATCCACCCGGTCACCGTGCCTCTTGCTCTTCGAACTGGGCAGCTCGACGGCGAAAACCAGGCACGAGGAATACGAATTCCACTTTCCGATCTGCTTATCGGCGTGACCGCGCTTGAGCTCGGTTTCAGCGTTGGTACGGCCAACCTCCGCCACTTCAGGCACATTCTGGGCCTCTCAGTCGTGCAACTCTAGTCGAGGGGCCGGCTACCGCGACGGGAAATCGACCTGATCAAGGACCGTTTGAGGAGATTGAAGGAGATGTTGCGATGAAAAAGGCAAAGCTGGAAGTGCTGAGGGGAAGCGGCAACGTCTTCCGCGACCTGGGGCATGAGAACGCCGATGCCGAACAGTTCAAGGCGATCCTGGCGGCCGAAATCATAAAGGCGCTCGATCGAGACCGGCTGACGGTGCGCGCCGCGCACGCCCGCACAGGCATCGCGGCGGCGGACTTCTCGCGCATCCGCAATGCGAACCTTGACCGCTTCACCGTTGATCGGCTCATAGCAATCATCAACCGCCTGGGGTCGCGCGTTGAGGTAAAGGTTCGCGTGCGGCGCGCCGAAGCGGCCGAGTATCAGGCGACGGCGTAGGGGGTGGATTGTACACTCCCTGTATGCGTACCTTCTGTGCAGTCATTGTCACGCTGGTTCTTGCGGCGGTCAGCTACGGGCAAAAGGCGGTCAGCTTTCCGGCCGCGGACGGCGGGGTTGTGTCCGCTGATTCTTACGGTGCGGGCGATCGCGCCGTTGTATTGGCTCATGGGGGTCCTTTCAACAAAGGGAGCTGGGAGAAGCAAGCGAAAGCCCTTGAGGCCGCGGGATTTCGGGTGCTGGCGATCGACTTCCGCGGCTATGGCCAGTCACGAGGGCTAGGCGACTCCGACCCCATGAGTGCGCCGCTGCACCTGGACGTTTTGGCCGCTGTGCGGTACCTGCGGAAGGGCGGCGCAAAGACGGTATCGGTGGTCGGGGCAAGTATGGGCGGCGGCGCGGCAGGCGACGCCTCGATCCAGTCTGAGCCTGGTGAGATTGATCGTCTGGTGTTCCTCGGCGCCGCACCGAACGGCCCCGCCGAAAAGCTCAAAGCACCTTCACTGTTCATTGTGGCTCGCGATGACGCCAGCGCGGATGGGCTACGGCTCCCTGGAATTCGCGCGCAGTATGAGAAAGCACCTCAACCGAAAGAGCTGATTATCCTCGATGGTTCCGCGCATGCACAGTATCTCTTCCAAACAGACCAAGGACAGCGAGTAATGCGTGAAATCCTGCGATTCCTTTCCGCGAAGTGAACCCGTCCCATAAAGGGAAGGAGAAGTATTGCAAAGACAGGGTCGGAAGTGGGACGATTCCGGCCATGGGCCGGTTTAGATTTTCCCACGTACTGATCTTGGCGTTGGTCTGGCTGGTACTTGCTCCTCACGTGTGTGCAGACACGCTTTCCGGGACGGTCAAAGACCCGTCGGGCGGAATCGTCATTGGTGCGCGCATCGAAATCAGCGGAGCCAATCTACTGCAGCCGCTGGTGTTCATCACCGATGAATCGGGCAAATTTGTGGCACCTAATTTAGAGGCGGGAAAATATTCAGTCCGCGTTGGCAAAGAGGGATTCGACGACGTCGTGACGGAAGTCGACCTGCACGGGACGGCTGATCTCGCGCTTAGGTTGAAGATCACCGCGCCGGAGACACGCATCACCGTCAGCGAAAAAAGCACGGCGTTCGCGAATTCAGACGCGGCCTACCGGCAACTGCGCGACGTCGGATTAGGCGACACGTACCGCTGCGAGAATTTCACGTTTTCCATGGACGTAGGAACATTCGAGTTGAAAACCGGAACGCTTACGTTCCTGAGCCCGGTGAACAAATTAGAGACGGGAGCAGTCTTCGTCGGCCAGGGACACTTCACGCTTAAACCCGTTGTCACCGTGGACATCAACGAGATGGCGCGGCGTTCCGGAAGCCCGACCGCCGAGGAAGACTTCACCGAAGTTGTGTTTCGTTTCACGCCCGACCAGTACTCACAATTCGGCGCGGTGCTGGGATCCAGAACGGGGACGCCGGCCGAAGCCTCCGGCGCGTTGCAGCGCTGGAAGGATAAACTTCGCCACCGCCACGAAGTGCCGGAAGGATTGACGCAAGCATTCCTGGAAAGCGAAACGATCGACAACGTGGATGCGGATGTGCTTGCGGCCATTTACAATCCGAAACACCCTCCGTTTTTCAACGCCTACATGCACGGCGCACCGCACAAAGACCTGCGATTCTTCGTACGCGCCCGGGTGGGCGCGATTCCGCAACTGGATTCGCCCGAAGAAGTGGGGCTGGTCAATTGCGACGGCGGGGGAATGAACGACGGCATCTGGTATTCGCAACACTTGAAATCCGAACTTGCGGCGCATACCGCAAGTTCGCAAGAGGACAAGCGGCTGTTCGCCACGCGCCACTACGACATCGAAACGGTAATCGGGAAGAACGATCATCTGTTCAGCCGCGCCACGATCAAGTTTGAGCCGCTAGTAGCCGGCGAACGCGTCTTGAAATTCGGGCTGCTTCCCAACTTGCGGGTCACGCGAGTAACCGGCGAGAAGGGACAAGACCTGCATTTCATTCAGGAAAACAGGAAGGAAGACGGCTCTTTCTACGCGGTCCTCGACGAAGCCCCGGCAATGGGCCAAGTCCACTCGGTCACCGTGGAATACGGCGGCGACAAAGTGCTGTCCAACGCAGGGAGCGGAAGTTATTACATCGGAGCGCGGCAATCGTGGTATCCCAACTTGAACGGCTTCGGTGAAAAGGCGCTGTACGACCTCACGTTTAAGATTCCTCCGTCGAATGTGTTGATCAGCGTCGGCAAGCTCGAAAGCCAACGCACCGAGGCCGGGTTTGCGGTTACGCACTGGGTAACGCCGGTGCCGGTGGCCGTGGCGGGTTTCAACTACGGGCAGTACAAGAAGATGGATTGGCTGGACTCCATCACTCATTACGAGATTTCCGGGTACTACTTGACGGAATTGCCGGACAGTCTAAGGCGTTTTTCAAACGGCGCGCTCGGCGGCATGGCGCCAGGTGCGATGACCAAGTACGCGCTGGATCAAGCGCGCGCCCAGATGCAGGTGTGCACGCTGTATTTTGGGAAGGCTCCTTATGACAACATCTACATCACGGAACAGCCGAATTTCAGTTTCGGCCAATCGTGGCCCAATCTGGTGTACTTGCCGATTTCGGCGTACATCGATTCGACGCAGCGTTGGATGCTGTTCGGACAAATCAATTCCAGATTCACGGGATTCGTGCAGGAAGTGACGCCGCATGAGGTGGCGCATCAGTGGTTTGGCCATGGAGTCGGATGGGCTTCGTATCATGACCAATGGCTGTCCGAAGGTTTTGCGGAGTTTGCCGCGGGATTGTTTCTGCAGCAGGCCATGGGACCAAAGTGGCAGAAGGATTACATCGACTTCTGGGAGCGCCAGCGCGTCCGTATCCTGGAGAAAAACAGTTTTGGAGTTTCGCCGAACGATGCCGGCCCGCTGTGGCTGGGATTACGGCTTATTTCGCCGAAGTCGGGACAAGCGTATCAAGGGGTAACTTACTCGAAGGGCGCGTACGTCCTGTCGATGCTGAGGTCACTGATGCGCGCGGACAACATCTCCAGCGGCGACCCCGATCAGGCTTTCATCGACATGATGCACGACTTCATGGAACGTCACCGGGAGACTCCCGCTTCCACCGAGTCGTTCAAGGCCGTTGCTGAAAAGCACATGACCAAGAAAATGGACCTGCAGCGGAATGGGCGCCTGGATTGGTTTTTTCGAGAGTGGGTATGGGGCACGCAGGTGCCGCGCTACAGCTTCAAGTATGACGTGCAGCCGGGGGAAGGCGGGAAATTCAGAGCTCAAACGGAAATCACCCAGAGCGAAGTGGATGGGAACTTCGCGATGTTCGTTCCGGTCTTCGCCGATTTTGGAGACGGCATGATGCGGATAGGGCAGGTGGCCATTGCCGGGAATTCCGCGCGGACGGTCGCTTTCATCCTGGATCGCAAGCCTAAAAAGGTGGCGATCAACGCTTACAAAGAAATTCTCGAGCGTTGACTCAATTCAGTACTTTCAGACATCGAGAAATTCGGATCATTTTTGGTCTCTTTCACAAAAAGCAAGATCCCTCGCTGCGCTCGGACGACAGAATAGAAATACTGTTGCGTGATTTATTTCGAGCGATGTGATGAGATGAAAGCCGCGATATCTTAGGGGAATCCTTTTCTATGACTTGGAAGCGAGTGGCTACGGCCGCGGTGCTGATTCCGTTTGTCGTGGGGATTGTTTTGTGGGGATCCACGGCGATTGTGGCGTTAGCGGTTGGATTGGTGACGATGCTCGCGCTGTTCGAATACTTCGCACTGGGCGAAGCCATTGGCCATCGCGCCTACCGGTTCTGGACGGCTACTTGCGCGCTTGTACTCATTTATTGGCAATGGCAGGGAAACGCTGAGCATGGTCACGTTCTAGGATTGGTCGCTCTGGAAAGACGGCTTCGTGGAGGACCGCCGTCGCTGGATGCGGCATTTTTCTTGTTTGTCTTGGGAATCGCAATCCTTACGCTTTTCACCAAGCGCCCCATGGTGGAAGGGCTGCCCTCTGCGGGAATCAGCGCCAGCGGTCTCATCCTGATTGCATTCCCGCTCTCCTTCGCCATCCCGCTCCATGCGGCAGGACCACAAGGCCCGGCGCTGCTGCTGTTTGCGATGGTGATTATCTGGGTGGGAGACACGGCGGCATATTTCGTGGGGCGTTCCATTGGCAGGTACAAGCTGGCGCCGCATTTGAGTCCCAAGAAAACATGGGAAGGGACGGTCGCGAGTTTCGTGGGTTCGCTGGTGGTCGCGCTTGTTTTTACGCGATTCATAACTGTGCCGCTGCCGCATTTGCTGGGGATGGCGGCGGTGGGGAACGTGGCGGGGCAAGTGGGAGATTTACTGGAGTCGGCTTATAAGCGAAGTGCGGGGATTAAGGATTCGGGAAGTATTTTGCCGGGGCATGGTGGGGTGCTGGACCGAATCGATGCGCTGATCCTCGCCATTCCAGTTGTCTGGTATTATTGGGTATTGATCTACTCCCCCAGGCCGTAGGTCAGAAGGATTCCCATCGGCAATCCGGTATGACGAGAAAACCGGCGGCAAGCCTGCCTGCGGTAGGCAGGCCGCCGCACTCCAAAAGGAATTCGAAGGACTCCTTGAAACAGATAGCGATATTGGGTTCGACGGGATCGATTGGGCGGCAGTGCCTCTCGGTGGTGGAGGCTTTGCCGGAGAGGTTTGGTGTGGTGGCTCTGGCGGCGGGAGGCAACCTCCAAGAGTTAATCGGGCAAATTGAGCGGCACCATCCGGAAGTTGTCTCGGTCGGAGATGCGCAACGGGCGGACGAGTTGGCGCGGTTGCTGCGGGAGAAGGGAATCGCTCAGTTTCCGGAGATACATCACGGCAGCGAAGGAATGCTGGCAGTCGGGACGCATTCGAAAGCGGAGATCGTAGTATCGGCGGCGGTCGGCGTTGTGGGACTGGAAGCGACGTACGAAGCGGTAAAGCTCGGAAAGACGGTGGCACTTTCGAATAAAGAAGTTCTTGTGGCGGCGGGCGAGCTG
>WNEZ01004278.1_pt1 | contig 12384 bp, 10 predicted proteins | sample 5400521 | NCBI WGS metagenome assembly WNEZ01 (sample SAMN13153339, study PRJNA577476) | soil metagenome | isolation source: 120 cm saprolite under Douglas fir tree site 2 hole 1 replicate 1 | place: USA:California | collected 2015-04-18
CGCCATGTTCGACGCGCTGCGCGCCTGCTGGGTTCCTCCCGGGTGGGAGGAGGCCCGCGCCGGCATGCAGATGTCGGTGCGGTTTGCATTCAAGCGCAGCGGCGAGATCATCGCCACGCCGCGCGTGACCTACGTCACCCCGGGCATTCCGCCGGAAACGCGGGAAACATACCTCCATGCCATCACCGCTGCGCTTGGACGCTGCACCCCGCTGCGCTTCACCGAAGGGTTGGGCGGCGCGGTCGCAGGCCGGCCGATCGCCATCCGTTTCGTCGACAACCGCGACCAGCCGTGACCGCCCACGTTCACCTCGTCGGCGGGACGCTCGCGATCGCCTTGGCGGCGACCGTCGCGGTTGCGCAGACCCAAGAGCAGCCGCTCAACACCCTCAATGACGTAATCGCCGCACTGCGGGCGTGCTGGACGCCGCCGCCCATCGATCAGTCGCGCCCCGGCATGCAGATCACGGTGCAGATGAGTTTCCGCCGCAACGGCGAACTCTTTGGTCACCCGAGGATCACATTCGAATCGGTCGGCGCGTCGGATGACGAACGGTTGGCCTACCGCATCGCCGTGGCCAAGATGCTCAAACGCTGCGCACCCTTGCCGTTCACCGACGCGCTCGGGAACGCAATCGCCGGCCGCCCGTTGACCATGCGGCTCATCGACAATCGAAAACTCAAGCAAGCAGAGAACATCCCATGACGGACGCCGAGAATACGCTGACGCTGGAGACCACCAAGGGCAAGGTCGTCATTCTGATGCGGCCGGACCTCGCCCCCGGCCATGTCGCGCGCATCAAGGAACTGGTGCGCGAGCGCTTCTACGATGGCGTCGCGTTTCACCGCGTCATCGAGGGCTTCATGGCGCAGACCGGCTGTCCCCATGGCACCGGCACCGGCGGCTCCGGCAAAAAGCTCAAGGCGGAGTTCAACAAAGAGCCCCACCGCCGCGGCACGGTGTCGATGGCACGGGCGCAATCCCCGGATTCCGCCGACAGCCAGTTTTTCATCTGTTTCGCAGATGCGTCTTTTCTCGATGGCAAGTATACCGTCTGGGGCCAGGTGACCGAAGGCATGGGAAACGTCGACAAGATCAAGCGGGGCGAGCCGGTTGCCGATCCCGACCGCATCATCTCCGCCAAGATGTCGGCGGAAGCGTCGTGATCACGCGACCGGCCTCGACGAAAGCAGGCCGTGGACGGTTTCAGCACTCGAGCTAAATACTTGAAGGGCCGCGGCAAGCGACCGCTCGGCCGCGGCTGACAAATTCAGAGCAACGCGCCGCTCCGCGGGCGGGGCTCGGCCTCGCACACCCAGGCCTCCTTGGCGAACCATTCATGCTCGCTCCGGCAGATCGGGCAGTAAACGCGAGCGAAAAAGACCGGGGTCGCATCGAAGCTCTTACGATCGGTGACGAGACCGGTGGGGATGTCGCGTCCGGTCTCCGGACATCTCACCATGACGGCACCCATTGGCCTCTCCTGTGTTGTGTTGTTGCGTCGATCGATACGCCAAGCCTGTGAAAATCATTTGACGCAACCGCGACAAGAGCGTGGGACTCATCCAATTCAGCGAACGCGCCGTTTCGCCGCAGCGGGTAATCCCCATTGAAATTTTGCCGGCTACGGAACCAGCCGAAGGCAAAGGCGTTATGAGCTTTCGCGCCGACGGGAAGGCGCGGCACCATCGGTATGAAGCTACGGCCTCGACCACATTTCCAAACCCTATAGGTGGCCGCCCATAGACCGCGCTTTGGTTCCATTCTCGCGGCTTTGCCACAGGCGATGACCTGACCTGCATGCGCTTGTATGAAGGGGCATGCGTACCGCGCTGTTCGATTTCGAGCTCCCGCCCGATCGCATTGCCTTGCGTCCCATCTCGCCGCGGGACGCGGCGCGGCTGCTGGTGGTGCGTCCGGGCGAGACGCCGGAACTGGCAGATCGGGGCGTGCGCGATCTTCCCGACTTGCTGCGCCCGGGCGATGCGCTCGTGATCAACGATACCAAGGTGATTGCAGCAAGGCTCCGCGGCCGGCGCATCGGCCGCGGAGCCATGGAACCGGCCATCGAGGCGACGCTGCACCAGCGCCTCGACGGCTCGCGCTGGCGTGCGTTCGTGAAACCGGCCAAGCGGCTATCGCCGGGCGACGTGGTGCGCTTCGGGGACGAGGGCAAGGTCTGTTTCCTCGGCCAGCTCGACGCCACGGTCGAGGCCAAGGGCGAGGATGGCGAGGTCACGCTCGCCTTCGCCTTTCACGGACCTGTGCTCGACCAGGCGGTCGATGAGCGCGGCGCCATGCCCTTGCCGCCTTACATCCGACGCGCCCCCGACGAGCGCGATCGAACGGACTATCAAACCATGTTCGCCCAGCTGGAGGGGTCGATCGCGGCACCTACGGCGGGATTGCACTTCACCGATACGTTGACGTCGCGGCTGGAGGCGCGGGGAATCACGCTCCACAAGGTGACGCTGCATGTGGGGGCAGGGACGTTCCTGCCGGTCAAGGCTGCCGACACTGCCGCCCATCGCATGCACGCGGAGCAGGGCAACGTCACCGCGCAGACCGCGGATGCCCTCAACGGGGTCCGACGCGCCGGCGGTCGCATCGTTGCAGTGGGGTCGACCTCGCTGCGGCTCGTGGAAAGTGCCAGCGGCCACGATGGCGTCATCCGCCCGTTCGAAGGCGAAACCGCCCTGTTCATCACACCGGGCTACCGCTTCCGCGCGGTCGACGTGATGATGACCAATTTCCATTTGCCGCGCTCGACCCTGTTCATGCTGGTGGCGGCCTTTTGCGGGCTCGAGGCGATGAAGCGCGCCTATATGCACGCGATCGGCGCGGCCTACCGGTTCTACTCCTACGGCGACGCCTGCTTGCTGTTCCGGCCCTAGGGCTGCAGTAAAAGAAACCAATGTCCGACGTCTTCTCGTTCCGCCTGCTTGCCACCGATGGCGTCGCCCGCCGCGGCGAGATCGCGACGCCGCACGGCACAGTCGCCACCCCGGCCTTCCTGCCGATCGGCACCCAGGCAACGGTGAAGGGCCTCGCGCCCGAGGCCGTGCGCGCAACCGGCGCCGACATCGTGCTTGCCAACACCTATCACCTGATGCTGCGGCCGGGCGCCGAACGCATCGCCGCGCTCGGCGGCCTGCACGGCTTCATGAATTGGCCGCGGGCGATCCTCACCGATTCCGGCGGCTTCCAGGTCATGTCGCTGTCGCAGCTGCGCAAGGTCGAGGACAAAGGCGTGACCTTCCGCTCCCACCTCGACGGCGCCATGGTTGAACTTTCTCCCGAGCGCGCGATCGAGGTCCAGCATCTGCTCGGCTCCGACATCGCCATGCAGCTCGACGAATGCCTGCAGCTGCCGGCATCCCAGGGCGAGCTCCAACGCGCCATGCAGATTTCGCTCGCCTGGGCCGAGCGCAGCAAGCGTGCCTTCGAGCGCACGGGGGGCACCGCGCTATTCGCCATCGTGCAAGGCGGTGACGATCTGCGATTGCGCGCAGAGAGCGCTCGTGTTCTCACCGAGATGGGCTTTCACGGTTATGCCATCGGCGGGCTGGCCGTGGGCGAGCCGCAGCAGGTGATGCTGCGCATCGTCGAGGCCGTGGCCTCCGCGTTCCCCGCCGAGCGGCCGCGCTATCTCATGGGGGTCGGCACACCCGAGGACATCGTGGAGGCGGTGGCACGCGGCATCGACATGTTCGACTGCGTCTTGCCGACGCGCAACGGCCGGCATGGGCTCGCCTTCACCCGCTTCGGGCCGATCAACCTCAAGAACGCGCGCTACGCCGACGACCCGCGCCCGATCGACGAGGCGAGTAGCAGCGCCGCGGCGCGCGACTATTCGCGCGCCTATCTCCACCACCTCGTCAAAGCCAACGAGATGCTCGGCGCGATCCTGCTGACGACGGTCAACCTCGCCTATTACCAAGCATTGATGGCCGACATGCGGGCGGCGATTGCGGCCGGAACGTTCGCCGATTTCCGCGCGGCCGCGCGCGAAAGCTGGGCGCGCGGCGACGTGTCGTGTTCGTAGGACGGCGACCGCAACTTCAAGGGCGCGTTGATGCGTCGCTGGCCTAGCACTCCACAAGGGCCTCGACGCCGCGCCTGCATCGGCGCAGAATAAAACCGGTCTAAACAAGAACAGCGCGGCCGCCGGCCTTTCGGGCCGGCGGACCATGGGAGACGCCAAGCATGGCCATCAACCTCAAAGTCAATGGGGTGAGCCGACCGGTTCCCGCCGAACCGGACACGCCGTTGCTCTATGTGCTTCGCAACGATCTCGAGCTCAACGGCGCGAAATTCGGTTGCGGGCTGGCGCAATGCGGCGCCTGCACCGTGCTGGTCGACGGCAGGGCCGTGCGTTCCTGCGTCACCCCGATCAGCGCGGTGACGACGAGCGAGATCATCACCATCGAAGGATTGGGCTCGCTCGGCAAGCCGCACGCGCTGCAGCAGGCTTTCATCGCGGAGCAGGCGGCCCAGTGCGGTTACTGCACCAACGGCATGATCATGTCGGCGAAGGAGCTGCTCGACCGCAATCCGCGGCCGAGCGAGCCGGATGTGCGCGCGGCGCTTGCCGGCAACCTCTGCCGCTGCGGCACCCACAACCGCATCGTTCGCGCGGTGCTGCGCGCCGCCGAGGCGAACGGGAGGACGTGATCCGTGAACGCTCCCGCTCTCAATCGACGCGAATTCACCGCCGGCCTCGGTGCGATCGTCGTCGCTTTCTCGCTCGATCCGAAGCTTGCGCGCGGGCAGGAACGGCTACCCGGGAGTCTGCAGGACAATCGCAGGCTCGACGGTTGGATCCGCGTCAATGCCGACGGCACCGCGACCGTTTTCACCGGCAAGGTCGAACTGGGGCAGGGCATTGTCACCGCGCTCGCGCAGATCGCGGCCGAAGAGCTCGATCTACCGCTGTCCCGCATCAAGATGATCTCCGGCGACACCGGCCAGACACCGAACGAGGGGCAAACCGCCGGTAGCCAATCGATCGAGAACAGCGGTACGGCGTTGCGCATGGCCGCCGCCGAAGTGCGCGCGATCCTGATCGATCTCGCCGCCAAGCGGCTCGGTGTCGCGGCGGACCAACTGACGGTCGCCGACGGCACGATTGCGGCGCCGGACGGACGCAAGGTTGGTTACGGCGATCTCAATCCCGATCTCGACCGCGAAGCGAGTGCCAAGGCATCGCCGAAACCGCCCGCCGCTCACAAGATCGTAGGAAAATCTATTCCGCGTTTCGATATTCCAGGCAAAGTCACCGGCGGCGCGGCATTCGTCCAGGACATGCGGCTTCCCGGCATGCTGCATGGTCGCGTGATCCGCCCGCCGCGCTACGGCTCGAAGCTCGACGGCGTCGACGAAGCCGCGGCGAAAGCGATGCCGGGCATCGTTGCCGTGGTGCGCGACGGCTCGTTCCTCGGTGTGGTGGCCGAACGCGAAGAGCAGGCGATCAGGGCGCGCGCCGCTTTGCTCAAGAGCGCGAAATGGACCTTGGGGCCAGAGCTGCCCGATCCCGCGCGGCTGTTCGACGTAATCAGGTCGCTGCCGAGCAAAGATGCGACGATCGGCGTCAAAGAGGGTGCCGCGCCGGCAAACGCCCGCACCCTCGAGGCGGTCTACACCAAGCCCTACATGGCTCACGCTTCGATCGGGCCGTCTTGTTCGGTCGCCGAATTCAAGGACGGCAAGATGACCGTGTGGACGCATTCCCAGGGCGTCTTCCCGCTGCGCGCCGAGCTCACCAAGGCGCTGAAAATGCCGGCAGCCGCGCTGCGCTGCGTGCATGTGGAGGGCTCGGGCTGTTACGGGCACAACGGCGCCGACGACGTCGCGGTCGACGCGGCGCTCTTGGCCCGCGCGCTGCCCGGCCGGCCGGTGCGCCTGCAATGGATGCGCGACGATGAGTTCGGCTGGGAGCCGTTTGGCCCGGCCATGGTGATGCGGGCGAAAGCGGCGCTCGGCGGCGACGGCAAGATTGCCGATTGGGACTACGAGGTGTGGAGCAATACCCACTCCACCCGGCCGCAATCCACCGACGGCACCAACGTGCTCGCCGCGTGGTATCTCGCCGAGCCGCAAAAGATGGGGCCGCCCACGAGTCCGCCGCAGCCCGCCGGCGGCGGGGATCGCAACGCCATACCGCTCTACGACTTCCCGCGGCAGCGGGTGATCCACCATTTCGTCCAGGACATGCCGATCCGGGTGTCGGCGCTGCGCACGCTCGGCGCCTATGCCAACGTATTCGCGCTCGAATCCTTCATGGACGAGCTGGCGGCGGCGGCCGGCGCCGACCCGGTCGCCTTCCGTCTCGCACATCTGAACGACCCGCGCGCACGGGCGGTGATCGAGGCGGTGGCCAAAAAGGCCGGCTGGACCGCCGGTGAGAAGGGTGACGGCACGCGCGGGCGCGGGATCGGCTTTGCCAAGTACAAGAATCTGGCCTGCTACGTGGCCGTGGTGGCGGAGGTCGAAGTCGACCGCGGCAGCGGGATGGTGCGCGTGCCGCACGCCGTCGCGGCGGTCGATGCCGGGTTGATCATCAATCCGGATGGACTCACCAGCCAAATCGAAGGCGGCATCGTCCAGTCGGTGAGCTGGACGCTGAAGGAGGAAGTGCGCTTCGACCAGAGCGGAATTTTGACGCGCGACTGGGCCAGCTATCCAATCCTCACTGTGCCGGAAGCGCCGAAGGTCGAGGTCGAGTTGATCAACCGTCCGAACGAGCGTCCGCTCGGCGCGGGCGAAGGCTCGCAAGGACCGGCGGTCGCCGCCGTCGCCAACGCCTTTGCCAACGCGACCGGCAAGCGCATCCGCGACCTGCCGCTCAACGCGGCGCGGGTCAAGGCGGCGCTGACGTAGGTCGAAGCGCGGAGGAAAGCGAGTAGCGAAGAGCGAACGGTCCTGTTCGCGGCGTCGCGAGGCGCGGTTTGTTTCTCAAGGAGGAAAACCATGGCTGTCAACTTCACTGTGAACGGCAAGGCGGCGTCGACCGATGCGCCGACGACGACGCCGTTGTTGTGGGTGATCCGGGAAGACCTCAAGCTGACCGGCACCAAGTTCGGTTGCGGCACCGGTCTGTGCGGTGCCTGCATGGTGCACATCGACGGCAGGCGCGCGTTTTCGTGCCAGACCCAAATCTCGGAGATGGCGGGCAAGTCGGTGACGACCATCGAAGGGTTGTCGGCGGATTCATCGCATCCGCTGCAGAAGGCTTGGCTCGCCGAACAGGTGCCGCAATGCGGCTACTGCCAGTCCGGGCAGATCATGAGCGCGGCTGATCTGCTCAAGCACAACCCCAAGCCGACGCGCGATCAGATCGTCGAGCACATGAGCACGAACATCTGCCGCTGCGGAACCTATCAGCGCATTGTGCGCGCAGTCGAGCGCGCGGCGCAGGAGGCCTGAGCCATGACCCAGCATATGGCAATCGAGAGCTTGAACGCGCGTTCCTCGCGCCGCCAGGTTCTGTCTCGTCGTCAAGTGATGATCGGGGCGGCCGGCCTCACCTTTGCGGTGGCGCTTGGCGCCAATCGCCGTGCTGCCGGCGCAGCGCTTGCGGGCGAGCGCGGCGGCAAGGCGCTCAGTCCATGGGTGAGCATCGCCACCGATGGAACGATCACCATCATGTCGCCTGCGACCGAAATGGGGCAAGGGTCGATGACCTCGCTGCCTTTGATCATCGCGGAAGAGCTCGATGCCGACTGGTCGAAGGTGCGCGTCGTGCCGGCGCCGCCGATCGATGCGATCTACGGCAACCCTGGCTTCCAAGGCATGATGTATACCGCCGGCTCCAACGCAGTGACGAGCTACTACCGGCCGTTGCGCGTCTTTGGCGCCCAGGTGCGCCGCGTGCTCATGGAGAACGCCGGCAAGAAGCTCGGCGTGCCGCTCGAAGAGCTCAGCACCGAGCCGAGCGCGGTCGTGCACGTCAAGTCGGGCCGCAAGCTCAGCTATGGCGAGATCGCCGCCTTTGCCGAGGTTCCGGACAAAGCGCCGGAGGTGAAACCCGAGTCATTGAAGAAGCCGAGCGAGTTCCGGCTCATCGGCAAAGACGTGACGCGGGTGGAGCTGGCGGGGAAGGTCAACGGCAGCGCGCGCTACAGCATCGACGTGCAGGTGCCGAACATGCTCTACGGCGCGATCCTGCGCGCGCCGGTGGAAGGCTCGGTTCCGGACAAGATCGACGATACAAAAGCCAAGGTGATCGCCGGCGCCGTCAGGATCGTCAGGTTACCGTATGGCGTCGGCGTGCTCGCGGAGACGCCATGGGCGGCATTCGAGGCGCGCCAGGCGCTGACCCAGTCCGTGACCTGGAGCAGAACCGGCACCGCCTGGGGCTTTGACAGCGATAAAGGCATGGAGCGGTTCGCCGCCGATGCCAAGGACCCCGCCCGCGGCGCAACCGAATGGAGCAAGGTCGGCGACCCGAAGGGCGAGATGCCGAAAGCGTCTTCCGTCCTCGAGGCCGAGTACCGCTGCGACTACGCCTATCACGCGCAAATGGAGCCCTTGAACGCCATCGCCTCGGTATCGCCGTCCGGCGATTCAGTCGAAATCTGGGCCGGAACGCAGAGCCAAAGCATCGCGTGCGAGGCGCCTGCCAAAGTTCTCGGCATTGCGCGCGACAAGGTGAAGCTTCACGACATGCTGATGGGCGGCGGTTTCGGCCGTCGCGGCAACCGCGACGTTGATTTCATTATCGACGCCGTGCTGCTGTCGAAAGAGGCGGGGCGACCGGTGAAGGTCATGTGGACGCGCGAGGACGACGTCCACAGTGGCCGCTTCCGCCCCATCTCTGCCCATTATCTGAAGGCCGGCTTCGATCCCTCCGGCAAGCTCACGGCGTGGCATCACCGCATCGCCGTGGACCGCGTCGGGCCCTACATGGATCCGGTGCGCTACCAGATGAGCGGCGGCAAGGACTTCATTGCCATGCTCGGCGGCGAGCCGCGCGGTTATGACGTTCCGCACCAACTGGTGGAACAGCTCTATCGTGACACCGGTGTACGCACGAACCCGCTGCGCGGGATCAGCTTCACCGCCAACAAGTTCGCGACCGAGACCTTCATCGACGAAATCGCGCTCAAGCGCGGTATCGACCCGGTGAAGTTCCGGCTCGAGCTGTTGAAGAACACCCCACGCGCCATCAAGGTGCTCGAGCGGGTGGCGGAGATGGCGAACTGGGGCAAGAAGCGCGACGGCCGCGGTGTTGGCGTGGCATACATCGACTATTCCGGCTCGCAAGTCGCCGGCATCGCCGAAGTGTCGGTCGACCGCGCCAACGGACAGATCAGGGTGCATGACTTCTGGTGCACCATCGATTGCGGCGTTGCGGTGCAGCCCGACAACGTGGTGGCCCAGACCGAGAGCAGCATCGTCTACGGGCTGGGCATGTCGTTGACCGAGCGCATCAGCGTCAAGAACGGCGCGGTCGAGCAGTCGAACTTCTACGACTACCGCGTGCCGCGCATGAACGAGGTACCGGCGATGCACATCGAGGTGATCGCGACCGACAACCATCCGACGGGCGCCGGACAAATGGCGACGCCGCTGATCGCACCCGCGATCTCGAATGCGGTGATGCAGATCGCCGGCGTGCGTTTGCGCCACACGCCGTTCACGCCCGAACGGGTCAAGGTGGCGTTGGGCTAGCGACCCACGCTCGCCTCTTGGCAAGACGCGTTTGATCGACGCGTCTTGCCGGATCGTCCCAACTGGGCGGCGCGGTCAGGGAGAAGCAATGATGCAACGACGTGTCTCGATCGGCCGCGCGCGTGCTGCGAGCGCGGTCGCCGGATTGATCATCCTCGCGCTCCCCGCGCTCGCCCAGTCACCCAAGATCGGCGATCCGCCGGAAGCCAAGAATATGCGGCTTGTCGGCTATAACGATCTGCACGGCCGCAGCGCCTATCAGCCGACGATCCATCATCAAGGCAGCCGCTATATCGCCTATATCGGGCATCACGGCGGAACGCCCGAGGTGCCGCAGCCGGTCAACCGCCTCACCGGACAAGCCGAAAACAACGGCACCTCGATCGTTGACGTGACCGATCCGGCGCAGCCGAAATACCTCGCGCACATTCCCGGGCTGCAAGGCCATTACGAGGAGGGCGGCGCGCAGATGGTACGCGTCTGTGACGGCAAGACGCTGCCCAAGGGCGATGCGAGCAAGACCTATATGCTGCGGGTCTTCGGCGGCCGTGCGCACGAAATTTGGGACGTCACCGATCCGGCCAAGCCCGCGCTGCTGACCAAGATCATCGAAGGATTGAAGGATACCCATAAGAGCTGGTGGGAATGCGACACCGGCGTTGCTTATCTCGTGTCCGGCGTCGAAGGCTGGCGAGTACGGCGCATGACCCAGGTCTTCGACCTCAGCGATCCATCCAAGCCCGTTCATATCCGCGACTTTGGCCTCATTGGACAGGAGCCCAGCTCCGCCGGCGCGGTGCCGACCGAGCTGCACGGGCCGATCTCGACCGGCCCGCAGGGCAATCGTGTGTATTTCGGCTACGGCACCAATAAGGGCGGCGTGCTGCAGATCGTCGACCGCGAAAAGCTTCTGAACGGTCCGAAGGAGCCGACGGCGGAGAACCTGCGCTATCCGGTTGTCGGTCAGGTCGACATGCTGCCTTTCAACGGCGCGCACACGGTTTTCCCGATGCTCAAAATGCCGGTCGCGGAATTCGCCAAGGACAAGGATGGCAAAGTACGCGACTTCGTGATGATCGTGGACGAGCAGATCCTCAATGAATGCCAGGAAGCGCGCCAGCTCGTGTTCTTCGTCGATGTCACGATCGAATCGAGGCCGATGGTGGTGTCGAATTTCTCGGTGCCCGAAGCGAGCGGAAATTTCTGCCAGCGCGGCGGACGCTTCGGCTCGCACTCCTCGAATGAGAGCATGGCGCCGGTGTTCTACAAGAAGATCGCCTTCATCGCCTACTTCAATGCCGGCGTGCGCGCGGTCGACGTGCGCAACCCGTATCAGCCCAAGGAGATCGGGTACTTCATCCCGCCGATCACGGAAGCGACCGACAAGCGCTGCATCAAGGTCGATGGGGTGGACCGCTGCAAGACCGCGATCCAGAGCAACAACGTGGAAACCGACGACCGCGGCTACATCTACGTGGTCGATCGCGCCAATACCGGCATGCATATTCTGGAGCTGAGCGCCGAAGCGCGTGCGATCGCCGGGCTGCAATAACGCTTGTTGCGGAACGGGCGCGAGAGCCGGCGCTCGAAAGCGCCTCACGTGCCGCTATAGAGCCAGGACATGCCCTCGTAGGCCTCCTCGGGCGTGCGCGGCCCGAGCATCTGGTTGCGCAGCTCTGCTGCCGGCCCGCGCGCATGGTAAAAGTCGCCGTAGACGCGCGCCATGATTTGCACCCGCGCAGTGCGCAGGTAACGCTCCTGCACATAGGCGCGGAAGGCCGCGGGCAAATCGTCCGGGTTCTCACCGGCCTTATCGGCGAGCCAGACCGCGTCCTCCGTGGCCATGCAAGCGCCTTGCGCCAGATACTGCAGCATGGGATGGGCGGCGTCGCCGAGCAGCGTTACCCGCCCCTTGCTCCACTCCTTCACCGGTTCGCGGTCGCACAGCACCCACATGCGCCACGTCTCGATGCGCTCGAGCATGCGCAGGACCTCGGGGCGCTGGCCTTCAAAATGGGCCCACAGCTCGCGCGCATCGGCCTCCGCATTCCAACCCTCGACGTAACGGTTGGAGTGGAACACGGCGACTAGGTTGTAAATCTCGCCGCGGCGCAGCGGGTAGTGGACGAGATGGGTGCGCGGACCAGCCCACAAGATCACGTCCGGCCTCCAGAGATCCTCCGGCACCTCCTCGCGCGTAAGCACGGCGCGATAAGCGATGTGGCCCGACACCAGCGGCTTGCCGTCGCCGACGACCTTGTCGCGCACCTTCGACCACATGCCGTCGCAGCCGATGAGCGCACGGCCCCGGATGCGCTCGCCCGACTGCAGGATCACGCTGACGCCGGTATCGTCCTGCTCGAAATCTTCGACGCTGCGACCGGTTTCCAGCGCGATGCGGTTGTTGTTCTTGCACGCGTTGATGAAGACGGAATGCAGATCGTGGCGGTGAGTGACGGCGTAGGGCTGCTGGAACTTCTCCCTAAAGCGCGGCTCATCGAGCGGGATGCGGGTGACGCGCTCGCCGGACAAGGCGCAGCGCATCTCCATGGCGGGCGGCCGATGGGCGTCGGCAAGCACCGCCTCTTTGAGGCCGAGCTTTTCGAGCGCGCGAAAGACGTTGGGGCCGAGCTGGATGCCGGCGCCGATCTCGTGGAATTCGGGCGCCTGCTCCAGCACCCGCACGGCGAAACCCTTGCGCGCGAGCGCGTG
>WNEZ01005372.1_pt1 | contig 12384 bp, 10 predicted proteins | sample 5400521 | NCBI WGS metagenome assembly WNEZ01 (sample SAMN13153339, study PRJNA577476) | soil metagenome | isolation source: 120 cm saprolite under Douglas fir tree site 2 hole 1 replicate 1 | place: USA:California | collected 2015-04-18
GGCGCGGAGCCGGCGCCCGGATCTGCCCGCCGGGATCGGCGCCGAGCCGTCGGCCGAGCTGATCCGTCGCGCGGCCGAGGGCGAGACGGGCACGGTGATCGACCGGGTGGGCGAGTCCGACGTGATCCGCGCCGCCGTGCCGATCCTGGACGAGGGGAAGACCATCGGCGCCCTGGTGGTCGACTCCTACGTGCCCTTCAGCGTGGTGGTGCGCCGCGACGAGAGCGAGCGCGCCTTCAACGAGTACCTGCGCCTCAAGATCCAGCGCCGCCCGATCCAGACCAACTACACGATCACGCTCGCCGTGGTGACCATCGTGGTGATCTTCTCCGCGACCTGGTTCGGCTTCTACCTGGCGCGCGGCATCACGGTGCCCATCCAGCGCCTGGCCGAGGGCACGCGCGCGGTCGCGCACGGCGACCTCGACCACCGCATCGAGGGCGAGGGCGAGGACGAGATCGGCACGCTGGTCACCGCTTTCAACCGCATGACCGCGGAGCTGAAGACCGGCCGCACCGAGCTCGAGTCGCGCCGCCGCTACCTGGAGACGCTGCTCGCCAACATCGCGGCGGGCGTGGTGTCGGTGGACGCCGAGGGGCGCGTCACCACCATGAACCGGGCCGCCGAGGCGCTGCTCGGCATGTCCGCCGCCGCCTCGGTCGGGCGCCGCATCGACGAGGTGTTCGCGAGTGACGCCTACGCCGACGTGCGCCAGCTCGCCGCCGAGCTGCGCGCCGGTGCCCCCGGCGCGCCCGGCCTGCGGCCGGGCTACGCCGAGAACGGCGCCGGCAGCGGCCCGGTCGAGCGGCAGCTGAAGCTGGTGCGTGCCGGGCACGAGGTGGCCGTGCTGCTCACCGGCACCCGTCTCATGACCGAGCACGTCGGCCCGCGCGGCCTGGTCCTCTTCTTCGAGGACGTGAGCCACCTCCTCCGCGTGCAGCGCATGGAAGCCTGGCGCGAGGTCGCGCGCCGCATCGCGCACGAGATCAAGAACCCGCTGACGCCGATCCAGCTCTCGGCGCAACGGCTCCGTCGCCGCTACGCGGCGCGCCTCGGCCCCGAGGGCGGCGTGTTCGACGAATGTACGCGCACCATCATCCAGCAGGTCGACGAGCTGAAGGCGCTGGTGAACGAGTTCTCGACCTTCGCGCGCATGCCCGCGAGCGCGCACACGCCGCAGGATCTGAACCGGCTGGTGGAGGAGGCGCTCGTCCTCTTCCGCGAGGGGCACCGCGAGATCTCCTTCACGTTCGATCCCGGGCCCGAGCTGCCCGAGCTGGAGATGGACCGCGAGGGGATGAAACGGGCATTGATCAACCTGCTCGACAACGCGGTGGCCGCCTGCGGCGAGGCCCGGCGGCGCGAGCCGGCCGGGACCGAGCCGGCGCGGGTGGAGCTCTCGACCCGGCACGACACGAGCCTCGGCGTGGTGCGCCTCGAGGTGGCCGACAGCGGCGCGGGGATGACGCCCGAGGTGAAGGCGCGGCTCTTCGAGCCCTACTTCTCGACCAAGGCGGAGGGCACCGGTCTCGGGCTGGCCATCGTCTCCGCCATCGTGGCCGACCACAGTGGCTTCATCCGCGTGCGCGACAACCTGCCGCGCGGCAGCCGCTTCGTGATGGAGTTCCCCGTCCGCCGGCGCGCCGCTCAGCTCGCGACCCGCGCGCAGCACGGGGCGTATGCCGGCGCGTAGCGTCGGGGTGGAGGTGTGGTGATGTCCGAGACGATCCTGGTGGTCGACGACGAGGAGAACATCCGGCACACGCTGCGCGGGGTGCTCGCCGACGAGGGCTTCGAGGTGCTGGAAGCGCCCGACGGGCGCCGCGCCCTCGAGCTCCTCCGGCACGTCGCGCCACGCCTCGCGATCGTCGACGTGTGGATGCCCGAGATGGACGGCATCGAGCTGGTCGAGCGCATGCGCAACCAGGCGCCGGGCGTGCCGATCATCGTCATCTCGGGGCACGGCACGATCGAGACCGCGGTGCGCGTCATCCGTCTCGGCGCCTTCGACTTCCTGGAGAAGCCGTTCCCCCTCGAAGCGCTCCTGAGCGTCGTCGGCCGTGCGCTGGGCACGAACGCGGCGGCCGCCGAGACGGCGGCGCTGGCGGCCGGCGGTGCGACGCCATCGCTCGCTCCCGCCCGCCGCTTCCCGGAGCGCACGATCGCGCGCAGCGTGCTGGTGAACGGGCAGGGGCTCCACTCGGGCGCGCGCACGGGGCTCATCCTCCAGCCGCTCCCGCCGGGGAGCGGGATCGTCTTCGGCAGCATCCTCTCGGGCGAGACGGTGCCGGCGCTCGTCGATCACGTCGATTCGACGGGCTACGCCACCACGCTGGTGCGCGGCGGCATGGTCGCCAAGACGGTCGAGCACCTGATGGCCGCCCTGCACGCCCACGGGGTCACCAACCTGCTGGTCAAGATGCAGGCCGAGGTGCCGATCCTGGACGGCTCGGCGCTCGAGCTATGCGCGCTGCTCGACGAGAGCGGGCTCGTCGACCAGCCGGCGACGGTCGAGGAGCTGGTCGTCGACCAGCGCTACGCGGTCGGTTCCGAGGACCCGGGCCACGAGGGCATCGCCATCGATCCGGCCGACTGCTTCGCGGTGCACTACGTCCTCGACTACCCGCCGCCCATCGGCCGCCAGGAGTTCACCTTCCGCTTCACCGACGTGGAGGCGTTCCGCCGCGAGATCGCCCCGGCGCGCACCTTCGGCTTCGTCAAGGAGATCGAGCAGCTCGAGCAGATGGGCCTCGCCAACGGCGGCCGGCTGAACAACTGCATCCTGGTGGGCGAGGAGGGCGTGGTGAACGCGCCGCTGCGCTTCCCCGACGAGTTCGTGCGCCACAAGATCCTCGACATCTTCGGCGACTTCTACCTGCTCGGACGGCCGATCCGCGGACGGGTCACGGCCCGCATGACGGGGCACTCGGACAACGCGGCCCTGCTGCGCGTGCTGCGCGCGCGCTTCGGGCTGCCGGCGCTGCGCGGGGCGTAGCGCGTAGGATCGCGGCCGCGGGGACGGCGGGGGGAGCACCTCGCCCGCTCACGCTGGGCGGCGGCTGACGGTCGGCCGGCGCGTCGCCGCGCAGCGATCGCGTTCGGGGCGCTTCCCCGCCGTGCACCGCGCGGCGAATCTCGGTCGGCGAACTCGCGGCGAGCGTCAACCCGCCGAGGGGCGGGCCGACGCGCGGCCGCAGATGTCGGCCAGGGCGGTGAGCGCGCGCTCAACCTCGCCCCGCGCCACGACCACCGCCTCGAGCTCCGCGGCCGCCTCGGTGATGGCGGGGAAGCCGTAGCCGCTGGCGGTGCCCTTCAGCTGGTGGGCGAGGTCGCCGAGCGTCTCCAGGTCGCGCGCGCCGAGCGCGCGCCGCATGGCGCCCAGGCGCTCGCCCAGGCGGCGGACGAAGCCGTCGAGCTGGCGGGCGATCGCGGCGTCGGCCGCGAGCGCGCTCACCACCGGCGGCGCGTCGCCCGGCGCCAGGTACGCGCGTGCGATCTCGATCAGCCCGCGGCGCAGCATCGGCTTGGTCGCGAAGGCGTCGCAGCCGGCGCGCAGGCACTTCTCGCGTTCGCCTTCGAGCGCGTGTGCGGTGAGCGCGACGATCGCGCCGCGGTAGCCCGCCGCGCGCAGGCGGGCGGCCGCCGCGTAGCCGTCGAGCCGGGGCATCTGCATGTCCATGATGATCAGGTCGTAGGCCGCCCCGGCCCCGGCGGCGCCAAGCGCCAGCTCGCAGGCGCGTACGCCGTCCTCGGCGATCTCGACCTCGGCGCCCGCGGCACGGAGGTGGCGCGCGATCAGGCGGCGCGCGTCGAGGCTGTCCTCGGCGACGAGCACGCGCCCGCGGAGCGACACGGTCTGCTCGGCGGCCGAGCCGGGGCCGGGGGCCGCGGGGGACGCCTCGGGCGGCTGGTCGAGCAGCGGGAGGTCGGTGAGCGAGCCGGCGTCGAGCGTGAGCGTGAACGTGCTGCCCGCGCCGGGGACGCTCCGCACCTCGAGGTCGCCGCCCAGCATGCCGGCGAGCCGCTTCGAGATGGCGAGCCCGAGGCCCGTGCCCCCGAAGCGGCGGGTGGTCGAGGCGTCGGCCTGCGAGAAGGGTGCGAAGAGGCGCGCCTGCTGCTCGGCGCTCATGCCGATGCCCGTGTCGACGACGTCGAAGCGGAGGCACCGGGACGCCGCGTCCCCGTCCGCCAGCCCCACCACGAGGCGCACGCTGCCCGTGGGCGTGAACTTGATCGCGTTGCCGAGGAGGTTCAGGAGGATCTGCCGCAGCCGGGTCGGATCGGTCTCGATCGTCTGCGGCAGCGGGCCTCCGTATCCGACCTCGAAAGCGAGCCCCTCCTGCGCCGCGCGCGGGCGGAGCAGCGCGGCGACCTCGTCCACCAGGGCGAAGGGCGAGCAGCGGATGCGCTCGATCGTCATCCGCCCCGCCTCGATCTTCGAGAGGTCGAGGACGTCGTTGACGATCGTCATCAGGTGCTCGCCATTGCGGCGCACGACGGCGAGGCACTCGGCGCGCTCGCCCGGGGTGAGGTCGGCGTCCCCGAGCAGCTCCGTGTAGCCGACCAGCGCGCTCATGGGCGTGCGGATCTCGTGGCTCATGTTGGCGAGGAACTCGGACTTGAGCCGCGAGGCCTCCTGCGCAGCGCGCCGGGCCGCGTCGCGGTCGCGCGCCAGCGCCGCGAGCTCGACCGCCTGTCGCTCGGCCTGCCGCCGCGCCTCCTCGACCTCGAGCATGTGGCCGCGCCGCTGCGCGAGCCCGCGCATGGCGACCACGTAGCACGACCCGACCAGACCGAGGGCCAGGAGGTCGCCGATCACGAGGACGACGAGCGTGAGCCGCGCGCTGGCGTACCAGACCGAGCGGCGTTCGTGGAGCGCCACCCGCTCCGCGCGGTCCATCACGCCGACCAGCCTGCGGATGTCGTCCATGACGTCCTTGCCCCGGTTGGTGAGCACGTGCAGGCGGGCGGCAGCGAAGCCCTCGCGGTCGTAGGCGTCCATCGTCTCGCGCAGGAGGACGAGACGGCGCTCCACCCGGGGCGCGAGCTGGTCGAGCCGTTCCCTCTGCGCTTCGTCGTCGGCCGTGAGCTCGCGGATCGCGCGCAGGGTGTCGGCGATGCGTGTGTTCGCATCCTCGTAGGGAGCCAGGTAGCCGACCGAGCCGGTGACCAGGTAGCCGCGCTGCCCGCTCTCGGCGTCGGTGATCTGGGCGAGAAGGTGGTCGAGCTGCTCGACGACCTCGTGTGCGTGGTTCACCCGCTCGCTGCTGGCGAGAAAGGTCGTCGTGCTCCAGTAGTCGGAGGCCGAGAGAAGGGCGAGGATGCCCATCGCCACCCACAGGCCCGCCGCGATCGCGTCCTCGACCGAGCTGCGCACGGCGTCAACCAGCGCGCTGAAGATTTGGCCCGGATGTGCCGATCAACAGAAGGCGGTGCATCTGACCTCAGATATGTCGGACGGCGAGGCCAGGATCTTGAGGGCGGCCCGCGGCCGCGTGCTGGTCGTCGACGACGACGTGGACGTGTGCGCGCTGCTCGAGGCCCGGCTGGCGGGACGGGGTTTCGAGGTGGAGTGCACCACGTCCGCCGCGGCGGCCCTCGACCGCCTCGCCACCGCCGAGACGGACGCGGTCCTCACCGACATCAAGATGGCGCACATGAACGGGCTCGAGCTGTGCGAGCAGATCGTGGCCAGCCGCCCCGACCTGCCGGTGGTGGTCATGACGGCCTTCGGGACCCTCGAGTCCGCCATCGGCGCCATCCGGGTCGGCGCCTACGACTTCGTCACCAAGCCGGTCGAGATCGATGCGCTGGTGGTCGCGCTCGAGCGGGCCGTGCAGCACCGCGCGCTGCGCACCGAGGTCGAGCGCCTGCGCCGCGTGGTGGACGACGCCGAGGGTTTCGGCGAGCTGCTGGGGGCCAGCGCCCCCATGAAGCGCGTCTACGACGTCCTCGAGCGCGTCGTGTCCTCCGACGCGACCGTGCTGGTCACCGGCGAGAGCGGCACCGGCAAGGAGCTGGTCGCGCGGGCGCTCCATCGCCGCGGCCGACGCAGCGCCGGGCCGTTCGTGGCCGTCAACTGCGCGGCCATGCCGGAGGCGCTCCTGGAGAGCGAGCTTTTCGGGCACGCGCGCGGAGCCTTCACGGACGCGCACAGCGCGCGCGCCGGCCTCTTCCAGCAGGCGCACGGGGGCACGCTCTTCCTGGACGAGATCGCCGACCTGCCGCGCCCGCTCCAGCCGCGGCTCCTGCGCGTGCTCCAGGAGCGCACGGTGCGGCCGCTCGGCGCCGACCATGAGGTGCCGGTCGACGTGCGCATCATCGCCGCCACCAACCGCGACCTGGAGACCGCCGTCGAGGAGGGCCGGCTGCGCGAGGACCTCTACTTCCGGCTGAACGTGATCCACGTCGAGCTGCCGCCGCTGCGCGTACGCGGGCGCGACATCCTCCTCCTCGCCCAGCGCTTCGTCGACCGGCACGCTCCCGACGCCGAGAAGCCCGTGCGCGGCCTCTCGCCGGCCGTGGTCGAGCGGCTCCTCGCGTACCCGTGGCCGGGGAACGTCCGCGAGCTCCACAACTGCATGGAGCGCGCGCTGGCGCTGGCCAGCGGCGAGCGCATCCAGGCCGACGACCTGCCCGAGGCGGTGCGCGGCTACCGCCGCACGCACGTGGTGGTGGCGGCGAACGATCCCGAGGAGCTGGTCACGCTCGAGGAGGTCGAGCGCCGCTACATCCTGCGCGTGATGGAGGCGGTCGACGGGCACCGGACCCGGGCAGCGCAGGTCCTCGGCCTCGACCGCAAGACCCTCTATCGCAAGCTGGAGCGCTATGCCCAGGACCGCCGGCCGCAGGACTAGCGTCCGCGGGAGCGACGCGAAATTGACGGCCAGCGTCCAGCGGACGTGGATGCGGGGCAACATGCCCCGAAGGGCAGGGGCCGAAGGCCTTGAGAAGCGTGGATTTCGGGCCGGCACGCCGCGTGCTGAGAGGGTTGAACCGGGGCCGCCCACCGCGCCCCAGAAAGAGGAGATTTCATGCGTACACAGAAGGCGGGCCGGAGACGGTCCAAGGGGTTCACGCTGATCGAGTTGCTGGTGGTCGTCGCGATCATCGGCATCCTCGCCGCGATCGCGATTCCGCAGTTCTCTGCGTATCGTTCGCGGGGTTTCAACGCGCGCGTCGCGGCCGATGCCCGCAACGCGGCGACCTCCCAGGAGGCGTACTTCGTGGACAACAGCACGTACGCCACGGGCGCGTGCAGCACGCTGCCGGGCATGACCGTTTCGGGCGGCGTGGTCTGCAACACGACCGGCACGGCGACCAGCTTCACGGTCACCACGACCCATCCGAGCGCCACGAAGAGCTGCACCTGGACGAGCAACCCGGCCGCGGGAGCCGCCAACCTGATCTGCTCGTAAGCCGATCCTGAGCTGATCCTGTACCTCACGCCGGCGGGGAACCAATCGGTTCCCCGCCGGTTCGCGTTTCCCCCTCGTCCCGCGCTACTCGCCCGACCGTCGCACGACCGCCTGAACCGCCGCCGGCTCGTCCGTGTAGCGCAGGGTCCACTCGCTCGGCACGTCCGCTCCGTCGGCGCGCGCCACCGGGTAGATGAAGTAGTTGAGCCGCCGGCCCGCACCGTCGGGCTCGAGCAGCGCATCGCGGGCGCGCGTGAAGAGCACGCGGTTCCCCGACAGCCCGCCGAAGAAGTAGGTCTTCAGCTCGGGGTGCTTCCGCGCCTCGGAGATGTCGACCGGCACCCAGCCGGCGCCCGGGGCGTAGAACTCGGCCCAGCAGTGATATCCCTTCACCTCCTGCGGGCCCTCGGACCGCCCGTCGCCATACGCGAGCGGGAAGCCGATGCTCCAACGCGCCGGGATGCCGCTCGCGCGTGCGAGGGCGATGAACAGGGTGTGGAAGTCGGTGCAGTTCCCCTTGCCGACCTTGAGACAGTAGGGGATGTCGCCCAGGCCCCACCCGGGCACCGACTTGTCGTACTGCATGTGGTCGTAGACCCAGTCGTAGAGCGCGTGCGCCTGGTCGACGACGGTCTTCTTGCCTGCAGTCTCGCGGCGCGCGATGGCGCGTATCTCGTCCGTGATGCGGATCATCCCCTGCGCGGAGGCGAGCTCCGCGGTGTAGGCGGCGGCGTCGATGTCGGCCAGGGCGGCGCGGCTCACGCCGACCGGCGCGCGCACCTCGCGCCGTGCCACGGTCGCGGTCTCGGTGAGCGTGACCGTTCCCCTGGGCGGCGCGAGCCGGAGATAGGCGGCACGGTCGCCCGAGGGCGCGAGGTGTACGACGGTGGCCGGCGCCGTGCCCTCGAGGCGCAGCGCCAGCACGGCTTGATCCTCCTCGCGCGGTAGCGGGAGCCACAGCTCGAGGACCCGGGTGCCGTCCGGAGGTGTCACCCGCGCCTCGTAGGTGAGATGGACGGCGCGCGGGCCGAGCGCGGCGGGGGTGATCGCGTCTTCCGCGCGGACCGCGGTGGCGCCGGTGACGAGCAGGGCGACGGCGAGCAGCAGGTGCATGAGCTCCCTCCCTTGAAAGGTTCCCGGGAGGGAGCGGGGCTCACGGCCGCCGGGCGGCCGTCAACGCGCGCCCTCCCGCGCGGCGACGCCCCACCGGGGCGCCGGGCGCGCTTCAGGAACGCGCGGTGACGTCGAGGCCGATCGGCATGGCACGCCCGTAGCAGAATCGAAGGGGCGGGGGAACACCGCGGCGGACGGCGGGGCGACGCATGACGTCGTCCCGCCGCCTTCCGCGCGTTACAGATTGGCGCAGTTCGCGATGCAGAACTTGAGGGCGGTACGGCAGTCGAGCGCCGCCTCGGCGCACACGAACTTGCACAGGTCGAAGTTCGCCTGGGCGGTCGTCAGGCAGGCCGCGTCCCCGCCGGCCCATATGTTGTCGCCGTCCGGGATTCGCTGGCACGCCTGCACGTCCGCTCGGCGCGTCGTGAGGCACGCCTTGCGGCAGGTCTTCTGGGTTGCGGGCGCCGAGGTCAAGCACGTCGACTCCTTCGTCACGCACTTCTTCGCGCAGCTCACGCCGGCCCCGGGCGCGAAGCAACTGGCAAAAGCGGTCTGGAACGCCGTCGAGCAGTCGGCGGCGGTCCCCGTGCGGTGACAGGCGCTGAAGTCGGCCCTCGCCTTGTGAATGCAGCTACGGGTGGCGGCGCTGAACGGGTGCGGCAGGAGCGTGGTGGTCGTGGTCGTCGTGGTCGCCGTCGTGGTCGTGGTGGTGGCCGCCTGCCCGCTGCCGCCGAGCAGCACGGCACCCGCCACCATCCCGGCGGCTACTCCTCTCGATACTCGGAACATTCCAGGTCTCCTTCCGGGCTAGAACTTCACCAGCGCATCGAGCTGGAAGCGCGTGAGGGTCTCGTTGGTGCTGCCGGCCGGCCGGTTGATGAAGTTCGTGAAGTAGCTCTTGGCGCTGATCGTGAGCGGGTTCAGGAGCTGGTACTCGATGCCGACCCCGGGCCCTTCCACGTTCGTTCCGGCCGTGCCGAAGTCGCTGAACGTGAAGGCGGAAATGGCCGCTTCCTGCCCCAGGTGCTCGTAGAAGCCGAACACCGACCAGTCCCCCTTGACCTTGGTCTGGCCGAGCCGGAGCCCGCTCGTCCAGCCGTGGGCGTCGTCGGTCGCGGCGTCCCAGTTGTAGATGTAGTCGGCCCAGAAGCGTAGCGGCTGGGCGAGGACGAGGTGCGGGACGGTCGCGGCCAGGACGGCGTTGCTCTGGTTGAAACCGCTCTGGTAGCCCGTGACCGCGGTGAAGGCGGCGGGCTTCTTGCCCGGCGTGGTCGTCGGCGGCTGGATCGTCTTCGTGACCAGCAGGTTCGTGTTCACGAGCGAGGAGTTGAAGGCCGAGTTGGCCACCGGCGCACCCGAGGCGGTGAACGCGGTCGTGTTCCGGCTGAGCGCCTGCGCGATCTGGTCGGGATTGAGCCACCAGAACTGGCCGAGGCCCGCCTCGAGCTGGACGTCGCCGAAGTGGAGCGAGGGGTTCACCTGCCCCCCGAACATCCACCCGTCCTCCTTGTTGCTGATCTCGTTGAAGGTCCACTCGAGGGCGTGGACCTTCACCTGATCGAGGGCGCCGAGCGGCTGGGCGAGGAGCTGGAAGGTCTGGCTCAGGCCCTCGGCCGAGATGTCCTCGTCGAAGACCATCTCGTCGGTGCGGAAGATCGGGTTCGGGAACTTGCCGGCGGTGAAGGCGATCGCCCCGGGGCGGATGCCGAAGCTCTGCCCGGGGGTGAAGGTGAGGTAGGCCCAGTCGAGGTTGAAGCTCTTGCGGTTGAAGTTCCCGCTGAGCGTCTCGTTGGTCGAGATCGGGTCGTTGATGTTGCCCGAGGCGCCCCGGATGGTCGCGGAGAGCTCGTCGGTGAGCGCGACCCGGACGCCCAGCCGGGCGCGGATGCGCTCACGGTTGCGCGCGGCGACGACGGCCTTCTTCGCATGGGGCTGGTGGTAGAAGCCCTCGTGGCGGTAGCGCACGTCGCCGAAGAGGGTCGTGCAGCCGAGCCAGTCCGGGAGCGAGACGGCCTTCTTGGCATCCGCGGTCGCGGTCCGGGCGCTGATCGCGGCCTCGTCGACCTTCTTCTGCGTCTCCTGGGTGGCGGCCTTCTGCTGATCGATCTGGTGGTGCAGCTCCTTCACCTCCTCCTGGGTCTTCCTGAGCGTCTCCTCGAGGACCCGGAGCCGTCGCTCCGCGGCGCTCTCCGCGAACGCTCGCCCGGACGGACCGAGCAGCAGGAGCAGCGTCAGGCCTCCTGCGACGATCCGTCGTCTCTTGCGGTGAGATCGGTTGGACATGCGTGCTCCTCCACTTCGGGGATCGGCATGCCTCCGGTCTCTCCGGTCGGCAGCGTGCGTCTGTGGTTTAGGCCTCCCGTCGACGGGTCGGCCTGCGGGATCGTCCCCGCGGTTCACGCGGCGTTGCGGCGGCGTCGCCCCATGCGCTGATCGCGACGGACTTGCAGCTCCACGCCCCGGTCGCCCAGGCGCGGGAACTGGCCCCGCACCCAGGTGAGTGCCGCGACGCTCGCGTCGGCGGCGAGCGTGAGCTCGAGGCGTGCTCCCCATCCGGCGCGTAGCGCGTCGTCGGACAGGGTCTGCGCGGCGTAGGGGGTGAGCAGGATGACGCGCTCGACCGTCCAGGGTGGCGGCGTGCCCGGCGGGGTGATGCGCGCGAGGCCCTCGATGGCGAGCGCGATCTCCACCAGGTCGAGGGAATCGGCGGCGAGGTCCTCGACGAGCGAGACCCCTGGCGCGATCCGCTCGACGTCCACGCCGAGGTGGTCGGCGAGGAGCCCGCGGATGCAGGCCTCGACCTCCGGCCGCACGGCGGCCGCCACGGAGTCCTCCCGGATCGGCTGGGCGAGCATGGGCGTGTCCTCCTCTCGGACATGCGCGTCCCTCCGGGTCGCTCCGGTCGGCGGCGCTGCGCTTGCGGTCGTGAAACCTCCCGGCATGGGGTCAGCCTGCGAAGTACCCGTAGCTCATAACGAGATGGGCCACCGTCTCGCTGGACGTCGGGTTGCGGTAGCTGTGGGGCACGTCGGCGCGGAAGAAGAGCGAGTCGTCCGGACCCAGGCGGGCCAGGTGCTGCTCGGTCTGCACCACGAGGAGCCCGCGCACCACGGTCAGGTGCTCGAAGGTGTCGCGCCCGTGGGCGTCTGCCGGCTCGAAGCATCCGGGCGCGAGCGTCAGCTCGTAGACCTCGGGCGCGCTCGGGTCGCCCGGCGGGAAGAGGACGCGGGAGCGGAACTGCGTGGAGCTGGAGGCGATCGCCGGCCCGCGATCGGCGCGCTGCACGCGGAAGGTCGCGCCCGCGGGGCTGGGGCGCGCCAGCAGGGCGCCGAAGGGGACCTCGAGGGCGCCGGCGAGCGCCCACGCGGCGCGCAGGCTGGGCACGGCCCGGCCGGCCTCGAGGAGCGCCACGAGTTCCGCGCGCATGCCGCTCCGCGCGGCCAGCTGCTCCAGAGCGAGGCCGCGCCGGACGCGGTGGTGGGCGAGCACCTCGCCCACGGCGGCGCCGAGCGCGCGTCCCTCGGGGCCGTCGGGGCCACGCAGCGAATCGACCCGCTCGTCGAGGGTGCCGTCGCGGTGCCGGCTCATGTCGGGCCCCTGCCGGCGCGCCGCTCGAGACGGATCTTCTCCGTGCGCTCGACCTGCACGACCACGCCGTCCTGCACGACGGCGGTCACGGTGCCGTAACGGAGCCCGCGCAGCGCCGCGTGGATGCGGTCGAGCGCCTCCCGCGAGCGCTCGAAGGCGGGCGCGGGCGATGGACCGTCGTCGTGAGCGTTCTCCATGGACAGGTCCTCCTCCTCGTAGCGGCTCATACGGCGTAGTCCTGGACGAAGACGCGGAGCTGGCG
>WNEZ01010969.1_pt1 | contig 12383 bp, 12 predicted proteins | sample 5400521 | NCBI WGS metagenome assembly WNEZ01 (sample SAMN13153339, study PRJNA577476) | soil metagenome | isolation source: 120 cm saprolite under Douglas fir tree site 2 hole 1 replicate 1 | place: USA:California | collected 2015-04-18
ACTTACGGCGACGTTCCGCTCCACTACACCAGCGAGTACGGCAAGCTCAACCCTTCCGAAAAGCTGCTGTAGCACAGGCTTCAGTCTGGGCCCCTTGGACTCCGGCAGCCCGGGGCCGGAATCACATGCAGCATCGAATGTCTATAACTCTTTGCAAGAAAGCACTTTAGCTCGAGCCGTCGTACTATTTTCTCTTGCGCCTCGCCTGTGTCACAATTGAGCTATGGTTACCGCGACGGAAACTCGCGACATCCAGAAGCACGCCCTCCGGAACGGCCTCGTGGTCATCACCGAGACCATGTCGCACGTCCGCTCCGTCTCCGTCGGCGTCTGGGTTCGCAACGGCTCCCGCCGCGAAGTCCCGCAGGAAAACGGCCTCGCCCACTTCATCGAGCACATGGTCTTCAAGGGTACCGAGCGCCGCTCCGCCGAAGCCATCGCCCGCGAAATGGATTCCGTCGGCGGCATGCTCGACGCCTTCACCTCCAAGGAGCAAATCTGCTTTAACGCCAAGGTTCTCGACGAGCATCTGCCCATCGCTTTCGATGTCATCGCCGATCTCGTTCTCCGCCCGAAGTTCAATTCCGACGACGTCAGGAAAGAGCGCCAGGTTGTTCTCGAAGAGATCAAGATGGACCTGGACAATCCCGAATATCTGCTCCACGACATTTTCACGCGGGGCTTCTGGCCTGAGCATCCTCTCGGCCGGCCCATCCTCGGCACGCCCGAGACGGTCCGCCGCTTCAACCGCGAATCTCTGTGCGCGCGATTTCAAAACTGGTTTGCGCCGGATCATCTGGTCATCACCGCTGCCGGCAACGTCGCCCACGAAAGAGTGATGGACCTTGTCCAGCGCGAGTTCGGCGATCTACCCCCTGCAGGCACGCTCGAGGACCACACCGCGCCCTACACGATGGCCCCCATTCATCTCGAAACCAAGCGCGACCTCGAGCAGGTCCATCTCTGCATTGGCGTGCCGGCGCTCCCGCTTGGCCACGAAGCGCGCTTCGCCGCCGCTGTCCTCAACAATCTTCTCGGCGGAGGCATGTCTTCGCGTCTCTTTCAGAACATCCGCGAAAAAGAAGGTCTGGCCTACGCCGTCTTCAGCGAGCTCACGCCCTACTCCGACGCAGGAATGTTTACTGTCTACGCTGGCACCGCGAAAGAAACCGTGGGGCAGGTCATCGATCTGACCATCAAAGAATTTCGCGCCATGAAAGAATCTCCCGTCAGCGAAGAAGAACTTCTCCGCGCCAAGAACCATCTCAAAGGTTCGCTGATGCTTTCGCTCGAATCCACTAGCTCCCGCATGTCCAATCTGGCGCGCCAGGAGCTGTACTTCGGCCGCTTTTACTCTCTCGATGAAATCCTGGCGTCCATCGAAACTGTCACCCGTGAAGAAGTGCAGTCTCTCGCACGCGACTTCTTCCGCCCCGAAAAAATCGCCGTCACCGTCCTCGGCCCCCTCAACGGCTTCACCCTCGACCGCTCCCGCTTGGTCTGCTAGCGTTACGCGAGCTCACGCGATTCGACGTTGACGCGGATGAATCGCTCTGCCATCATTCTGAAAATTCGTTTTTCGGAAAAAGCCTCAGGCCTAAAGGCCTGAGCTACAGCAGGGGTGAACGATCGGCTTGCGGGTATCCATTCTGGCGTCCGGCAGCTCGGGCAACGTCACGTTGCTCGAAACGTCGCGCACCCGCCTCCTCATCGACGCCGGACTCGGCAAGCGCGAAACTCTTGCCCGGCTCGTCGCCATCGAGCAAACCGTCGACCACCTCGACGGCATCCTCATCACCCACGAGCACACCGACCATTGCAACGGCCTCCCGCAGATGCTCGCTCTTTGGAAGGCTCCGCTTTACGTTACCGAGCCGACCATGGATGCGATGAACCGCGTTCTTCCGGATACGCTCGACCCGGGCAGTGCTTTTCGATTGGTGATATCGAGGTTCGCGCATTCCCTGTGCCGCACGATGCAGCGGACCCAGTCTGCTTCACCTTCCGCACCAATGGCGTGAAGCTTGCACTGGTCACCGATCTTGGCTACATCACCGAACTTGTCAAAGACCATTTGCGCGGTTGCGATTGCGTGGTCTTGGAATCAAATCACGAACCCGACATGCTCAAGGCAGGTCCGTATCCGTGGGCGGTCAAGCAACGTATTTTGGGTCGCCATGGGCATCTCTCCAACCATTCCGTCGGCGAGTATCTCGCTGACCCCGACGGCTTCGATGTCCGCGCACGCTACCTCGTGCTGGCGCACCTCTCAGAAGAAAACAACAACCCGCATACCGCCAGAGAGTCAGCCAAAGAAGCCCTCAATCGCCGCCCGGGCGATTGCGCCTTTCACGGTGAACTCCTCATCGCTTCGCAGGATGTACCTCTTCGGCCGCTTGAGCTCTAGCAATTTCTTCTATCGTTTGCATCCGAACTTTCGTTGACACGTCGCCCACCCTTCCTCTAGACTCAAAGTGTTCTTGGTAGAGGTGCGGAGGCCATGAGTAGCGGGGCGCGCTTTTCCGATCAGCTTCGGGCGCCCACGCGAAAGGGGTCTTGCAGAAGTTTTCCTCCGCCGAAATCGCAGCGGTAGCTGAAGCCGCCGCGGTTGGGGGGCAGGTCCAAGACCTGTCCACTGTCATCCGTTTGGCTCGCCCTTTGGGTGAGGCTTTTGTCGGATGGAGCGCTATCGAGAGGCAGCAGCCTCGAGCAGTATCCTCGCGGTTCCTTCCTTTCGTGTCGTTCCTCCAGAAAAGTCTGGTAGCAATGAATCTGTTTGAACTAACGCGCGCACTCGTCGACATCGACTCGACGACAAACCACGAGAAACAGGTGGGCGACTTTTTGTCCGTCTATTTGTCCGGCTTAACGGCACGCCTCGGCGGCCGTCTCGAGCGCATCCCCGCAGAACCCGGCCGTGACAACATCTTCGCATGCTGGGGCGAGCCGGTCGTAACGCTCTCCACGCACATGGACACGGTGCCGCCGTTTTTCGCCTCCCGAGAAGATGACCAGTTCATCTGGGGCCGCGGGTCCTGCGACGCGAAAGGCATCATCGCCGCAATGATTGCCGCCGTGGAGAAGCTCCTTGCCGCGGGGGTCAGAAATTTTGGTTTGCTTTTTGTCGTTGGAGAAGAGCGCAACAGCGCCGGGGCAAAAGCAGCCGCCAAGCAGCCGCGCGGCTCGCGCTTTCTCATCAACGGCGAGCCCACTGGCAATTGCCTCGCTGTAGCCTCAAAGGGCGCTCTCCGTTTCGAAATTACCGCGCAGGGAAAACTGGCCCACTCCGCTTATCCCGAGCTCGGCCACTCCGCAATTCACGTCCTGCTTGATGTCCTGCAAACGATTCGCGAAATCCCGCTGCCCGATGATCCTGTGCTCGGCCGCAGCACGCTGAATGTCGGCACTATCTCAGGCGGCCGCGCCCCAAATGTAGTCGCTGATCTCGCGCGCGCCGAAATCATGTTCCGCACGGTCGGCGATCCGGACGCGCTTCGTCAAGCGGTCTCCGCGGCGGCCGGCGACCGCGCCGAGGCCCAAGAAGTCCTGCACACACCGGCGCTACAGCTCAGCGGCTTCAACGGCCTTCCCACGACGGTCGTCGCCTTCACCACGGACATTCCAACTTTCGGTGGCACCTGGGGAAAACCGTTCCTCATCGGCCCCGGCAGCATCCACGTCGCTCACACGGCTGAGGAGCGCGTCTCGAAAACAGAATTGTCGGACGCGGTGGACATCTATGCGCGCATGGTGACCCAGCTACTCGCCAGCGGAGGAACCGGAGTATGACGGCGGGCCTCGCCATCGTCGGCTATGGAAAGATGGGCCGCCTCATCGAGCAGCTCGCGCCCGACTACGGATTCGAAGTCCGCGCCAAGTTCGACAGCCGCAACAATTCGCACGGTGTTGGACTGACGCGCGAAGCTTTACGCGGCGTCGATGTCGCCGTCGAATTCTCAACGCCGGACGCCGCTGTTGAAAATATCTTGTGGCTTGCCGCTGCGGGCGTGAACGCCGTCGCCGGAACCACGGGCTGGCTCGATCAGCTTCCCGCCGTTCGCGGCGCCGTCACTCAAAACGGAACCGGGCTCGTCTGGGCACCGAATTTTTCCGTCGGCATAAATCTTTTCATGCAGATGGTCGAGCGCACGGCAGAACTCTTTGCCAAGCAGCGCGAGTATGAAGCCTGGGGCTGGGAAATTCATCATTCTGCGAAAAAGGACTCTCCGTCGGGAACGCTTCACAAACTTGCCGAAGAAATGCGCGCCCGCGGCTACGACCGTCCGGTAAATCTGAGCGCCAGCCGCGCCGGGTCGCATCCCGGCACGCACGAAATTGGATTTGATTCCGGCGCCGACACCATCACGCTGCGGCACACCGCGCGCAACCGGGAAGGATTTGCCCGCGGAGCGTTGCGCGCCGCGCGCTGGGTCGCGGGGAAAAAAGGAGTGTACGAGTTTCGCGAAATTCTCGGAGAACTAACCGTGTGAGCTCGCATGCTGTAGCCGCGGTCTTCAGAGCGCGAGGTTTAGACGACGAGAGCGCATGAGTTGCCGCGTCGCCAGGAATCGAGCAAAAAGGTCCGCCCTCGGAAGAGGGAAGCTACAACTTAGGTATTCGGCAGTCCGACGTTAAGCAAGGAAGGAGCAACACATGTTCACAGGATGCGGTACGGCAATGGTCACTTCGTTTCATCACGACGGCTCTCTCGATGAGCCGGCGCTGCGGCGCCTGGTGCAAAGACAAATCGACGCCGGCGTGGACTTTCTGGTCCCCTGCGGCACGACCGGCGAAAGCCCCACGCTCACACACGAAGAACATCTTCGTGTGGTCGAAATCACGGTCGAGACCGCAAAGGGTAAGATTCCCGTTCTTGCCGGCGCGGGCGGCTACAACACCGCTGAAGTCATCGCGCTGGCGCGCGAGCTTGCCGCGCTCGGCGCCGACGGCATCCTGTCCGTCACGCCGTACTACAACAAGCCCACGCAGGAAGGGCTGTTTCAGCATTACAAGGCGATTGCCGCGGCGATTTCTCTGCCGATCATTCTCTATAGCGTGCAAGGCCGCACCGGCGTGAACATCGAGCCGGCCACGGTGAAGCGGCTTGCCAAAATCGAAAACATCGCCGGCATCAAGGAAGCTTCCGGAAGCATTTCGCAGATGGCGGCGATTCTCAATGCCGTTCCCGAAGAGTTCATCGTCCTTTCCGGCGACGACGCCATCACGCTTCCGCTCATCGCCCTCGGCGGCCGCGGCGTCATTTCCGTCGTCTCGAACGAAATCCCGGCCGATATGGCGCGCCTCACAAGACTCGCTCTCCGGAACGATTTCGCCGGGGCGCGGGAAGTCCATCGGCGTTTCCACCCGCTGATGGAAATAAATTTCGTGGAATCCAACCCCATCCCGGTGAAAGCGGCGATGGCGGAGATGGGTTTGCTAGAGCCCGTGTGGCGCCTCCCTCTCGTGCCGCCAAAAGCGGAAAACCTGGCGCGCATCCGTGCCGTTCTCGAATCACTTGGATTCGTCGAAAGGGCGCATGCTGCCTTCGCAAATTGAGCAGCTATTCGACGAGCCGCCCGCGCGCTACACGGAAGAACATTTCGGCCTATTCCGCGAATTCAAAGAGCGCTTGAATCGCGGAGAAGTGCGCGCCGCCGAGCCAGACTCATCGGCAAAAACCGGCTGGCGGGCAAACGCCTGGGTGAAGAAGGGAATTCTCCTGGGCTTCCGCATGGGCGCGATCGTGGACATGTCCATCGACGCGGCACGCCAGCCGTTCATCGACAAGTCCACGTATCCCGTTCGAACGATCACGCCCAGCGACGGCATTCGAATCGTTCCCGGCGGATCCAGCATTCGCGACGCGACTTATATCGGGCGCGGCGTCATCTGCATGCCGCCGATGTTTGTAAACGTGGGCGCTTACGTCGGCGAGGGAACTATGATTGATTCGCATGCCCTAATCGGCAGTTGCGCGCAAGTCGGCCGCAACTGCCACATTTCCGCTGGATCGCAGATCGGTGGCGTGCTCGAACCCGTGGGCGCTTTGCCGGTGATTATCGAAGACGAAGTTCTAGTCGGGGGGAATTCAGGAGTGTACGAAGGAACAGTTGTGAAGCGGCGCGCCGTGCTTGGCACCGGAACGATTCTCAACCGCTCCATTCCAGTTTACGATCTCGTCCGCGACGCAGTTTACACGGCGGATGGCGACGATCCGCTGGTCATTCCTGAAGAAGCCATCGTCGTTCCCGGCTCGCGCGCGGTCTCGCATCCGCTAGGGGGAAAATGGGGACTGTCCCTGCAAGCCGCCGTCATCGTCAAGTATCGCGACTCCAAAACTGAAGCCCGCATCCAACTTGAGGATCTTCTCCGCTGATTCCGCGATTCCCTGAAGTATTCTTTAGGAATATCCGCGTCTGAAGAGCCAGGCATAGTTGTGAGAAATAGTTGAAGTGCTCTTCGGCGGCAGTCTCAGCTTCTACAGCCCTGTCCTTCTTCGAATGTCGAGGAGGCCTTCCAGTTCTTTGACCGCATCCAAATCTTTCTCTCGCCCGGCCGCTCGTTTCGCTTTGATAAGACCCTCGAGAGAAAGGACCTGATGATCGATTCCAAAGAGACACATCTTTTCCGAGGCAGCTTTCACTTCATCGTAACCGCCAAGCCCAGCAACTTCTCCTAGAAAATCGAGCGCTCCCAGATCCGTGGCAAGTGTGAAATTGAGACCCCGCTCGATGGTCAAAGCGTCAAATCGAAACGGCAGGTCCTCAGGGGCATTTCTAAGATGGGGATGGAACGGCTGGAGAGCTTTCGCAAGCCGCTGGATATTCTTTGGCGAGCGCGCATAACAGAAATCGAGATCTTCCGTAAGGTGCGCGGAACCCTGGAATTGCATCGCGGCACCGCCGATGACAACAAACTCGACTTCCTCGTCGTACAGGGCGCGAAGAGCCTCTTCCAGTCTCACCGCTTTGCTCTATGGCGCTGGGCGGCCAAGCGAATCTCTCGAAGAGACCGGGCGCCCTCGACAAACTTACGCGCGCGCTCCGTCGGCGTGAGTTTGAGATTCTCGTAAAGCAACGTCAGGTCGATCCCGTACTCCTTCGCTTCGGCCAGCTTGCTGCCGGGCGGAGGATTCGTGATCAATTCGTAGGCGAGTTTGCGTTGTTCGGGGGTCATGGCTCTACTAAAATCCTCTCACACTCCCCCGGCCCGTTCAATTTCTGGATAGCCAGAAACACGCGGCGAATGAACTCTTCCGGATGTGCGATGACTTGCTCTTAGCGCGTCAGGACCTGTTCGAAAAACTCGAGGGCGCGCGGATCGTGTGACTGCCCCAACCAGAACATCGCTTGCTTTCGAACCGCGGGATTGCGGTTCGTTTTGGCGACTTCAATCAATTTCGGCACGCCTTCCTCTTTCGGCATCTGGCTCAGAGCGAAAACGGCTTTCTTTTTCACTTCAGTGTCCGGATCGTTTTCGATGGCGCCGGTGATAGCCGCGGCTGCTTTCTGTCCGGCTTTGTGCGCAAGCCAGAACAGCGCCTGCCCGCGCACGTGTGCGCTCTCGTCGTCATGCGCCATTCGAATCATTTCATTGAGCGCCTCCGGCTCGCGGCTCACGGAAAGGGCAAAGGCCACGTGGCCGCGCACATCCGAGCTTGGATCGCTCTTGGCCATCTTTTGCAGCAGGGGAAGCCCCGCTTTTCCGCGAGCCGAGCCGAGCCAGAAGGCCGCGTGTTTCCGCAGCCGCTCGGGCTGATCCGTGGCGACGAGTGAGGCAAACGCGCGGTCCGCAGCGGGATCAGCGGAGAGCGCAATGGCCGTCAGCGCTCCATTGCTCGTATTGTGCTCTCCGTAGCCGTCGATCGCCGCTCCGTTCACAAAGCTCTTGAGCAGCGCCACACTTTCTTCCGGCTTCACGCCGGTGAGCCAGAGAAACGGAAGCCCGCCCGCATCCAGCGCGCAATCTTCGGAAGCCACGCGGATCTTCCCGACCTGCTTCGCTTCCAGCCGGAAGAGCACAAAAAGTTGCTGCGCTCCCTCGAGTTTCACGGTGCCATCGGTGTGAGTGGTTCCACTTGAGCCGTCGTGATCTTTTTCGAGCCGGCAAGTCCCACAGTTCTCGCCGTCGCCGTCCCGGTAATTCCCGCAACACGCCGTGCGCTCGCCGGCGATTTCCGCGACGCTGTATCCCACCCACTCTGGCTTGTCTGCTTGTCTCGCGATTTCCCTGAAGGCGGTGTCGAGCGGCCCGGCCAGCGCCCGCGTCTCAAACTTGGGGTTCTCCACTCGCGGCGCCTGCTGTGCCTGCGCGGCGTTTGGCCAGCCGAGCCCAAAAACAGCCGCCGCGCCGAACATTGTCCCAGCTAAGATCATTCTCTGCGTTTTCATCGCCCACCTCATTTCTGCAAAAGTTCCATCAGGTAATCCGTCGCCTCTTTCGAACGCATCAGCGAGAGCTTTGATACCGCGGTCTTCTTCAGTTCCGGATCCTTCTCGGCGCGCGCAATCGCAACCAGCGCGTGCGCATTTCCTTGCAGGAAAAACGCGTTGAGCACTTCTTCTCTTGCCCCACGGTCGGTTTCTTTGGCGTAAATCGCCTGAAGCGCCTGCCCGGCCTCTTCCGAATGGATCAGTCCGAGGTTGCGGATCGCCGAACGGCGCACGTCCGGATCCTTTTCCGACTGCGCGGCTTGCGCCAGCGTTGCCGCATCTCCAGAGAGAAAGAACGCCTGCATGATCTCACGCCGTACTTCCGGGGAACTCTCCGTCTGATAGAGCTCTTTCAGTTCCTTTGAGCCATGGGAGATGCCGAGCTGGCGCACCGCTTCGCCGCGCAGGGAGGGATCCTTCTCGCTCTTCGCTGCCGCGAGCAGATGCGCTCGATCGCCCCCGATCATATAGCTGCGCAGAATGGCGCGTTTTACCTGCACCTCGCTGCTGGAAGCATAGATTTCTGCCAGCGTCTGACGCGCTTGCGCGCCGCCAAACAATCCGAGATACTCGACGGCCTTCCGTTGCAATTCGGGATTGCTTTGCCCGCGGGCTATCTTCCCGAGAATCTCGCGCGATTGTGGCGACCCGTTCTGGGCCAGCACGAAGAGAGCTTTGGATTTTTCTTTCGGCGATGCCGAGCCATTTAGCACCTTTTCGAGCAGCGGCATGGCGCGTTCCGGGTCGCTGTTCATCAGGCTTTGAATTGCGATCAGCTTGAGGTCTTCATCTGTCGCATCGATGTTCGGCGGCTGCCCTGTGGATTGCTGGACGTCGCTTTCCAGCGCTGCTGCATCTTTGATCCAGCGGCTTTGCGGAAAGCGCTTCTTCAGATCCGCAATCGTCGCGAGCGCCGCATCTTTTTTCGCCAGCTTGTTCTCTGCATAGGCCTTCCAATAAAGCCCCGCATCGGCGTTTGCGCCGTTCATGTCTGCGAGCTGCTTGAATTTCGTTGCCGCCTGCTCGTAGCGATCTTCATCAAGCGCCTCGCGCCCCTCGTCGTACAGTTCCTCGAGCCGGTCGGCGCGCTCTTGCTCACGGTCGCGCCTTTCTTGTTCACGATCGCGTTTCTCCTGTTCTCGATCGCGCGCTTCTTGCTCGCGATCCTGGCTATCCTGCCCCTGCCAGGCTTCCCCATTTGCTGCCGAGCTGCCGTGAGCCGCAACGGCCCGTGCCAGCCCCGGCGCCGTGAGCAAAATCGCCGCCGTCACGCAGGCTTTCAATTTCTTTCCCGCTAGTTCTCCGAGCGTCATGCTTTGTTCCTCTCTCTTGTCTTTGATCCCGTCTCTTCCGGGACCGCTTTCGATTTGTTTTGCTTCTCTTGCAGCTCTCTGCCGACCACTCGAATCTTGAACCGTTATCTCCTGCGGGCTGTGCGCCACGTCCAGAAGCACGCGCTCGAGTTCGTCCAGCACGCTGGCAAGCCCGGCATCGCCTTGCCGCTGAGCCGTCTCGCGGTACAACCGATTTTCATCCAGCAGCTCTTCGGCCCGCTTCTGCTCTGCGGAGATATCGATCCGCTTTTGCGCCGATCCACCCGGCTCCGCATTCGAAAGCTCCATCAGCACCATTTCCGAGCGTCCCAGGTGTTCGCCGACCGCCACCACCAAGACGCGTTCTCGCACCTGAGCGGCGCTCGCTGGAGGAAATCCTCTTCCGTCGTGACTCGTGCGCCGGCCGGCGATAAACGTTGCGATCACCAGCGCTGCGACCGAGCCCAAGGCCACCCAGCGCCGTGGTTCGAACCACTGCTGCCACCAGTGCCCCGCTTTTTCCGGCAGCCGCGGCGCAATCTGTTGCCAAACGCGGCGCCCGTAATCTTCTCCGCGTTCCGGAACGGGCATGGCGTTCAGCGCACTGAGCACCGCATCAATGCGCTCGAGTTCCGCGCGACATTCCGGGCACTCGGCAAGGTGTCCGGCGATTGCTTCCCGCCCTGCCGTTTCGCCATCTCGATAAGCGATTAGTTCCATTTCTTCCAGGTGATTCATGGCTCCGTATCTGCCGGCGATTCCGGCGCCGCGCCCGCCGCTTTCGTTTGCAGCGCGCCGCGCGCCCCGACATACGGTTCGAGAGCCCGCCGCAGCTTCTGCACCGAGCGAAAAACCGTGTTCTTCGCCGCGCCCGAGGTGGACTTCAAGACTTTGGCAATTTCTTCGATGGCGCAGCCTTCCCAGTGACGCATCACGAACGCGGTGCGCTCCGACCATGTCAGCGTCGCCAGCGCCTCTTTCATCTTTTTCCGCAATTCCGCATTCACGGCCAGCCGGTCCGGAGAAGGTCTTTCGTCAGCGACAAGATTCATCGCGTCCTGCTCCGTTTCCTCCGAGGCGCCGCCCGGCAGGATTCGCCGCGCATCTTCGCCGCGCTTCTGGCGCATGCGGTCGATCGCGTAATTCGCGGCAATGCGATAGGTCCAGGTTCCGAAATTCGCGCGCGCTCCGAATTGGGCGAGGTTCCTGTACGCCCGCAGAAAAGCTTCTTGCACCACTTCCTCCGCGTCGTTCTCGTTTCCCGTCATGCGGTACGCCAATCGGAACAATTGCCTGCTGTGCCGCTCGACCAGCACCCGAAAAGCATCGCGCTCGCCGGCGAGCGTGCGCTCTACGGCGATGGCGTCGCTCTGCCGAATGCTGTTGACCGCTTCGCGGTCACGCGTGGAACCGACGCTTTCCCTCATTCGAATCATTAGACAGAAAACTCGCCTTGCGGTTAGGTCGTTCGCCCGGAGCGGCCGCGCTTTGCGCAGTCCCTCTGCGGTCGCCTGGAGGCCCGAAATACCGTATCATTACAAAGGGTTTGGGAGCCTCAGCGGTGCGAATCCGGTACGGAGCGCCAGAGTTTGCTCCAGGTTTTTGTGCTTCTGCATTGGCTTTGCCGCAAAGCATGAGTACAGGGGAGTGGAATTGATTCCACGTTACACGCGCGAACAGATGGGCCGCGTCTGGAGCGACGAAAACAGGTTCGCCAAGTGGCTGGATGTCGAGCTGGCCGCTACCGAAACACTCGCCGAAGCCGGCCAGGTGCCCGAAGAAGCCGCAGCGGCGATTCGCGCGCGTGCTAAAGTCGATGTCGGGCGCATCAATGAACTCGACGTCCGCGTAAAACACGACGTCATCGCCTTCACTATGGCCGTCGGCGAGTCCATCGGTGACCCTGCCGTTGCACGCTGGCTGCACTACGGGCTGACTTCCAACGACGTCGTCGATACCGCTCAGGCGCTGCTCGTTCGCGATGCCTCGCGTCTTATCGAACGCGCTTTGGTTCTATTTGGCGAAGTCCTCGATCTGCGGGCGCACGAATTTCGCCATACTCCTCAGATCGGCCGCACGCATGGCGTGCATGCCGAACCCATCACTTTCGGCTTGAAGATCGCCAACTGGTTTTCGGAGAACCAGCGCAACATCGCGCGCTTTCGCGACGCTGCCGTACAAATGGCGGTGGGAAAGATTTCCGGGGCAGTGGGAAACGCCTCGCATCTCGGCCCGGAAATGGAAGAGCGCATTTGCCAGCGGCTCGGGCTCGCCGTTGCGCCCGTCAGTTCACAGGTGATCCAGCGCGACCGCCACGCGCACTATCTCTCGCTCGCGCTGATCGCCGCAACGCTGGAAAAAATCGCCCTCGAAATCCGCCACCTGCAGCGCACCGAGGTTCGCGAAGCGGAAGAACCCTTCGGCGGCGAGCAGCGCGGCAGCTCCGCCATGCCCCACAAGCGCAACCCCGTTACGAGCGAACAGATTTGCGGGCTCGCGCGGCTGCTGCGCGGAAACATGGTAGCGGCCTATGAAAATGTGGCCCTGTGGCACGAGCGCGATATCTCACACAGCTCGGTGGAAAGAATCATTCTCCCGGATTCGACCATCCTGATCGACTACATGCTCGCCAAGATGA
>WNEZ01004279.1_pt1 | contig 12382 bp, 8 predicted proteins | sample 5400521 | NCBI WGS metagenome assembly WNEZ01 (sample SAMN13153339, study PRJNA577476) | soil metagenome | isolation source: 120 cm saprolite under Douglas fir tree site 2 hole 1 replicate 1 | place: USA:California | collected 2015-04-18
CATTTGGCGCGAGCCGCGCGGTGATGGACTTGATCTCGCAGCACAAAGTTTTTCACGGCGGAACCTACAACACCAACCGCATATCGATGGCCGCCGGCCTTGCGACATTTCGCGAGGTGCTCACGCGCGAAACCTATACTCACGTCGGAAAGCTCAGCAAGAAACTCACGGAAGGCTATCGCAACATCGTGGCCAAGTCGGGGCTGCAAGCGTACGTCGCCAGCGCCGGAGTGAATGGAGCGCTGATGCTGTACCCGAAGGAGATTCGGAATTACCGTGATTGGACGACAATCGATGTCGACCTGTGGCGGCAGTATTGGTTCGGCATGGTGAATCGCGGAGTGTTGGCGCAGCCTTATTGGTGGGACGAACAATGGACGATTTCGGTCCAACACACCGAGGCCGACATCGACAAGCACCTCGCGGCGTTTGAAGATGTTGCCCCAGGGCTGGCGAAAGCCCAGTCAGAGCGCGGCGCTGCTGCGGCGAGTTCGGCCGGGCGCTGAGGAAATTCACCCGCGCACTCTGGTGCACGCGACTTGACGGAGAACAGGGTTGTCCAGCGAAGTCATTGCACCCGGTGCGCCGGCAGAAAAGGAAGCGCCGCGCCTGCGGCGTGTTCTGGGACGCTGGGACCTCGTCCTGCTGTTTGTCGTCGCGGTCTTTAACCTGAACGTAGTGCCGTCCATCGCCGCGAACGGCGGTGTGACCGTGTGGCTGTGGATCATTTCGCTGCTCTTATTTTTCTGGCCGCAAGGCATCGCGGTGACTGAGTTGGCGCAGCGTCATCCCGGCGAAGGCGGCGTATATTTGTGGGCCAAGAAAGAATTTGGCGATTTTCATGGATTTCTGTCGGGCTGGTGCTACTGGACCAATAATATGATGTATGTGCCCACCATCATGCTGTACTTCGTTGGTGTGTCCGTCTTTGTATTAGGGCCGGGGCACCAGTTGTTGGCGGATAACAAAGTGTTCGCGCTCAGCGCCTCGATCGCTCTCCTTGCCGTCCTCGTGGTGCTGAACGTGATCGGCTTGGGCGTGGGAAAGTGGATCAACAATGTCGGCGCGGTGGGGACTTTCTTTGCCGCGGCGGTGCTGATCGGGCTCGGGGGCATCATTTGGCTCCGCTTCGGGACGTCCGTGAGCGCGGCGGATTTTCAGATTCCCGCAAATCCGAGATTTGTTTTGAACTCTTTCGGTGTGATTTGTTTTGGCTTGGTGGGTCTTGAGTTGGCGTCCGTGATGGGCGATGAGATCGAGAATCCCCGGCGCATTTTGCCTGGCGCGGTGGCTTGGGGCGGAGTTTTGTCCGGGCTTCTCTACATAGGTGCGACGCTCACCTTGCTGATTGCGGTCAGCAAGCAAGACATCAGCGTATTGCAAGGCATCGTGCAAGCCGTCAGCCACATGGCCGGCAGAGTGGGAGCGGGCTGGATTGTCGCACCGTTTGCGTTCTTACTCAGTGTATCGATCGCCGGAATAGGCTCGGCGTGGCTGGCTGGGTCCGCGCGCATTCCCTTCGTTGCCGGGCTTGATTCGTACATGCCCTCGTGGCTCGGCAAAGTGCATCCCTCGTATTCCACGCCATACGCGGCCTTAATCGTGCATGCCAGCGTATCCATGATTCTCGTCGTCGTGAATTTCACAGCCGCGGGAGTGCAGGAAACGTTTCAAAAACTGTTGTCGCTGGCGGTAGTGCTGCAGTTGGTTCCGTTTCTCTACATGTTCGGAGCGCTGCTGAAAATCGCCTCTCAACGATCCTTCACCAAGGCGCAATACGACAAACCGACGTTGCTGTTTGCAGGTGCCAGCGGCCTTGTGACCACGACGCTTGGCATCGCTCTGGCTTTTTTCCCCGCGGCGCAGATCACGTCGATTCTTTCGTACGAGATATGGATGTTTGGCGGGACGCTGTTCTTTGTAGGATTGGCGGCGTTTTTCTTTTTTGTGTATGGCCGGCGTAAAGCGGCGCGCAAGTTAGCCGAAGTTGCCGCAGCAGGATGATCGTTTCGCCCGTCGCTGATCGGGCGCTTGACTGGAATTGGGGGGCTGTTATGGCGGGCAGTGTAAAGGCGGAGGTACGAACCTATCGGAACTTCGTGAACGGGCAATGGGTGGGGAGCGCATCAGGCCAGACGTTTCCGGTTTACGACCCTTCAACCGAAGAAGTGATCGCTCGCGTCAGTGCCGCCGACAAAACAGATGTAGATGTGGCGGTGAAGGCGGCTCGGGACGCCTTTGATTCCGGGCCGTGGGCGAAAACGACGGCGCAGGACCGCGGGCGCGTTCTGTTCAAGCTGGCGGACAAAATTCGCCAGAACGCCGCGAGCCTGGCCGATCTCGAATCGCGCAACACCGGCAAGCCGATCGTTGAAGCGGAATACGACATCGCCGACGTGGCCACCTGCTTTGAATACTACGGCGGGCTGGCAACAAAGATTCTGGGGCACGTCAACCCGGTGCCGGCCAATGCTCTGAGCTTCACGCTACGAGAGCCTATGGGCGTAGCGGCGCAAATCATTCCCTGGAACTATCCCCTTCTGATGGCGGCATGGAAGCTGGCGCCGGCGCTGGCTGCCGGCTGCACTTGCATTCTGAAGCCAGCAGAGCAAACGCCGCTTACCGCCTTGGAATTCGCGAATTGGTTTGAGGAAGCCGGGCTTCCCCCCGGGGTTTTGAACATTATCAATGGCTTCGGTGAGAGCACTGGAGCAGCTCTGGTGGCCCATCCGGGTGTCGATAAGGTCGCATTCACCGGGAGCGCGGCCGTCGGCAAAATTATCGTGAAGAGCGCCGCAGATACACTGAAGCGCGTGACGCTCGAACTCGGCGGCAAGTCGCCGAACATTTTCTTCGCGGAAGCGGACTGGGAAGCCGCTGTTGATGGTGCGTTGTTCGGCGTATTCATCAATCAAGGCGAAGTCTGCTCAGCCGGCAGCCGCATTCTGGTGGAAAAGAAAATCTATACCAAGTTCGTGGAATCGATGACGGAAAAAGCCAAGCGCATCAAGCTCGGCCCGCCGCTTGAACGCGAAACCAAGATGGGCCCGCTGGTCAGCAAGGAACAGTACGATCGCGTACAGTCCTATCTCGAAGTCGGAAAGAAGGAAGCCAAAGTCGCGATTGGCGGCGGCCGGCCGAAACAATTCGCCAAAGGCTATTACGTAGACCCTACGATTTTCTACGACGTGGAAAACAGCGCACGCATCGCGCGGGAAGAAATCTTCGGACCGGTGGCGTCCGTGATTCCGTTCGACGGGGAAGCGGACGCGATTCGCATTGCCAATGATACGCCTTACGGTTTGGCGGCCGCGGTCTGGACCCGCGACATCTACAAAGCCTTTCGCGTCGTAAAGTCTCTGCGCGCCGGCATCGTTTGGGTGAATCACATGCAGCCGACGTACGTCGAAGCGCCGTGGGGCGGCTACAAGCAGTCTGGCTTCGGTCGCGAGCTCGGCCCCTGGGGCCTGGAAGAATATCTTGAAACCAAACAGGTTTTTGTGAACCTCGACGAAACTCCAATCGGGTGGTACTGAAATGCCTACGATTCAGATTCGCACGGAAATTCCCGGACCGCGTTCGCGGGCCTTGATGGCCCGGCGGGAAGCCGCGGTTCCTCGCGGGCCTAGTAACAGCACGCCGATCTTCATAGCGTCCGCGGAAGGGGCGACGCTCGAGGACGTGGACGGCAATCGCTATCTCGATTTTGCCGGCGGCATTGGATGCCTCAACGTCGGCCACCGCTCGCCGCGTGTCATTTCGGCATTGCGCGCTCAGCTCGAGAAGCACTTGCACCTCTGCTTCGCGGTGACTCCGTACGAAAGCTACGTTGCCCTGGCGGAAAAATTAAACGCGCTGACGCCTGGAAAAGGTCCCAAGAAAACCATCATCGTGAATACCGGCGCGGAAGCAGTGGAGAACGCGGTCAAAATCGCGCGGGCCTATACCAAGCGCCCCGCGGTGATTTGTTTTGAGGACGCATTTCATGGCCGCACATTGCTGACCATGACGCTCACCAGCAAGACCCATCCCTACAAGGCGGGCTTCCAACCGTTTGCCAGCGATGTGTATCGCATACCGTTCGCCTATCCGTATCGCGCGGTGAAAGGGGCCACTGCGGAAACTTTCGCGCGCCATCTTGAGGACGCGTTCAAACGTATTGTCGCGCCGGAGTCGGTGGCTGCGGTGATCGCCGAGCCAGTCCTGGGTGAAGGCGGATTTATCGTTCCGCCGAAGGATTACTTCGCGCTCCTGCAAAAGATTTGCCGCCAACACGGGATTCTTTTCGTCGCCGACGAAGTACAGTCCGGCTTTGCGCGCACCGGGAAGTGGTTTGCCAGCGAACACTTTGGAATTGAGCCGGACCTGATCACCATGGCCAAATCACTTGGCGGTGGCATGCCCATTGCCGCCGTCACCGGCCGCACAGAAATCATGGATGCGCCCGGCGTGGGATCGCTGGGCGGGACTTTCTGCGGTCATCCGCTTTCCTGTGTTGCGGCTCTAGCGGCGATCGAGACGATCGAGAAAGAAAATCTGCTCAGCCGCTCCGCCGCCATTGGCCGCCGCTTTGAAGAGAGAGCGCGCGCTTGGCAGAAAACATGGCCGCTCGTAGGCGAGGTGCGCGGCCTGGGCGGGATGTGCGCGGTGGAACTGGTGCGCGACGCGGCTACGCGAGAGCCTGCAGACGCGGAAACCAAGCAAGTGGCGCGTTTCTGCTATGAGCACGGGCTCATTACCATTACGGCAGGCACGCTTAATAACGTCATCCGGATTCTGGTTCCGTTGGTTGTCACGGACGAACAATTTGATGAAGGCCTCGGCGTAATCGAGTCGGCCCTTGCGGCGGTTGCGGAGCGTAAACAGGCAGTGCTTTCGCACGCTTAAGAAAGACTTATGCCGGCAGCAATCGAATCAATCAATCTCGGCTTTCTTCTCGATGGCCAATGGCGGAATGAAGGCGAGCGTATCGAGATCTCTTCGCCCGGCACTCGCCAGCGCGTAGGAGTCACCCACCGTGCTACCTCCGCTGACGCCGAGGCGGCCATCCGCGCCGCTACCCGCGCCTTTGAAATAACGCGCCGCATGGGTGGTTACGAACGGCAGCGAATCCTGCGCGCAATCTCGTCCGGTATTGAAAAGCACAGTGAAGAACTTACTCGCATGGTGGCGCTGGAAGCCGGCAAACCGATCAAAACCGCGCGCGTAGAAGTGGATCGCGCGGTCTTCACCTTCAGCGTGGCCGCCGAAGAGGCTGTGCGCGTGGGCGGCGAGTATTTGCCTCTGGATTGGCAGGCATCCACGGCCGGGCGATGGGGAATTGTCCGGCGCTTCCCGCTTGGGCCCATCGCGGCGATAACCCCTTTCAATTTTCCGATCAACCTTGTCGCGCACAAAGTCGCTCCGGCCATCGCCGCCGGATGCACGATCGTGTTGAAACCTGCTCCGCAGACGCCACTGACGGCTCTGCGTCTTGCGCAGATCATCGAACAAGCCGGCTGGCCGGCCGGTGCGCTCAACGTTCTGCCGCTCTCGAACGAGGATGCGGGCATTCTCGTTTCCGATGATCGTTTGAAGCTGCTCAGCTTCACGGGCAGCACCGCCGTGGGCTGGGCGCTCAAGCAGAAGTCCGGTAAGAAAAGAGTGGTGCTGGAGCTGGGTGGCAATGCCGGCGTGGTGGTCTGCGCGGACGCGAATCTGGACTATGCCGCGGACCGCTGTGTAACCGGAGGCTTTGGCTATGCCGGCCAGTCTTGCATCTCCGTGCAGCGGATTCTTGTGGAGGAGAGCGCTTACGACAAATTTCTTTCGGCGCTGGTTGCGCGCGTGCAGAAGCTCAAAGTCGGCAATGTCCTCGACGAAAGCACCGATGTCGGCCCGCTGATCAGTGAGGAAGCGGCGCGCCGCGTCATCCAATGGATTGAGGAAGCGGTGCGTGACGGAGCCAAGATTGTTTGCGGAGGCCATCGCAATGGAGCGATGGTCACACCGGCGATCCTGACCGACACAAAGCCGGACATGCGCGTGAACTGCATGGAGATTTTCGGCCCGGTGGTCACGGTGGAAAAATTCTCAGACTATGAAGCTTCGCTTAACACGCTGAATCGCTCCGAGTTCGGCTTGCAAGCCGGCGTCTTCACGCGCGATTTCAAGCGCATCACGCGGGCCTTCGAGACATTGGAAGTGGGCGGCTTGATGATCGGTGAAGTGCCTACTTTCCGGATCGATCACATGCCTTACGGCGGCATGAAGGACTCCGGCCTGGGGCGCGAAGGCCTGCGCTACGCGATTGAAGAAATGACCGAACCGCGCCTCCTTGCCATCAACCCCGCTGGCCTGTAACACGGCTAGCATAGCGATTCGTTTTTCCCAAGCGCAAAACAAACTTTACCCGTAAGTTGTGGCGCGTGCCGCTGGGGCGCTCTGATATACTCCACGACATTCTGTGCAGCTTCCGCAGGTCCTTGGGGGTGAGTGAGATGAATCGGATCAAGCCTTGCGTGTGTGTTGCAGTTTGCATTGCGTGTTTGCTTGCTCTTATTTGCGTTTCTGTGCCGATGGCGAACGGACAAGCCATCACCGCGACGCTATCGGGAAGGATTTTAGATACATCCGGCGGCAGCGTCTCCAAAGCGAGAGTGACCATAGCCAGCGCTGCCACCGGCTTCGCAAGAACCGTTCAGAGCTCGGATGCCGGCGAATACACCATTCCCGCTTTGCCTGCGGGTGAATACACCGTCTCCGTGGAATTCACGGGCTTCGGGAAGCAGAACAAGAATGTGATCTTGCAGGTAGGCCAGTCCGCGGAATTGGACTTCACTTTGACGCCGGGCGGAGTGGAGGAGAAAGTCGAGGTTGCCGTCGCCTCCGAGGTGATGGAAACCACGCGTACGGAAGTGAGCACAGTGATCACCGAGCGCCAGATCGTGAACCTGCCGGTGAACGGCCGCGAGTTCATCAATTTTGCGCTGCTCTCGCCGGCAGTGACCGTCGGCGACACGACGTCCGGAAGCACCGACGTGATCGTGGAACCGGTGACCAAGCTTTCCTTTGCCGGTCAGAACATTCATTTCAACTTTATTGCGGTGGATGGCGCGGATGACATCTCCACCGCCTCCGGCATTCAGCGCGGCACACCGCCGCAGGAATCTGTGCAGGAGTTTCGCGTCATCAACACCGATTATTCCGCGGAATTCGGCCGCGCCACCGCGGGAATCGTGAACATCATTACGCGCAGCGGCACCAATGACTGGCACGGCACGCTGTACGAATACTTCCGCAACGATAAGATGGATGCCATCAATCTCTTGCAGGCAACCGGCGCCCATGTCCTGCGCCAGAATCAGTTCGGCGCCGCAATCGGCGGCCCGTTGCAGAAAGACAAGACGTTCATTTATGGAAATTACGAGGTGCAGCGCCGCGGCGAATCGCCATTTTACAATTCCGCCGTGCTCGCGAACATCAAGGCCATCAATGAAGTGAAAGCCATCTACGGTTTGGCGCCGGAGCCCAATCTTGGCAGCGTCCTGCGCACCAACGATGCGGACAATGGATTTGCGCGCATCGACCATCGCTTTAGCGAGAGCGAGAATCTCTTCGTCCGCTATTTCGTCAATGATGGCCGTCTGCTGAACCAATCTCCGCTGAACGATGGGTTCGACCTGCCATCCGCGTTCAAGGACAATTTTTACCGCGATCAGTCGCTGGCGGGCACCATCGTGTCGGTAATCAATCCTAAACTGGTGAATGAGCTGCGCATGCAGTATGCGCGCCGCTCATTTGATTTCCCGACCGTTTCTACCCAGCCGCACCTGGAGCTGTCCAATACATTTACGGCGGGAGTCAACCGCGGCAATCCGGACTTTTACCGCGAGTCACGCTTCGAGATGGTTGACAACGTAACCCGCAGCTTCGACCGCCACACGATCAGCTTCGGCGGCAACTTCAATTTTGTCGACACCACGGAATCTTTTCCCCTCTTCTACCCTTTTGAAGCGGACTTCCCGAACCTTGGCGCATTCTTGGGTAATGACGCGGGCAGTCCTGCGGCAGTCGGTCCGCAATGCGTGTCGCCCGCCGGGAACCCGGGCGGGCCCGGGCCGGCCGGTTGCCAGCATCCCAACGTGATCTTCTTTGAGCGTTTCCAGGCTCCGAATTTCAATGAGCAGAGCCTAAATCCATCGGTCTACACGGGGACGCGTTTTTCATCGGCCATCCGCAATGCTGCGGAAGGCACGATGAACCATACCTACAACGGTCTGTACATTCAGGACAAATGGCGCGCGACCAGCCGGCTCACCCTGAATGCCGGCGTTCGCTGGGAATGGGAGACCTGGCCCACGAACGTACTCAACACGCAATGGAAGAACGTCGTTCCGCGCCTGGGCGTCGCTTACAACATCGGAACGAAGCGCAACGTAGTCGTGCGCGCCGGATTTGGGTTGTTCCATGGCATCATCCCGGCGCCCTTGCTCGCATGCCAGGAACCCTCGTGTGGCGGGACCATTGGGAAATATCCGGGTCGGTCCTTTGAAAATGGACTGAACGCCAAAACTGAACTCTTCGCTTTTGCCAGCTCTCCGGCGATCACTTCTTTGGCATTGCAAGGCCTGGTAAAGGACGGAGCATATCCGGATAACACCACGGACCCTTTCACGAATCCGTTTCCCGGCTGCAAGCCCATCTCCAACTGCGGATTTTTTGGGCCCTCCGTAGTTGTCCGCTTTGACCAGAATCACCAGAACCCGTATGGCGTTCAGGCCAGCCTGGCCCTTGAATTTGAGCCATTGCGGGATACGACGGTCAGCATAAGCGGACTGCACGTCCGCGGGGTTCACCTCGGCAGTTTCTTCAACGTGAATCAGCCTGACCCCACGACGGTCGCTACTCTGCACGATTCGCAAGGCCGCACGGGGCCGAAGAATCTGTATTGCTCCAACCCGCTTGCCTGCCCATTCACGCCCGGTGTGCGCACCTTTCCGATCGCAATCTATTTTGAAGCTACATCGCGATGGGACTCGCAGTATGACGGCTTGCTCATCAATGTGAACAGGCGGCTGGCACACAACTTTTCCTACGGCATTAGCTACACCTGGGCCAAGTCCATCGACGACGGGCCGAATCCCAGCTTTGTGCTGATACCGCAGGACAGCCAGAATTTTCGTGCGGAACGCGCCGTCTCCTCCGACGACGTGCGCAACCGCGTGGTGGTGAACGGGACGGTCACAACTCCGAAGACCTGGAATCCATTTGCGCGCGATTTCCTTTTCAGCTTGATTGCCGCGATTCAGTCGCCCATGCGCTTCACCAAATTCGCCGGCTTCGACGCCAACGGAGACATCTTCGGCAACAACGATCGAGTCGGCATCGAGCCGCGCAACACGTTTGTCGGCGACAATTTCCGTTCCGTCGATTTCCGGATCGCGCGCACTATTCCCTTTGGCGAAAAGAGAAACCTGGAATTGATCGCGGAGGCGTTCAACCTTTTCAACACGACGAATATCCGGTTTTTCAACACCGTATACGGCGCGTCGGATTTCTGTCCCGCGGATCCCTCGGCATTTGGCTGCACCGGCACAACGGGAAATCTGGAAGGTTCGCCGAACCCGCTGTATGGCACGCCTCGGGCCGTGTTCAACCCGCGGCAGCTCCAGTTGGCGCTGAAGTTTAACTTTTAGAGTGGAGTGGGGTACCCCCTCCCCCTTTTCTGTAAGTGCGGATTCTAAAGGCTTTGTTTCGGCTCGATCTGCAACTGCAGAAAACAAAGGGCTTACGGCTGGACCAATTCGGCTAAAAACCGGCAAAACGCGGAGTTTGCTCGTAAGTGCGTATTCTAAAGAACTTAGAGGCCAGGGAACGTATCTATGTGGCAATACCCGCAACAAGTATAGCAGATAGTAATTAGATGTCAAGAAGAATTTAACGTGTCCGGAGCTCAAACTCTCACGAATTTTCATTAGCGATGGAATCCGAACTAACTGGGTTTACGGCTATGAGCGGTCGCCGGCTACTTCTGCTCGGCGGCATCGCCTTGATTCTAACCGGGATGCTGTTCGGGGACATCTTCGCCGTGTTCACGCTGCACCAGAACGCGGCGCAGGTGGGGGCGAATTTGGCAGCGGCGGCGCAGGCGGCGGTCGCCGGGAATCGCGACGCGGTGCTGGCTAATTTTCAAAACGTCGGGGCGTTTCTCGAGAATCGCGGGACCAAGGTCGATACGCATGTGCATATGATCGACTTTGGGTATCTGGCGCTGATGTTGGCCATTCTCCAGCCCTGGGTGGCCTTCACAGAACGCTCAAAGAAGAGGTTGGCTTGGGTTTTCTTGAGTGGCGCTTGGCTGCTGCCCGTTGGCGTCTATCTCATCCATTATGTGGGGCTTGCGCACAGCCCGATGAAAACGATTGGCTGGGCGAGCATCGCGGCGGACTTTGGTGGTTTGCTCGTTCTCATCGTCACGTTCGTCTGCCTGCTTGGCATATGGAAGCATTTTCGGGGGAAACTCGCCAGCCCGGCGGATAGGCTGCTAGCCGATCGCAGCACGGAAGGGCAAATGTTATTTGCGGGAGGGATTGCTCTTGTTCTTCTCGGTTTCTTTCACGGCGCCTACTATGCCGCAACGGACCTTTACAAGCATGAGGCGCAGGATTATTCCCTTTTAGCGCAAATGAGCGCGGGTGCCATGGCGGGTACTCGGGTCGTCGTCGATACTGCGCTCGCTGATTACGGCCAACTGCAGGGCGCCAAGGCAGTGAATATCGCGGCGCATGCGCACAGCGTTGAATTCGGGTTGCTGGCTATCATGCTGGCGTTTTTTCAGCCTTATGTGAGCTTGCGTGCACGCTGGAAGCGCCGGTGGGCTGGGGCGCTTTTGCTTGGCTCGCTATTGCTTCCAATATGTGTGCTGTTGGAGATGCAGTTTGGTTTGGTGGCTGGCGGTTTGGCGGACTTCGCGGGACTGCTGATTATTTTCGCGCTGCTCGCTATGTGGATCGGTATCCTGCGATACACCGGCGAGTTGGACGCATCGGCGAGGCGGATGCCAGAGTCAGGAGCGCCGCAATGAGCAGTTCTCGCCGTCTTCTGATTATCGGGGGCATCCTGCTTGCGGTTTGGGGCATGGGCTACGGACTGTGGTACGCCGTCTTCGCCGAGCACCAGGCACTCGACAATATCGGAGCTTCGCTGGCTGGGAGTTTTGCGGCCGCTGCAGACCGAAATGCCGCCGGCATGGAGACTTCGCTCCAGCAATACAGGGAAGCGAAATATATCTACGATCGCCAAGTCGATGTGCATGGGCATTGGATTGGATTGGCGATGTTACTCATCGTTCTCGGCATCGGTTTTGATCGCGTAAAGTTCTCCGAGTGCTTTAAGTTTTTCCTCGCGCTGGGGCTTCTCCTCGGGTCGGTAATCTTTCCGCTTGGAGTACTCCTGCAGACGATAAGTCATGGCCCGTTGCCGAGAGCCGTCGCCATTGCGGGATCAGCGTTTGTGATTGCGGCCCTCTTAGGATCTGCTGCTGGTGTTGTCGCCCGCGAATCCGCGCGTGGTGCCCGATAAGGCTGCGATTATTTTCGTGCCCTGAATTTGCGCAGGCATTCCTCGTACGACTCCAGGGTATGGAAGTCCTCGAAAATCGAACTGGTCCTCACATTCAGCACGCGGATACGCTCCGGCACTCGATAAATCACTTCGCGCCCAGTTCGAGCGGTGAAAAACTCTGGGCGCACAGCCGCAGACACAATCACCGGGTGGCCGTGAGCGTTTTTGTGCCGCGGCATCGCAATCTCTTGCGACGCGGAGCGGTTGCGGAACGCGCGCACCAACTGTTCGACGGTTTCTGGCTTTAACAAAGCATGGTCTACCGGGTAAATCAAAAATGCAGCGTCATCACGGATTTTTCGCAGGGCCGCTTGCAGCGAGCTCAGTTGGCCCTCGCGCCATTTGCGATTGATTATGACTTGCGAGGATTTGGGGACGGCAGGCAAGATGCGCGCCGCGTCGAAGCCCAACACCACCAGACTCGCAGCCAAAAAAGCGCAATTCTCAACAGCAATCTCCAGCGCCGTTTTCCTCCCAAACGGGGCCAGCGCTTTTGGAAATGGCAGCGCTTGCGAGCTTCCGGCGGCCAGAATAATGGGGATGATTTTTTCGGGTTTGCGCATCCAAGGGCTGCGGCAGAATAAACGAAGGCGGCGGCAAACTCCAGCGCCTTCGGCTATGCTCTGTACACATTGTTGGTGCCCGGCGACGCGAGTAGGGGGTCAGTTAATGAAATGGTCCGCCGCTTTTGAAGAGCCTGAAGTCGAGGTGTGAGAGGCTTGCGGAGGAGGCGTCCCATGGAACTGCACACGATCGGCATTGATCTTGGCAAGACAGT
>WNEZ01004656.1_pt1 | contig 12374 bp, 8 predicted proteins | sample 5400521 | NCBI WGS metagenome assembly WNEZ01 (sample SAMN13153339, study PRJNA577476) | soil metagenome | isolation source: 120 cm saprolite under Douglas fir tree site 2 hole 1 replicate 1 | place: USA:California | collected 2015-04-18
GTGGACGCGCACCCAGATAGGCGCTGGCAAATAACAGGCGGCCACGTATCCTGGCGATATCCTCGCCTGTATCCATATGTGCCAGGGAGACACCTGCTGCCTGTAACTCGTCGAGACGTTCCAGCACCGAATCGCCCAAAACGATTCCTACCTTCAACTTGATACCAAACTTTTTCAGCGCGCCCAATAGCACCTCGCGCGCTGCCATAGGATTAAGTCCACCGGCATTGAGGATGAATTTAACGCCTCGCGGGATGGCTATAGGAAGGAGATCGAGTAACATAGGCGCAAGGTCTCGGGTATAGCCCAGGTTGGGGTCTCGCTGGCGATCTTTCTGGAGAATCGCCAGCGTCAATTCGGCCAGGTGGTCAGAAGCGACATACTGCACATTGCCGCGCTCGATGCTGGTCTTGATCGGTCGCCAGGAGTCGCCATAAAAGCCAAGCCCCCCGGCTATACGAACGGATTGCATGCGTTGTCTACCTCATCCCTAACAGTTCTCTGGCGATGAGCAACTGGCGAATTTCATTCGTGCCAGCGCCAATTTCGCCGAGTTTGGCGTTCCTCCACATCTTTTCGACCTCGAAGTCGGTCAGATACCCCCACCCGCCATGAATTTGCAAGGCTTCATCAGCGGCACGCATGGCAGCACGTGCAGTAAACAGCAGGGCAGCCGCAGCTTCTTTACTGACACGCTTGCCCTGCTGCGCCAGCCACATACATCGATGGGCCATCAGCCTTGCCGCTTCCAGGTCGGTGTACATATCGGCAAGCTTGGCCTGGATAAGCTGAAAATTAGCAATAGGCTGCCCAAATTGTTCGCGTTCCCTGGCGTATTTTAGGGAGAGCTCCAGGGCAGCTTCAAGACCACCTACCATGCTCACCGCGAAGAAAGCTCGCTCTAAATCGAGCCCGCTCATGACAACCTTGTAGCCTTCATTGACCTTACCAAGCACATTCTCCTCCGGCACAAAGGCGTCTTCGAAGACGAGTTCTCCGGTGGGGGAGCCATGCATGCCCAATTTCTCTAATTTTCGCGCAACATGATAGCCGGGCGTTTTGGTTTCAAAGATAAAGGCGGTAATGCCTCTGCTGCCAGCCTCCGGGCGCGTTTTGGCGTAGACAATGAGCATATCGGCGATGGGACCATTGGTGATGAAGACTTTGGTGCCGTTGAGCAAGTATCCCCCATTGGTACTGCGAGCTGTCGTCTGTATACCCATAGCGTCAGAACCAGCATTTGGTTCGGTGAGACCTAGTGCGCCAATCATTTCGGTACTAGCCAGTTTGGGCAGGTACTTTTGTTTCTGTTGCTCTGTACCGTTGCGCAGGATGTTATGTGCGCAGAGATTGAGATGCGCCCCAAAGGACATAGAAATACCGCTATTTGCGCGCCCAATAGCTCGGGCTACAAGTGCAGCCATTAAGAAGTCGCCGCCACTACCACCGTACTCTTCGGGAATGGCTATGCCCGTGTAGCCTTGTTCCGCAAGGCGTTTCCAGATCCAGGGAGGAAATTCGTCGGTACGTTCGATTTCGGCATTATGTGGTCGTATCTCGTCTCGCGCAAAGGCAAAGGCGCTTTCGTAGGCGAGCTGGTGCTCCTCAGGGAGTTCGAAGTCCATATTGCGGCTGTCCTTTCTGGTGTTCAAGAGCAGATAATGTTATGGGTAGTGTACGTTCATAGTAGGAAAGATTACAAGAGGTTTACCGGAGTAATATCTTCGTGTAGAATATTACTGAATACTGTCTCCAGTATGGAGACCCCATCCGTGTACTTAAAAATAGAATAGCACTTCTATGACTAACTCAGAAGGAATGTTTCAAAGCAATCATTATAGAATGCTTCACATTATTCGCAGTAGCGCAGATGTTGCTGTGAGATCATATCACGTATTCAAGAAGGAGGTATTTCATGCCCGATCATGTTATCTTGACCCCTGCAACCTCTTCTCAGCCCGCGCTCCAAGGAGCCAGGTCGCATGGATCTCTGGACGCCGATATCATTATCAAGAACGCGCCCGACCCGGTGTTCGTCTCCGATTTGGAGGGCAAGATCCTCTCCGCCAACGATGCTGTCTACGAGCTGCTGGGCTTTCGGACCGACCAGGTGCTGGAGCAATCGCTTTCGCGCTTCATCAGCCCGGAAGAGACGCGTGAGTTTACCGCCGCTCTGCGCGAGGTCATTGAGCGCGGGGCAACCCGCAATGCCCGCCTCAACCCCCGCAGCGCCTCCGGAGAGGTGATCCCCACCAGCTTGAACGCGTCTGCGCTGCGCGATGCCGATGGCAGAGTCATCGGAGCCATCGGCATCCTGCGCGACATGCGCGAACTGGACAAGGCCCGCGCTTATGCCGATAGCCTGATCAAGAACGCGCCCGACCCGGTGTTCGTCTCCGATTTGGAGGGTAAGATCCTCACCGCCAATGATGCCGTCTACGAACTGCTGGGCTTTCGGACCGATGAAGTGCTGGAGCAATCACTTTCGCGCTTCATCAGCCCGGAAGAAACGCGCGAGTTTACCGCTGCCCTGCGCGAGGTCATTGAGCGCGGGGTCATTCGCAACACGCGTCTCAATCCCCGCAGCGCCTCCGGAGAGGTGATCCCCACCAGCTTGAACGCGTCTGCTCTACGCGATGCGGATGGCAAAGTCATCGGAGCCATCGGCATCCTGCGCGACATGCGCGAACTGGACAAGGCGCTGGCCTACTCAGACAGTTTGATTAAGAATGCCCCTGACCCGGTGTTTGTCTCCGACCTGGAAGGCAAAATCCTGCAGGCCAACGATGCGGTCTACGAACTCTTGGGCTTCCGTCCCGACGAGGTGCTGGAGCAATCGCTCTCCCGTTTCATCAGTCCGGAAGAGACGCGCGAGTTTCTCGCTGCGCTGCGGGAGGTGATCGAACGGGGGGTGACGCGCAATGCGCGCCTCAATCCGCGCAGTGCCTCCGGGGAGGTCATCCCGACCACCCTGAACGCGTCGGCACTGCGGGATACCGATGGCCGGGTGATCGGGGCCATTGGCATCCTGCGCGATATGCGGGCCTATGAGAAAGTGGTGCGCGATCTGCAGGAATCCAAGGCCGAGTTGCAGGAAAAGATCCTGGACCTGGAGAAGTTTGAAGAGGTGGTGGTGGGCCGCGAACTGAAGATGATCGCGCTGGAGAAAGAGATCGAGAATTTCAAACGGGACCTCAACAAGTATAGAGGACCACTCACATGAACAGGGTGCCGCAGAGTGTCTCAGAGCCGGCAGGCCAGCACACCGTTGACGTGATACAGCTCCAGGCCGACCACCGGCGTCTGCTGGAGGAGAAGCAGGCCCTGGAGTTGCGCGTACATAAGGATGAGGAGCGCCGCCGCGCGTTCATTCATATCCTGAGTGATTTGAACATGGTCAACCGCAAGCTGGCCGACCAACGCAAAGCCATGATCCATATCCTGGCTGACTATGAACAGGACCGCAGCCGCGTGGCTGGGCAAACCGAGCGACTGGATAATTCGCGACGGGCGCTGATGCATCTCCTGCAAGATTCGCACCAGTCGAATCTGCGCCTGGAAAATAGCCGCAAAGCGATGATTCATATCATGAGCGATCTGAAGGAGACGACGGCCGAGGTCCAGCGCCGTGAGCAAGAACTGCGCGAAAAACAAGAACAGTTGGTCCAGGCGGGCAAGCTCGCCACGCTAGGAGAACTCACGACGGGCGTGGCGCATGAACTCAATAACCCGCTCAACAACATCGGCCTGTTCATCGGCAATGCGATTGATCTCATTGAACTAGGGGTAGTCGACGCCAACCCCGAGCAGATCTTGCATGAACTCTCTAGCGCTATGCAGCAAGTTCGCAAGGCCACCGAAATTATTTCCCACCTGCGCACGTTTGGACGCGCCGCTTCAGTGAGCTATGAGCCTGTGGTTATCGAGCAGGTCATAAAGCGCGCGCGCTCGCTGATGGCCGAACAACTGCGCCTGCGGCAGATCGAGGTGCAGATGCACTTCCCGGTAGAGGAGGTGATCGTGATGGGCAACCCCATCCAATTGGAACAGGTCTTTATCAATCTGCTTACGAATGCACGCGATGCGCTGGCAAGTGTGCCCCGGAAAGGGATCACCATCAGCTGCGCGGTGAAGACGGACGTTGTGGAGCTGCAGGTGGACGATACAGGTCCGGGGATCCCGGCAGGACTGGAGCAACGCATCTTCGATCCGTTTTTCACGACCAAAGAAGTGGGTGCAGGGACAGGTCTGGGCCTGTCTATCACTTACGGCATTATCAAGGACCACCAGGGAACGATCACGGTTCAGAATCGCCCGGGTGAGGGAGCGCTCTTCCTGATCCAGCTTCCGCTGGCACGTCAGGATGGGGAAGGAAGAGGAGGGAACGAGGTATGATGCAAGCGCCACAACCCTATATACTGCTGGTCGATGACGACGCCGCACTGTTGCAGGCACTCCCCCGGACCCTGGCGCTGCGCATAGCCGGGATCCAGACGGAGACCTGCGCCTCGGCAGTAGAGGCCCTCCAACGCATCCCGCAATACGATTACGACGCTATCGTGAGTGATATCAAGATGCCGGGTATAGATGGTTTAGCCCTGCTGACCATGATCAAAGAACTGCGGCCCGAGACGCCGACGCTCCTGATTACCGGGCACGGAGAACACGATCTGGCGATCCAGGCATTACGCAGGGGAGCCTATGACCTCATTCAGAAGCCGATTGATCGCGACTACTTCGTGGCCGCGTTGCAGCGTGCCATCCAGGCGTATCACTTGCGTCGGCAGGTACTGGAGCAACAACTTGCCTTAGAACGTCATGCCCAATCCCTCGAAGCGTTGATAGAGGAGCGAACCCGTGAACTGGTGGAGGCCAACGCGGCAAAAGATGAGTTCCTCAGTCTAGCCTCGCATGAACTGAAAACGCCCCTGACCAGTCTGAAGGGCATGGTCCAGTTGCTTCGCCGGCGAAACGAACGGAAAGGGGGGGTTGAACAAACAGAACTGGCGCACATGGAGCGTTCGATCCGTCGCATGGAAATCCTGGTGGATGATTTACTCAACACCTCCTTGCTAGATACAGGCATGTTCGCGTTGCATCTCAGAAGGTGTGATATGGTGAAGCTCTGCCATCACATCCTGGAGGAACACATCATAGGAACCGATCTGACCGTCACCTTGACTGCTCCCTCCGGGCCAATGGAGGTGGAGATGGATGTGGATCGAATGAGTCAGGTTCTGCTTAATCTTTTGTCCAATGCGCGCAAATATTCGCCACCAGGAGCGCCCATAAGCCTGACGCTGGAACGGGCGGGAGACAGTTGTGTCATTGCCGTGCGGGATCAGGGTGTGGGGATTGCAGTCGATCAGCTGCCCTACATTTTCGAGCGGTTCTACCGAGCTCCAGATATAGAAAGACAGACAGGATCGAGTGTTGGATTAGGGCTGGGGCTGTATATCGCACACAAAATCGTTGAACGACACGGGGGACATATCGAAGTCCAGAGTTGCCCTGGATGTGGAAGTACTTTCTCCGTCATCCTACCATTAGTACCTGATGTACCTGCATACCTCGACGAGGATGTAACGCCCACAACTTCTCTGTAAAAGCACATTATTATGATGAAAATACCAGGCGTGTTTCGAATCAGCCTACTTCTTGGTATAGCATTGGTCCTTGCGCTTATTGTTGTTTCCAGGCTCATTCCTATCAATCACAATGTGAGGTTAGTGGCTAGCAGCAACCTCAATCTCACACAATATGTCAATCCTTTTATCGGTACCGCCCCTGGCGGATCCAGCTTCGGATTTAGCGGAGACAGTGGTGATACCTTTCCGGGAGCTACCTACCCGATGGGTATGGTACAGTGGAGTCCCGATACAACATCAAATCTGCCAGGTGGTTACTACTACCCCGACTCCACGATTAAAGGCTTCAGCCTTACTCACTTCAGTGGGCGGGGATGTACGGTTTACCAGGACATCCCTTTCATGCCCTATGTTGGAACGATCGATGTCTCACCTGCCACGCATAGCTCAACTTACAATTCTAGATTCTCGCATAGCAGCGAGAGCGCACATCCAGGATACTACAGAGTTCACCTCGATGGCCCGAATGTCAAGGTAGAACTGAGCGTGACCCGGCGAACGGGTATGGGTCAGTTCACCTATCCTGCCTCAACTGCCTCGACCATGATTATCAACGCGGGGGGCAGCATCAACGGAAATACGAATGCTAGCGCGACTATCACGACTCGTAGCGATGAGGTAGCCGGCTTTGATACGAGCATGGTCGGCTGTGGCAGCAATCACTACACCCTTTACTTTGCCGCTCGGTTTGATCGCCCCTTTACCAGCTACGGCACCTGGAATAGAGGAACCGTCAACTACGGTTCTACTTCTAGCACTGGTGCGCAGTCGGGGGCATTCGTGATTTTCGATACGACCTCAAAGCAGGTCATCCATGTTCAGGTGGGCATCTCCTTTGTCAGTGTCGCCAATGCTCAGGCGAACCTGGCGGCTGAGCATGGCAACTTCAATTTCACAACCGTCCGAAACAATGCCGACGCTGCCTGGAATTCCCGTCTGAAAAGCATTCAGGTACAAGGTGGAACCCCAGATGAGTTGATTGCCTTCTACACGGCGCTATATCACGCTTTCGTCCATCCCAACATCTTCAGCGATGACAATGGGCAATATTTAGGCTTCGACGGAAAGGTACATACCGTCCCCAATGGACATATCCAATATGAGAATATCCCTGGCTGGGACGAATATCGCTCTTTGATCCGGCTGCGAGCCATCCTGGCACCATCAGAGACCAGTGACATCGCACAATCACTTGTCAATGATGCCTGGCAAGGTGATGGACACCTCCCCCGCTGGGAACAAGCCAACGTCGATTCGCATGGCATGAACGGCGATGGCGGCACGTTAATGGTCGCAGAAGCCTATGCATTTGGCGCCACGAATTTTGATACCGCGAGCGCATTGTCGGCGATGATCAATGGTCAATCCAGAGTACGTGAGGGACTTGGTGATTACCTCAATCTAGGTTATGTCGCTGCCAGCACCACTGGCAATTCGGCAGATATCACCCAGGAATACACCAACGCTGACTTCGCCATCGCCCAGTTTGCTCACTCACTCGGTGATACAGTCGATTACGCCACGTATCTCCACCGCTCTGGCAACTGGCAAAATATCTTCAACGCGTCCAGTGGCTACATTCAGCCACGCAACGGTGACCGTAGTTGGGTTGCGAACTTCAGCCCAACGAGTGATAATGGTTTCCAGGAAGGCGACTCCGCACAATATTCCTGGATGGAACCCTTTAACCTGCGCGGGCTGTTCGATTTGATGGGAGGTAATGGCACGGTCGTCGGTCGTCTCGACACTTTCTTTAGCAGGCTAAACGATGGGCCCAGGAGCCCCTATGCATTCATGGGCAATGAACCAAGCTTCGAAGTGCCCTGGGAATACGATTTCGCCGGGGCTCCTTCACATACGCAAAACGTCGTCCAGCAGATCCAGACGCAACTCTTTAAGAACTCGCCCGGCGGTTTACCTGGCAATGACGATGGCGGCGCAATGTCTTCCTGGTATGTTTTCTCGGCCATTGGTCTATACCCTGAGATAACAGGTGTGGGTGGCTTTGTCATCGGCAGCCCACTGTTCACCTCGGTGACGATGCATCTTGCCAGGGGACATACGCTCCAGATCAATGCGGCTGCGGCTTCCGATGCCGATCCCTACGTACAAGGCCTGGATCTCAATGGTCATGTTACAACAAGCTTGTGGCTTCCGTGGAACAGTGTTCAGAATGGTGCCACGCTTGATTTCACTCTTGGGAGCAGCACGACGAATTGGGGTAGCGATCCTGGGGATGCTCCTCCATCGTATCCTGCGACGCTGTAGACATTTTTCTGGTGTTAAAATATAGTTATCTCACAACGAGCATACTATCTTTAGCAGCTCAGTGCTTATGACAATGTGTCTTGCATTTCATGCTCTTTTCATGAAAAGCCTGTATACTATATCTCAGATGAGATGGATGCCGGTGACTTAATTTGTAATGGAGTACACTATGCGAATCCTGATTGCGGAAGACGATCAACGTTTGGGCCCAAGCCTGAAAAAAGGGTTGGAAGAAAATCATTACGCAGTCGACCTTGTATCAGACGGTGAAGAGGCCCTGGCGGTGGGGTTAGCAATCCCGTATAATCTGATCATTTTAGACATTATGTTACCGCTCATTGATGGTTTTGAGGTCTGCCGGCAACTGCGCGACCAAAGGCGGACAACGCCTATTCTGTTCCTGACGGCGTTGAGTGGAGTCGATCATCGAGTGAACGGATTGGATCTTGGGGCTGATGACTATCTGACAAAGCCATTTGCCTTCCGCGAGCTTGAGGCACGTGTACGTGCCTTGTTGCGGCGTGAGGGGGTTTCTAAAACAACTGAAATGCACTTCATGGATATCACACTGGATACGCGTAATCATGTGGTACAGCGAGGTGACCGTGTGATCAACCTTACCAGTAAAGAATACATCCTGCTGGAGTTACTGATGAGCAATCCTGGTCAGGTATTGAGCCGGAATATGATCGCGGAACATATGTGGAACATTGATGCCGAACACCTCTCGAACGTGATCGATGTATATATTCGTTATTTGCGGCGCAAACTGTGCGAATGCGGGGAACCAGATGTGATCTCGACTGTTCGCGGCTTCGGATATCAACTCAAGGAGCCTTGAAGTCAAGCACCCCGGCATTCTATGCCGGGGCTTGTGAAGCGCTCCGCCTTGCCAGCGGAGAGCCAACGAGGGTGACTGCAAGACTAGCTTATCCAAGCTCAGCAATGGGCGGCTGAAGGAAGCTGAATCACCTGGGCATGGCAGCTCACAGAACGAACGGGACGCCTCCCTAATCCCGCTCCGCTTCGGTGGTCAGCAGCGAAGGGAATATACTCACCCGAAAGGGGCTTATCGCCATGTTTGTTCCTGTGGTAGACCAGAGCCAGCGCCCATTGATGCCCACCACTCCGTCTCGGGCAAGACGCTGGATCAAGTGTGGCAAAGCGACGGCTTTCTGGAAAGGCGGAATCTTCTGTGTCCGGCTGAATGCAGAGCCGTCAGCGCGGGTGGTTCAACCCCTCGCCGTAGGCATTGACCCTGGCTCTAAAAGAGAAGGCTACAGTGTCCTTTCCGCCGCGCATACCTACCTGAATATCCAGGCCGAGGCCAGGGATGGCGTCAAGGATGCGGAAAAGGATTCGACCAGGATGCGTCGGACTCGTCGCAACCGCAAGACACCTTGCCGCAAACCACGTCAGAACCGCAAGCAGAGCAAGAAAAAACTGCCGCCATCGACCAGGGCACGTTGGCAGTGGAAACTGCGACTGGCCCGGTTCCTCTGCCAGATCTTCCCGGTCAGTGTGTTTGTGGTTGAGGACATTGCCGCCACAACAAAGCAGGGCAAACGGCGCTGGAACCGGAGCTTTTCGCCCTTAGAAGTGGGCAAGCACTGGTTTTACGAGGAGATCAAGCAACTCGTGCCGCTCCAGATCATGCAAGGCTACGAGACGAAAGCCTTGCGGGAGCAGTTGGGCTTGAAGAAAACGAGCAAGAAGCTGGCCGAGGTCTGGGAAGCGCACTGCGTTGATGCCTGGGTGCTGGCCTATAGTGTAGTGGGGGGGAAGACAGCCCCAGACAATAAGCGGCTGGTGTGCATGGCTCCGTTCGTCTGGCATCACCGCCAATTGCACCGTTTCCAACCCGAGAAAGGGGGAAAACGCAAGCCCTATGGCGGGACGCTTTCTCAAGGGATCAAGCGGGGAACGCTCGTGATCCATCCCAAATGGGGAAAAGCGACGGTTGGCGGAACGATGCATGGCAAGCTGAGTCTGCACGACCTTTCTACGAACAGGCGACTCACGCAATCCGCAAAGGTCATGGATTGCAAACCCCTGAAGGTGTTACGGTGGAGGACGAATCTTGTGCCCCTTGCATCGATCCCCGCGTCCTCTGCCCCAAAAAAGGAACGCTTCTTTCCTCCCCTGGCTGAAGCGCAGGGGTCTCCAGAAGCGGAGGTTCGATGATCAGCCTTTTAAGCCGCGTATGGCCTCCGAGCATTCGCGTCCAGTTGACTCTCTGGTTCATTCTGGTGTTTACAGTACTGATGCTGCTCTTTGGCACGGTTTCTTATGTAAATCTGCGCAAGTCGCTGCAAACAAATTTCGACACTTCACTGGAACTACGCACGCAGCAAATTGCTGCCGGTATCAATGAAGGAAATGATACCATCACTATTCAAGATGTGACTGGCGCGTTACCTGGATTAGTCGATCCTGATTCAACGAATGTGAAAGGAATACCACTGCCAAGTCCTCTTCCGACCAGTACACCAGACCAAAGGGAAACACACGCCGATGTCGATCTTGGAGCGCTCGTACGCATTTTGAACGCCAGGGGCGAGGCAGTCTATGTCACTCCTGCCTTTTTAGCCCTCAACATACCATCTATTAGCGTGGCAGGGCCACTGCACGGTAACGCCTGGGAAGGCACAGTGACCGCGCAAAACGGGGAAACAGTACGTCTCTATAGTGCAGCACTGATTGATAATGGCACTGTCTATGGTGTCGTACAAGTTGGAGAATCGCTGGCTCCGCTGGGTCACACTCTGCAGAGCGTGGAGATTGAATTACTGCTGATCGTACCATTTGTTTTGCTCCTGGGCATGATCGGCAGTTACTGGCTGGCGGCACATGCATTTGCACCGATCAAGCGATTAACAGGTATCGCCAGGCGCATTGAAGCTGGTGATTTACACGAGCGCGTACCGGTACCACGCAGCATGGACGAGGTGCAAAGCCTCGCTTTAACTTTTAATGAGATGATCGAACGCCTGGATAAGGCATTTAAACGCCAGCGTCGCTTCGTGGCTGACGCCTCACACGAGTTACGAACACCCGTTGCAGCGATCCGCAGCATGACAGACGTGGTGCTGGCACAGAGCGCACCCATTGAACCCGGGGAGTACCTGTCCGTATTACGCGATGTGAATGCAGAGGCTGAGCGGCTCGGCCATCTGATCAACGATCTACTGGCGCTAGCGCGTACTGACGAAAATCAGGTGCTGCTCGAACGCGAACCTGTGCGGCTGGATTTATTGGTTGCAGATGTCGCAGCAACCATAGAGCCATTAGCAGCCGAGAAGAGTATCACCTTGGAACTGCTGGCGATTGAGCCTGCTACAGTGCTTGGCGATGAAGTACGACTGATCCAGGTTATTATGAATCTGATAGTTAACGCGCTTACCTATACTAATGCAGGTGGCAAGGTGAAATTGGAAGTTAGAGCGCAGAATAATAGTGCAATTTTGACTGTGCGCGATACAGGAATTGGGATAGCACCAGAGCACCTGGAGCATATATTCGAACGGTTCTACCGGGTTGATCCAGCTCGCTCGAGGGCAGCAGGTGGCGCGGGATTGGGTCTGGCGATTGTCGAATGGATTGTATTTGCACATGGCGGCAAGATAACTGTCGCGAGCGAGGTTGGACAGGGAACTACCTTCAACGTGATTTTACCTCTCGCAACCCAGCTATCCCTATAATGACCTTTTTCTCGTACCTGCATTTTATCTTAAAATCAAAAAATCCACCTCAACCTGGAAAATTTTACAATTTTCTGGTGTAATTTCATCTTGCCTTCATGTATGACCTGTATCCTCTCGATTTGCAAATAGCATCCATCTTATAAAAAGTGGGTGCATAACGGCACTTGAGCAATGGGAGTAGATACTTTTCATCGCCATATCAACGCTAAATAGGGAAAAAAGCAATATGAAGCAAAAAGATAGTATGAATAATAAGGCAAGCGCGGCAGTAGAGCATCGAAGACCAAACTCTGCAATGAAGTCCCCTACAACAGCACAGCCAATGGGTGCCACCTTCGCTGCACCGGAGCTGATAGGCCAGCAAGCTTACATTCCTGGTGGACGGCTCTGCGGTTGTCACAGCGAGTTCTTCTGCCTTTGCGACTCTTTCTTGGTATCACCTTTGTATATGCAGGCATTCAGAAACTGACCGATCCGCAATTTTTCAATCCGGCGGCCGCCGGATTTATCGGCAAACAGATTATGGCGTTTGCTATCGGGTCACCAATCCACGATTTTCTGATGCATGTCGCATTGCCTCATGCCATGTTCTTCGGTGCGCTCGTGGCTTTTGGTGAAATAGCGGTTGGCCTGGGAACACTTCTCGGATTTCTTTTCCGCCCTGCTGCTTTCTTTGGCATTTTGCTCAGCCTGATGTTTTTTCTCTCCGCTAGCTGGCGTGTACGTCCGTATTTTTACGGAGCGGACATTGTGT
>WNEZ01011923.1_pt1 | contig 12372 bp, 10 predicted proteins | sample 5400521 | NCBI WGS metagenome assembly WNEZ01 (sample SAMN13153339, study PRJNA577476) | soil metagenome | isolation source: 120 cm saprolite under Douglas fir tree site 2 hole 1 replicate 1 | place: USA:California | collected 2015-04-18
TGAGTCTAATATACAGCGCATTCATCACCGCTTACATATTCCATTGCCACGCAGACGAAAAAGCCAGGAAACACTTGCCTTAGAAGCTGAAGTAAGAGAATACAGTGAGCAAGGTATGACTGCTCCTGAAATTGCAAAAAGAACCGGGAGACCTGGGCGTACAATCTACGAAGTTCTCAGCCGGTTAGGTATTCCCCGCAACTATATGGGAAAAGCAGTATACAGTGCAACAAGCCCTCAAGTGCTTGCGCTTGAAGCTGAGGTACGAGCATACAGCCAGCAGGGAATGACCACTTATGAAATAGCAGAAAGAACGGGGAGACATTTGCAAACAATTTACCGCGTTCTCCACCGATTACATATTCCCATCAATCGCTCACTCAGGCGAAAAAACCCGGAAACGCGAGCGCTTGAAGCTGAGGTACGGAAATATAGCGAGCAAGGCTTGAGTGCGCCTGAGATAACAGGAAAAATCGGGAGGAATAGGAAATCCGTTTACAGTGTTCTCCGTAGATTAGGTATTCCTTTCAAGTCTGCGAAAGACACAGGACGCAGGCTGAGAAACCCAAAAACACTTGCATTTGATGCTGAAGTAAAATTGTATTATTTTTCACTCGGTATGAGTAGTAAGGATATTGCAAGTATAACCAGAAGAGATATGAAAACAGTTTATGCAGCACTCCACCGATTAGGTGTTCCCCTGAGAAAACAGAGCCGTAGGTCAGGATAAGAAGCACATCGCCTTTCACAAGACTTTTTGAGGCGAAAATTTTGATGGCTTGGTGGATATAATACGGAATTATGCGTACCAATAAAAAATGCCCAAAAAAATAGAGTAACCTCAAGTATGGTGGCCTTTTGCAAGGCCAGGCACACCGTCAACGGGTACTCTATTTCAGCACGTTTATGCAACGAAAACAGAGAAGCTAAACACGCTTAATGTGTGAAGCCTCTGTGCTCCATTGTGTCTCAAAGATTGAGCTTATCCTCAACTGTACATGAGGGTATAAGGAGGATACAAGGTACCCGAGGTACTTGAGCCACCTGCCCATGCGTCACCGGAGTTGACGGCGATACCATAGAGGGCAGTACCACCGGAAGCTGTAACCTGCGTCCATCCATACCCGAAGTTGTGCATGGTAAAGGGGGTATTAACACCTCCATTGAAATTGTAACCTACAATCCACACATCGGATGAGCTATCCGCAGCGACACTCCTTAGCGTGGTAACGCCTGACGGGTAATTGTTAGCAAAGCTGGTATCCTCTGTCCATGTCCAAGTGCTGTTTGCGTAGGTGCCGTGTAGAATGAGCGGCTTTGTATATGTGCCGTTGGGTTGATACCCGGTAGCCCACACCTCTGTGTCGCTGATCGCAGCAACACTAGTGAGGACAGCGTTACTGATGGAACCAACAGTCGGTGCTAACCACGATGAGCCATTATACTCATAGATTACGTATGAGAGAGGCGTTCCGTTAGTTTGACCAACTGCCCATCCGTAGGACGAACTGAACGAAATGCCGTTGAGTTGTCCACCTTGTATACCGGACATTGAAAGAGTTTGGGAGACAAACTGTGACCCGTTCCACTTCTCAATCACTGGTTGTGGCTGAGAGCCATTGCACCAATAGTAGCCAGCAGCCGAAGGTGTACTTGACGCATCTAAGGCGACAGCGTTAAGCCAGTTATTGCAGCTAGAGCTGCCTGGATTAGCGCTTGTTACCAGCGACCACGAGGAACCAGTCCAGTGATAGGCAAGTGTCTGTTTATAGGAAGGCGTATAGTAACCAACTGTCCAGGCACTCGTGGATGAGCTTGTCGCAATGCCAGAAAGGGAATTGTTGCCGCTTTGTGCAGTGGGCGAATACTTTGTCCATCCACTACCTGAATTGAGGTAGGTAACAGGATGGTAAGTGGGATACTCGTATCCCGCCGCCCACACATTGCTTGTGCTGCTGGCTGCCATCGCATAAATGACATCACTAGTCGTCGAGGAGGGCGAATTGTTGCTCCAAGCTTGGTCTGACACAGTTGGATGCAGCCAGGCTGCAACAGTATCAGTTGAACCACCATCGTCAACCCCATTTTTGATGACCCAGCTACTGACTGTCTGGCTGTGTACTCCTGACGAGTCAGCGTTCTGCTCAAGCACAATGATATGGCCGTTGCCGCTGGCATCCACACTGCTCGTGTCTTGCACGATTGCCGTGTGGTTGTCAGGGCTTGAGTAGCTGAGGACATCTCCCGCTTGTATATGGGAGTTCCCATCGTTCAGGACTTTCGAAAACAGGTTGGGATAGCCATTGGTATAGCCGTTGTTGTTAGTGTAAGCATCGACAACTTGGCTTCCGTTAGCATTGCCAACTGATCTGGCTCCGTATTTCAGGTACAGGTAACGCTTAACAAGTTCTGTGCATTGCCACTCTGCCTCTTGAGATGCGTTCGCATCAGAAGTAAAGTAGACGTATTTACCAGTACCAGTACCAGGCAGTGGGCCACATGCCCAAACACCTTGATAGGTTGCCAGTATACTAAGCACAGCCGCATCGTTCTGTCCTGAACCTGCATAGTGCGTGCCTTGATGGTCGTGACCATGATTGTAGTAATATTGGTCGCACTGGCTGAAAGCACCGGTATTAGTTACCCACCAATAAGGATTGGGAAGAGTAATGTTTGCCGTCGCATGTGCAACCTTATTTGGCACTACAAAAAACAAGGCCGATGCTACAAGCATCAAGCTTAACAGGAAGAGTCGAACCGGACGAACCGGAATTCGCTTACCCAATTGGGTAGTTCCTTTCTTTTGTGAACAAACATTGTGACTAAAGGTACAATGTACGTTTTGGAATTCAATCTTTTAGACTGTTAATGTGCGGGTGTGATTATAGCAGAGATAGATAAATAAATTATTAACTAAAAATTAAATAACACGGAAAAATATACTTTGGATACGAAGAGGTGGATTAAAACCGATGGGGGGTTACTGACTGAAGGAAATCGTGGAGGCAACTGCTTCTATAAATGGCTGCTTCATCCTAAACGCATCGTAAGAACCGACATCATAAAAATGAAGCTCATAAGGCTTACCGTCATTAGTAAATTCATAATAGACATAGACCCCGGTACTCGATGACGTTGACTCAATTCCTAGACCCTTTATATCCCGGTTTAAAATTTTCGTCTGTAAGAGGTAAATTTTTTCATTTGGCACAGGCTTTTCAAAATTATATATAAGACTGAAGCAAGCTTGATCTGTTGTGCAATTTTTTTGAAGATGATTGCCCCTGTTTATACGAACATGAACTCCTTCTGGCCCACCTAAATCCTCTGTTTCAAAATCCATTTCTTCTCCCCCAGGATTATCTATACGTCCCCTGCCTGGTATCATGCTATAAAACTGTACCGGAAGTTTTATAGAATAGCCATATTTCCAGTCTGTATAGGTTTTCCATGAAGAGGTATCAATAGGCGTTGGAGTAAAAGTAGGGATAGATTGAGTCTGGTATTGTGGAGGTTGAGGGATTTGGTTTTGACTGCTTCGCAGCACCAGCACGCTTATACCACCAATAACCAAAAGGCCAATAAGCACAAAGGCAAGAACCGGACGTACCGGCTGATGGAGCCTGCTCAAGACTGTTTTTTTTGCCATAGCCAGGTGATTATATCATAATGTTGAGCTTAGCTTTGTATAATGCTGAAGTATGCAAACCAGTACGGGGGAATGGTGAATATAACAGCACCTTATATGAAGTTGGGAGATACGTGAGGTTAGTTGTGGGCAATAACGTTTCCGGTGACAGAAGTTGTCGGGGTCGCGGTAGCCGGGTCGCCTGGTTGGGTGTCATAGACGACTGCGTTGTTGTTTGAGGGGTCGGTGATCTGAATGCGAATGCCTCCGCCGTCAACGCCGGTCACGAGGAAGTTATAAGTGCCTGAACCGTTTTTAGTGCCGTTGCCTGTAAGCGTAGCCATACTATTTGAGATAACAAGGGAAGAGATGTTTGTCGCATTGAAGTGGAGATTTGCCGCGTTAAAGTCCATGGTGAACTGCCTGACGCTTGTAGGCATAGTTCCTTGGTATTTATAACTGAGACCAAACGTGACGTTTCCTGTGAGGCTTGCATTTTGCGGATACGCACCTGCCGGGGAACTGAAGCGATGCCCTGCTGTAAAGAGACCCTGGTTGGTGGGATTGTATACTGAAGCATATTCTATAGGAGATGTTCCTGAAGCAATACCATCTGAAACAGTGATTGCTACAGGGTACACGTTGGCTGAGGCGTATCCCGAAGGAAGGGAACAACTCACTGATCCTGAGCCGCTGGCTTCCGTAACATTACACGCGTGTGAGCCGGTTAAATCTCCCCAATCTATAGTTGCCGTATGGGTGTCTGCTGTATCTGCATCTGTAAAGTTCGCCGAGGCCGTAACCGAAGTGTTTATTTGTACTGGATTTGGAGAGACTGTGACTACTCCGACAAATGGCGGTTGATTAAACGAGGTTATAACTTGTGACCATCTAATTAACGATCCATTATCATCAGGAAAGAAGCCTATCTGAAATTTTGACTCTGCTAAGGGTGATCCTGGGGGTACTAAATATTGCTGTAAGTTAGGAAATGAGCAATTACCAGTAGTCAAACAAGTGGTTACATCGGCGCCGTTGACAAACCAACCTGAGTCGAATTCAGAATTAGTAAACCTCACATCGATATTGGCTAATTGCCCCTGGGTTATCAACAGGGAAGAAGCCTATTTGATATTCTCCCCCTATTGATGTTGCCCCTGGGGGAAATCCACTCTGTTGTAAGTTAGGAAATGAGCAATTACCAGTAGTCAAACAAGTGGTTACATCAGCGTTGTTGACGTACCAGCCTGAGTCGTTTGCAACGTTGGTAATTCTAACATCTATGTTAGTAGTTGGAAAACCTGTAAAATCAGCAGGATTGATATTAAAAGTAATTGAATTTGTAGATTGGTCAAGAGTGATATTGGTTGCGGTAAAAGCAATGGGAGTCCAATTAGGGAAATCAGCAAGCGCATGGACGGGAAATAGTAAAAATAGGAGGAAAGAGAAGATAAAAGCAGAGAACTTTTTCATATTTGGACTCTGCACATACTATCACAGAGAACAGATCATTTGTCAAGCACCAGAAAATCAATTTACTGGATTTATACGGGTATGATATAGTTAGCCATTAGAGAGGAGGTAGAAAAATAACCTTTAATAATACTCTCTGATATGCCCGAAGCTTTTATACAATATGGTTGATCCTTATAGTATGTTTGTTGTCAATATTATTGCCAGCACTCTTCTTGGGCTTGGCATACTCACTTACACCTTCATTTATCCGAAGAAAAAGATTAACCTCGTTCTTTTACTCATCCTGATTTCTCTCTTGCCTCTTATTAGTTTACTCCGAAAGGGAACGTATGAAAGCGGTCAGTTAAATGAACACGCGAGCGCCGCTTATTCATTTTACGGCTCGCTTATGGAAGGAATAATTAGACCAGTATGGTTAGCAAAAGATTGCTCAGGATATGGCTGTCCCTACTTTATATTTCTATATCCATTGCCTTATTATATAGCTTCGTTTTTCCATTTTTTAGGATTTGGTTTCGTGTCAAGTATGAAATTATTGCTCGCAGTTTCTTTTATTTCTTCAGGAGTTGCTATGTATTTTTGGGCGAGAGATGAGTTAGGCAAGGTTGCGGGATTTACTGCCGCAGTCTTTTATTTATACGCACCTTATCACTTGTCAACAATGCTTTACAGAGTCTCAATCGGAGAAGTGCTTTCTTTTGTTTTTCCTCCTTTGATCCTTTTATGGTCAAAAAAAATAATTGCAACAGGAAAATATCAATGGATCGCTTTAAACTCGCTTTGTCTATTGCTGCTTATATTATCTCACCTTGTAACATTTCTTGTTTTAATGCCTTTTATCTTGGGCTATATATCCGTGTGCTACATCAGACAAGAAAATAAGAAAATAAGAAATCTCATGCATTTTTTACTTTCCATCGTATTTGGTGTATTGATTGCCTCGTACTATTGGCTTCCGGCTTTGAGCGAAGGAAAATATACACAGATAGGACTCTTCAAAAAAGTCTTATTCCAGCCGTTCTGGTACTATTTCTTCTCCCCATTTCAATATTATTTTGGTCTCCTTTTCCAGGGACACAATGCAGAACTTTATACAAATGTCGGATATATGCCCTGGCTTGTTCTTATCATCTCGCTTGTTTTGTTCTTTAAAAAACGGTTAAACACTTCGCTTAAATCCCTTTACCTTTTTCTGTTACTATCTTTCTTCGCCTATTTCATCATGATGCAAAAAATCACAGAGCCGATTTGGTCAGCAAACCGATTTTTATTGGATATTCAGTTTCCCTGGAGATTGCTGGTCGAAATCTCATTTATCATAGCTATGATAGCTGGAATTGCTGTAAAAACGGTAAATAAAATCTGGTTTACGGTTCTGATATGTTTTTTTGCGACATTGATTACCATTCTGAATTGGGGTAACAGAAAAACGGTTCCACAAACTACTGAGTTGTGGTTAAAGGATACGACAACGGTCGGAGAAGCACGATGCGAAGTTGAATTATCAACACCTATCTGGGTTAACAGGTGCGCTCCCTGGATCGGGAAATACCCAAAAGATCATCTGGAAAATATCGCAGGTAGCGCAGACATCAGGCAAATTTACCGCAAATCCACCAAGCATTCATACGTGATAGATGCAAGAACAAATGTAACGCTGAAAGAGAACACCTACTATTATCCTGGCTGGATTGTTTTTGCCAATGATAAAAGCGTGCCGATTATCAAAAATGATCGTCAGTACCCAGGGATAATTACCTTTAACCTTCCGAAAGGGCTGTATAGAATAGATGTTGTGTTTCTGAGAACAATAGATAGAATTGTCGGTGATACTGTCAGTTCAGTCTCATTCTTGGTGCTTATACTGTTTTTTCTGTTCCAAAGCGGCTTGAATATCATAAAAAGCAAAAAACTCAAGAGGACGACAAACTAGCATGTCAATCCTAATTAAAGGTGGAGGCTAAAAAGCGCGGCATTGAGATTAAAATGAAAAACCTTCATGGTGCATTCCTTACTGCTGCTGATGCCAAACCTAAAACAATCATCATTGCGATACCAAAAAATCCGAGTACAATGTAAACAATTAGAACAATAAACCTATCATACCTCTCTTGATATTCCTTATAATGGATCAACTTTAAAAATTTCTGTAAAACTTGATGTACAGCCATAAGAGAAAAGGAGAAAGGTAGCTGAATACTAGCAACCAGACAGAGAAAAGTCAATGGAAAAGCGGCCAGTAAATAGGTTTACAGAATGGGTAATTATGCGTATCTACGCCCGACAATTCACCAGCCTGTTGAAAAATGCACTTACCTGCTGAGCTTCATAAGAAAAGCAACATTCCTTACACAAAGGTCGACTCATTCGTAACGCTTGTCGTAACGTTTTTGGGACGGTCGATTCGTATCATGTGAAATGAAAGTAGATAAACTTGGAACATTTCTTTTCACATGCACGAAAGGAGGAAAGCAATGTCTTCCTCAACACATCCTCAAGGCGAGGTCAAACGATGGCACGTCATTTTGTTTGATACCATTGCAGGGCTCTTGATACTTTTTACGCTCTATGGAAGCCTTGGCGATCTCTTGTTACTGCCTGGTCAATCAGGTTTTCCGTCCATCATACATCGCTGGCATGAGGTTCAATCAGGTGCCTTCACCGTGATCCTGTTAGGAGGTAGCCTGTTGGCCTTGCTCTGGAAACCGCATACAAAACCTTTCGTCATGCAGTACCTGCTTCTCAGTATTGGCGTCGTTTGCCTCTTGTTTGCAACTGCAACTGGCATAGGGTTTATGCCTCTTGTATTGGTTATTGGCTTGGTGTTCATTGCCATCCTGGCTGCTGCCTACCCCAAACCTCGTGATCTGTTGAGCTTCAGAATGAATGCATCCTTCAGCTATCCACTGCTCGCGATTACCATCGTTGCAGCCATCTTGTTAGCTCCGATTATTGCACGCGAACTCAATTACCAGATTCTGGGCATGACACAGCAAGATGTGCATGCGTTGAACTATCACTGGCTCACTTCAGTAGTGCTAGCTCTTCTTCTCATCCTTGGCGGTTCATTGGCAGCCACCAGGCGACCGGGGTGGAGAGCAGTAGCTTGCATTATCGGCATTGCGTACCTTTATCTGGGTAGTATGGCACTCTTGCTTCCTGATTACGCCGGAAGTTGGGGAACAATCGGAGGCGTGCTAGGACTGCTTGGAGGCCTCGGCTACATGAGCGTCATCTTGTTTGAGGTTCAGAGAACCAGGAGAGCAGCACGTGTCTCCTCTCATAACAATGTTGCAGCCTGAAAAGGGGAAATCAATGTGTTGGAACCTTTAGCATATCGAATATAATTGAGATACACATACATCAATCCAGTACGAAGTGCGTATGAATGAAACTACCATCAGGCGTTACCTATCCAAAGTCTGGTGTGTCCCTCGTCCGGACACCAAACATTAGAGGAGAAGGTCTGTGAATCCTCCTCCTGCGACAATGCAGATGGTTACAAACAGTAACTCGAACAGTGATGAGCCTGGCCGGTTGCATGGACATTGGCTCATCGTTGCTCGCATTTCCTGGATCATGTGTGTCGCTCTCACATTGGTGATTTTCTTTGCCAGCCTCCCTGAGTACTCGGCACAACTGCAAACTCCCTGCGCTGGTACGTCATGTTGGTATACGCAACTTTCTGCTGGGCAAATCGAGGCACTCAAAGGGATAGGCCTGTCTCCAGGCGTTTACACAGTGTACACGGTCGCGCTCACGATTGCCTCGGTCGTGCTCTGTTTGGTGGTGAGTTTGCTGATCGTTTGGCGCAGAGCCGACGACCGCATGGCAGTGCTGGTAGCCATCATGCTCGTGGCATTTGGCCCGATCTACGCTACAAGCTCTCTCGTAGCGGTTCCCTCACCCTGGCAGGTGCCGAACGAATGCTTGTATTTCCTTGCTCTGATCTTACTTGTGCTTGTCTTCCTCCTGTTCCCCAGTGGGCAGTTCGTACCTCGCTGGACACGCTGGGCCTTTCTCGTTTTTCTCATTGGGCTTGTCCCGACGGCTTTCGTGGCGCCTGCCTTTCCTCCCTATGCACCGATTGGCCTGCTCACCACACTCGTGTCTTTGAGCGCGTTGGCGACCATTGCGATCGTCCAAATCTACCGCTACCGGCACCTTTCCAGTCCGCTTCAACAGCAGCAGACAAAATGGGTGGTCTTCGGCATTGCTGCATCGATTACCGTCGTTGTGAGCGGGATTGCGCCGACCTTGATTTTCCCGACGGTAGCTTCGTCTGGTTCACTCTATCCTGTGGCTCTCAATGCGTTCGCCACCATGGGGCCGCTCGTCATTCCACTCTCGTTTGGGTTCGCCATACTGCGCGCACAGCTGTGGGACATCGATGTGCTCATCAATCGTACGCTGGTCTATGCTACGCTGACGGTCTTGCTGGCTCTGGTTTACTTTGGTCTCATCTTCGTTTTGCAATACCTGCTGCGAGGAATCATTAGTCAGAATAATGACGTGGTTATTGTGGTCTCGACGCTGGCTATTGCGGCACTGTTCCAACCTCTGCGGCAACGTATTCAACAGATCATTGACCGCCGTTTTTATCGCCGAAAATATAATGCGGCCAAGATCGTGGATGCGTTCAGTGCCACGCTGCGCAATGAGGTAGACTTGAACCAACTGCGCGAGCATCTGATCACGGTGGTGCAGGACACGATGCAACCAACACATGTGTCACTCTGGTTGCGTGAACCAGCAAGTAAGTTCCCGCCTCCTGATCGCAAGCAATCTTGATACCGTTCCCTGTAAGGAGGTTGCCCCATGATGGGAAGGAAAGAGCGACACTTTGCTCCACTCATCAACGTTTCATTGGAAGAGTTGGTGCCACAAGATCACTTCTATCGCCATCTGGAGCGCACACTCGATCTCTCCTTTGTACGGGAGTTCGTTGAGAAAACCTATGCAGGTGGTGGTCGTCCCTCCATTGACCCCATCGTGTTTTTCAAATTGCAACTCGTCATGTTTTTTGAGGGAATACGATCCGAACGCCAACTGATGCGCCATGCGGCTGATCGGCTCAGCGTTCGATGGTTCTTAGGGTATGACTTAGGAGAACCCTTGCCCAATCATTCCAGCCTGACGAAGATCCGTACCCGCTATGGCCTTGAGGTCTTTCGTCGCTTTTTCGAAGCGATTGTCGAACAGTGTCAAGAAGCCGGACTCATCTGGGGACAAGAGTTGTACTTTGATGGGACGAAGGTCGCAGCCAATGCTGGGAAGGAGTCAGTGAAACCCCGCTTTGCTGTCGAGGCACACTTGAGCAACCTGTTCGACACGGAAGCTGAAGAGCCAGGTGACGAGGTAGAACAGCAGAGAGCACAAGAGGAGCCAGCAGGCAGTAATGCGCCGGTACCGCTTCCTGTTTCGCTCTCTCTGGAAGCCTACGAGGAACTCGCCCAGCACAATGCAGCGCGTCACGACTGGATTGAGGAAGAGGGAGCGCAAGATCGTCGAGTGAAAGGCCGCAACTATCAACGGATCGCCGATTATCAGGTGAGCACCACCGATCCTGATGCCACCATTATGCGAAGCAAAGGAGGAGTCGATCTGGGCTACCATACGCATTATGTGGTAGATGGAGGCAGGGCTCGCATCATCGTCGCAGCATTGGTGACGCCCTCGGAAGTGATGGACAATCAACCCATGCTCGACTTACTCTGGCGTACCCGTTTTCGCTGGAAACTGTGGCCACGACACGTCACCGGGGACAAGAAGTACGGTTCGGAAGAAAATCTGGTCGCCATCGAAAACCAGGGCATCCATGCCTACATTCCCATTCCTGATGTGGATCACCGCACCGAGTTTTTTAGTGTCGAGGCATTCACCTATGACGCCGAGCGTGACGTGTACGTCTGTCCAGCAGGCAAAGAACTGCACTTCGCTCCCTGGCATTCAACCGAGCGTTCCTTGCGCTACCAGGCCTATGGCAGGGACTGCAATCACTGCCCGCTCAAAGCCAAATGTACAACTGGCAAGCAAGGACGCAGCCTCTGCCGCAGTGTGGATGAGGACACGCTGGAACGGGTGCGTGACTATCAGCAAACCGAACCCTACAAAAAAGCCTTGCGCAAGCGGCAGGTCTGGGTCGAACCCTTGTTTGCGGAAGGCAAGGACTGGCATGGCATGCGCCGTTTTCGTTTGCGGCGGCTCTGGCGCGTCAACTGTGAGGCACTCATGCGAGCAGCGGGACAAAATCTCAAGCGGCTCTTGCAAAAACAGGGATGGGGACGGCGTCCAAGTCCCGCAGAGGCCATGTGTGGCTTCTTTTTGGCTGTTTTTGGGTGGGTGGCTCGTCTTTTTTCGGAGTATCGGTCTTTTCCATCACCGATAGGCTCACATTACTCAACACGCATGAAGCAAAGCACTGCTCTTGACTGATGAGCTTTGTAAGAGTATTTTTCAACAGGCTGTCACAATGTACGTCGTTGGGTAGGGGATTAGCGTTGCCTGGCTTTCAGGTCCGGTATGCCTGGCTGTTTTCTCCTGAGTCCGCCTTTCCGTCCGGCTACCCGTGCTTCCTCGCGTGTCCAAGTATGCGCTCTCCCTTTCTCATGAGCGGCTTTCCCGCCCAAGCCTGCGATGGCCCGCCGGTGTTCTTGTGACATTGAGGCGAAGCCCTGTTTTCCTCTCGGCATATATAATAGTAGAGTTTAGAGTACAGCCTGGCTGGTGTCAATCGGGGAGGGGAGCCAATCCAGACGCGTCGCACAAGATAATTTATCTCGACTTCTCGCCCTTTTCACGCTCGTCATACGTCATTGATATAGACACATCGAAGCAGCAAAGACGGAGTTTTCCCGCAAGATTGTAGGTTCGCTCTACAACCCTGCATTTTCAGATACCCTCGTACATGAGTAGCAGAGAAATCAAAGCGCCTGCGAAATTGGATGGCTCGACCATTGCACCTGTCGTGTTTTGAGGATATACTAGCTGATGGGTCCCCCGATTGCTGCACATCTCGTCGTGTTTCTGTCAACTCTCGTTGTCTCTCTCAGTTTCGTACACACACATTCGAGAAAGGAACCAACACATAAAGGAGGAATAAGCCATGTCCACCGAGGAAAACAAGGCCCTCATCCGCCGTTTCTATGAAGAGGGATGGAACGAAGGGAATGTCGCCGTCGCAGAGGAGATTTTCGCCCCTACCTACGTCTTGCACGACCCTGCCCTTCCAGGGCTTCCCCCTGGTCCAGAAGGCGTCAAACAAGTGC
>WNEZ01006629.1_pt1 | contig 12369 bp, 12 predicted proteins | sample 5400521 | NCBI WGS metagenome assembly WNEZ01 (sample SAMN13153339, study PRJNA577476) | soil metagenome | isolation source: 120 cm saprolite under Douglas fir tree site 2 hole 1 replicate 1 | place: USA:California | collected 2015-04-18
CTAAAGCGAGGAACTTTTCCCCCCTGTTGGATTGTTCCGTCAGTTACACTTTCAATTATAGAATACTACCTGCTCCTGGACTGTCGTAAGCTACTATTTTGAAAGGAACAACGACATGGAAGCAAATCCACGTGACCCAATAGCTGTTGAAGAAGCGAGAGCTAGCAACAGAATAAGTCCTGCTGCCGAGAGAGCAGGACAGCTAGCTCGCACACGCGTCCGCTATGTTATCCTCGCGCTTCTCTTCATTGGCGTCGTCATTAACTATCTCGACCGGGCGAATCTTGCACTCGCCCTCCCGGTTATAGGTGTAGACTTGAACCTGAGCCCTCTTACAAAAGGGGTGATCTTGTCGGCCTTTGGCTGGTCTTATGTGCTCATGCAGATTCCAGGCGGCATTATAATCGACCGCTTCGGACCTCGCCTGACCTTTGCGGTTTCGCTTTTTACGTGGTCCGTTGTTACCATGCTACAAGGACTGGCACGTACCCTTGGCGCTGGTTTCTTGATCGGGGCGCGCGTGACTCTCGGCATCACTGAGGCCCCTGCCTTTCCCCTGAACAGCCGGGTGGTAGCAACCTGGTTTCCCGCACGTGAGCGAGGGTTCGCGATTGGGGTCTACACCGCAGGGGAGTTTGGCGGGCTCGCTATATTCACGCCCATCCTCGCCTGGATACTCACAAATTTGGGCTGGCCTTGGATGTTTGTCATCTGCGGCGCTATAGGGGTTGTCTTCGCCGTGGTCTGGTACCTGGCGTACCGGGATCCCAGACAGAGCCGCAGGGTCAATCAAGGCGAACTCGACTACATTCGAGAAGGAGGAGGTCTGGCTGAGACCGTCACCACGGGTGGTAGGAGATTCTCATGGGCTGACGTGTTCGAGCTCCTCAGGCACCGTCAGCTCTGGGGCATCTACATCGGGCAGTTTGCGGTAGGGGTCACGCTCTGGTTCTTCCTGACCTGGTTTCCCTCCTACCTGGTCCAAGCTCGGCATCTCTCCATCCTCCACGCAGGGTTCTATGCGAGCGTTCCCTATATCTCGGCTATGCTTGGGGTGCTGTTCGGAGGCTGGTTCTCGGATGGGCTAGTTCGCCGGGGTCTCCCTGTGGGTCCGGCTCGCAAGACTCCCGTCATTTTGGGTCTGCTAGGAGCAAGCACCATCATGCTAGCTAATTATGTGCCCACTAGCAATATCAACTTGGTGATTGGGATTATGTCCATCGCGTTCTTTTGTCAGGGGATGTCCAATATGTCGTGGACGCTAGTTACCGAGATGGCCCCAAGGGAACTGCAGGGTCTGACGGGCGGTGTCTTCAACTTTTTTGCGAACATACCATCAATTGTGACTCCCATCGTGATCGGGATCATTCTCGCTTCCACCAACGGCGACTTCAGCGGAGCTCTGATATTCGTAACTGTGGTGGACCTGATAGGGGTACTGTCGTACATCTTCGTCATCGGCAAGGTCTACCGCATCGAACTGGAACGGCGACCTGTGCTGGGTCTATGAATTATCGCTGAGAGTGGAATGCTTTATCTTACCAGATGCTTGCGTCTTCCATTCTCAGCAAGCATTCCCAGACCTTGCATCATACCTCTGCTCGGAGAGAAGGAGCATGACCACGCTAGCCCTCTTCAGGAGGGAGCCAGCGTGAAGCCAGCAAGATCCCTGAGGCCACGGTAACCAGTGACTTTTCTTGATTGTAACTGTAACCCTTTAGCATGATTTAAGGAGATGAATCCCATGCCATTCTACATGTGTCAATTTGCTTACACGTCTGAAGCGTGGACATCGATGACGAAAAACCCACAAGACCGTAGCAAACCCATGGGTGAGTTAGCGCAGAAGCTAGAGAGTCGCGTGGTTGGCTTATACTACTACTTTGGTGATTACGATGGGATTTTGCTTTTTGAAGCGCCCGATGACGTAACCGCCAACGCAGTAATAGTGGCCTCCATGGCACCTGGGCACCTCAAAGTAACAAGAACCACCAGGCTATTTACCCCCCAGGAGACGGTGGAAATCATGCGCAAAGCAGGAGGTGTCAATTTCGACGCAGCACCATCCAGCCAATGGTTTAGTATTATACAGTGACAGGCAAGACAACGGATCCAGGCAGTTGAGAGGGTCCTTGTCGACCAGAGCAGCACGGTGTCCACCTGAAGGTGGTCAAATTGCAGCAAGCCAGGCGCGGCTTTGGCTTGCTGCTCGTGAGAGCTAACATCAGTATGAGCATCGACACGATTATTCGCACGATTAGCCTGATCCTGGCTCCCGTTGTGATGGTTAGCAGTTGCGCGATTTTTTGGCTCCCGTTGTGATGGTTAGCAGTTGCGCGATTTTTCTGAACGGCCTCTTCGGGCACTACCAGACCATCTCTGCCCGTCTGCGCGGTATGCATCGTGAGCGTCTTGAACTTCTACAGACAGTAGACATGAGCACAACTGCGGAGAGAACATTCAGTATCATTGTTCAACGGATTCTTGAGATTGATACACAACTCCCCAATATGCTGCGGCGGCATAAGTTGATCCGTGATGCTGTGGTGGCTATTGGCGTGGCTGTTTCCATCTTTATCACCAGTATGTTTATTATCGCGCTGGCGACTGCAGCCAACTCCTTACTTGCAGCAGTCATAGCGCTGATTGCGTTTCTCCTCGGGACAGGCGCGTTGTTGGTCGGAGTCATAACCACTACCATTGAGCTCTATCAGTCACATCGCGAAGTGTCCTATGAAATTCAACATGGTCTGAGCTTGAAGCAAGAGAAGCTGGTGCAGTTCAGTCGGCCAGTCGACGAAGACGAATAGCAGGTGTAGCGTGTGGGTGGATCCGTAATTTGCCGGGGACGAAGATTGGCATGGCATGAGGCGCTACAACTACTGCTCGTTTGCTTCTGAGATCTGGGAAAGAGAGAGGAGCGAATAGGCGGAACTCGAAGCAAAGAGAGCGATCTCTAAACCAAAGGGATGGAGTTTGGCACGCAGCTTAGAAAGCGCATTGTAGAGCGGTTTCAACTCCTTCTTCCGGGTACCCAGTTCCTGAGCACGCAGCAAGTGCAGGCGCTGCTCCTCTATGGTCGTCTGCCACTCTGCCCTGGCAGCGGTTTCAGAGGAAAGCCCGGCAAGCAATCCTGAATAGGAATAGAAAAGGCTGGCGCGTAGTACTTCCTGTGGACAATAATAGGGTAATTCCAACAGGAGAAGCAACAGACGCACATCGGTTTCTGTCAATAACTCCTGCAGCAGGATCGGGTTGTCGTTCTCTGTATGTGTGGAGACAAGTGAGAGGATCGAGTAGGTTGTATTCACGCTCAAGGCCTGGCCGACCGGTAGCAACCCCTCTAAAGGAAAGAAGCGCAGTTCATCCTCCCCGTCTGATTGTCCATTTGACGCTTCTTTCATAGACTTTTCTCCTCCGTTTTCCCACAATGCCGGTTGCCGCCACTCGATACCGCACGTACATTACTGAGCCTGAATTTCGAGCAAATCGTCTAAGCGCCACATAATCTTGATAATAAGCCGTTCAACCTCAGAATCATCTCTTAAGAGATGATTTCACATGTGTCAAAGGTGTTGGAGATAGATTTCGTAAAGAAAAGATATATCATATGCTATATAATAAAGAGTAAGGATAGCATGTTTCTTGCTAGAAAAGAGGACATACATATGAGTGTTCAACAGACGAACAAAAGAAATAAACACGAGCAAGCTTACAGTATTATTCGTGAACGTATCTTTAATGGTACCTATGTCCCGGGATACCGCCTCGTGATCGATGCGCTTGCCCGTGAGTTAGGCATCAGCCCGGTTCCGATTCGAGAGGCGATCCGGCGACTGGAAGCAGAAGGTTGGGTGGAATATCGTGCTAATGCTGGTGCGCAGGTGGCTGCGGTTGATGCCAGTAAGTATGAGGAAGAGATGAGTGTACTTGCTCTTCTCGAAGGCTATGCAACTGCACTTGCCTTACTGCATCTGAGTATAGACGATGTGAAACACCTGCGAGAGCTCAATGCCAGCATGTACAATGCACTCCAATCTGCTGATATACCCGCTTTCAGTCGTTTGAATAAGACATTCCACTTTTTCATCTACAACCATTGTCAGAATAACTACCTGGTTGAACTTTTGCGCGGAACCTGGGACCGCTTAGAAGTGAGAGGGCATACCGACTTTAGCTACATCCCGCAGCGTAGCTGGATCTCTATTGAAGAACACACTCGGCTACTTGATATGATCGAGCGGCATGCCTCTCAGGACGAGATCGAACAGATGATGCGTGAACACAAGCTACGCACATACGAGGTATATCGAAACAGTCCACGCTACACGTCCCACTCACCGGCGCTGTACGGGGCAGGAGAGAACGGTAGAACTTCGGAGTAGAGGGAACCAAAGCAAGCGGCATCCTCCTTTCAGGACTTGCCCTGGTAAGACCAGCGTTAGAGATATTTCTTTGCCTCTTCGAAGTCCTTGTAAAAGTTGTTCTCCAGACTGGCCTGCGTAAACTGCTTGCCGAACTGGTGCCGGAAAAAGGCGTTGGTGGAATAGCGCGTGTACGACAGAAAATACTCATGATTACGCTTGACCATCTCAAAGAACGTTTGCGCAGCGGTCGGATTCAGATTGAAATTGTCGTAGTTGGTGATGGCGTGGACTTTCTTGCCAAAGCTGGAGAGTTTTCTTTCGAAAAAGTCGGCCAGTTTCTTGGCGTCCTCCACCGTCTCAATGCTCAATCCCTCCAGGTTGATGTAGAGCATGTTCTCGGCCTCATCGTAACGCAAGCGCTCTTCCAGGCTCAGCGGCGAACGCTGCTGTAGCCCCATCAAGGCGTCGCGGAAGATGACCGGATCCATCTGAGCAAGGGAGCTAGCAATCCGTGGCACAAACTCCATGTGCGCCAGGATATCTCGCTCCAGGTCGATGCCAGGAGCGATTTCTACCAGTTCCAAACCATCAGGTGTTAAGCGAAAGGCGCCGCGTTCCGTGATGTAGTAGACGGTTTGCCGCCGCTGGAGCGCCTTGAGAGCACTGAAGGTCACCTGCTGCACCCGGCGAACGAACTTTTTCCCCTCTCCCTGCTCGAGAATGCGCAACTTCCCGTCTTCGATCGCGATTTTGCCTCCTGCTGTAAAGGTACCCATGAAGTAGACAGCCTTGGCATTCTGGCTGATGTTGATGAAAGCGCCTGCCCCGGTAAAGCGGGAACCGAATCGACTGACGTTCACATTGCCCACTTCATCCACTTCCGCCAGCCCCAGGAAGGCCTGATCGAGTCCACCACCGTCATAGAAGTCGAACTGGTAGGGTTCATCAATGATCGCCTGCGCATTGGCGGCTGCCCCAAAGCTCTGGCCAACAGCGGGGATGCCGCCAATGGCTCCGGTATCGATGGTCAGGGTAATCATGTCCAGGATGTTCTCTTCGTTGGCCACCGAGGCCACACCTTCGGGAATGCCAACCCCGAGGTTGACGATGGAATTGATCTTGAGGAACATGGTGGCCCGCCTGGCAATGACTTTGCGCACACCAAAGGGTATTGGCTGGATGGTGCTTCTGGGAACGCGAATCTCGCCCGTATATGCCGGATTGTAGCTCTCAGCGAAGGTCTGCATGTGATTTTGGGGGCGAGCGACCACCACGCAATCGACGAGAATGCCGGGAATGCGTACGGCTTTGGGACTCAAGATGCGTTCGGTAGTGACCCGTTCCACCTGCACCATCACGATGCCGCCCGAGTTCTTTACCGCCTGTGCCATTGAGAGCACTTCCAGGGTGAGGGCTTCCTTCTCCATGGTGATGTTGCCCTCCTCGTCAGCGGTCGTGCCCCGCAGCAGGCCGATCTGAATGGGGAAGGCCGGAAAGAACAGGTAGTCCTTTCCACGCAGGTGGATCAGCTCGACGAGGTCCTCTGTAGTCACTTCATTCAATCGGCCTCCCTGCTGACGCGGATCGATAAAGGTATCGAGTCCAACTGTGGTGATCGTACCCGGCTTGCCTGCGGCAACATCGCGGAAAAAGTGACTGACGACCCCCTGGGGAACGCAGTAGGCTTCGATCTTGTTTTCCAGGGCCAGTGCCGCGAGTGATGGTGATTGTCCCCAGTATCCACCGATGACCCGTTTGACCATGCCTTCGTGGGCAAAGTGATTGATCCCCCTGGCCTTGCCGTCCCCTATGCCAGCCGCGTAGATGAGGGTCAGGTCACGGGGAGCACCCGTTTCGAGGAACCGCGTTTCCAGAGCTATAGCCAACTCCTCAGGGACGCCAGTTTGCCCAAACCCCGAGATGGCTACGGTATCATTATTCAGGATGACGCGCACCGCTTCATCGACAGTAATGACCTTGTTGCGCTTCACGTCTACTCTCTCCTCTCGTCCCTTACCCTACCTCACTATCTGCGATACGTTGCTAAACTGCTCCCAGGCTTACTTTTTCCGGCGCCTGGCGAAGAGCCAGGGAATCCCAGTTGACCCAGCGCTCCGCAATTTTGCCGTTTGCAATGCGGAGAATAGTGATACCTGCCACTGTCACAGGTTTCCCTACCGGGGCGATACCTCTGAACTCGTGCTCGTGAGTGGCCTGCATCTTCCAACGAATGACCACCTTATCCCCCTCGGCGATCAGATCCTCTACCGTCCACTGTCCGTCGGGGAAAGCATCCAGCGCCCCTTGTACAGCACTCTTCGCACCAGCAAAACCTGTATCCATTCCCGCAGGTAAACTATGGTCAACGAAATCAGCAGCAACCAGCTCGTCAATCAGTGCGAGGTTCCCCTTTCCCCAAACCTCCTCCTGATAGCGACGAGCAAGAGCCTTATTCTTTTCAAATGACATCAGCAATCCTCCTCATGGCATAATAGCTTCATGCCTCTTCTCTTTACCGCCTCAGAAAACCCCTCCCAGAGGTTTGTCAAGCGCCACTCCCATACTCAATGAGAAGGGGGCGCTAAACGTATCTGATACATCGTAATTTTGGGAAAAAGCTCCCTTCGAAAGTCCAGGAACCGCCTGTGTTGTTACTTAACTAGAGAGAAGTATAACTGACTGCAAGCTGAAATACGGTCCAAAAGTTCCTCTATTTAGGCGAACAGCCCTTCTAATATAGGGGACTGTTCGCCTAAATAGAGGAACTTTGTATGGGACATTAGCCGGTTGTGTTGCAAAAAATCATCGAGGAACGCAATGGCCACGAAGTTCCTCGTCATTTTTGCAACACAACCCCTTTTGAGATCCACGACTGGAAGCAGGGTCCTCAGCAGAAGATGGAGACTCTCCCTGAGCGCTCAGGGAGGGTCTCCATCGTGCCTTGTTAGGGATTAGCCCACTGGCGTCCATCGTTCTGGATGAGATCGTCGGCTTCCTCCGGTCCCCAGGACCCTGCGGGATAGTTAGAGACGGTGCTCGTCGGCATGTCTCGCCAGGCAGTAGTGATACTGTCGACCATGCGCCAGGAGGCCTCTACCTCGTCGCGACGGATGAAGAGCGTCGAGTCCCCCACCATGCAGTCGGCGAGCAAACGCTCATATGCTTCAGGCGATTTGACCCCGAAGCCGCTTGCGTAAGAGAAATTCATATCCACCGAACTCAGTTGGCGGGCCGCGCCGGGAACTTTCGCGCCGAATTTCAGCGAGATGCCTTCGTCGGGTTGAATCCGCAGGGTCAAGCGATTGGGAACCAGCCCTCGCGTCTCTGTCGGTTTGTAGAGCTGGTGGGGCACCCGCTTGAACTGGATGGTCACTTCCGTGCTGCGTTTGGGGAGATGTTTTCCCGTCCGAAGGTAGAAGGGGACGCCTGCCCAACGCCAGTTCTCGATGAAGAGTTTGAGCGCGACGTAACTCTCCGTCGTTGACGTGGCAGCTACACCCTGCTCGTCTTTATACCCAACCACGGGAGCTCCATCAATGAACTGCGGAGAGGCGCCGTTCTCGCTGTTCTCCCACAGGATGTAGCCACCTCGTTGCAGCCCCTCTTCTGCTGGTCGAGTTCTGTTTCCTGTTGAATCATTGTTTGATCTCCTTGTTTGTCGAGATAGACCCTTCGCTGCGCTCAGGGTGACATGTTTAGAGGCTGTGTGTAAAGGTTGTCTCGAACCGCTCAGAGAGAGGCTTGACAGGATATGTACCATTTTGCTCGACGCCCTTGTCAAGCGATCTCAAACCACTTTCCACACAGCCTCTTAGTGCTGTCATCCTGAGCGTAGCGAAGGATCAGCGTTGTTCTGCTGAATATTACGGGCAGTGAGACCAGTTCTGCTTTCAACGATCTCAAACTTCACCGGGACCCCTGCTCTGATGGTACGGTAGCCCTGCCCGGGAAGCGCGGTAAAGTGAAAGAACACATCGTCACCCGGTCCATCTTGTGCGATCATGCCAATGCCTGCATTGAGATCGAACCAGCATACGACCCCTTGTGCTACCGGCAGGCCGTTTGCACCCAGCGGCGGTGCGCCATTAGCCCAGTCTTGCTGGGGAATGCGAATCTGCCGCACCTCTGGTGTGTTGTAAGCTTCGTAGCGGTAATCAGAACGGCTTTCCATGATTGCCCGCAGGTCGTGTCGTAGTTCTTCAACAGTAGGGCGGCCGACAAAGTACCACCCGTTATAGATGGCGTGAATGCGCAAGTCTGGTCGCAAGACAAACGTGTATGGCTGCGCACGATAGGCGTACTCGCCCTCCGTCTCGTCAAGGATGTCGATCTGCTTGATGACGGTGCGCTGCTCGTCCGACAAGAAGGGCCATTGTGCCCCCAAACCGGCACGAAATGCAGCTTGCACGAGGGGTGGATCTGCGCTCACGGCTACAAGCTTGCCGTAATTCACGCTCAGTTCCTGCTGAAACGCGACCAGCAGCCGCATTTGCTGCTGGTCACGTGGGCAGAAGAACCCGCGCAGAAAGACGACAATCAGCGGATACCCATCCAGGAACCCCAGCCGCTGGTCGAGGAGGCTAGGCTTCGTGAACTGTGAGAGTCGCACCGACTCGTTCTGGTGATTCGGCAAAACGATATCGGGGAACCGATCGTTCACCCGAAGATTGGTAGTCATCAGGGTACTCTCCTCCTGAGGAAATAGCTACATGGCCTTCTCATCAGCGTATCGCAAAGGCCTATTCATCTATCATGTTGTGTAGTCTTGCTGTGGCAGCAAACGTTACACATCTGCCACAGCAGTCATGACCTGTAATGCTCGGTTTCCCTTTGTAAAAGAAGGTCGTACCATAGGAAGGTGACCCCCGGCGGAGAGATTGAGGAGCTTGGCGTATGCTTGGTTATTCGCTCTTGCGGATCAGCTCGATAACTGGAATCAGGCGCGTTTTCGCTTTCTTCCACCCAACAGAATAGATCGTTGAGTACTTTTGTGCATGCTAAGACCCATAGCGGTACTCAGAAATATGGAGCACGCGCTTTTGAGAAAATGTCCTCTTACGGCCTACTCTTCCGCGAAATACTTCTCCAGCACGCCCCGCACCTTCGAGCGAGCACGGTGGAGCAGCACCCGCTGATTCGCCTCGGAAATGCCCAGAAAGCTACAGGCTTCATCTGGGGTCCATCCTTCAATGTCGCGCAAGGTAATGATCGTACGCTGACTGGCTGGTAGGGCTTCGATCGCTTTCTCAAGGTATGCACGCATTTCCCGTGAAAGCAGCCGCTCTTCGGGCATCTTTCGCCAATCCAAGGGGAACGAGATCCAGTGACCCGACCACTGGTAATCTGTCGGCAAGAAACGATCAGGATCGACAGCTGGCTCAGGGTGATCCGTGTCAAGCTCTGGGAGTGACGAGAAGGGAATACTGCGCCCTTCGCGCAGGGCACGAGTCTTAGCACGGTTGGTGAGGATGCGGAACATCCAGGTCTTCAGGGAGGACCGCCCCTCGAACCGGCCCAGGCCCTGAAGAACCCCCATCCAGGTCTCCTGGACCACCTCCTCGGCCACTGCCCGCGCTGTGACGTAGACCATGGCCAGGCGTAGCATAGCGGTATGATAGCGGTCAATCAGTGACACGAAAGCCTCCTCATTGCCGCTGCGTAGCTGCTCGATGAGACGCAGATCGTCAGAAGATGCCACCACATCTGCCAGGTTTGCTCTGACAACTGTTTGTTGGACGGTGGTCACGTCACACACAATCGTCTCCGTGTGTGCTGCCATGTCAGGCTGTTCTTTCGCATCGATAGGTGTCTTCACCATCATGTCCTTTCCACTGCAGAGGCTGTGCAGCACCTGGAGCACAAGCGTGACCATGTTCACGTAGGAACGCTCCTTCTTCTTATACTGCAACTCGTCAAATGATATGCTGACCTCTTTCCTACTAATGACGCGGGCGCGTCAAGAAAACGTCAAGCGCAGCGTCAAGAACAGGACGTCCCTCCCCATCAGACCACAGTGCTGCCACGGCAAGAGGGTTCGTGAAGGAGGCAATGGTAGTGTTTGACCTGGAACAAACTCACATGGTACGAGGGGTCACGATAGCGAACTCGCCAGGATGATGCCACGCTGCCAGATCTTGCTCAGCAGTAGCGACCACATCCCGGCACCGCCACTCAGTTTCAACGGCTCAGTCGATGGCACACCCGCAGCGGAACCGGTGTATCGTCCATCACCCCAGCTCCTTAGATATGCCAGGGTTTTCGTAACTATTCAGTAGGGTCATGAAAAAGCGGGAAGAACGGGATGACGCGAAAGTGTGTGATGAAGCGCAGACAGGAGTTCCATCCCTTGCTTGCGTAAGGTCGAAAGATAACTGCGAAGGCGACAAAACATCGCGACCCCATGTTCGGTCCGGAAGCAGCCAGAAACCTTTTGCTGGACGGATGACTCATGCGAAGATCGCGCTCCGCGAGAGTATTGGACTCAGCCGTCAACTACACCTCCTCCATCTCTAGAGGAAGGAATATTCACCGTTACTCATCCTTTTCATCCCTTGTATGGCCAGCAGTTTGAGATTCTCAACTATCGCCATAATTGGGGTGAATATCGCGTCACGTTTTACCAGACTCCAGATCGCATACGGACGTTGCCAGCAGCCTGGACAAGCCTGGTGCCTCATGATCCTCAAGTGGTCCTCGCTGCTGGTCGAGCTGCCTTTCGTGTGACAGATCTACTGGCTTTGACCCAACTCATCCAACGCATCGAACAGGGACGAAAGGAGGCTACCGAGTGTTAAGCCAATTATGCCGCAAGTGTCAAGGAAATTATGCCGGATATCTCACCAATATACAACCATTTTTCGAAGAAAGAAAGGCATTGTTTCGAGTAATTTGGTATCTTTTTCACTTGACATTTACCCTCAGACAGGTCATACTGGAAGCAATACGTGTTCTTTCTCAGGAGACCTTCATGTCAGACGAAAAGCTTGCCGTCTTGCGCCAATCGCATACCCTGCATCCGCATCCGGAAGGGGTGCGTGATCCCCTCTTTACCAGTGGATCGCCTTTCTTCGACCCACGCGATCTGGTGCAAGTCAAATATGAACTCTTACGGCGAGTGCGCCTGGATGGCTATTCCGTCGTTCAGGCCACTTCCTTGTTTGCGCTTTCCCGTCCCACCTTTTACGCAGCCTTGGCTGCCTGGGAACAGGCTGGGATAGCTGGCTTGCTGCCTGAGCCAACGGGGCCACGTCATGCTCACAAGCTCACCGAGGAGATCATCATCCAGATCCGCCCCCTGGCTAAGACCATGTCGCCTGCCCAACTCGCGCAATGGGTACAGGAGCAGCACCACCTGACCGTTCATCCTCGCAGTATTGAACGCGCACTCAAACGTTCGGCTCAAAAAGGGGGACCATCATGAAAACGTCCTGCAACGAACCTGACTATGAACCATTACGGGCCTGGGCCTTGCACCCTTCACCCGTTCGACCACCAGGACTCGCTCAGCTCCTACGTGGAGGGCTGGTCACCTGGTTGCCGATGGCGCAAGCACTTCCCGTTCCTGCCTCAGGGGAGCGTTCCCTGACACACACGAGCCAGTGTGCGGGAACGCCACTCTCGACGCTCATTGCCGCGATGATACGAGAGGTGTTGCCATGACGATCCCGTTAGCCCTCTCCCAAAAAGTGACGGCGCGGCATGTGCAACGTCAGGCCATGCTCTATGTGCGTCAAAGTACCTTGCACCAGGTGCTCGAAAATACGGAAAGTACCGCACGGCAATATGCATTACGCGAACGAGCGATTGCCTTGGGTTGGCCGACTGAGCGGGTCGTGGTTATTGATCAGGATCTTGGTCAATCAGGAGCTTCCGCCGTTGATCGAGAAGGCTTTCAGCGTCTGGTTGCAGAGGTGGGACTTGGTCATGTGGGGCTGGTCCTGGGCCTGGAAGTCTCACGTTTAGCACGCAGTTCGTTGGATTGGCATCGTCTGTTAGAATTGTG
>WNEZ01010258.1_pt1 | contig 12368 bp, 18 predicted proteins | sample 5400521 | NCBI WGS metagenome assembly WNEZ01 (sample SAMN13153339, study PRJNA577476) | soil metagenome | isolation source: 120 cm saprolite under Douglas fir tree site 2 hole 1 replicate 1 | place: USA:California | collected 2015-04-18
CGCAGCGAGAGCGCGTAGCCGCCGAACCAGCTGTTGAGGCGGTCGATGTCCGCTAGCGACGCCGCGAGCGCCGCCGCGGCGACGGAGCCGTCGAGCACTTCGCGCGCCCCTTCCGCTCGTTTCATTGTAACGGGGACCTCGAGGCCGGTTTCGACCGAGGGTGGCCTGAGATAGACGCTCGTGGCTCCGACACGCCCGGCCGACCGTCGGTGCTTGTTCGCCCGTCGGCGCGCAGTCGCCCGTCGGCACGAGGTCTATTGTCGGTCTGCAGTCGACCGTCGGCGTGCCGGCTGTCATCGGAGCGCTGTATGCCGCCGGCGCGCGGCTCGCGGTCGGCGTTCGTGCTGATCACCACCGGAGCAGCGCTCCTTCGGCGGCGAAGCCGGGGCCCAGACCGATCATCAGGCCCCAGTCGCCGGGAACCGGCGACTCCTCGCGGAGCGCTTCATCCAGTACGAAGAGGATCGTGGCCGATGACATGTTGCCGTAGCGTCGGAGCACCGAGCGCGAGTGGCCGACCTGCTCCTCGCTGAGCTCGAGCAAGGTCCGGGCGCGATCGATCACCCGTCGTCCCGCGGAGTGGAGAACCCAGTGCCGGATGTCCTCGCGCTTGAGCCCCTGCGCCGACATCAGCACCGCCGCCATCTCGCCCATCATGACCGCGCCGATGCGGCGCACGTCCTTGGAGAGGATGACGCGCGGTCGCCCGCCCGGATACTCGAACCCCATCGCGTCGAGATGCTCGGACCGGAAGATCGTCCGCTGCGCGACGAGCGACGGCCCCGGCCCATCGGTCGTGACGGCGAGGGCCCCGGCGCCGTCGGCGAAGATCGCGTGCGCCACCGCGCTCTCGAGCCGGTCGTCCAGGAAGTAGGCGGCCGAGCAGATCTCGACGGCGACGACGAGCGCCCGGCGCCCGGGATACGCGGTCACGTAGTTCGACGCCTGCTGGAGCGCCACCATCGCGGACGCGCACCCGGTGTCGCCGACGTGAACCCGCTGGATGTCGGAGCGACAGCCGAGCCGGCCGATCAGGCGGGCGTCGAGACTGGGCGTCAGCCGTCCGGTGCACGTCGTCGTCGCGATGAAGTCCACGTCGCGCGGCTCCCAGCCGGCCCCGGCGAGCGCGCGCCGCGCCGCCGATTCACCGAGCTCGAGCGCGCCCGCGCGAAAGCGGTCGCTCAGCTCGTCGACCGATTCGTTCGGGCGAAACGTCGCCGGATCGATCCACAGATAGCGTCCCTCGATATCACTGCGGCGAAAGAATCCGCTCCGCTCCTCGTCTCGGTACCCCGCGAGCGAGAGAAGCTGCGCCTGCGTGAAGCGGTGCGGCGGCGTCGCAGTGGCGACGGCCGCGATCTTCGGGTACGGCATTCCCTCCTCCTGGCGCGGCGTGTGGGAGTAAGATGTGGGCACTCCGAGCATACTGCGGGGGTCCAGCGCATGCCACTGTTCAGCTTCGAGGGCAAGAGCCCGAAGGTCCATCCGACCGCGTTCATCGCGCCGACCGCGGTGATCGTCGGCGACGTGACGATCGAGGAGCGCGCCTCCGTCTGGTACAACGCCGTGCTTCGCGGCGACTTCAATCCGATCGTCGTGCGCCGCGGCGCCAACGTGCAGGACTGCGCGGTCGTGCACGTCACGCCGCGCGGAGGCACCGAGATCGGCGCCGGCTCGACGGTCGGCCACAACTGCACGATCCACGCGGCGTCGCTCGGCGAGGAATGTTTGATCGGCAACGGCGCGACGGTGCTCGACGGCGCGCGCATCGGCGCCCGAGCGATGGTGGCGGCGGGAGCGCTCGTGACGCCCGAGACCGAGATCCCCGAGGGCACGCTCGCCCTGGGCGCGCCCGCCAAGGTGCGCGGTCCGCTCGCCGGCACGCCGGCCGAGCGCTGGGTGCGCGCCAACCCGGAAGGCTATCAGGCGCTCGCCCAGCGCCACAAGGCCTCCGTCCAGCCCTGCTGACGCCATGGCGCCGAAGCGGCTCGCGTTTCTCGTCTTCCCTCGCCTGACGCTTCTCGATCTGATCGGCGCCTACGAGCCCTCCGGCGGATCGCCTCGATGTCCATCGATTCGGGCGTGACCCACCGGATCATCGGCACCGAGGCCGAGATCGCCGACGAGTCCGGGCTGATGCTCAAGCCCGACTCGGTGTACGAGGATCTCTCGGGCTTCGATTTCCTCTACGTCTCGGGCGGCCTCGGGACCGTCGCGCTCTATCTCGTCGAGAAGTACTGGGGCGCCGACGCGCGGGTCCGGATCGCAGCGCAGATGGAGTACCGCGGCTACTCGGAGGAGTGAGAAAACCCGCATAGTTCCGGAGCGGGTGGTTGCAAGGAGTGGCGTAGCGCGGCAGGAAGTCGCAACCCAGGCGCAACCGAGTTCTCGCTTCCTCCCCTGCCCTCGTCGCGTGTGTCTGCTCGTTTCGGGGGAATTTCGAGCGCGCCACGCGCTACAGAACGCTTGTCCTGCGTTCTCCCTGCCGCGCGTCGTTCCTGACGTCACCGCGGCCCGCTGGCGCCGAATGGCGCGATGACCACTCGTCTCAGACCCGCCTCGACTGAGAACAGGAGCCTGGATCTCCCTAAGCCGATGCCGCGAACTCTCCGTCCGTATCGGTACTTAAGGCTTCCAGAGCAGGACCGCGAAAACCCGCACCTGGTGCGCGAGCTGGTGAGGTGCGGGAAAACCTCGTGTGGCTGCGCCAAGGACGTGAGACGACGGCACGGACCCTACTGGTATCTCCGATTCGAGGAGTTTGATCGACGAACCGGGCAGACCCGCTACCGACGCGAGTACGTTCCCCAGAGTGAGCTGGCGCGCGTGCGGCGGTGGATCCGGCGCTCCCGGGCCGCCAGCGCCGGTGCGCGCGCGGTCCTGAGCTTCCTGCGCCACTACGTCACGGGGATGGAAGCGCTCGCCCGGCGCCGGGCCCGGATTGGTTCAAGTACTACAAGGAGAGGATCCTGAAGTGACCCCCGGCCTAGAAAAGACCTGAGGCGTAGTCGTCCATCACCCAGTCGATGCCGGGAAACCATTCGATGTCGGCCATCACTCGTACACCTTCCCGTCGGCCGTCACTATTGCCCCGCCGCCAAGCACCGCGACTGGTACTCCTGGCTGCGATCTCAAGGAAGCGGCCACCGCCTCCGCCTCGCCCTCGGGCTGGGGCTCGGGCGTGTCCTGGGCCAACACGAAGCGAGCGGGAATCGGCGCTCGACCCGCGCCGGCCTGTCTGGCTCAATGTGGGTGGGGTCGGGAGTGGGGTCCACGGCCGATTGACGGCCAGTTTCGTGGGTGGATGGCTCTCGATCCAGTAGCTGAATATTTGGCGGCGGACGAACACATCGGAGGGTCCACGGCCGGCGAGACAAGCAGAGGGCAAAGCACCGCCGTCAGCAGCACCAACGCGACAACCGGGCCGACGTACACCCACGAGTCCAGCGAGTGCAGGAGCAGACCCGCCTCGCACAGATCGATCAGGACCTCGTACGCCTGGAACCCGGCGAGCCCGGGTTACCTCTGCATGGGCGGTCTCGGCGGCAGTGGCGACGTTGCAGTAGAATCGCCGCACAACGGGAATCGCTGAAGATGATGACCTACACGCCGCGGGCCGTACGCTTCGCGCGAGCAATCTTGCTCGTCGCCGTCGCTGCCATCCGTCCGAAGAGTCGCTGCGCAGTCTCATCCGGGAAAAGCTCGCAAGCGGTCTTCTCCCCGGTCACGATTGCACGAAAGTTTTGGGCGGTCTCTCCAACGGCGAAACCTGCGACGGGTGCGGTGAGATCGTTGCGAAGAACCAGCTGGTGATGGACTGCATCGGCGAGCACTACCCCAAGACTCTTCAGTTCCACGTGCGGTGCTTCTACATGTGGGATTCAGAGCGAGGAACGCCAGGGGCCGAACCAACTTGCCCTTCGGCCCCGGTCGTCGGCTAAGCACCTGGACTCGCCCTTCTGAGCGCGTCGCGCGCTGCGCCCTGGACCGCGTGCCACGGCGTTCGCTCCCACGCTGAGCCCGTCGCGCTCGTGGGTGAGTGCTCCATCCCGGTCGTGTAGAACGTCGCCCGCCAGCCTTTCTCGTCATACCGGGTGAGCTGGAGGTCGAAGTCCTGGCGCGCCATACCGACGGTGATGTGCCCGATGCCGGCCCAGGAGTCCAGCCACGTGCGCAGGGCGTGCAGGGAGCGGTCGTATGAAATCCTATCCATATAGATCGCGACGCGTCTCGCCACGCCCGGAAAGCTTGGCCCGTAAGCGATGAGAGCCCCTACCTCCGCCATCTGCCTCCAGTCCGACACCATCGGCAACCGGCTCTTGCTGGCGAAGTCCCCGATGCGCCGTCGCTCGCGGAAGAATATCGGATCTGGGAATATCAGAAGGGCGTCTGGCCGCTCTCTCGTGATGAGTGCGAAGGCGCCATCCAGCTGTTCTGGTCCGCGCGCCTCGACGACCACTACCTGCATGCGCAGCGTCGCCGCCGCAGTCTGGACCTCGCCCAGCCGTTCCAACATGGTTGGATTCGAAGGATTCACCAGGACGGCGACGCGGTGGGTCCCCGGCGCGGCCATCTTGAGAAACTCTAACCGCTTGGCGGCCAAGTCAGCTGCGAGGAGCGCCACACCCGTGACGTTCCCGCCCGGTCTGGCCAGGCTCGCGACGAAGCCGGAGCGAACAGGATCATCACCAATGATCATCACGATGGGTGTGGTCTTGCTGGCGGTCTGCGCCGCCTTAATCGCCGGGGCGGCCTCCGCCATGATGACATCCACCTTGAGACGAGTCAGCTCGCCAGCGAGATCGGGAAGCAGTGCGAGTCGTCCATCCGCGGATCGATGCTCCACGAGAAGGTTCTTCCCTTCGATGTAGCCACGATCACGCAGGTTTCCAAGGACGAGGTCGAGCATCTCATGCTGGCTGCGCGGAAATATGGGCGACAGGACACCAACCCGATACACCTTCCCCGCCGGCTGCGCCTCGACGGCGAGCGGTGCAAGAATGAGACTGACAGCGAGAACGACCGCGAGCCCGATCAGCCGCATGGGCACCTCGGTGGAGGATGGCTGGCGGGAGTCTAGCCGAACGCTACTACGTGCACCAGCACAGCCCTGTCGTCTGCACGGGTGTCACAAACCCTGCGCGCGGGCCGCCCCCTAAGTCCTTGTCTCCACGAATGGCCGCGACGGCTCTTGCTGCCGTCGCAAAGGTTGTGGTTCGTGACGCTGCCGAGTGCGGAAATGAAAACGCCCTGGGCCGATCCCAGGGCGCTCCGGAAGGATGCGCTGACCTTTATCCGTTGCGTCGTTGCCGTGCAACTTGGGCGGCGGTGTCCGACGTTTTCCGGTGCATCACCACGGCCAACCACCAGCTTCTTTGCGTCCTCGATCGTCCTGATAGCCTTCTCGGCTGCAGCCTGGAGGGCCTTGACGATCTCAGGGAAGTGCTCCAGCGCCTCGATTCGCACACTGCGAGACTCCTGCAAGAGCGGCGTGACGTCCTCGGCGCGGACGAAGTTGTAAACGTTCACATACTGGGTGTTGTCGTAGAACGCGCGCCATAAGCATCTTGTTGCCCGAAGCGACACTAGGGGGTAACGACTCTCGTCCGAGACAGCACCGACAACGGACGGGAGCTCGTGGAGGCCAGACACTCCCCTGTTATCGGTGTCCGTCCGTGGTGTCGGCGAAGCCCTCGATTCGCCGAATGTCCCGTCCGGTGTAAGTTCGGACGCCATCTGACACCTCCGTTGCCAAAAACGGCTCGTGCTGATACAGTTCGCGCGAGGCTGCGTAAGAGTGCGCTCTCGAAATCTTCCTGCATTTCGTCTCCCCGGGCGCGGCGTCTTCTGATCACCGACCCGTCTGCTAGTCCCTTCGACTAGCGGCGCGGATCATTCGGGATTCACCGGGGTTAACGCGTTCACCGAACGATTGCGTTCCTGCGCGTTTGTCCCCTTCGCAAGTTCGCCCGTCGATCCAGGGGATACCTGCACATGCGAAGACAAAATACAAAAGGGTGTCGTTCGCGGCGTGTCCGCTGGTTTCGCGCGATCGGACTGACGGTCAGCGGAATCCTCCTGGTGGCCGCCTCGAGCCATGCCGGCGTCCTCAATGCCTCCTGGACCGCGCCCACCACGAACACCGACGGGAGCGCGCTGACAAACCTCGCCCTCTATCGCGTCTACTACAGCACGTCAGGCTCACCGTGCCCGGGCAGCAGCTTCGTTCAGGTCGCGACCTCGCTACCGGATCAAACGGTCAGCTTCCAGCTCACGGGTCTGACGACTGGCTCCACCTACAGCATCTCGGTGACGGCCGTGGATGCGGACGGGAAGGAGAGCGCGTGTTCGGCCGTCGCCAGCGCCGTCGCGCGAGGCGATTCCGCCGTCACTCCCACCGGCACCGTAAGCTTCGGCAACGTCGCTATCGGGAGCTCCGCCACCCGGACCTTTACTGTTCAAAGCACCGGTACCGGCACCACCACGGGCACGGCCTCCGTACCGGCCCCCTTCAGCATCGACTCCGGCAGTCCCTTCACGCTCGTCGGGACCGGCGCGACCGCGACCGTGACCGTGCGATTCACTCCGACAATCACTGCGGCCGCGAGCACGAGCGTCAGCTTCACTGCGAACGGAGATATGCAGTCGCGGCTCGTGACCGGCACTGGCACGACTGCCTCGAAGACGCCGCCGCCGCTGTCGGAGGTAACATCGCCACGGCGACGGGCTCCGACGGGAGTTGAGCGTCCGACGCCTAAGCGGGAGCCGGTCAGTACGCCTGCCTCGGAACCCAGGGGACAGCGTCAAGAGCTACCACGGTCGCCCGGAACTCGTGCGACTGTAGAGCGGCCCTCAAACGACGCCAACGATCCGCGAGCCGTTATCGACTGGTTGCTGATGCGGGGGCGGTAAAGAGCCAGCGTTCGCCCCGCTCGCCGCACCCGAGTTGACTTGATCGCCGGTTCTGCCAGATCATAACCTCAGCGGCGACTCCACCCCACCCCGAGTAATCCCCACCCCACTCCGCCGCCGAAACTCCTCGCCGAGGGCGACGAGGTGCCTGACCGATCTGGCGAGCCGGTCGAGCTTCTGGCACACCACCACGTCGACCTGGCGCCGGCGGACGGCCTGCAGGAGCGCGTCGAGGCCCGGGCGACGCTCCCGGGCCCCGCTCACGCCGTGGTCGAAGTACTCAGTGGGGCGCCAGTCTCGTGCGGTCGCGTAGGCCCGGAGCGTCTCGCGTTGGCCGTCCACGTTTTGCTCTGACGTCGAGACTCGTGAGTACAAGGCGGCGCGCCGGGGCCTGTCATTGATCGCCATCACTCGCGGCCCGCCAGCAGGCTCGACATCCGCCGCTGGTACCGCGCCTGTCGCTTGGTGCTGATCCCCGCTTCGGCCAACGTCTGCTCGGGCGTGGTCGTGGGCGGCGCCGGCATCAGCGACCGCATGATGGCGAATATCTTCGCTCGGCAGTCGGGGCAGAAATCGCGGAGGTCATACGGTGCGGGGTCAGTCGGTGATGCGGCCGTGAGAATGGGGACGAATCTCGTCGAGTCAACTGTGGGGGCGGCCTTCCTCGCCATCACGCACCGTCCTTCCCTTCGAGGTACCGCGCGATGTCGGCCCGTTGTCTTTGCGTGGACATACGCGCGTAGATCAACGTCGTGCTGATGTTCTGGTGCCCGAGCGCTTCCTGAATGAGCTCCAGCGGCGCCCCGTTCTCCCGGAGCCGGCTGGCGAAGGAATGGCGAAACATGTGCGGGTGGACATGCTCGCCGACGATGGCCGATATTTTCGTGTTGACAATATAGAAGATCGTCCGCGTCAGGAGCGGCTGGCCTTTTTTGTAGCGGAAATACGAGCCGTTCGCATCGGCCCTCACGAATAGGTACGGCGACTCCTGCTCAATCCGAAGGTCGCGCACGCGGTCGGCGAGAATCGCGCGGGCCTCCGCCTCATCGCTGGTGCCGGTCGACTCTCTGACCGGCCGGCCGTCGACCGTATACAGCATGCTCCAGACGCGGCCGCCCCTCGTTCCGTTACGACGGAGCGAGCCGCGCACCTTCACGCTCACGAGCTGAGGGCGCACGGTGTCGATGTAGTTGCGCAGGATGGCCGCGAGTCGGGGGGTGACCGGCACCTCCCGCTGCGAGTCGCCCTTGCCGACGACGCGAAGGTGGCCGGCCTCGAGGTCGACGTCGCTGAGGCGCAGCGTCGCCAGCTCCTCGACGCGCAGCCCGCAGAAAAGCGCCGTGGCGACCAGCGCGTGGTTCCGGCGGCCCTCGAGGGACTCGCTCTCGGCCAGGTGCGCGAGGAGCCGCTCCTGCTGAGGAATGCTCAAGCACTTGGGCAGGCGCTTGGGTTTCGGGAGGGAAAACACGTCGTCGGCTGGGTTGACGCTGGCGTAGCCGTTGCGGCGCAGGAATTTGAAGAAGCTGCGAATGGCGTGGAGCTGCCGATTGGCCGACGTCGCCTTGAGCCCGCGTGTGGTCAGCCTGGCCAGATACATCTCGACAAGCTGGAATGTCACCGCCTCTGGGCGGGTGACGCCCGCGGTGGCGCAGAAGCGCGCGAACGCCGCGAGATCCTCGGCGTAGCTCTTCACGGTGTTCTTCGTCCGTCCGCGCACCGTCCCGAACCAGCCGCAAAAGACGGGTACGAGCTGGGCCAGCGTCGCGCCCGGACGGATGGGCGCCAGGACCGACGCACCCAGGGTTGCGAGCGCGTCGCTCTTCATCCCTCTACCGCCCCGAGGCTCCGCGCAAGGACGGAACAGAGCAGGTCGCTGAGCGCGGCACAGTCGCGGGCCAGCTCGAACCGCAAACCAGTATTGTCCGGGCCCCCGCGCTCTTCTTCGGCGTGGATTCCGGCCATCACGAGGTGCGTCAACGTTGCAGCACTTCGGGCGCTCTGGGCGAGACCCTTCGGGTCGTTCTGCTGCGTCGTCGACCAATCGAGGATGCTGGCCCACACGGGCTCCGGAGCGGCTTCGGGCGGGGCAATGCGGGCTATCGTGGTCTTGCTCATAGCGGCCTCCTTCATCGGTTGGGGTTGTGGGCCACGACTTCCTCTCGTCGCGGATATACTTACCCCCATGTATAAGACTTGTCAGGACCCGTTCTTGCCCCTATGCAAGCTCATGCGATAGAGTGAGCAAGCATGGGACGCCGCCGACTGCCCAAGGAAGTCATGAAGGAAGCGGCCCGGCTCTTCGGACGCGAGGGCGGCAAGGCCCGCGCGAAGAAACTGTCTCCGGAGCAGCGGAGCGACATCGCGCTCCGCGCCGTTCAAGCCCGGTGGGCGAAGGCGAAGACGCGAAAGAAGGGCGGAACGTAGCCCCGAGGAACCCAGCAATGCTGTGCAGGTCGGTCATCGTCCTGCTGCCGTACCTCGATGGCGCGCGGGGTTTAGTCCAACTGGTTTTATCCGCTACCAAGGAAGACTATGGGCGGTGAGTTGCACCGAAGCAAGCGGATCGGCTGGTTACGCGCCGCCACACTCGGCGCCAACGACGGCCTCATTTCCACGGGCAGCTTGGTTGTGGGCGTGGCTTCGGCCGAGCCCACCCAAGCGGCCGTCTTGCTCACCGCGGTGGCGGGTCTCGTAGCCGGCGCCCTCTCTATGGCAGGGGGCGAGTACGTATCGGTCAGCTCCCAAGCGGATACCGAGCAGGCTGATCTCTCCCGGGAGCGCGGCGAACTCGCTACCTCGCCGGTGGCCGAGCGAGCCGAGTTGGCGAGGATCTACATGGGCCGAGGCCTCAGCCGCGAACTCGCGTTCCAAGTCGCGGATCAACTGACGGCCCACGACGCCCTGGGAGCCCATGCCCGGGACGAGCTCGGCATCCATGAGATGACACGGGCTCGGCCGATTCAGGCAGCGGTGGCGTCCGCGGCCTCTTTTGCTGTAGGGGCCGCACCCCCCGCGCTTCTTGCAGCGCTGTTGCCTGTCGGGGACCTGGCGCTGGCCGTCGTGGGAGTGACGTTGGGGCTCCTGCTTGTCCTCGGGGGTGCGGCTGCTCGCCTTGGCGGCGCCTCGCTCACACGAGGGGCGCTGCGCGTCGCGTTCTGGGGTGCGGTGGCCATGGGATGTACTGCCGCAGTCGGGCGTCTATTCGGCGCCGTCGTCCAGGGGCTTTCAAACTGATGACCGGCGGGCCGGCGCCGATCAAGTAGCGCGAGCCAGGATCGTATCCATGACCGCGCATGCCGCCCAGTCCTCGATGACGCGCCCCTTCGACGTTATCACCTTCGACTGCTACGGCACTCTCATCGACTGGGAGGCCGGCATCAAGGACGCCTTCCGGGATGCCGCGGCCGCCGACGGTGTGAGCCTCGACCCTGTGGCCGCCCTGAAGGCGCTATTCGAGAAGGAGCCCGAGGCCCAGGCGACCGAGTACCGGAGCTACCGCGAGCTCCTCACGGATGCGGCGGTGCGGGTTGGGGAGCGCCTCGGCTGGACGATCAGCCGAGAGCGGGCGGCCTTCCTGCCGGAGAGCCTGCCTCGGTGGAAGCCGTTCCCTGACACCAACGGTGCCCTCACGCGGCTGAGTCAAGCCGGCTACGCCCTCGGCATCCTGTCGAATGTGGACGATGATCTCCTGGCGGGAACGAGACAGCATCTGGCGGTGACCTTCTCGCTGCTCGTCACCGCGCAGCAGGTCCGCTCCTACAAGCCGGCGCCGGGTCACTTCACCACGGCCCGAGAGCGGATCGGCGGCCGGCGCTGGCTCCACGCCGCGCAAAGCTACTTCCATGACGTGACGCCCGCGGTCGCGCACAAGATCCCGGTCGCCTGGATCAACCGGAAGGGCGAACAGCCCACTGGGGCCGCCCGTCCCGATCGTGAGTTTCGGACGTTGACTGAGTTCGCAGACTGGCTGGCCTGACAAGGATCGAGACTCTCAGACTGCGTTGCGAGCAACCGGATTGATGACCGATGAACGGGCGCGCGTGAGGGAGCAGAATCGGCGTCCTCTGGAGGTCTGCTACGAGCTGCTAGAGATCGTCAAGATCACCCAAAGCCCAAGAGTTCCGAGCAGAGAGAGGGGGAGCGATGAGCGAGGCCTTCTTCACCGCGACGATCGCTGTGCTCGCTGCGGCCTCCGTGTCCGTGCCAGTTGCGTATTTCTTCGCGTCCTTCCGGCGGGCCACCTTCCTTCGGGCAGAGAGGCTCGAGCTACTCGATAGTCAGCAGAGGATCCGCGTGCTCCTCACCGCCCGGGATGCACCTGGACTCAAGCTTCTTCGATGAGGCCGGTCATATCCTGGCTGGTGTCTCGGTCATGGCGGCCGACCAGTGCGGGGTGACCCTCTATGGACTGGACGGGCGAGCGCGGACGATGATTGCCCTTCGCGCCGACGGTCTGGCTGGATTGTCGGTGGCCGATGCCCGGGGGACGACCCGCGTCGTGCTCGGCGTCGACCCCGCCGGGCAGCCTGCGTTGCTGCTGAACGATCGCAACGGGGAAACGTACTGGACAACGCCCGCGCCGCCGCTCTGACCTTCCCAGCCTCGCTGGCGGTCGGCCCCCGCGGGGAATTGGGCACCCCATTGCGGACGGTCTAAACTGGCAGCATCATCGGCGCCGGACCCGCAGCGATTTGTGGTGGTGGAGGGATTGTGACCGACACTGGCTATCGACTGATCGGACGTGGCATCTATGCTATCCCTGAGGCCTCGCGCCTCACGAGCGTCTCCCGCCGAACCGTCCGGCGCTGGGTCATGGGCTACCACTATTCAGTTGCTGGCGACATCAGGAAGTCCCCGCCGGTCGTCGACCGTGATTACCCAGTAATCGACGGGGTCGCTGCGCTCAGCTTCCTTGACCTCCAAGAGATTCGCTTTGTCCATGCATTCCGGTCGAAGGGCGTCTCGTGGAAGGTGATCCGCGAGGCCTATCTCAGTGCCCGGCAGGAACTCAGCGACCCGCATCCGTTCTCTACCGGGAGATTTCTCACCGACGGGCACAGTATCCTCCAGGAACAGCTCGGAGGGCTGCGCAGCACCGCGTTGCTCAACATCATCAGGAACCAGTTCGAGTTCCGTCGGATCGTCGCGCCGTTCATCAAGGAGCTCGAGTTCGCTAAAGCGAAGCGTCTCGCTGCGGCTCGACAGCCGCTCCGCTGGTGGCCGACCGCGGGGCATCGCCGCGTGGTCGTAGATCCCAGGCTAATTTCGGCCAAGCATCGCTGAGCAAAGAAGGAGTACCGACGGCGGTGCTTGCCCAGGCCTATGCCGTCGAGCAGTCGATCGAGACGGTGGCGCGCTGGTATGAGTTGACGTCTTCGGCAGTGAGGATCGCGGTGGAGTTTGAGCAGCAGCTTGCCGCGTGAAGTTCTTACGCTTCACGTCCTGAGCGAGAAGAG
>WNEZ01006561.1_pt1 | contig 12366 bp, 10 predicted proteins | sample 5400521 | NCBI WGS metagenome assembly WNEZ01 (sample SAMN13153339, study PRJNA577476) | soil metagenome | isolation source: 120 cm saprolite under Douglas fir tree site 2 hole 1 replicate 1 | place: USA:California | collected 2015-04-18
CACCTGACGACATAGCCTCCTTCGGTAACGCTACGTGCTAACGCGCTGCGATACAGCTGGAGTCACCTACGACAGGGGCCTGTGGCGTTCCGATGCCGCCGCGAGGAGGTGCGTCACCTCTCAGCCCGAGGAGCTGACAAAACTGACAGAACTCCGATCCCCGTTCTTTGAGGAATTCCTGCGCGTGTGTAGCTGGTGCCGGAAGCTGAGCGCAGGGGATGAGTGTTCGTCCCTCGCGGTCCCGATCGACATCTCGTCGAGGGCGAGGGCGCCCTGCGGAACTTCTTGCTCACCGACCTTGAGATCCCGCCACATGTTACTGAGACGGCCATCGGCGAACTGCGGCGAACTCGACTCGGGGATCTCTGAGGACGAACCAGCGTGGATTGTGATGGCCTGCAGCTGCGGCGCTCATCTTGCCCGGCGGATCGAGGAGGCGTTCTTTAGATCGTTGAGTTCTAGGACCCGAAAAAGGGAACCCCGGATCCGCGTCGTGAGGGGCGTGTTGCAAGTGCAGGTGCCGGTTGGCCTAAGTCCAATAGGCAGGCCGGATGACATTGACTAGACTCAGGCCGCGATAGAACTGCCGACGGTCGCGCCGGGGGTACGCTTGGCGCGTCTGGGATCAACTACGATGGGGGCGGGAGGCGAAGAAGAATGGCGACCGTGTGCGGGGCGTACCTGAGGAAGTCCACGGACGAGGGCGACAGGGCGGCGGACGCGAAGAGCGTGGCGCGGCAGGCGCAGCGCGCGAGGGAGTTCGCGAAGCAGAAGGGCTGGGCGTTCGACGAGCGGTACGTGTTCAGCGACGACGGAGTGAGTGGGGCCGAGTTCAAGAACCGCCCCGGCCTCAACAAGTTGCTGGAGGCGGTCAAGGGCAAGCACAAGCTCGGCGCGCTCGTCGTCTCAGAGCAGAGCCGCCTCGGGCGCGACACCATCAGGACGCTCGCCCTGCTGCAGGGGCTCAACGACTCCGGCGTACGGGTGTGGTCGTACCTGGAGGACAGGGAGCTCTCGCTCGACACGGAGATGGACGAGGTCCAGGAGTTCATGAAGTCGTGGGCGGGCGCGTCGGAGCGGCGCAAGGCCAGCCAGCGCGTGAGAGACAAGATGCGGATGCTCGCCGAGCAGGGGCGGTCCACCGGCGGCAGGCTGTACGGGTACGAGACCAAGGGCGGCGCGCGGACCGTCAAGCCGTCGGAAGCGACCGTCATCAAGCGGATCTTCAAGAGGCGGACAGAGGGCACCGGCTACTTCAAGATCGCGCGCGAGTTGGAGAAGGACAAGATCCTCTCTCCGCGCGGCGCCAAGTTGTGGTCGCCCTCGCAAGTCGGCTCGATCTTGAGCAACCCCACGTACAACGGCGTCGCGACCTACGGTAGGACGCGCCAGGTCAGGCGCCGCGGCACGCGGGTGACGGAGCGGTCGCCGGAGGCGGTGATCAGGCGCGAGGCGCCGGGCCTGAGGATCGTATCAGAGAAGTTGTGGCGCGAGGTCCTCGCCGTCAACAAGTCCGCGGCGGAGTCGTCGTGGCGGTCGCCGGACGGGCGCTTGAAGTCGCGGCCGACCACCGGGCGCCACTTCCTCCCGCAGTTCCTCGCGTGCGGGATGTGCGGCGGCAGCCTCCACGTGAGGTTCAGCAAGAAGAGGAAGGAGTACCTCTTCTGCACCAACCGCCACCTGCTCGGGAAGGAGCGGTGCCCGAACGCGCGCCGGCTCCCGGTGGAGTTCGCCGAGAAGTTCATCACGCAGACGTTCGAGGAGGGGCTCGCCGGCGCGATCGTCATGGAGAAGCTGGAGGAGGTGCTGGAGTGGCAGCGCGCCGCGCAGGCCGACCCGGAGCCCCTGAAGGCCGAGGCGAAGTCGCTGCGCGCGGAGGTGGGCCGGCTGGTCGACTCGCTGGCCAGGGGCGAGGTGCAGGAGGTCCACGACGCCATCGCCGCGCGCAAAGCGAGGCTGGCCGAGGTCGAGGACGCGCTGGCCGGCACCGCCGCGATCCAGGGCATCGACGTGGACGCCTTCAGGGCTTCGATCCTGGCGGTGGCGGCCGACTGGCGGGCGCACCTGCGGAAGAACCCAGCCACCGCCGCGCAGGTGCTCGGGAAGATCCTGCCGCAGAAGTTGAGGGTCACGCCGATGGACGGCGGCGGGTGGGAGGTCGACGGCCTGGCCGACTACCGGCGCATGCTGGAGGAGGTCGGCTTCGGCGCGGTCCTGGAGGCCCTGAAGAAGCGGGGGCTGGTCGACGGCACCGCGGAGCTGCCGCACGAGGCCAAGCACCCGGCCGGGGAGTGCCGCCCGGAGTACGCCTGCTGGACGGGGACCAAAGTGTCTAAGACGCCGTGCCCATGACCATGCAGTGCCCGGTGGAGCGCGAGAGGCAGGCCTCAACTTCCGCCATCACCTCGTCGGTGATCTCGCCGGCCCGGCGCTGCGCCCACATCTTGCGCGCGTCCGTGCCCGAGCCCAGCTCCTGGTTGCACCACATGCCCTTGAGCATCGGCCCGCCCGTCACCATGATGGCGGGCACGTCCGCGGAGGCCGCGCCCATGAGCATGGCCGGCGTGGTCTTGTCGCAGGCGGCGAGCAGCACGACCGCGTCGAGGGGATAGGCGCGGATGCACTCCTCCACGTCCATCGCCATCAGGTTGCGGAAGAGCATGGTGGTGGGCTTCATCAGGATCTCGCCGAGCGAGATCACCGGGAACTCGAGCGGGAAGCCGCCCGAGCTCCACACCCCGCGCTTGACCGCCTCCGCCACCTGGCGCAGGTGGGCATTGCAGTTGTTCAGCTCCGACCACGAGTTGCAGATGCCGATCACCGGCCGGCCGTCGAAGACCGCGTCGCTGAAGCCCTCGGCCTTGAGGTACGCGCGGTGCATGAAGCCATCGAGGTTCTTGGGGGCGAACCAGTTGCGGCTGCGGAGCGTCGGCGGAGTCGTCGGGGTCGTCATGGCGTCCCACATTCTGCCCTGTTTGCTAGACTTCCGCCATGAGGGCGTCGCGGCTGGCGGGGCTCGTGGCGACGGCGGCGCTGGCGGCCGCCTGCTCGACGCTGACCCCGGCCCAGGACCGGAGCCTCGACGAGGTGCGCGCCTTCGCGGACGAGACCACCCGCCGCTACGGCCTGCCGCCCATCCACGTGCTGGTGAGCCACAACCCGGACAGCCCGGTCGGGTCCTACCGACGCGGCTTCTTCGCGGTGAACCGGCTGGTGCTGGGCTCGGAGTTCCGCGACGCCATCGTGGCCCACGAGCTGGCCCACTACGTGCTGGGCCACGACGCGCCCCTGGCCGGCGCCACGAATGACGCCCGCCGGCGCGAGGTCGAGCAGCGCGAGCTGGACGCCAACGCCACCTCGGTGGAGATCCTGGCCTGGGTGCGCCAGGTGCCGGAGGACCAGGCCCTGCGCATGGTCTACAGTTACCTGCTCAACGTCCACCGCCGCCTGCAGCGCTCCCCCGGCGAGGACCTGCTCGGCCACCGCCCCCCGTGCGACGAGATCGCCGACCTGCTCCGCCGCTATCCCCAGCAGCTCGTCTGGACGGCCCGCCTGGAGTGCGCCCCGGCCCGGCCGAGCGTGGGCGGATAGACAGGCCGCGGCCCGCGTGGTACAAAGACACGGTTATCTTTGGGCTCGTGGTGCAGCCTGGTTAGCACACTGGACTGTCAATCCAGAGGTCGCGGGTTCAAATCCCGTCGAGCCCGCCAATCAATCAAGAGGTTAGAAGGGGGCGGCGCCCTGTCGCCCCCTTCACTTTGCCCAGGACTTTGCCCAGCACGGGATGGTGACGTGGAGATTCTCGGCCCGATTCCCTTCGAGGACGTCCTCTTGGCGTGGGCGCTCCACGAGCACCACGGCAAGCACTGCCACCTGGCTGCGCAGCGCGCCGCCCTGCGTCCTGAGCAGTTTCCGAGGTTGCTTTCCGTATCCTCACTCAGCATCGACGGGGCGTGATCCAGCCCATGGTGGAGACGGGCATCAAGGAATGCGTCCGCGTCACGGTGACTCCGGAGGACACGCCCTTGATCCGGGTGATGGGCGCAGACCCAGTGGAGAACTGGAGTAAGTGAGGGTTTTCAGCGCTTCCTAGAGTGGCGCTCCCGACGTGAAGGAAGACGCTAGGGGCTCGTCGACCTGTCGCCGCCGCTTGCGGGTCGGGATGCGTTGACGCACGACGAGCGCCGGGTTCTCTCGGCGCTCGTCGTGCGAGACCGACTCCCGAAACGCTAGCTGCGCTTGGCGAGTCTGCGGCCGACCAGGCCGAGTCCGGTGAGGGCAGTGCCAAAGAGAATGAGGCTCGCCGGCTCCGGAACAGGATCCAGGCGGAAGTAGCCCGCCCCGGAGCCATCGTTGAGGATTTGGACCATCGTGAGGGAGTGAGCGCCCGGCCCCAGTTCGAAGGTCCCGTGGCTGAACCGGAGGTCAGCGAGGCAGAGAACCGGGTCGCTGCCGCAGACGTCACCCGGATTGTTCGAGGGCGCCGACGTCAGCCCGAGGACGACCGTGTCAAGTACGACAAATTGGTCGATCGCCTGGAAGGCGTCCGTCACCGTCAGGATCGTCGGGCTGGCGCTCGCGAAGGTCCATGGCGGGGCCCCCACAAAGGAAGCGTTGCCACCGCTGCTCGGGACGCACGCCAAACCCGCCGGATCAGCAGGCTGACAGCCTGTCGCCAAGGCGATTCCCGTCCAGCCGAACTCCCACCACGTGCTAAGGGCGACAGGGACAGCCTCGCTCGGGCCGGAAGCGCCGAGCATGACCAGCACGAACGTAATTCCCATCAGAAGGTGACCGAAAACTTGGCGCTGTGCTTTCATGAGCTCCTCCGGTTCGGCGCACCGCGCGGTGCGCCTTGCTGGGAAACGGCCTGTCGATGCAGGACTGCATATGCCGGACCGTCTCTCCTTGGGCGCATGGACCGCTTTCTCTCAAGCACTTGGGCGACCCCCGAGCGTGATGGCCTGACGAGGCCGTGCAGCGTCGGACAGAAGGGTTTCACAGTCAGGGAAACACTTTTCACATCTCGCCGCGAGGCGGGCGAGGGAGTTGCCGCCGAGCTCCTAGCTCGGTCGGACCGCCGCCGAGTAGGTCGCCAGCTTCGCCCCGCCCTCGCGGAGCATGACCTCGTCGACGATCGCGTAGCGGCGGTAGATCGACTCCGTCCGGTGCCCCACCATTGCCATCGCCGTGGACCGCGGGACGCCGGCGCGCTCGAGGTTCCGGACGGCGGTACGTCGGAAGTCGTGCGGGATGCGGCCCGGCAAGCCCGCCGCGAGACAGGCCGCGCGCCAGGACTTCGTGAAGCCTTTGAGCGGGCGCCCGCGCTTGGTCCGGTGGAAGACCCACGGAACGATGGCTCCGATCTTCTTCTGGAGCGCGTCCGTCGTCGCCCGCTGGACCTCGAGCAGCGCCCGCAGCTCCGGGATCATCGGGAACGTCCGCCCGTCTCGGTTCTTCGTCGAGCCCACGTCTAACGTCACCACGCCCGCCCGAAAATCCACCTGTCGCCACTGGAGCGTAAGGATCTCGGCCTTGAGCCGCCAGCCCGTGAGGTAGGCGAACGTGGCCGCCGGCCGCCCGTAGTCGGGCAGGTGGGCGCGCACCGCTTCGAATTGGTCACGCTCGAAGAATCCGCGCCGCGCGTTGTTCTCCTTGAGCATCTCGATATACGGCATCCGCTGGAGCCGCTCGCCTTTGACCGCGAGCGAGAACATCCGCTTGAGCGCAGCGAGCTCCGCAACGCTCTCTCCAGCGGATCAGAGAAGAAAAGGGGACCTGTAACTATACGAGCTTACAAGTCCCCTCCGCCTACTCCACGTCCTGTCAATCCAGAGGTCAGTATTCGAGACGATGGCATAGCGCCGGTAGACAGCTTCCGTCTTGGGACCGCTGATCTTCATGGCGACGGACCGCGGGACGCCGGCTTGCTCCATGTTCCGCACCGCCGAGCGCCGCAGATCATGGAACAGGATGCCAGGGAGCCCGGCCGCCTTGCCTCCGCCCACGTCTTCCGGGGGTCCATGATCGGCTCCCCTGTGTGCGGTCCCTCCAGGTGGGGAACAGCCAGCCCACGATCCTAGTGAGATTCAACGATTCATCGAGTCGTGACGTGTTGAGCCGCGGCAGGATGAATCCGCCCACCTGGCTTGACGAGGGCAACCGGCCCCCTACAGCTTGTGCTCCCGGCCTCGCCAAGTGGGCTATGGTAATAATCGCTGTTCGAGCCGATTCGGTCCTCACCCGGGAGGAAAGTCTCGATGGCAATCAGTCGGAGGATGTTGGCCCTCATTCAGAAGATCGAAGCCGCTGACGCAGAGCATTTCGCCCGTCTCCGCAAGAGCGCGAAGCAAGACAAGGAAGCCAAGGCACTCGCCAAGACGAGGGCCGCCGCCCGCTCTGTTGAAGCGCGCTCGGCCGTCCAGAAGCGGAAAGCATCGTGACCCGTAGCTCCTTCGTTCAATTGTAGAGCCCGCCCGGCCGTTGCCCGTGTGCCCTTGCGGCCCGCGCTATCATTTGCCCGATGCCCGCGCCGACGAACGAACGCCAAGCCCTTGAGCGGGAGCGGGCCGAGTTGCCTGCTCACGTCGCCAACTACCAGCGGGAACTTGATGCCACGCCCCAGGAGAACAGGGAACGCCGAGAGCGACTAGCGTGGCAGATTCAGCGGGTAGAGAAGCGGATGGCTGAGGTTCAGGAGCGGCTCGGCCGCACTGGCGGCTGATCGAAGGGGCCGCCTCTAGGCCCCAGCTCTGGACGGCGGCCGGCCGATGGCCACGCGGATCGCAGGGAGCAGACCGGTGTGGATCAGGTGCTTGTTCACGAAACCGTCAGCGCCACTCACGGAGGCGATGCGCCGATAGGTGTCCTCGGTGTAAGCGCTCATGAGGAGGATCTTCGTCTGCGGCCGATCCTGCTTGATGCGCCTCGTCAGCTCCAGCCCGTTGAGGCGAGGCATCATCAAGTCCGCGATTACGACGTCAGGGCGTTCGCGTAGCACCACCGCGAGGGCCTCCTCGCCGCTTGCAGCCTCGCCCACGATGGTTATCCTTTCGCCCCTCATTTCCAGGATAACGCGGACGAGCCAGAGGTAGTCAGGGTCGTCGTCCACTACGACCACGGTGGTGACGCGCTCAACTCGAGTATCTGGCTGCACGATGGCTAGTGGAGCATGCATCTTATGTGCCGCAGCGTTCTTGCCGACCCGGGAAAGATCTGCGTAGGTGTTTAGTCCACTGGCATCCGCGATGGGCTCGAAGGGGCAGCCTCGAGAGGGCGAGCGGCGCTATGAGACGAGCTAATTAGCCAGCGGTACCTACCGAGCGATCATCTCTGATCGATGACATAGATGCTGCCCGAGGCGCCGATGATGCGCCGGTATGGCACCGCGTGCAGGACGCGAGCCTCAGGGGGAATGCGGTTGACGATGCCGTAGCGGAGCGCCTCGCGCCCATTGACCCCGGGCACCTGGACGTCGCCATTCGGTCCGCGGGTGGCATGCTCGGGGTGCGCATACTGCAGCCAGCCGTTGACGATGTATCCGCCATCGAGCTGGCGGTCTTCGATCCCGGCTTGGCGAGCCCAGGCCACCGCGTCCCACAGGGCGTGGCTGTACTGCAGGTGGTCCCAGGTGCCGACGCCGCTGACCGTGGCGACCATCGCCACGCCAACCAGGGCGAGTCGCGGCCGTGGGATCCCCGCAGTGCCCAGGCGCAGCGCGGCCACGATCACGACGAGGGGCAGCACGTAGCGATCGTAGAACAGCCACAACACCGTGCTCAGGGCGAAATAGCCCAGCGCACCCCACGCGAGGCTTCTCGCCTCGCCGGGTGGTCTCTTTCGCAAGAGCGGCGCCAACGCCAGCGCCAGCAACAGGGTGGCCACGAACATCGCCGCGAGGGCCCATCCCAGAGACCGGACCGGCGCCGTCGTCAACGGCGGAACGAGCGCCTCCGTCGCCCCCAGCTCGCGGAGACTCCAGGTGAACTCCGGATCCAGCGGACCTCCGACCCCCTTGCGGAGGAAGAGCTCGCCCGTGAGTACGGCGGCGGCCAGCAACCCTCCCGGAAGGGCCCTGCGCACGTTCTCGCGCGAGAGGCTGCCGAGCGCGAGTGGCGCCAGCGCGCCGCCGAGCGTCCCGATCACGAGGGTGAGATTCATCGCGAGCCACGCGGGCAAGTCGGCGAGGCCGAGGCCGAACTTGAAGGTCTCCATCCGCCACGCCCACGAGCCATGGATCCAGGTGAGGTCTGCGCGGTGTGCCGTGAGCGCCGGCCGCGCGAGGATCAGGAGTACCAGGCCGACGACCGGTGGCGCGGCGACCGCGAGTCGCCGCAGGGTGGGGCTCCATCTGGTCGAGGAAGGCCATGGCGCCAGCAGGAGGACCCCCGACAGGAAGACCCCCACCGGTCGAATGGCCACCGCCAGGCAGGCGAACAGGACCGCCGCGGCAAGGGCCCGTGACGAGTGCCGCTTGAGGGCGCGAACGAGAGCGGCGAAGAACCAGGTCACCAAGGCGACGAAGGGAACATCCGTCATGAAGGAGAAGGAGAGAATGAAGTAGACCGGATAGAAGGCCACCAGCGCGACGCCCACGAGGGTATCGGCGCGGCTCACGCCCATCTCGCGGAGCAGGGTGTGGAGGCCGAGAAGCCCACCCAGCGAGGCCACCCAGGTCGAAAGGCGCAACGCCGTGAACGAGAAGCCGAACGGAGCGCAGAAGAGAGCCCCCCAAAGCACCTGCGCCACGTTCTGGCTCACCGCCCAGTCCAGGATCTTGAGCTCGCCGGTGCGCAGCAGGTGCTCGACCGACCAGGCGTATGTCCAGTCGTCGATGAAGGGCGCGTTCTGCAGAGGACGCAGCGCGACGAGGGGCAGCGCCGATATCAGAACGACCAGCCCCAGGTCCGGGAGCTGCCCTCGCCCTCGGGGGTGGAGGGTCAGGCGCCGGCTTCCCACGCGCGTGATCTCAAGGCCCGCGAGTCCGCCTTCTGCCTTCGACCGTGAGCCCGCCCTGAACTTGCCCCGAACCCTCGAACGCGGAGAGAGATCGTCGGCGGCAATGTCGGAGAGGGGTGGCCGCTCACCGGTTGAATTCTGTCCAATGGTGGTCGACAGCAACCAATACTCTCGGCATCTCGTTCCACTGTCAATCCAGAGGTCGCGGGTTCAAATCCCGTCGAGCCCGCCAAACCCGCACATACGTAGCGCGGCGCCCTGCCGCGCTTGTCCGATCACGCGCCGGCCTGCGGGAGGGTCGATGATGGCGCGCACGCGCGGGACCGGACGAGTCTTCACGCGGGGTGGCTCCCGTTGGATTGCCTATTGCCACCGGGGCGAGGAGCGGCGAGAGAGCGTTGCCCTGGCGCTTGGCAAGCTCCCGAGCCACGTCAAGGTGACCGATGCGTGGAACCTGCTCAAGAAGCGACTGGCCGAGATGGAGGATGGGCCCCTGAGATTTGCTCGCTCTTGAACAAGCAGATCACATCGGCCGTGACTCGCTCGACGAGCAGGAAGGCCGCAGTGAAGGCGAGCACTGCGACTATATGCTTCATGGGGTAGCTCCTCCTCTGTGGCGCGCCCCCGGCGGTGCCGCGCGTGGTCAGACGTGACGCTCACTCGATCACCTGATCCGCCCGCTGTAGGAGCGACTGGGGGATTGTCAGGCCGAGGGCCTTGGCGGTCTTCAGGTTGATCACCAGCTCGAATTTCGTGGTCTGCTCGACAGGGAGGTCGGCGGGCTTGGTCCCTTTGAGGATCTTGTCCACTAGGTACGCGGCCCGACGGTACATCTCGACGAGGCTGGGACCGTAGGACATGAGGCCCCCGCTGTCCACAAACTCCCGCATTCCGTACATTGCCGGTAGCCGAGCCGTCGCGGCAAGCGCAAGGAGCCGCGCCTGGTTCGTAATGAGCACCGGGTCTCGCAGGATCACGAGTCCGTCCACATGTCCCTTGATCGCGGCCCGAAAGGCGCGCTCAAAATCCTCGGCACCCTGCACTCCGACGACTTCGAGCTGCAGCCCGAGGGCTCGGGCCGGTGCCTCGCTCGCTCTCAACACCAGCCTGTACACTGGGTTGACCGGATTGATGACCACGCCGACCCGAGCGATTCTGGGGACCACTTCCTTGAGCAGCTCAAGCTGCTTGCCGATCGTCTCCTCCGTGATGAACGTGGAACCCGTGACGTTGCCGCCGGGCCGGGCGAGGCTTGTTGTTTTCTTGGTGGCTAACGCTGCAGGGGTACTCCACGCCGAGAAGATGACGTCTACCCGGAGGCGGACCAGCTCCGCGGTGAGGTCGGGAAGGCGATCGTAGCGTCCGTCAGCCCAGCGATACTCCAGAACGATGTTGGGCCCCTCGACGTAGCCCAGCTCACGGAGCGTTTGGCGGAACGCCCCGAAGGAAGGACCAGGGCCGAATGAAGAGGAGAACGGTGAGAGCACGCCGACCCGGTAGACCTTCCCCCCCTGCTGTCCCTCGGCGGCGAGCGGCGCGGCGAGGAGGCTTCCGGCGATAGTCGCCATGAAGGCGCGTCGAGGCATCTCGGACGAGCAGATGGAGTCCACAGGTTCTATCCTCACGGTCTGGCCGGGAGTGTACCAGTGCGGGCGGACGTGGGGGAGCGCGAGCGTGCCCTTGCTGGGCTATCCTCCCGTCATGGTCCCGCCGCCCATCTGGCCGACGACGCTCCCGCCGAAGACCCGTCGAGAGATGTTGGACTGACAGATCCGGCGGGATCGGAAGCGGCTGGCGGAGACTAAGGCGAGGCTGGCCGGTGAGACTATCGGCACGCGAAGGTACATTGACGACTACATCCAGTGAAGGGTCCGCTCGCCCTCACGGCCGCTTCAGCCGCAGGTCCTCCAGCGGGCCCGAGTACGCGAAGCTCCGGATCAGGTTGATCCCCGGCTCCTCCAGGCGCGGACCCACGCCCCAGATGAAGGCCAGCTCGTATATCGGGATGTGGGTCAGCCGCTCGTGGAGGATGCCCTGGATCTGATGGACGAGCGCTTCGCGCTTCTTCACGTCCGTCTCGCGCGCTTGGCGCTGGAAGAGATCCTCGACCTCGGGACTCACGCCGGACGTGTAGACGCCGTTCTTACTGACGTACGCGTCGAGCCGGGTGGCGGCATTGCCGCCCGCGCCCGTGATGCCCACGATCACGTTCTTGAGCTTCTTCTCGCGCCACGCCGTCGTCATGGCTGCGCGCTCCATGGTGCGGATCTTGGTCCGGATCCCGACACTCTGCAGATAGCTGGCCAGGGCCTCGCCCATCGACAAGTAGGGCGGCCACGGATAGAGGTCGCCGGCGTCGAAGCCGTTGGGGTAACCGGCCTCGGCGAGGAGCCGCTTGGCCTTCGGCGGATCGAAGGCGTCGGGCTCGAAGAAGCGCGAGAACTCGAGCACGCGCGGAATCAGCGAGCCCGTGGGGAACGAAAAGCCGAGCGTCTCGGCTTGGTTGAGCGCCTGCCGGTCGATGGCGTGGCTCGCGGCCTGCCGCACCCGCCGGTCGTGCCAGGGGGACTTCGGATCCCACTGGTCGGGGAGGTCGAGCCAGAAGGTCCCCTGCGACTCCTTGGGCGCGACCAGCCTGAATCCCGGCGTGCGCTGCACGTCCTCGGCCACCGGGCCGGTCAAGAGGTAGGCGATGTCCACCTCGCCCTTCTTGAGGGCGGCGGCACGCGTGGTCTCGTCGTGCATGCTGCGCAGGACCAGCCGCTTGACGTTGGGAACCTTGCGCCAGTACCCCTCGTACGCCTCGAGCACCAGCTCGATGCCAGGGTTGAAGCTGACGAACTTGTACGGTCCGGCGCCGATCGGCGCCCGCTTGAAGCCATCCTCGCCGACCTTTTCGACATAGGCCTTGGGCACGACCCAGCCGGAGCCCGTGGCGGAGGTTCCGTAGAACGTCATGAAGTCCGGCCACGGTTCCTTGAGGACGAAGCGCACGCGGCCCGAGTCCACCACCTGAACGTCGCGAACGCGCTCCTTGAGGAGCTTCGCCCCCGCGCCCTTGTACCGCTCGAAGGAGAACTTCACGTCGGCGGCCGTCACCGGCTCGCCGTTGTGGAACTTCACGCCCTTGCGGAGGACGAACTCGTAGGTGAGCCCGTCCTTCGACTGTGTCCATGACTCTGCGAGGCTGGGGGTATTGATGCCCCCCGGCATCGGCTTCACCAGCGCGTCGTGGAGCGCATAGAGCACCATGAAGGGCGTGATGATCCCCTCGGTCTCGGCGGGGTCGAGCCAGCGCGAAGCCAGCGTGATGTGGACGGCCCACGTGATGGTGCCTTCGGGCGCAGCCGCGACGGGGGCCGCGACGGCCCCACCCAGGACGAGCACCAGGAGCGTGACGAGGAGACG
>WNEZ01014048.1_pt1 | contig 12363 bp, 17 predicted proteins | sample 5400521 | NCBI WGS metagenome assembly WNEZ01 (sample SAMN13153339, study PRJNA577476) | soil metagenome | isolation source: 120 cm saprolite under Douglas fir tree site 2 hole 1 replicate 1 | place: USA:California | collected 2015-04-18
GCGGGTGAACATTGGCGCGGCCGCTGCGGTGCTGGGCCGATTTCGGATCGGTGCGCTGGTCATCGCCGACCCCGATCCATGGAGCGCGAGCCTGCGGGCGGTCGTGCAGGGGGCGCAATCGGCCGGCCTTCCCGTCTCACCGGCCACGATGCCGTTGGAAATCGACGGCGTCCGCTTGAGCCTGGGGAGCGATGGACGAAGCTGGTTGATCCAGACGGGGAACGCGGTACTCGCGGTCGTGCCTCCTGAGACCAGCTGGCAAGCGCTTCCGGCCGGCGTCAACGGCGCGGTGTTCACCAGCGGTGGACCAGCCGAGTGGCAGGGGCCGGGTCAGGGCGTCAGCGTCATCCAGGTCTCGTCCAACAGCCGCGATGGCCTACCCGTGCGCGCCTTCGTGCGCGCATTGACGGGAGCACCCCTCTATCGGACCGACCGGGTCGGCACGGTCGAGCTGATTGAAACCGGCGGCGGTTTCCGCAGCTTGCCCTAGCTGGCGCGGCTCCGGGCGGCGTGTAACGTACGTTGACTGCCATATCGACGACGAAAGGAGGTTCAAGAATGAAGTGGGTCACGCGAAAGAATGCCAACGTCGACCGGATTGCCTGTCCGTGGCTGATCAAGCGCTTCATTGATAAAGAAGCACAGTTCCTGTTCGTGGCGTCCGAGGAGGTTTCGGCGGTGGTGCAGCGGGAGGGCGCCATCCCCTACGACGTCAAGGGCGTCGAGCTGGGGCATGTCGATGGGCGGTGCAGTTTCGAGTCGATCATGGTCAAGTACCAGGTGACCGACCCAGCTCTGCAGAGGCTCGCCCGCATTGTCCATGGCGCGGATGTAGCGGCCGACATCAATATCGTGCCGGAGTCGGCCGGGCTACAGGCTATCGCGCACGGCTTCGCCCTAGCCCATGGCGAGAACGACCACGAGAAGATTCGACTCGAGACGCCGATGTACGACGCGCTGTACGCCTGGTGCCAGGATGCGGTGACGCACGGCGGGTAGCTCGGACACGTCAGATGGCATCCGGAGGAGTCAAGTTCTTGGCGATGTCGGTGAGGTCTTCGATGTTCCACTCGAGCTTGCCCGCTCTGAGGTCGTCGACGACGCTCTTCACCCACTTCAGTTCCGCGGCCGTCACCGCCCGCACGTACTCCGTCTCGAGGAGGAACAGGCGCGGCGGACCGGACTCACTGTGAAGCTCACGATCGAGCGCCACGAGGCTTTCTCGAAGGAGGCGCGCCCTCGTTTCCATGGTGACCTCCTGAATCCGACGATTGAGTTCCCAGCACTCGGCCGTCGCCGCCAGGAACTAAAGTAAACGAATGGCGCGCGTATCACCCGAGGAATTCCCGGACCCCGTCGTCGATGCCAAGCTCGCTGACAAAGCTGGCCAGAGCCGCGCGATCCTGGCCGGCGGGTGTTTCTGGTGCGTGGAGGCCGTCTACAAGGACCTGGTGGGAGTCTCCTCTGTCAAATCCGGCTACGCGGGCGGCACCGCCGACACGGCGGACTACGAGACGGTCTCGAGCGGCACCACGGACCACGCCGAGGCGGTCGAGGTCGTCTACGACCCCAGCCGGCTCAGCTACGGTCAGATCCTCAAGGTGTTTTTCGCCATCGCGCACGACCCAACGCAGCTGAACCGGCAGGGACCCGACACCGGCCGGCAATATCGCTCGGCGATCTTCTACGCCGACGATGAGCAGAAGCGCGTGGCCGAAGCCTACGTCGACCAGTTGAACAAGGCGCACGTCTTCGACGAGCCGATCGTCACCGAGGTCGTGCCGCTGGAGGCCTTCTACCAAGCCGAGACCTATCACCAGGACTACGCGGCGCGCAATCCATTGAACCCGTACATCGTCTTCAACGCGCAGCCCAAGGTGCGAAAGCTGCGCTCCTACCAGGCCGCCCAGGAAAAGGTCCGCAACCGCTAACCAGCCGGCCTAACGCGAGGCGGTCCGTTTCTTTCGCGGGCTCGGCTTCGCCGGCTTGACCGCCGCCCTGGTCGATGCCCACAGGTAGAGGCTCGCGAGGCTACGGTTGGGCCGCCACTTCTCACCGATCGCGTCGACCTCGCCCGGCGTGGGCAGGTGGTCGAGCTTGTACAGCCGTTGCACCGCGGACCGGATGCCAAGGTCACCGATGGGCAGGACGTCGGGCCGCTCGAGGTTGATCAGCAGAAACATGTCCGCGGTCCATCGCCCGAGCCCTCGGCTGGCCGTGATCTGGGCGCGAACCTCGTCGTCCGAAAGCTTGTCCAGGTGGTCGACCTGGAGCTCGCCAGAAATGATGTGCTCGGCCAGCGACCGGACGTACTCGACTTTCCTGCTGGAGAGGCCGACGCTTTTGAGGTCGACCGGGTCCAGGGCAAGCAGCTCGGCGGGGGAGGGCATTCGGCCGCCGAAGCGGTCGGTCAGCCGGCCGGCGATCGCCCGGGCGGCGAATCCCGAGATTTGCTGCCCGATGATCGAATAAACGAGCACGCTGAAGGGGTCGCCGAGCGGCCGCGCGCGGCGCCAGGCTTTGGTATCGACGGGCTCGGTCGCACCGATGAGGCGCGCCATCTTTGGGTCGCTGGCCTTCAACGCGGCAAGTTGTCGAGGCGCCATAGTCGATACGATAAACGTATGGCCGCGACCTCGACGGAGCTTCTGCGAAAGCTGGCGGACAACGATGAGATCGAGATCGAGACTCGCCGCGATTCGAGGTCTCCGCTTCATCGGACCACGATCTGGATCGTGCCGACTAAGAAGGGCGTCTATATCCGATCCGTCTATGTGAAGGGACGCTGGTATCAGGAGGCGCTCGCCAATCGAAACGTCGCGATCCAGGCCCGCCGGCGCAAAGCCGCGGCCCGTATCCAGCGCGTGAACGACGCTTCGGTGATTCGGGCGGTCAATGCCGCCGCCCGTGAGAAATACGGCGAGCGCTGGCCCAAGGACGCAACATCGTTCGTGCGGCTCTCGAGAAACCGCACCACGCTGCGGCTCATCCCGCTGTAGGTAGAGCCGCCGCGCGGTGCCAGAAGCGCACGACGTTCACGGCGAAGAGCGCCCGGCGAGCCGCGTTTCGCTCCTTCAACACCGCGGACACTCGATGAATCCGTTCGGCGTCGCGAAGCGTGTCGCTCACTTTCAACTGGGTCAGCAACTCCGGTCCGCTCATCCCGTACATCTCATATCCTCCCGCAGTGTTCTGTCGACGGCCCGAGCATACGGCCGACGCCTCCCCGGCGAGATGCCGTCCGTCACGCCGAACCTGTGTCGTTTGACACTGTCCCTTGAGTCGTCACCTCCATTAACGCCGGGGCCATATGATGGCGCTCATGGACCCGGTCGCGGTCCTCGCGAGCAGGATGGCGGTCTGATCACGATTCTCCGGCGCCGAGGAACTCCGCAAGCGGGCTTAGGACACCCAAACGCACGTTCGACAGAACGGGTTGATGGTTCTTAACCGGCCGTAAGCGAGCTGGACCTCCACCGTTTTAGAAGGCGAACTACCCCGCAAGGAGGACGAATCGTGCGAATCAAGATGATCATTCTGGGGGCGATCGCGGCCCTCGCCTTCGCAACGCTGACGGCCAACGCCGGCAACCTGGGCACACACCAGGTTCAGGGCAGCCTGGTGAGCCTGGTCACCGCGACCATCACCGTGGGCAAGGCCGATCGAGAGACTGAATCGGCCGCAGCGCCGGCCGCGACCCATGAAGATGCGACCGAGGCTGTGCAGAAGCCGGTGGTGGCGAAGCCGGCGCCGAAGGTCACCGTGTCGGCGGCCTGCCAGGACGCGATCAACAACTTGAAGGCGCTGCGCCAGGCGGACGTGGCCGAAGACAGAGCCGAACGGGCCGCCGCACAGCAGCCGCTCACGGCGAGTGCGATCGCGGCGGATAAGGTGGAAGACGCGGCGGAGAAGCAGCATTGGCGGACCGCCCTTCTGGCCGCTCGGACCGCGTGCCTGCCGCAGCCAAGCGCGGCATGCCAGGCCGCGATCGCGGCTTTGCAGGCGCTCAAGGGTGATAGTGTCGAGGATTGGCGCGAGTTGGGTGACCTGCACGACTGGAGTGATTTGCGCAACGTCAACTGGACGGCCGAGCTCGCCAGCTTGCGCGCCGCCGTCAGCACAGTGGCCACGGCCTGCGGCGACCGCGACTAAAACGTCGTTACGGTGAAAGGGCCCGGGCCACCGGGCCCTTTTCGATTTCTACGGCAACCCCCTCGATTTCGGCTTCGCTGCGCATGATGTGGACGGCGCTGAAGCCCTCCAGGTCCAGGCGGTCGAGGCTCTCGTGCAAGTCGTCGTGCTGCCGCCGAATGATGGCGGCGCGCACCGTCCGCTGCCGCGAGGCATTCCTGGCCAGGCATAGCTCGAGCGGCACGTCAAGAACGATGGCAACCACCGATCGTCCGTGATGGCGGGCGAAGCTGATCAGCTCGGACCGTCGCATCCATTCGACGTTGGTCGCGTCGACCACGGCCAGGGCGCCCGCCGCGAGCCGGGCATCGAGCCACGCATGAAGCCACCCGAAGGCGGCCTCAGTCGCCTCCTGGTCGGCCTCGTCGCCGGCGAGAACGCCGCGCAGCCGGTCTGACGACACGACGGCATCGGCATCGAAGTGCCGCGAGGCGAACGTCGACTTGCCCGATCCCGACGCGCCGATCAGGAGCACCAGCGAGGCTGCTGGGATGTGGATCATGCCTCGATTGTCGGGGATGCCCGGGCAAAAAGGAGCGGCCGGCGGGGGGTCCGACCGCTCCGACAACTCGAACTCCGATCTAGCCGGCGTTCTCCCGCGCCCGCGCCTTGTTCGGAGCGGGCGTGCCGTCGACGTGGAGCAGGTTCTCGACCCCGACCACGCCAGGCACTTTCAGGACGGCCTTCTCAACGCTTGCGATCTGGAATGCGTTTTCCACCTGGCCGCGGATCGTGACCACGCCGCTCTCGACGTCGAGGTTGATCTGACCCTTTGGCAGGCCGGCGTTGCGGAAGACCTCACTCTCGACGCGGTCGCGCAACGTGAGGTCGTCGGCGGGGCGCGGGCCCGATCGCAGGCTCACCATCTTCTGCGGAAAGGCGGTCGCATTGGACGCCGTGCGCGCTCCGAGCTGGTTGGCCGCCCGCCACCCTCGACGAAGTCGGGCGCCGGCCCAATCAACGAATTGGGCCCGACGGGCGCCTCCGCGCTCCGGATCGAAAAAGTAGACGGCAACCGCGCCGGCAGCCGGCCGCCCTGGTCTGCTGGCGAATCTGCGTGTTGAGCGATTCCTCGGCGGTCGCGCCGAGCTCGCGCGCGGCATTTCCGGCGCCGGTTCCGAGCTCCTTGGCTGCCCGGCTCACCCGGTCCGCAACCTCGTCGCGCACGTGCTTCAGGTCGACTTGCTTCAGATCAAGCATGGGTCGCACCTCCCTATGGAGTTCGCATGAGTCGATGAACTTCAGCGGTTAATTATAGCAAAATCTGATATCGGAATTAACAGATTGGACTAAGCGAAGAGCTGCTTCAGCTCGACGGACGCCTCGGCCTTGAGCTGAGCGAACGTGCACGACTTCGGCGATTTGTCGGGGCGCCAGCGCACGAAGCCGACCCCGTGACGAAAGCGACCATTCTCGAGGCGGTCGAAGGCGACTTCGCACACGAGTTCGGGGCGCAGCGGTTCCCAGGCCAGGTCTCGGTCTGCGGACCATCGACTCGGCCCGCCCGGCGCCCGGCCGCCTGCAAAACTGGTGCCACCGCGCAGTGGCTCCAGCATCTTGACCAGCTCACGGCGCTCGGTGTCGTCGAAGCCCGAGGTGTGACCGATGTACTCGAGTGTTTTCCCGTTATAAACGCCAAGCAATAACGACCCGACACGCTTGCCGTCGTTGCCCCAGCGAAAGCCGCCCACGACACAATCCGCCGTTCGCTGCTCTTTGACCTTGATCATGGCGCGCTCGCCCGGTCTGTAGATGCCCTCGAGGCGTTTGGCGACGATCCCGTCGAGCCCGGTACCGCGATATTCCTTGAGCCAGCCAAGGGCAACCTCGCGGTCGCGCGTCGCCGGGCTCAGGTAGATCGATTCCGGCTTGGGCCCGAGCAATTTCTCGAGCCGCTGCCGTCGAGTCTTCAAGGGCACCTCGATGAGGCTCTCGTCGCCATCGGCCAGCAGGTCGAAGGCGATGTACGTCGACGGCTGCTCGGCCGCGAGCATGTTGACCCGCGACGCGGCGGGGTGGATGCGCAGGCTCATGGCGTCGAAATCGGTCCCAGGGCCGGTGAAGATCACGATCTCGCCGTCGAGCACAGCGCGCTTCGGCTTGATCCGCTGCAGCGCCGGCACCAGCTCGGGGAAGTAGCGGGTCAACGGCTTCTGGTTGCGGCTATGGATCACGACCTCGTCGCCGTCTTTGAAGGCGACCGCCCGAAAGCCATCCCACTTCGGCTCGTATAGCCAGCCATCGCCCCGGGGCAGCTCCGACTGGACCTTCGCTTCCATCGGGGTGAACGGCGGCACGACGCCTAATTGCACGCCCCATATACTAAGTTCGTGCCCAGTCCGAACCCTGTTGTGCATCTCCGCGATACCTTCGGGCGGGTCGCCGATGACCTGCGCATCTCGGTCACGGACCGCTGCAACTTTCGCTGCGTCTACTGCATGCCCGCGGCGGGGCTCCCCTGGCTGGCGCGCGACGACGTGCTGACCTTCGAGGAGATCGTGCGGGTCACCCGCATCCTGGTCGAGCGGTGCGGGGTCCGCACCATCAGGTTGACGGGCGGCGAACCCCTCGTGCGCAAGGGCATCGAGGCGCTGACCGCCATGATCGCCGCCATCGATCCCGCGCTGGACATCGCAATGACGACGAACGGCATCCTTCTCGAAGAAAAGGCCCAGGCGCTCAAGGCGGCGGGGCTCAAGCGCCTCAACGTCAGCCTGGACACGTTGCACTCCGACCGGTTCAAAGACCTGGCGCGTCGTGATGCGCTCGACCGGGTCGTTCGGGGCCTGACCGCCGCGCGCGACGCCGGCTTCAGCCCCATCAAGCTCAACATGGTCGTGATGCGCGGGCGCAACGACGACGAGATCGTCGACTTCGCGCGACTGGCGCGGAACGAGGGCTACGAGGTCCGCTTCATCGAGTTCATGCCGCTCGATGCCGACGGCATCTGGTCGATGGACAGCGTCGTCGCGAGCCGCGACATCATCGAGGCGATCGACCGCGAGTTCCCCCTCGAGCCGGTCACCGATCAGCGGCCGGCGCCGGCCACGCGATTCAAGTTCCGGGACGGCAGCCAGGGCGGGATCGGCGTCATCCCCTCGGTGAGCGACGCCTTCTGCAGAGTCTGCAACCGCATCCGGCTGACGGCCGAGGGCCACTTACGGACCTGCTTGTTCTCGATCGGGGAGCATGACGTCAAGGCCCTCTTGCGCGGCGGCGCGTCCGACGATGAGATTCGCGACTTCGTCGCGGCCGCGGTCTGGCAGAAAGAAGAAGGGCACAAGATCGGGCAGGCGGACTTCGTCAGGCCATCGAAGACGATGAGCCAGATCGGCGGCTAGCGCTCACCACCACCGTTCGGTCCGAGACCAACCAGCCGGCGAGCACGAGCACCAACGGAAGCGGGGTTGTCAGGCCAAGGGCGGCCACGAAGCCGGTAAGACCGAGCACGCGCTCAACCCCGCGTGGTCCGGTGCGAAGCCAGAGCCATGCGGCGGGAAGCAAGACGGCGACGTCCTGGGGGTGCAGGAAACTGGCCATCAGCAGCGATGCGCACAGACCGGCCGCAAACGGGAATTCCACCCCCGACTGACGGCGGCGCCACACCAGCACCAGGGTGGCCGCGATCACGAGCCCCTGGGCGAGTGCAGCCACCAACCCACCGCCGAGAAAGCCCGGCAGCGTGAGCTGCGGGTAGACCATCATTGCCGCGCGGTAGTGCGCGCTGCCTGCGAGAAGAATGGCGTACATCTGAAGACCGCCGAAGCCAATGGTCGCCAGCGCGGCGCCGAGCATGATAAGCGAGCCGACGGCCCAGCCAAGGAACGCCCGCCGCTGTCCGGCGACCAGCAGCGCGACCGGCACCATCAGGGCGAGTTGTGGTTTGAGCGCGATCAAGGAAAGCACCAGGCCGGCGAGGAGCGGGCGGTTGCCGCGCAACAGCCACCAGGAGATCGAGACCGCCGCCGCCACCACGATCACCACCTGACCGAGCAGCAAGCCGAGGGCCACGGAAGGCAACGCCACGGCAAATGCCAGGTGGCCAAGACGAACCAGCCGGCTCGACATGGGGGCCGTCAGCCACCAGGTCGCGAGCAGCGACGCGACCAGCAGCACGTTCCAGAGCGCGTACCCGATCGGGAACGGCAGCGCGGCGAACGGGGCGACGAACCAGGCGAGTGGCGGGGGGTAGAGGGGTGGATACAAAAAGGCGGACCCGAGCGCGAGCCATTCGTGGCGCATGGCGGCGTAGTCGTACAGCGATCCCCAGCCGTGGTGGATTCCCACCCGGGCGAAGATGTAGTAGACGGCGAAGTCGCCCTCGAGGGCGCGGTTGAACGCGAAGTGCAACACGCCCACCAGGTTGCGCAACCCAAGCCCACCGGCTACCAGCAGGAAGACGGCCGGGAGCCAGAGCCTCGAAATGGGCAACTGCCGCAGCCGGTTCACGATCACATGCGAATAACGACAAATTGCCCTCAGCCTTTGGGAGCAGGGTTGTCATTTCCTTCCCACGCTGGCGGGGTAGGGTCAGGGTGGGGGTTCAGGACTATTCTGGGTTTGACATGAAGATCGCGGTAGGCAGCGATGAGCGCACCCACGTCACCGACGCGGTCGTCGATCACCTGCGCGGGGTCGGCGTCGACGTCGAGTTGCACGGCCCGCTGAACGACCGCCCGATGGACTGGGTGGACGTCGGCCGGGAGGTGGGGGAGCGGGTGGCGTCGGGCGCCTGTCAGCAGGGCGTGCTCTTCTGCTGGACCGGCACCGGCGTATCGATCGCCGCCAACAAAGTTCCGGGCATCCGGGCCGCGCTGTGCGGCGATGCCGAGACGGCGAAGGGCGCGCGGAAATGGAACGACGCCAACATCCTGGTGATGAGCCTGCGCGCCACACCCGAAGCGGTGGCAATGGAGATCTGCGACGCCTGGCTGGAGACCGGACCCGACGAGGCGGAGCGCACGACGATCGCCAAAGTCGAGAGGGGGAGCTGAGTGGCGACGAAACTCGCCGATCAGAAGTGCATCCCGTGCCGTGGCGGCACGCCGCCGCTGACCCATGAGCAGATCGCGCCGCTTGCGACGCAGCTCGAGGGCTGGCGGGTCGAGGAGGATAAGAAGCTGACCAAGTCGTTCAAGGTCAAGAACTGGGTCGAAGCGGTCGACTTCGTCAATCGGATCACGCCCGTCGCCGAGGCGGAGAACCACCATCCGGACCTGTACGTGCGATGGGGTGAGGTTCGCGTCTATCTCTGGACGCACAAGATCGATGGGCTGACGGAGAGCGACTTCTACATGGCGGCGAAAATCGACCGCGCCTTTTCGCCGGCGTGATCACGCTCATTCACGGTGGCGAGAGCTACCTCGTCGACCGTGCGGCGCGCGATCTGCTGCAGCCCTTGCGCGCCGCGTTGACGCTGGAGTTCAACTACGAAGACATCCAGGCGGATGCCCTCAATGCTGATGGCTTCGCCGAGAAGGCCGGGACGCTGCCGTTCATCGATGCGCTCCGGGTCCTGGTGCTGCGCGATTGGGGCCTGCTGGCCGGCAAGCGCGACAAGGGAGCGGGGGCCGAGCGTGCCGCCGCCTACCTCGAGGGGACTCCTGACTCGACGCAGCTGGTGCTGGTGGCGCACGTCCTTGTGGCACCCGGCAACCCGATCTACAAAGTCGTCGCCGCGATGGAGCGCGACAAGCGCGCCCGGATCGAGCGCTATGAGCCCCCGCGACGTTCGGATCGCGCCGGGTGGGTGCGCAAGCTGGCGGAGGAGCGCGGCCTGACGATCACGCCGGTCGCGGTGCGGCTGCTCCTCGAGCGGTCGCAGCCGGACCTGCGGCTGCTCGACCAGGAGATCGTGAAGCTCGCGCTCTACGCATCGCCATCGACACGGATCGACGATGAGGCTGTGCGCGCCCTGGTGAGCGACAGTCGCGAAGAAGAGATCTTCGCGCTGACGGACTCGCTGGCGAGTGGCCGGCCGGGCGAGGTCGCGGGCGTGCTGCAGTCGCTGCTGGACGCTGGGCGCGAGCCGACCTGGCTGCTCTACACGTTGGTGAGCCATTGGCGCCGGCTGCTGCAAGCGCGCGCGGTCCGTGACCGCGGTGGTAGCGTGGCGGACCTGCAAGCGAAGTCTTCGGACCATCCGTTCGTCGTGGAGAAGGCCTTCCGCCAGGCCGCCAATTACACACCGGCGGAGCTCGACCGCGGGTTCCACGATCTCTTGCGGATCGAGGAACAGATCAAGCTTGGCGAACTGGACGCACGCTTGGCGGTGGAGGGCTTCATCCTCGAACAGGTCCTTAGCGCCGCCAGCTGATACGCGCTTCCTCCCTCATTTAGGAAGGGCAGGGTCGGGCGCTAAGCCTTCGCTTTCGCCGGTTTAGCGGCCGGCCTCTTCGCCGCGCTCGCAGCGGGCGCAGCGGTCTTGCCCGATGCCTTGCTCGCGGCCGGCTTGGCGGCGGCTGGCGCAAGCTTGGCCAGCGCACTCATCAGCCGGGCCTTCCGACGGGACGCGTTGTTGGCGTGAAGCACGCCCTTCTCGGCGGCCTTGTCGAGCGCGCTGATGGCGCGGCGGACTTCCTCGCTGGTGAGGCTGGCCGCCTCCGGCAGGGCCGGGCGCCGAGCGCGCGAAACCAGGGTCTTGACCGCCGAGCGGGTGGAGCGATTCCGGTCGCGCTTGCGCAAGGAGGCACGCACGCGCTTCTTGGCTGATTGGGTATTCGCCATGCGAGCGGTGATTATAGCCGACGCCGTCGAATTACCCCGCACTCCGATCGTCCCCCGCGAGGGAGAGGGGGATAATGGCACCCGATGTCTAGCGAGCGGCGGCGCATCGCGTCGGCCGCGACGCTCATCCTGGTCGCCTACGGGCTCAGCCGCGTGCTGGGCGCCGTCCGCGAGCTGGTCATCGCGAACACGTTTGGGACCAGCCATCAGATCGATGACTACCGGGTGGCTTTCGGTGTGCCGGACCTGTTGTTCAATCTGTTGCTGGCCGGCGCGATCAGCTCCGCGTTCATCCCGGTCCTGTCGGAGCACCTCGCGAAGGGGGAACACCAGCGGGCCCGCGAGATCGCGGAGCGCGTCCTCAATGCCGCCGTCGTGATCCTGACCCTCGGCTCCGGTGTGCTGTTCATCGTGGCGCCGTTCTATGTCTCGCTGATCGCCTTCGGCTACAGCCCGCACGATCACGAGGTGATCGTTGGCCTGACCCGGATCCTGCTGCTGCAGCCGATCTTCCTGGGTGCGGGCGGCATGGTGATCGGCATCCTGACCGCCTATCAGCGCTTCTTCGCCCAGGCAGTGGCGCCGCTCTTCTATAACGGCGCCATCATCGTGGCGGCGGCGTTCTTCGCGCCGCGTTACGGCGTCACCGCACTCGCGGTGGGGGTGGTCGCCGGCGCGATGTTGCACCTCGGCGTCCAGCTCCCGGCATTGTGGCGAACGGGCTGGCGCCCGACCACGGCCCTCGGCCTCGACGATCCCGGCGTTCGAAAAGTTGGCCGGCTGATGTTTCCGATCGCCCTTGGCCTGGCCGCCGCCCAGGTGAACGTGTTCGTCGACACCATCCTTGGGACGTCACTGCCCCACGGCCGAGTCGCGGCCCTGCGCTACGCCGACACCATGGCGCAGCTGCCGCTCGGAACCTTCTCGCAGGCGCTCGCATTCGTTCTCTTCCCGTTCCTTGCCCGCGACGCGGCCCTCGGCGCGATCGACTCGATCCGGCATCGCACCGCCTTGGCGCTGCGGCTCAACATCTTTGTGCTGGTGCCGGCGTCGGTCGGCCTGGCACTGCTCGGCGTGCCGATCACCGCCGCGCTCTTCGAGCGCGGGCAGTTCGGGGCGGATTCCGTGCGGCAAACCGCCTTCGCCTTGACGTTCTTCAGCCTCGGGCTGGCCGGACAGGCGGCGACGGCGCTTCTGGTACGGGTCTTCTACGCGCTGCAGGATGTCATCACCCCGCTGCGAATTTCGCTGGTCGTCATCGGCGTCAACCTCGCAACCAATATTGTGCTGGTCCATCTGCTGGCGCAGGGCGGCCTGGCGCTGGGGACGTCGATCGCGGCGACGCTGAACGCGATCCTGCTTGGACGCGCCTTGCGCGACCGGCTCGGCGGACTCGAGGGGCGGCAGATCCTGCAGACGGCGCGCCGGGCGATCGTCGGCGTCGTG
>WNEZ01004293.1_pt1 | contig 12362 bp, 10 predicted proteins | sample 5400521 | NCBI WGS metagenome assembly WNEZ01 (sample SAMN13153339, study PRJNA577476) | soil metagenome | isolation source: 120 cm saprolite under Douglas fir tree site 2 hole 1 replicate 1 | place: USA:California | collected 2015-04-18
TGACTCGGCGGGAGCGCCGCCGGCATAGTCGTTCGAGCTGGCGGCGCCCTCGTGGCGCTGCTGCTCCTCGTCACCGCCGTGCCGGCGCACGCGGATGACCCCAGCACGCTCGCCGACCGGCTGGCACAGGTGCAGCAGGAGCAGGCGCGGCAGCATCAGCGGCTGAGCGCGCTCGAAGGTCAGCAGAGCCAGGTGCGGCAAACGCTGGCTGCCCTGGAAGCCCAGCTGGCGCAGAGCAACGCCGACCTGGCACCGATCGCGGCGCAGGCGCAAGCGATCGAGGCACAAATCGCCGACGCGCAGTTCCAACTCACGCGCGACCAGCTGATCTACGAGCAGCACGTGCGGGTTTTCCAGGCGGACATGCGCAAGCTCTATGCGCTCGGTGGCATGCGCTGGCTCGAGTTCGTCTTTTCCGCGCGCAGTTTCGACGATCTGCTCAACCGTACGATCTACCTGCAGCAGATCTCGGTCAGCGAGCTGCAGCTCGCCCGCAAGCTGCGCGCCGAGCGCGACACGCTGGAGTGGCAGCGCCGCGTGCTGGCGCAGGCTCGGGCCGACCTCGCGCCGCTTCTCGATGCGCTGCAGGCGCGGGCGAACGAGATCGCCAGTCAGGTGGCCGCTGTCGCCAGTTATGACAGCGAGCTCGACAGCCTTCGGCGCCAGACGCTAATCCGGCTCGCCGGCCTTCAAGGCCAGAGCCGCGCGCTGCAGACCGCGCTTGACAACTACGAGACGGAAGCGGCGCTTGCGGCACTCCGCGGATCCGGCGCCACCTACGGGACGACCTGTCCGCCGGCGGCGCCGCCCGGATCAGTGCGCTTCTGCGGTCATGGCTGGGGACACGGCGTGGGGCTTGGGCAGTGGGGCGCGAAAGGCATGGCACTGACCGGGTCTAATTACCGATTCATCGATCAGCACTTCTACACGGGCACGACCTGGACCAGCCTGGATACCGGCAACACCCCCATCCACGTCGCGGTCCTCTGGGGAACGGCGAACTACCGCGTCGTCCCCAGCGGGCCCGCGCAACTGATCGCCGGCGGCCGCGTCACCAACGTGGCTGCCGGCCAGACGGTTTCCCTCGCGCCGTCGGGTGGTGTGCAGAAGCTGGTGCCAACCTCGGCCGGTACCAGGATGACGGTCTACGGCCCATCGGGTCGGTATCACGCCTATCGCGGGACCATCGTGGCGCAGCCGAGCGGCGGGCTGCTCTACATCATCAACGTGCTGCCCATCGAGGACTACCTGCGCGGTCTGGGTGAGGTGCCGTCCAGCTGGCCGCTGGAGGCGATCAAGGCCCAGATCGTCGCCGCGCGGTGCTATGCGCTCACGCACATGGGGAGTACCGGGCTGTATGACGTCGACGACACCACCCAGTTTCAGGTCTACCGCGGGATCGATTCCGAAAGCGGACCGCAGAATGCTGCCGTCGATCAAACCGCCGGCCAGGTGCTGATGTCCGGCGGGCGTGTGATCGAGGCCTTCTTCTCGGCCTCAGATGGCGGGCATACGGCCAATGTGTCGGACGTGTTTGGTGGCTCGCTCGCGACCTATCCCTACTTGAGAGGCGTGCTGGATCCCTGGGACATCGTGGCGCCGCGGCACACCTGGTACACCGCCGTCTATTCGTACGGCGCGCTGGAGCGCGTCTACTTCAGCGCGGCCGATGTCGCCACCTACGGACATCTGAAGGGATTCGACTTGCGGGACCGCGATGCCTCCGATCGGCTCAACACCGTTGGCTTGATTGGAACGCGCGGCGTCAAACGGCTTGCCATCTCCGCCTTCCTCCATGCGTTCAACCGCTCGGCGCTCACCGGCACGGACGTCCTATGGAACGAGATGTTTGGAACGACGCCCGCCCAAACGTGGCCGTACTGGCACTGATCGAGCCACGAGTCGGTATCTTCTGGCTAGTTGCCGGCGCTCGGGTGATCGACAGTACCCGATTGAGTCAAGCTGAGAATTACGGCGACTTCAAAGTCCATGCTGGCGATCATGACACGGTGTGGGAGAGGTTTCAGCGAGCCGGAACGGTCCCCGCCGACATGGAGTACGAAGAGTCACCTCGAGGGCGAGTCGTATACAACTCCAAGACCCATCGATTCACGCTTCTTGCCGATACGTGCATCCTCAATCAGAAGAAAGTCGTGCGAACGATCATTGCGGAGCTGCACCTGCCGGCGACCACCCGGATGGGAACAGACGACCATTACAGATGTCCTCGTTGTCTACGCCCTAAGTCCTAGCCGACCCGGACAGCCAAGGCGCCGCAAAAGACTGTCGAGTACAGCGATGCCTCGACGCCACCGCCGACGCCGTAGCGATCGGCGAACACTAGCCGAGTTGGACCGAGCCGTCGGCCGCCAGCGTCCAGCCCGGGTTGTGCGCGACTTCCCACACGTAGCCCTCGGGGTCGGCGAATGCGCCCGTGTAGCCGCCCCAGTCGGCGCGGGCGGCCGAGCGCCTGATCGTTCCACCGGCGCGCTGAGCCTGAGCGAGCAGGTCATCGACCTCCTCGGGTGAGCGGACGTTGTGCGCCAGCTCGATCCCGGGTGCGCCGTGACCACCGAGCGCGCTCCACAGACCGAAGATCATTCCCCCGGCCTGGTAAAAGGCGACCTCGTCGTCAGGCTGCTGCGCGCCGGTCCAGCCGAGCGCCTCGTAGAACGCGCGGGCACGGGCCAGGTCCTTCACGCCGAGCGTCACCATCGTGATGCGCTGTTCGATGGGCTCAGTATGGCCTCGGCCGCGTCAGGGCTGATTGCTGTCGGTGTTGCTGTTGCCGTTGGATTGCCCCGATGGCCCCGACTGGCCCGACTGCCCCGACTGAACGTCCCGAAGCGTATCGGTCAGTTGCGCGCCATCGTTGCCCGAGAACTCGCCCTCTTGCTGAATCTGGTTAGGTTGATCGCCGATCTGCCCTTCAACCAGGGAAGGCCGCCTCGTTAGGCGGCCTTCCTCCTCAATAGAGCTCTTGGCCGGTGGTATCGGCGGTGAGGTAGAAGAAGCCGCCGGTAGACCCCGTGAGCGCAGAGATCGCCGGCGTCGCGGGCGTCATTTTGTAAACCGCCCGCACCTGAATCGCGGCGTTAGGGTCCGACACTGGTCGGCTGCCCCATGTTCCATAGGTGCACGAGCCGTTGTTCAACGCGCAGGTCCGCACCGCGAAGCAGGCGACGCGCGTTCCGCTGAAAACGCTCGGTGGACAACCAGAGGGATCGCCGCACAGGTGAGAGGGTGCGTTAGGGTCGCAGTCGTTTGTGCCTCCGGGCCCGGTGTCGCCCCAGCTGGCGACGTCATTCGTGATCGCGCTGTTGGGTTCGCTGCGAACCGCCGTCCCGATATCAGTCACCTGCGCGACGATCGCGGTCCGCACGCCGGCGCGACTCGCACCCGTGACTTCGATGTCGAGGTAAAACGCGCGACCGAGATCCGCCGCTCCAAGCATGAGCAGGACAAGGACCGGGGCGACGATCGCCATCTCGACCATGGCCTGGCCCCGCTTCGTGCGCCACTTCATGCTCGGCCTCACTGCTCCAACCTGACGCTACCGGCGATCTGCTGGCCGCCGGCTGGCGTGCCGATGTTGGCGAACGTCGTGTTGACGAGTGTGTAGTCGCCACAGTGGTCACCGTCGTCGAGATAGATCAGCAGGTTGACGGACGACCCGGGTGGCGTGGGGAAGGTATAGGTCAGCGTGGCGGCGTTCCCGCCGTTGTTGGTCCAGTTGCTCTGGGCCCCAGGGATGTTTGACTCATGGCCCCAGGTCCAGTTGCCAGCGATTTCGAAGGTCGTGCCGTTACTGAACTTGTAGGTCCAGTCCGGCAGCCCATTAGTGGTGGCCGTCGTGTAGTTGCCCGCGCCCGGCTGCCCGGCGCTCGGGTAGGCGGACTGCGTCACGACGTCGCTCACACCGCCGCCGTTCGGACTTGGCGGCAGCGAGGCGTTCGGGCCCGGCGTTCCCTGCCACATGCCTTGCGAGAAGAACAGCGGGTTGCCGTTGTTGACCCGCACGTAGGCGTCGTAGCCGTTGAGCGCCCACTCGTCCGCGTACTGGACGACGAGCTGTTCGGTGCTGGGCGTCGGGCCGGCGCGAAGCGTGATGCCTCCCGGCGGAATGATCTGGTTCTCCGCATTCCCGGTTGCGATGATCGGGCTGCTGGCGCCGAACCCCTTGGAGAAGTCGATCGCCTTCCCCGAGGTGCCGAAGGTCGTGAAGCTATAGGCCAGCACCTGGCCGGTCAAGGCAGCCGTGCTCTGGCCAAGTCCAGGATTGATCTCCACGCCGCCGGCCGTCTGGGACGGGGCCTGATAGACGATGCCGGTGAAGCCGCTACCGCTACCGCCGCCGTCGAGGTGGATGAAGTTCGGATTCTCCATGTCGAAGAGGAGCGGCACCCCCGCCGTTCCCTGGGCGGCACCCAGCCCGGGCGCCGAGAGGTTGACGCTGCTCACCTCGTGGGTGGAAACGAAGCCCGCCGACGCCGGTTCGAACCGGAAGCTCACGCCGCTCCCGGTAACGATCGTGTTGTCCCCGCCACCGCCTTGAACGCTGTTCCCGGTGCAGGCGGAGCCGGTGCCGATCGTCCCGGCGGTGTAGGGGTTATTACCGTGGCCGATCCAGATGCCCGCTGTCAGGTTCGGGCAGCTCGCGCCGCAGAGATCGAAATCGGCGGCGGTCTCGCGACCGTGGCTGATCAGGTTGGGGGGCACCGTGCCCGTGATGTCGTAGACTCCCGCCTCGAAGTCGTATTTGCCGTGGTTGATCACGATGGAGCTGTAACGGCCGGCCAGAATCGTGTAGGGCTCGGCGGTCGTTCCATTGCAGGCCGCGTTGGAGGGGCGAACCGGCCCGCCGTTCAGCACCAACGAACCGCAATCGGGCCCGGTGAAGTTGAAGGTGGCCGTCCACCCGCGGGGCGAATAGCCCGCCTCGTTGCCGGCGACGGATGAGAGGCCGAGCTGCACGCCGGCACCACAGCCGGTGTAACCATTCGGGCTGCCGGCCGAGAACCCGGTGCAGAAGAGTGGAGAGCCCGAGGCGATAGCAAAGCCCTGGCTGCCGACCGCACTCCCGCTGGGACACGCGGCGCCGTTGTACGGGTCACAGAAGGTGGTGGCGTCCTGAATCAACATGGCGCCGTTCGATTGCACGGCCGTCACGTCCCCATAGTTGTTGGCCTTGCCGTCGATGCCGGCAATCACGGGCCGTGTCCCGGGACGCGTCCAGAACGTCGGACAGTTCCCACCGACGCACGAGAGCTGGCTGCGGCTGGGGGCGGCACCCGCATTGAAGCACTGCGGCCCGGTGCAGTTCCATCCCGGCTCGTAGAGATAGAGCGCGGCCGGTGGCGGCACGTTGTACGAGTTCTGGGGCGGCTGCGCGTACGCAACAGCGGAGGTCGTGCTGTAGGTGACCGGTACCCCGAGCACGCCCATCAGGTAGTTCTCGATTTTCTCTGTGATGATGACCTGCAGGCAGTTGTAGCGCGCGGCTTGACAGGCCCGGCTCATGGCGCCGGTCGGCGGCGAGTGGACCGTCACCCGGGTCTGGAACGATGTCGAGCCGCAGCTGCCGCCGGCGTACCAACTGGCGCTGAAGCTGGTGCCGTTGCCGGTCGTGCAGGCGCCGTCGAAAGCCGTCGGGAAACCATTGGCGTAGGCAAGGTCGTGCGCGGCCTTGACGGCTGGATCGTTGAACGACGATGGCGGGCCGGTGAGGAAGCTGCTCGCATTGGCGAGTTGCTTGGCGGCCGCGAGCGCGGCGGTGTCCGTCGCATTCTGCGCACGGCGGTTCACCAGGTACACATGGCCGCCGTCAATCGCGAGACCGGCAAAGGCGATCAGCACGAGGAACGTCAGGGCGACGATCACCGCCGTCTGGCCGGACTGGCGCTTGCGCCGCAAGTCAGAAAGAATCTGGTGGTTCATTTCAATACTCCGTTTGCACCACGCTCACCGTCTTGATGACGAAGTTGGGGATGAAATCCGCGACGATCGAGATCCAGGGCTTGAATCCGTACTGCACCTCGATGGCAACCTCACGAACCTGGCCGGAGGGAGCACGTGGGGCACCGCTGCCGGTGCAAAGCCCGGCGGCGTCCGGCGGCCGGCCGGTGCTGACCGCCGGCCAGATGTAGACGTATCCCTGGCCCGCCGGCGGCGTGGTGGGACCGTTCGCCCCACCGCTGTTCGGGTTCACGTTGCCGGCCACCGAGTTGGGATCTGCGCTCAGGTTGAACCCCTGGCCCACCGCCTCGACGTTCTGGAAGACCTGGCAATCGGTGCCCTCCTGGTCTTTGAGCGAGAGCGTTCGCGCACCGGCGCGAGCGGCGGCCGAGATCGCGGAGTAGGTGTAGACGATTCGAGCGAAGTCCACGGTCAGGGCGATGATCAGCAGCAGCAAAGGCGCGACCAGCGTGAATTCGACCAGTGACTGCGCCCGACTCTTTTTGCGTTTTCGCCCGTGAAGCATTCTTCCTCCAACGAAAAACATTCTTCTTCCGTAGCGACGCACCCTTTCTCCACCCATATGCGTAGGTGCTATTCCCCACAGGTGCAACGCGAGGGGGCGGCGCACTTGGTGCCCCGTCAGTGAACTTCGGCGGACTCGCGATGCTAGTTACGGCGCTGCGACCTACTCACGACGAAAACGTGACCACCGTTTCGACGATCCCCGCTGGCGCCGCCCCTGATCACGACTCGCTTTCCCGCAAGACCCAGGGGATAACTGAGGTCTCGGCCTACGGCAGCAGGTGCAGCGGACCGCCCTTGAGGCCGACCGCCACCGTCACCGTGTCGACCGCCACCGTGTTTGCACCCGTCACGTACTGCATGCTCTACCAGTCGTTGCCGGGCGCGGGATTGTAGTTACCCGGCACCGGGATTTCGACGTGGATCCACTGGCTGTTGGCCGAGATGCCGCGGGACGTATCCGTGGCGACAAAGGTCGCGGTGGTATTTCCGCCAGCGGCACTCGAGATGACGGTGTAGTTGCCTCTTCCCAGGTTCGAGCGCTGCACACCAAGGTTGTAGACGTTGACGCCACCGGGGAAGACGTTATTGCCGGTCGGATCGTTGATATTGATACGCACGAAGCCGGTGGTGCTGGAACTGCAACGCAAGTCTCCCGGCCGCCATTCGCGAACGCAAGGATGCCCACGGCCACGTACCAGGTCCGAGTAGCGTTCGCGAAGGCCCGGTACTGGCGCGTCGACCACGTTACAATCGGCCCCAGCTTGAACGTCTCCAGCCCGCTGCAACGGCTTCATCCGGCCGTCATGCTTGTCGCTTTGCTCTCCGCGTGCAGTTCGCCCGTCACCGGCACGAGCTCGTCAGCCACGACCTCGCCGTCCGTCTCCGCGACGCCCACGCCGACTTGGGGATATCGGGTGATCTTCACCGCCTCCACGCCCAGCGCGAGCGAGATCTTTCTCTATGACTCCGCCAGCAGCACGCCGCAGCAGCTCGTGGCGCTGGGCGCCGGGGCTCCCCCCGAGGCCCGCTTTGTCGCTCCGCAGAAGATCGCCTACCTGGACAACTCCACCGCAGGATCGACCAAAATCATCAGCCTCGAGCTCGGCACGCGCGCCAAATCGACCGACGCTACCGTCAGTGGCTACGTGCCGGCCTTCGCTTACAGCCACGATGGGTTGCTGCTCGCCTACCTGCTGCACGACAACGCGGGCAAGCCGTCGCTCCATGTCCGCCGTGGGGGACAGGAAACCACCCTCAACCTCAACGCGATTCCGGGGCGCGGCGTTGGCCGCGATGACGAAGTGCGCCTGGAGTATGCCCCCGACGACCAGTACCTGCTGATGGTCGACACCTTCGTGGGCAATCAGGGACAGGCGCCCGAGACCGGCCAGTTGCTCGTGCTGCGCGCCGCCGACAACACGGTCGCCTTCGTGCCGCCATCGGGGATCAGCGCCAACGCGACGATGGCGACCTGGGCGCGGCGCAGCGACCGCCTGTATTACCGCGACGCGGTGGGGGTGCGCACCTGGGACGCGGGCGTCCCCAGCGTCGGCACCCTGGCCACCGCCCTCCACTGGTACGACCCGGCCGCGTCAGCCGACGATCGCTGGCTGGCCTATACCGACATCGACAACCGCAATGTGCCGCACGTCCAGCTCTACGACCTGCAGAGCAAGCAGGCGGTCGCCACCGCGGCGGAGGCCCGCTCGCATCCGATCTTCATCACCGGCGATACCGTCTGGTATCTCGAGGAGCAGGCGTGTTCGAGCGAGTGCCTCGGTGGGCCCTCTCAGACCTCGGGAAAAGTGTTCGCCTACAGTCTCGAGAGCAAGAGCGAGACGGCTCTACCCTTCAGCGACGTCCATAACCTGTCGCAGCTGTCGGTTTCGTCGAGTTAGCGCTGGTCAGGACGCCATCAGTTGGCGCAGCACCATGGGCAGAACACCGCCGTGGCGGAGGTACTCGACATCGGTCTGGTTGTCGAGCCGGCAGACGACGGTGAACCGTTGCGTGCCGCCTGCGTCGCCGGCGGCCTCGACCTCGATGCGCTGCTCGGGCGTCAGCCCGGCAGCCAGCCCGCGGATGGTAAAGGCCTCTTTTCCGCTCAGGCCCAGCGACTGCAGCGATTCGCCCGGCAGGAACTCCAGCGGCAGGATGCCCATGCCGACCAGGTTGCTGCGGTGAATGCGCTCGAAGCTTTCGGCGATCACCGCGCGAATCCCGAGCAGGAGCGGACCTTTGGCGGCCCAATCGCGCGAGCTGCCTGATCCGTACTCCTTGCCGGCGAACGCGAGCAGGGGCACGCCCTCGACGCGGTAGCGCTCCGCCGCGTCGAAAATCGTCATCTCTTGCGCATCGGGGAGGTGCGTCGTCCAGTAGCCCTCGCGGGACGTGAGTTGATTGCGCAACCGGATGTTGGCGAACGTGCCGCGCACCAGGACCTCGTGGTTGCCGCGGCGGGCGCCGTAGCTATTGAACTCGCTGCGCTCGACGCCCTGCTCGACCAGATAGCGGCCGGCCGGGCTGTCGGGCGGGATGCTCCCGGCGGGCGAGATGTGGTCGGTCGTGATCGAGTTGCCAAGGATGACGAGCGCCCGTGCCCCGACGATATCGGTCAAGGGCAAGGGCTTGGTGGTGATGCCCTCGAAGAAGGGAGGCTCGCGGACGTAGGTCGACGTCGGGTCCCACTTGTATGAGGGTCCGGTCGGCGCCGACATCCGTTGCCAGTTCTCATCGCCGTCGAAGATGCGCGCGTATTCTCGGGTGAACATCTCGACCTTGAGCGAGGTCCGGATCGCCTCATTGACCTCCTCGCCCGAGGGCCAGAGCTCTCGCAAGAAGACGTCCTTCCCGTCCTTGTCGGTTCCCAGCGGGTCGGTCGCCAGGTTGCGACGGATGTCCCCGGCGAGCGCGTAGGCGACGACCAGCGGCGGTGAGGCAAGATAGCTGGCGCGGACGAGCGGATGGATGCGGCCCTCGAAGTTGCGGTTCCCGCTGAGGACCGCGACCACGTTGAGCTTTTCCTTCTCGACGGCGGCCTCGACCTCCGCGCTGGCCAGGGGACCGCTGTTGCCGATGCAGGTCGTGCAGCCGTAGCCGACCAGGTAGAAGCCGAGCTGCTCCAGGTAGGGCATCAGGCCGGCCGCCTTCAAATAGTCGGTGACGACTCGCGATCCCGGGGCCAAGCTGGTCTTGACCGTGGGCGAGACGCGCAGCCCGCGCTCGACGGCGCGCTTGGCCAGCAATCCGGCGGCCACCATCACCGAGGGGTTCGAGGTGTTGGTGCAGCTGGTGATGGCCGCGATCACGACCGAGCCATTGCGCACCTGCTGCGCCGGACGCGCTTTGACGGCGGTGGCGTGCTGATGCTCGCCTACGACGTCCGCGACTCCGCCCTCGTTATCGAAGCGGGCCACGTCGTTGTTTCCCGGGTGGTCGTCCATCGCGAAGGCGGTCTTGAAGCTCTGCCAGACGTTGGGGAGTGCGACGCGATCCTGGGGTCGCTTCGGTCCCGCCACACTTGGCTCGACGGCGTCGAGGTCGAGCTCGAGGAGCTCGTCGAAGACGGGCGTCGCGGACTGGTCGGTGCGGAACATGCCCTGCTCGCGGGTGTAGCGCTCGACCAGGTCGATCAGCTGGCGATCTCGCCCGGTCGTCTCCAGGTAGCGCAGCGTCTGGTGGTCGACGGGGAAGAGGGAAGCGGTGGCGCCGTACTCCGGGCACATGTTGGAGAGGGTCGCGCGATCCGGCACCGAGAGGCTGGAGAGGCCGGCGCCGCAAAACTCGACGAACTTGTTCACGACACCGTGCTTGCGGAGCATCTCGGTCAGCGTCAGGACCAGGTCGGTCGCGGTCGCGCCCGGCCGCAGCGCCCCGGTCATGCGGACACCGACGACGACCGGCGTCGGCAGGTAGGTCGGCTGTCCGAGTAGCGCGGCCTCCGCCTCGATCCCTCCCACGCCCCAGCCGAGCACGCCCAACCCGTTGACCATGGTCGTGTGCGAGTCGGTGCCGAGCAAGGTATCGGGCAGCGCGTAACTTCCCTCGGCGTCCCTGCGCACCTGGACGACGCGGCTGAGCCGTTCCAGGTTGACCTGGTGGCAGATGCCCATCCCGGGCGGGACGACGCTGAAGTTGTGAAACGCCTGCTGGGCCCAGCGCAAGAGGGCATAGCGTTCGCCGTTCCGTTCGTACTCGCGCTCGATGTTGCGGGCGTAGGATCCCAGGGACCCGAAGGCATCGACCTGGACCGAGTGGTCGATGACGAGGTCGGCCTGGACGAGCGGGTCGATCCGGCCGGCATCCTTGCCGGCACGCTGCATCGCCGATCGCATCGCGGCCAGGTCCACCACCGCCGGCACGCCGGTGAAATCTTGGAGCAATACGCGAGAGGGGAGATAGGGCACCTCGGCCCCGGCGGGCGGCCGCTCCGGCCAGCGGGTGAGCGCGCGCAGGCTGGTCTCGTCGACGCGGCCGGCCTCTTCCTCGCGCAGAAGTCCCTCCAGCAGGATCTTGACCGTGATCGGTAGCCGGGTCGCGTCGCCGAAGCCCGCCGCCGCGAGTCGACTCAGCGGATAGTAATCAAGCTCCGTGGAGGCGAGTCGCTGACGCGCGGAGATCATTTCGTCCTGATGCTAGCAGCGTCACTCGCGATTTCCGCTGTGAAACTTGCGATGCGCGGCGCGCAGCTGAGGATTCGTCACGTGCGTGTAGATCTGCGTGGTGTTGAGATTCGCGTGCCCCAGCAACTCCTGGACGGCGCGCAAGTCCGCACCATTCGAGAGCAGGTCGGTGGCGAAGGAGTGTCGCAAGGTGTGTGGTGTCGCCTTGACGCCCAGTCCGGCGACCCGCACATACTTCTGCACCACGCGTTCGATCGACCGTGTTGACATCCGCATGCCTGGTCCGCCCGGCGTCGGGTCCACGGCGCCCTTCATCCGAATGAACAGTGGTTTCCAGCGATCGTGGCGCGTCTGCAGGTAGCGGGCCAGCGCATCGCACGCGGCATCGCTGAGGAAGACGACGCGCGGCTTTCGCCCTTTGCCGATGACCCCGAATTCGCGGGTCTTCAAGTTGATGTGGTCTCGATCCAGGCGCGCCAGCTCGGCGAGGCGCAATCCGGTACTGAAGAAGGTCTCGAGCAGCGCGCGGTCGCGCAGGCCCCGCAGGTCGTTGACGTCCGGGGCGGCGAGCAGGCGGCGCAGCTGGTCCGCGTCCAGGAACTTCAGCGAGCGCGAGGCGGCTTTCCCGAGCTCAATCCGGTCTGGCGCGAGCACCTCCAGACCTTGAAGGGTCCAGTAGCGCAGCATCGAGCGAAGCGCGATCAGGAAGTAGGTCTGGGTGGCCCGCGTCAAGGGACGCCCGGTGTGCTCGTTGACGTGCCGGGCGAGCGCGAGCTTGTAGCGGCGCACCACCTCGGTGGTGAGGTCGGGCAGGTCCTTGACGTCCGGCTCCTCGCGGCCGAGCCAGCCGAGCAGGTTGTTGAGGTAGTGCTCGTACTGGCGGATCGTCAGCGGGCTGAGGTTGCGATCGATCTCGCACGCCTCGAGGAAGCCGCGCACCCGTTCGGCGAGGGCGCTCGCGACCGGAGGTGCCTGTGTCGGGGACGTGGGGGAGACGGTGGGCACGCTGCTGCGCGAATTCTACGGCCTGGACTCCTGCCGTCCCATCAAGTTCCCGTTTGACATTCGCCGACCACCTGCTTTAATATCGCGATATATCGTGATAGTGCGTCAAGAACAGGAGGATTTTCCCATGTGGTCACGTCGTGAGTTCCGCTTCGACCAGTTCCGCCGCCAGATCTTCGAGCGCGGCGACCTCAAATACGTCATCCTCGACCAGCTCAAGGACAAGCCCGCCCACGGGTACGAGCTGATCAA
>WNEZ01008071.1_pt1 | contig 12362 bp, 13 predicted proteins | sample 5400521 | NCBI WGS metagenome assembly WNEZ01 (sample SAMN13153339, study PRJNA577476) | soil metagenome | isolation source: 120 cm saprolite under Douglas fir tree site 2 hole 1 replicate 1 | place: USA:California | collected 2015-04-18
CGCGACCTGCGTCTGCCGCGGCCGCGGCGACGACCTCACGGAACCCCGCCCGCGAGAGGTGCTGCGAGCAGGACGAGGTGAGGAGCCAGCCGCCCGGCGCGAGTCGCCTGAGCGCCTGGAGGTTCACGTCCTTGTAGCCACGGAGCCCGGGCACCAGGTCGCGACGGCGACGCACGAAGGGCGGCGGGTCGAGCGCGATCAGGTCCCAGGGCTGCCCGCCCTCGCGCAGGAAGTCGAAGACGTCGGCGACCACGAACCGCCCCGCCGCGGCGGGAAGGCCGTTCGCGGCCCACGCCTCCTCGGCCAGTGCGAGCGCCGGGCGCGAGGTGTCCACGGAGACCACCTCCGCCGCACCGCCGAGCGCGGCCGCGATCCCGATCGCCCCCGTGTACGCGAACGCGTTCAGCATGCGACGGCCGGCGGCGAGGCCGCGCACACGCGCGCGGCTCTCGCGCTGGTCGAGGAAGAAGCCGGTCTTCTGCCCGTGCAGCACGTCGACCACGTAGCGCGCGCCCGCCTCGTCGATCGCGAGCCGCGGTGGCGGCTCCTCGCCGGCGAGGATGCCGCGCGCGCCCTCGAGCCCTTCCTCCGCGCGCACACCGCCCTCGCTGCGCTCGAAGACGCCGCGCGGCGCGAGCCGCGCCTGGAGACCCGCGACCACCGCCGGCGCGAGCCGCGCCGCGCCCGCGGTGAGAAACTGGCAGACGAGGAAGTCGCCATAGCGGTCCGCCACCACGCCCGGGAGGCGGTCGCCCTCGCCGTTCAGCACGCGATGGGCGCGCAGGTCCGCGGGGAGCGTCGCCCGCCGGAGCGCCAGCGCCTCGTCCAGGCGGCGCTCGACCAGGCCGGCGTCGATTGCCTCCTCCTCGAGCGTGAGCACGCGGACCGCGATCGGCGTGCGGGGGTTCGCGTAGCCGCCGGCGAGGAAGCGGCCGCCCGCGGCGTGCACGCGCACCGGCTCGCCCGGCTCCGCCCCCTCGAGGCCGGCGGCGATGGCGCCCGAGAAGATCCACGGATGGCCGGCGCGCACCGGGCCCTCGCGCCGCGGCTTCAGCGTGATACGCCGCACGCCTACCGCTCGCCGCGCCGCGCGAAGGCACCCGAGCGCCCGCCCGTCTTCCTCACCAGGCGGATCGCGCCGAGCGTCATCTCGCGGTCGACCGCCTTGCACATGTCGTAGAGCGCCAGGCCGGCGACGGCGACCGCGGTGAGCGCCTCCATTTCGACCCCGGTGCGCGCCTCGACCGTGACGCGGCTCTCGATCAGGACGCGGCGCCCCCGGGCATCGGGCGTCAGTTCCACGTCGACGTGCGTCAGCGGCAGCGGGTGGCAGAGCGGCACCAGGTCCGCCGTCCGCTTGGCGGCCATGATGCCGGCCAGGCGCGCCACGCCGAGCACGTCCCCCTTCGGCAGCCGGCCGGCGGCGATCAGGGCCAGCGTCGCGGGCCGGAGGCGCACCTCGCCGCGCGCGACCGCCGCGCGCCGGGTGACCGGCTTCGGCGACACGTCGACCATGCGCGCGCGCCCGCGCCGGTCCACGTGGGAGAGTCGTGGCGCGCGCGCCATCGCGAGCGCGGCTATAGCAGCCTTCCTTGTGCTCGCGCCACACTCTATGATCGGGTGATGACGATCACACGACGACAGCTCGGACGCCTCGGCCCCACCGTCTCCGCCATTGGCCTCGGCTGCATGGGGATGTCGGAGTTCTACGGCGCGCACGACGATCGCGAGTCGATCGCGACCATCCACCGCGCGCTCGACCTCGGCGTCGACTTCCTCGACACCGCAGACATGTACGGCCCCTACGTCAACGAGGAGCTGGTCGGACGCGCCATTCGCGAGCGCCGCGACCGGGTCGTCCTCGCCACCAAGTTCGGCATCGTGCGCGGCGAGGACCGGACGATCCGCGGCATCAGCGGACGGCCCGAGTACGTGCGCACGGCGTGCGAGGGGAGCCTGAAACGGCTCGGAGTGGAGACGATCGACATCTACTACCAGCACCGCGTGGACCCGGGCACCCCCATCGAGGACACGGTGGGCGCGATGGCCGAACTGGTGCGCGCGGGCAAGGTGCGCTGGCTCGGCCTCTCCGAGGTGGGGCCCGAGACGCTCCGCCGCGCGTGCGCCGTGCATCCGATCACGGCGCTGCAGAGCGAGTACTCGCTGTGGAGCCGCGATCCCGAGGACGGCGTGCTCGCGGCCTGCCGCGCGCTCGGCGTCGGCTTCGTCGCCTACAGCCCGCTCGGGCGCGGCTTCCTCGCCGGGCAGATCAAGCGCTTCGAGGACTTCGCGCCCGACGACTACCGGCGCATGTCGCCGCGCTTCCAGGGCGAGAACTTCCAGAAGAACCTGGACCTGGTCCGCCGCATCCAGGAGCTCGCCGCCGAGAAGCGCTGCACGGCGTCGCAGCTGGCGCTCGCCTGGGTGCTCGCCCAGGGAAAGGACATCGTGCCCATCCCGGGGACGAAGCGGCGGACGTATCTCGAGGAGAACGTGGGCGCGGCGGGCGTCGCCCTCGCCGCGGCCGATCTGGCCGCCATCGACGCCGTGCTACCGCCCGGCGCCGCTGCCGGAGCGCGCTATCCCGAGGCCATGATGCACTTCGTCGGGCGCTGAGCGGGTTGCCCCTCCGGCGCCGAGTCCTTATATTCCCAGCCTCGCCATGGCCGACACGAACACGCACCGCGTGCTGATCCTCGGCTCCGGCCCCGCCGGGCTCACCGCCGCGCTCTACGCCGCACGCGCGAACCTCTCCCCGACGGTCGTCGAAGGGTCGCAGCCAGGTGGCCAGCTCACCATCACCACCGACGTCGAGAACTACCCCGGCTTCCCCGACGGCATCCTCGGCCCGGAGATGATGGAGGTCTTCAAGAAGCAGGCGACGCGCTTCGGCACGCGCTACCTCTTCGGCGACGCGACCAGGGCCGACCTCTCGAAGCGTCCCTTCCGGCTCACGGTGGACGGCAAGGAGCATCGCGCCGAGACGCTCGTCATCGCGACCGGCGCCAGCGCCAAGCTCCTCGGCCTCCCCTCGGAGAAGAAGCTGATGGGCTACGGCGTCTCGGCGTGCGCCACGTGCGACGGCTTCTTCTTCAAGGACAAGGACGTGCTGGTGGTGGGCGGTGGCGACACCGCGATGGAGGAGTCGAGCTATCTCACCAAGTACGCCACGCGGGTCCGCGTGCTCCATCGCCGCGACCAGCTCCGCGCGTCCAAGATCATGCAGGATCGCGCGCTGCAGAACCCCAAGATCGAATTCGTGTGGAACGTCGTCCCGCACGAGATTCTCGGTGACGCCCAGGCCGGCGGCGTGACCGGCATGGTGGTCGAGGACACCGGAGCGGCGCACCATGCCCGTCGACGGCGTCTTCATCGCCATCGGCCACGAGCCGAACACGAAGCTGTTCACGGGCCAGCTCGAGATGGACGGGCGCGGCTACATCATCACCAAGCCGCGTACCACCGAGACGAGCGTGGCGGGCGTGTTCGCCTGCGGCGACGTGCAGGACCCGAGCTACCGGCAGGCGGTCACGGCGGCCGGCACCGGCTGCATGGCCGCGATCGACGCGGAGCGCTTCCTCGAGGCGCAGCACGGGTAGCGAGGGCTACCCCGCGGCCCGCCGCCAGAACTCCCGTCCCCGTCGGCTCGACCGGGAAAGCTCCTGGAAGAGCAGCCCGCGCACGATCGCCGCGAAGTAGAGCACGACGCCGAGCGCCGCCACGCCGGCAAGGCCGAGCGGCCCCGCAGGGAGCTGGAGCACGCCGAGCACGCAGGCGAGGAGGACCAGGTTCGCCGGGAACCACTCGATCCAGTTCTCGCCGATGAACCGGTAACTCTCGACGAGGACCTCGGCCGCGGCGTGTCGCCCGATGTAGACCAGCTCGGGCACGGCGTTCAGGAAGACGAAGACCCCGAGCCGGAAGACGATCTGCACGAACGGCACCGGCGCCAGGACGAAGGCCGCGATCAGCTGCAGGCCAAAGAAGAGGAAGCCGACGTTCAGGAGGTCGCCGAAGTAGGTCGCGAAGCTCGACGGCACGTCGCCGATCCGGATGCGGCCCGTCTGGATCACCTGCGCCACCAGCGAGAGCCAGGAGCTGAAGCACGCCACCAGGGCCAGGTAGGTGAGGAGCCCGCCCACCACGCCGAGCCGCGCGGTCGTCACCCCCACCACCTCGATCACCACGGCATAGACGACGACCACGAGCCCGACCCACCAGTTGCGCAGCGCCAGCTCCGCGCCGCGCCGGAAGACGCGCGCGTAGAGCGCGGCCGTGTCGCGGAGCCATCCGCGAGGGAGCCCGAGCGCCATCGCCTACGGCCGCACGGCCACGCCGCGCGCGCGGAGATACGTCTTCGCCTCGCGCACGGTGTGCTCGGCGTAGTGGAAGAGCGAGGCGACCAGCGCCGCGCTGGCACCGCCCGCCGTGAGCCCGTCGTACAGGTGCTCGAGCGACCCCGCCCCACCCGAGGCGATCACCGGGATGCCGACCCGGTCGACCACCGCGCGCGTCAGCTCGAGGTCGTAGCCGAGCCGCGTGCCGTCGCGGTCCATGCTGGTGAGCAGGATCTCCCCCGCGCCCGCGGCCTCCATGCGCGCCGCCCAGGTGACGGCGTCGAGCCCGGTTGGCGTGCGCCCGCCGTGCGTGAACACCTCCCAGCCGCGTGACGGGTCGTCGGTCGCGCGGCGGCGCGCGTCGATCGCCACCACCACGCACTGCGTGCCGAAGCGCTCGGCGGCCTCGCCGACGAAGTCGGGGCGCGCCACGGCCGCGGTGTTGATCGACACCTTGTCGGCGCCCGCCTTGAGCAGCGCGCGCACGTCGTCCACGGTGCGCACGCCGCCGCCCACGGTGAGCGGCATGAAGACGCGCTCGGCGGTGCGCGCGACCACGTCGAGGATGATCGGCCGCTCCTCGTGCGAGGCGGTGATGTCGAGGAAGGTGAGCTCGTCGGCGCCCTCGGCGTCGTAGCGCGCGGCCACCTCGACCGGGTCGCCGGCGTCGGCGAGGTTCACGAAGCGAACCCCCTTCACCACGCGCCCGTCCTTCACGTCGAGGCAGGGGATGATCCGGCGGGCGAGCATCAGGCGGCCTCCGCGACGGCGAGCGCGTCGGCCAGGCGGACCGCGCCGGTGTACAGCGCGCGGCCGATGATCACCCCCGCCACGCCGAGCGCGGCCACGGCGCGCACGTCGCCCAGGGCGCCGATGCCGCCCGAGGCGATGACCGGCGCGCCCGCCGCCTGCGCGACGGCGCGCGTGCCCTCGAGGTCCGGTCCGCGCTCGGTCCCGTCCCGGCCGATGTCCGTGTAGACGATGGCGGCGGCGCCCAGCCCGGCGGCGCGTGCCGCCGCCGCGCTCGCGGTCGTCTCCGCGCCCTCGGTCCAGCCCGCGACCCTGAGGCGCCCGTCGCGTGCGTCGAGGCCGATCGCGACGCGTCCGGGGTGCGCGCGGCAGATCGCGGCCGCCAGCTCGGGGTCCCGCACCGCGACCGTGCCGAGCACGACCCGCGCCGCACCGGCCGCGAGCGCGGCGTCCACCGCCGCCGCGTCGCGCAGCCCGCCGCCCACCTGCACGGGGATGTCGACGGCGGCGCAGATCGACGCCACCAGGTCCGCCTGCACCGGCCGTCCCGCGCGCGCGCCGTCCAGGTCGACGACGTGCAGCCAGCGCGCGCCCGCGGCCGCGAAGCCGCGCGCCACCGCCACCGGGTCGTCGCCGTAGACCGTCTCGCGCGCGTAGTCCCCCTCGAGAAGCCGCACGCAGCGGCCGCCGCGCAGATCGATCGCGGGATAGACGATCATCCGACCCGGCGCACGAAGTTGTCGAGCAGCCGGAGCCCCACCTGCTGGCTCTTCTCGGGGTGGAACTGGCAGGCGAAGAGGTTGTCGCGCGCGACGCTGGAGGCGAACTCGGGCCCGTAGGGCGTGGTGGTCGCCACCACGGCCGGGTCGGCGGGCACCGGGTAGTAGGAGTGGACGAAGTACACATAAGCGCCGTCGTCGATGCCGGCCAGCGCCGGCGCCGCCTGCACGATGCGCAGCGCGTTCCAGCCCATGTGGGGGATCTTTCGCTCGGGGTCGGCCGCGAAGCGCACGACCCGCCCCGGCAGGACGCCGAGGCCCGCCACCGGACCGAACTCCTCGCTCTCCTCGAAGAGGAGCTGCATGCCGAGGCAGATGCCGAGGAAGGGGCGCCCCGACGCGATCGCGTACTTCACCGGCTCGACCAGGCCGAGCATGCCGAGGTTCGTCATGCAGGCGCCGAAGGCGCCGACGCCGGGGAGGACGACGCCCGGCGCGCTCGCGATGCGCTCGGGGTCGCGCGTCACCTCGGCCGCGTGCCCCAGGCGTTCGAAGGCCTTCTGCACGCTGCGCAGGTTGCCCATCCCGTAGTCGACGATGGCGAGCGGGCGCATCAGAGCATGCCCTTGGTGGAAAGCACGCCGACGACGCGCGCATCCTTCTGCGTGGCGAGGTCGAGCGCGCGCGCCAGGGACTTGAAGGTCGCCTCGACGATGTGATGCGGGTTGCGCCCCGAGGCCATGCGCACGTGGAGGTTCATGCCCACCTGGTTGGTGAGCGCGAGCAGGAAGTCGTGGATCAGCTCGACGTCGAAGGCGCCGATCTTCGCCTGCTTGATCTTGACGTCGTAGGCGAAGAACGGCCGCCCCGAGAGGTCGACCACGCTGGTCACCAGCGCCTCGTCGAGCGGCACGCTGGCCTCGCCGAAGCGGCGGATGCCGGCCTTCTCGCCGAGCGCGTCGCGCAGCGCCTGGCCGAGCGCCAGGCCGACGTCCTCGACCGTGTGGTGGTAGTCGACCTCGAGGTCGCCCGCCGCGCGCACCGTGAGATCGAAGAAGCCGTGCTTCGCGAACAGCTCCAGCATGTGGTTCAAGAACGGAATGCCGGTCTCGACCTGGTAGCGGCCGCGGCCGTCGAGGTTCAGCTCGAGGCGGATGTCGGTCTCCTTCGTCTTGCGCGCCACCGTGGCGCGACGCCCGCTTGGGCGCCTCGGCTCCCGCCCTGCACGTGCTGCCATCAGCGTCCTCCTCCTCGGTGCGCGGCGGCGGGGCGGGGCCGGGACCCGGCGCTCACGCTCGCGCCGCCGCGCACTGGCGTCACGGCCGCACGGGCGTGCGGCGCGAGAGATCGCTTCGCGCCCCGGCCCTGCCCCGCCGCCGGGCCGCGTGGGGATCCCATGCCAGGTGCGAGGCGGCGTTCGACGGCGCGGCCGTGGGCATCGAGGCCTTCCAGGCGCGCCAGGCGCACCACGGCCGGGCCGAGCCGCGCCAGCGTGCGCGGGCTGGCTTCGATGATGCTGGTGCGCTTGACGAAGTCGTAGACGCCGAGCGGCGAGGCGAAGCGGGCGGTGCCGCCCGTGGGTAGCACGTGGTTCGGGCCCGCCAGGTAGTCGCCGAACGCCTCGGGGGTATCCTGGCCGAGGAAGATGGCGCCCGCGTGCCGCACGCGCGCGAGCCAGCGGCTGGGTGCGCGCACGGCCAGCTCCAGGTGCTCTGGGGCCAGGCGGTTCGCGATCTCGACCGCCTCGGCGAGCGAGCGCACGACCACGATGGCGCCGAAATTGGCGAGCGAGCGCGCCGCCACCGCGCGCCGGGGCAGGCTCGCGAGCTGCCGGTCGAGCGCCGCCGCCACGCGCGCCGCGAGCCGGTGGTCCGGCGTGACGCAGATCGCCGCCGCCAGCGGATCGTGCTCGGCCTGCGCCAGCATGTCGGCGGCGACCAGCTCCGGGTCGGCGGCGCCGTCGGCCACCACCAGCACCTCGCTCGGGCCCGCGATGGCGTCGATGTCCACCTGGCCGAAGACGAGCCGCTTCGCGGTGGCGACCCAGACGTTACCCGGGCCGACGATCTTGTCCACGCGCGGCACGCTCCCGGTGCCGTAGGCCAGCGCGGCCACCGCCTGCGCGCCGCCGATGCGGTAGAGGATGTCCACGCCGGCCACGTGGCAGGCGGCGAGCACGATGGACACGTCGCCGTCCTTGCCGACCGGCGACACCGCGATCACCTCGCGCACGCCCGCGACGCGCGCCGGGATGACGGTCATGAGCACCGTGGAGGGATACGCCGCGCGCCCGCCCGGCACGTACACACCCACGCGCTCGAGCGGCTCGATGCGCTGTCCGAGGCGCGCCCCGCTCGCGTCGCGGAAGGACCACGAGCGCTCGCGCTGGTGCAGGTGGAAGGCGCGGATGCGGCCCGCGGCGAGGCCGAGGTCGCGCCGCACTCGCGCGGGGAGGCTCCGGTAGGCCGCCTCCATGGCGCCCGGCGGCACGCGTAGCCGGGCGCGCGAGAGCCGCACGCCGTCGAACCGCCGCGTGAAGTTGAGGAGCGCGCGGTCCCCCTCGCGCCGGACGCGGGCGATGATGCGGCGCACGTCCGCCTCGACCCGCTCGCCGGTCGTCGTGCCGCGGGCGGCGAGCCGGGCGAGGCGCGCGCGGGCACGCGCACCGCCCGCCGGGCAGATGAGCGCCGCCGCCCTCACGCCGCCGCCTTCTCCCGCGCGACGTCGGCGCCCAGCGCCGAGAGCTTCGCCTCCACGTGCTCGTAGCCGCGATCCAGGTGGTAGACGCGCGACACGCGGGTCGTGCCGCGCGCCGCGAGCCCGGCGAGCACGAGACACACGCTGGCGCGGAGGTCGGTCGCCATCACCGGCGCGCCCGAGAGGGACTGCGGCCCGCGCACGAGCGCGCGGTTGCCGTCGACGTGGATGTCGGCGCCCATGCGCACCAGCTCCTGCGCGTGCAGGAAGCGGTTCTCGAAGATGGTCTCGGTGATCGTGCTAGTGCCCGTGGCGCGTGTCATGAGGGTCATGAACTGCGCCTGGAGGTCGGTCGGGAATCCGGGGTGGGGCATAGTCTTCACGTCGACGGCGGCGAGCTTGCCGTTGCCCTCGACCCGTATGCCGCTCTCCCGCTCGCGCACCACGACGCCCGCCTCGCCCAGCTTGGCGAGGAACGCCTCCAGGTGATCGGCGCGCGCGCCGTTCACCTGCACCGCGCCGCCGGTCAGCGCCGCCGCGACCATGAAGGTGCCCGCCTCGATGCGATCGGGGATGACGACGTGCTCGCCCCCGCCCAGCTCGGGGCGCCCCTCGACGGTCACCTCCGAGGTGCCTGCGCCCCGAATGGAGACCCCCATGCGCGCGAGCGCGCGCGCCAGGCAGACGTTCTCCGGCTCGCGCGCGGCGTTCTCGAGCACGGTGGTCCCCTCGGCGAGCGCGGCGGCCATCATGAGCTGCTGCGTGGCGCCCACCGACGGGAAGTCGAGCACGATCTTCGCGCCGCGCAGCCGTTCCGCCTCCGCCTCGACGTAGCCCTCGCTGATGCGGAGGCGCGCCCCGAGCTTCTGGAGCCCGCTCAGGTGGAGGTCCACCGGGCGCGCGCCGATGGCGCAGCCGCCCGGGGTCGAGACGCGCGCGCGGCCGAAGCGGGCGAGGAGCGGCCCCAGCACGAGGAAGGACGCGCGCATGGTCTTCACCAGATCGTAGGGGGCCTCGGCGCACGCGAGGTCGCGCGGCTCGACCGTCACCTCGTGCCCGTCGGCGCTGCGCGTGACGCGCGCGCCCAGGTGCTCCAGCACCTTGATCGTGGTGCGCACGTCGGCCAGGTCGGGCACGTTGCGCACCACCGAACGCTCGCGCGTGAGCAGGGTCGCGAAGAGGAGCGGCAGCGCTGCGTTCTTGGACCCGCTCACCAGCACCTCGCCCTCGAGCTGCGCCCCGCCCCGGATCACGATCGTGTCCATCCGTCCCCTCCCCGCCGCGCCGCGAGCACGCGCTCGATGCCGGCGTGATCGCGTGCCACCTCCACGCGAACCCAGCGTCCGCTCGCCCGGGCGAGGCGGCCGACCGCCGGCGCCTGCCCTGCCCCCATCTCCACCACCAGCCAGCCGCCCGGTACCAGCACGCGCGGCGCCTCTGCCACCAGGGCGCGCAGCACGGCGAGCCCGTCCGGCCCCGCCGCGAGCGCCAGGCGCGGCTCGTGGTCGCGCACCTCCGGCTCCAGGCCGGCGAGCTCGGCGTCGGCCACGTACGGCGGGTTCGCGACCACCAGGTCGAAGGCCGCGGGCCGCAGCGGCGCGAGCAGATCGCCCCGCCAGAGCACGACGCGCGGCGCATGCCGCGCCAGGTTGACGCGCGCGACTACGAGCGCGTCGGCGGAGACGTCGCTCGCGCACACCCGGGCCGCCGGCAGCTCCCGCGCCAGCGCCGCCGCGACGGCGCCGCTCCCCGTGCCCACGTCGAGGATGCGGCGCGCGCCCGGCGCCAGGCGGAGCGCCGTCTCGACCAGCAGCTCGCTCTCGGGCCGCGGGACGAGCACGCGACGGTCCACGACGAAGGGCAGCGACCAGAACTCGCGCTCGCCGACGATGTGGTGGAGCGGCTCGCGCGCCGTGCGGCGGGCGACGAGCGCGGCGACGTCACGCGCGGCCGCGTCGGGCAGCGGGCGCCGCGCGGCGAGGACCAGGCCGGCGCGTGTCGTGCCGAGCGCGCGCGCCAGCAGCACCTCGGCGTCGGCGCGCGGCTCGCCGACGCCAGCCGCCGCCAGGCGCGCGACCGCCGCCGCCAGCGCGTCCGCCACGCTCACGACCACCGCCGCCGCGCCCATCAGCCGGCCGCCGCCAGCGCCTCGGCCTGCTGGCGCGTCACCAGCGCATCCACGATCGCGTCGAGCTCCCCGTCGAGCACGCGGTCGAGCGTGTGCAGGGTCACGTTCACGCGGTGGTCGGTGACCCGGCTCTGCGGGAAGTTGTAGGTGCGGATCTTCTCCGAGCGGTCGCCCGAGCCGACCATGGCCTTGCGGCTGGCGGCGATCTCGCTCTGCTGCTCGCTGCGCGCGCGCTCGAGGAGGCGCGCGCGCAGGATCTTGAGCGCCTTGGCCTTGTTCTTGTGCTGCGACTTCTCGTCCTGGCAGGTGACCACCAGGCCGGTGGGTAGGTGCGTCACGCGCACCGCCGAGTCGGTGGTGTTGACGCTCTGCCCGCCCGGGCCCGAGGAGCGATACACGTCGATGCGCAGGTCCTTGTCGGCCAGCTCGACCTCGACGTCCTCGGCCTCGGGGAGCACGGCGACGGTCACCGCCGAGGTGTGGATGCGTCCCTGCGTCTCGGTCACGGGCACGCGCTGCACGCGGTGCACGCCGCCCTCGAACTTGAGGCGGCTGAAGGCGCCCTTCCCCTGCACCAGCGCGATCACCTCCTTGAAGCCGCCGAGGCCGGTCGGGCTCGAGGACAGCGCCTCGACGCGCCACCCCTGCCGCTCGGCGTAGCGCGTGTACATGCGGAACAGCTCGGCCGCGAAGAGGCTCGCCTCGTCGCCTCCCGTGCCGGCGCGGATCTCGAGTACCGTGTTGCGCTCGTCGTTCGGGTCCTTGGGGAGGAGGAGCTGCTTCAATGCCGCGTCCAGCTCCGCCAGGCGCGCCTCGAGCGCCGGCAGCTCGCTGCGCGCCAGCTCGCGCAGCTCGGCGTCCTTCTCGCGCAGCAGCTCCTTGTGCTCGTCGGCGTCGCGCGCCACGCGCTGGCGCTCGCGCCAGCAGGCGACCGTCTCCGCGAGCTGGGAGCGCTCCCGGGCGAGCCGCGCGAACTCGCGCCGGTTGGCGATGACGCTCGGGTCGGAGACCAGGCGTTCCAGCTCCTCGTAGCGCCGCTCGATCTCGGCTAGGCGGTCGAGCATCGGCTCACGCAAAAAAGGGGCGAGAGCACATCCCCCACCCCTCGAGTCCGGCGCGCGGGCGGCCCGCGGCCACGTCAGGCCGGCGCGGAGCCGGAGTCGCTACGCTTGAGGCCGTACTTGCGCTGGAAGCGCTCGACCCGGCCGGCCGTGTCGACCAGCTTCTGCTTGCCGGTGAAGAAGGGATGGCACGCCGAGCAGATCTCGACGTGAATCGTGGGCACGGTGGACCGGGTCTCGATGGTGTTGCCGCAGGCACAGATGATGGACGCCTTCTCGTACCGCGGATGAATGCCTTCCTTCATGGGAGTCGTCACCTTAACATCGGGGTCGGGGACGTGCAACGTCGCGACGACGAGCGTGGAGCAGCGGCTCGTCGCGCCGCGGGCCATCAGCGGCCCGGCGCGCTCCTGACCCGCGCCACCGCCTCCTGCCACCCGCGGTAGAGCGCGTCCCGCACCTCGGCCTTCATCCTCGGCGTGAAGCGCCGGTCGATGCGCCGCGCACGCGCGAGCTCGGCCTGGGACCTCCAGAAGCCCGCGGCGAGCCCGGCCAGGAACGCCGCCCCCATGGCGGTCGTCTCGACGACGCGGGGACGGTCCACGGGAACGCCCAGCACGTCGGCCTGGAACTGCATGAGGAAATCGTTGGCCGCCGCGCCCCCGTCGAC